>Ga0105241_10002412_pt1 | contig 14032 bp, 15 predicted proteins | sample KBSC64metaG_FD_80422 | JGI IMG/M metagenome (GOLD analysis project Ga0105241, IMG submission 80422) | Corn rhizosphere microbial communities from Kellogg Biological Station, Michigan, USA - KBS C6-4 metaG | ecosystem: Host-associated > Plants > Roots > Rhizosphere > Soil | place: Michigan, USA... | reverse complement strand
GGGATGGAGTACGCGGAAGTGCTCGAATAGCTCCACATCATCAAAGTGTTGTCGATCGATTGGAACGTGACGTCGCGCATGAGCCGCCCCTACGTCAAGCGATACATCGAAGAACGCGAGCTCAACGTGATGCTCGTGCTCGACGTGTCGGGGTCGGAGCGGTTCGGGACGGTGCACAAGTTCAAGAGCGATCTGGTGATCGAGTTCGCGGCGGTGATCGCGATGTCGGCGGTGCGCAACAACGATCGGGTCGGCGTACTGTTCGTGACCGATCGTGTCGAATATGCGGTCGCGCCGCGCAAAGGGAAGCGACACGTGTTGCGGATCGTCCGCGATCTGTTGGCATTCGAGCCGGTTGGGACGCGGACGAATCTCGTTCCGGCGTTACAGTACCTACAGCGGACGCTGCATCAACACACGATCATCTTTCTCGTCTCGGATTTTCTGACGACGAATTTCGAAGGCGAGCTGAAAGTGCTGCAACAGCGCCACGACGTCGGGGCGGTGACGGTCGACGATCCGGGCGAACGAGCGCTCCCCGACGTCGGCGTCGCGCGCCTCGTCGATCCGGAGACAGGGACACAGATCGAGATCGACACGAGCGACCGGCGCGTCCGCTCCGCCTACGCGGATCGGATGGCGGCGGACGCGGGGGCGCGGCGCCGGTTGCTCCGGCGACTGGGGATCGACGAAATCTCGCTCGTCACCGAAGGGGGCGTCGTCGAGCCGTTGCTCAAATTCTTCCGCAACCGCGAGCTGCGGTTACGCCGCCAATGATCGGCGCGATACTTCTCTTTGCGCAGCTTCAGGGCTCTCTGCAGGCGGGTGTGGCAGTGCATCCGGACACCGTCACCGTCGGGGAGCATTTCACGGCGGTCGCACGCGTACGCGCGCCGGGACACGTGACGATCCGGTTTCCCTCAGCGCCGGATTCCGGCAGCGCGATCGACACCGCGGGCGCTTCGACGCAACATGACGAGTCGACCGCGCACGTCAGTGATGTGTCGATCACGTACGTCCTCGCCGCATGGGATACCGGCACCGTCCGGCTCCAACTCGGCGACGCCATCATCGAAGACGGAAACATCACCCGGCGCGCGCCGCTCAACAGCGCGTCGATCTACGTCAAATCGGTCCTCCCCAAGGACACGTCGCTTCGCAAGCCGAAGTCGGCCCGTCCGCCGATCGAAGTGCGTCCATTCGATTGGCGTCCGTGGATCTATGCCGCGTTGGCGCTGCTCGCGGCGCTCTTGGCGTTCTTCCTCTGGCGCTGGTGGCGGAGACGACGTGATCGTCCCATTCCACCGCTCACCTGGGCGGAACGCGAGTTCCGGCGCGTCGAAGCGCTGGGACTCTTGGAGAAAGGGGAGCGCGAACGGTACGCCGTATTGATGGCGGACGTGATGCGCGAATATCTCGCGCGCCGTCGCCTTCGATCCAACGTTCCGCCACGACGACGCAAATCACCACCGCGATCGCGCGAGATCCAATGGTTCCGGGCGACAGGATCGTGCGCGTGTTGCAACAGGTCGACCTCGTGAAATTCGCGCGACGCTCAGTGAGTGCTGACGAGGCGCAGACGGTCGGGACGGAGTCGCGTGCCATTGTCGGCGACGTCGAGCGTCGGTTGACGGAAGCGGCGAATGCGCCGCAGGCGAGCGCGCAGGTTAAGGCTGCATGAGCGCGCTCTCGGCAATCGGCTTCGCGTATCCGTGGGCCTTGGCGCTGTTGCTTCTTCTGCCAGTTTGGTGGATTGCGCGGCGAAAGTGGCGTCCGCCCGCGATCACCTTCTCCCGAGTCGATGTGCTGGCGATCGGTCCCGCCGCGGGGCGTTTGGCGCCGCGCGTGATCTTTCTCCTGCGCAATTTGGCGTTGATCGCACTCGTCCTCACCGTCGCGCGTCCGAGATTGCGTGGACGTGCGGAGAACGTGACCAGCGAAGGGATCAGTATCGTCTTGACGATCGACTTGTCGAGCTCGATGCTCGCGGAAGATTTTCAGCCGCAGAATCGTCTCGAAGTCGCGAAGGAAACGGTCAAACGGTTCATCCAAGGGCGCACCTCCGACCGGCTCGGCGTCGTCGCCTTTGCGGGTGAAGCGCTGACGCAAGTGCCGTTGACGACCGACTATCCGGTCGTCATGCAAGCCGTCGACAATTTGCAAGCCGGACAACTCGACGACGGCACGGCGATCGGCGACGCGATCGCGACGGCGGCGAACCGGCTGCGCAATGCGACCGGAAAATCGCGCGTCATCATTTTGTTGACCGACGGCGTCAACAATCGTGGGCGCATCGATCCGCGGACCGCCGCACAAGCCGCGGCGGCGTTCGGGATCAAGATCTATACGATCGGTGTGGGGACCGAGGGGATGGCCCCCGTCCCGGTCGGGCGCGGCGTGTACGGGCTTCGATTCGAAGAACAGCCGGTGCAGATCGACGAAGCACTTCTGTCGTCGATTTCCAACATGACGGGGGCGCGATATTTCCGGGCGCGCGACGCCGCGGCGTTGCGCCGAATCTATGAACAGATCGATCAGATGGAACGGACGAAGTTCGAGTCGACGACATACGTGCGGTACACCGAGCTGTATCGCTGGCCGTTGATCGCCGCGGCGGCCGTGTTGCTCATCGAGCTCGGCGTCGCCGCCGCCTGGGTGCCAATTCCATGATTCGGTTCATCGAATGGCCGTTGGCCTTGGCGCTCGTACTCATTCTTCCGATGCTCGGCTGGCTGTTCTTGCGCGCGGAGCGGCGTTCTCGATTGCGCCGGCTCACCGCGCTCGGCACGCGCGAGATGTTGGCGCGCCTTGCCCCGTACACCTTGTCCCGTGGTGCGTGGCGTACGGTACGCACCACCCTCGCGCTTGCACTGATCGGCTTTGCGATTGCGGGACCGCGCTGGGGCGTCGAGCGGACCGTCGTTCGGAGCAACGGCGTCGACGTCGTCTTGGCGATCGATGCGTCGCTCTCGATGATGGCGCCGGATGAAGCGCCATCTCGGTTGGCGAAGGTCAAACAAGTCGTCCAGCAACTGCGCGCGCTATCGCCGAACGATCGCTTCGCGCTCATCGCCTTCGCGGGGAAGAGTTACATCTTGACCCCGCTCACGAGCGACGATGGTGCGCTTGGCCTGTACCTCGACAACCTCGACCCGAGTGTCGTTGGAACGGCCGGGAGCTCCATGGCGAATGCCTTGCATCAGGCGACGACATTGCTCTCGCTCGGCACCGGCGAAGGGGATCGCGCCGTCGTCATGATGAGCGACGGCGAAGCGTTCGAGCCGATGGACGCCATCGACGCGGAAGCGCAACGTGCGGATCATGCCGGGATTGCGCTCGTCACGGTTGGATTCGGTACCGAACGCGGCAGCACCATCCCCATTGTGGAGAACGGCGTTGCGACACAGAAGAAGGATGAGGCGGGCAACGTCGTCGTGACGCATTACACGCCGGAGACATTGCGTCGCGCCGCGGATCAGGCGGGTGGAGTGTTCATTCCGGCCGATGCTCCAAATAAGGCCCAACTCATTCGGCACGTCTTGGATGGCCTCAAAACCCAAGCGCGTGGTGTGTCTACTGGACGCGACTTGGCACCGCAGTTCCTCTGGTTCGTGATCCCCGCATTTCTGTTGTTGCTGCTCGACGCGATCGCGGTGCTCCGGCGTCGCCGGCGCGTCCAGCGCGCCGTTGCGGCTGCAGCGGTGACGACGTTGGCGGCGTGTCATGCGTCGCCAGACGCGCATCGGATCGAGCAATACAATCATGGCACGGCGATGCTTGCGCACGATTCGCTCAAGTCCGCGGTCCCATTGCTCGACAGTGCGGCGGAATCGCAAACAGCGGATCTCCGATTCAAGAGCGCGTTCAACGGGGGCTGGGCGTACCTCATCGGCGGTCGTGCGGTCAAAGGCGATACGAGCACCGCGCTGTTCGGGCAGGCGCGACGCCGATATCGCCTCGCGCTTCGTGTCTCTCCCAACGACACCGACGCCAAGTGGAACTACGAGCTCGCGCTGACTCCGCACCAGAAAGGTGGGGGCGGCGGAGGCGGTGGGGGCGGTGGCGGAGGGGCGAGCAAGCAGCCCCAGCCTGCACCATCCAGCGGATTGGGGAATCAACAGGCCGAAGCGTTGCTCAACGCCGCGGCGCGCGAAGAGCAAGATGTGCAAGGGGACAAGCAACGGAAAAATGTTCCGCAGCCACCTCCACAAGGAAAGGACTGGTGATGCTTCCGATCCTCTTGTTCGCGCAACTCGGCACGGTGCAATTCCACGCGAGCGCGTCACCGGACACCGTCTACGTCGGACAACAAGTGTCGTACGATGCCGCGACGTTCGTCGACGACATTGCGCGCACGCGGCTCAAAGCCAATCCGTCGTACACGCCACCCGAAGTTCGTGGCACGACGGTGTACGATTTTCCATTCGATACCGCGTCGATTCGCGACGTGACGATCGCGTCGGCGCGATTTCGGAAATACGTCTATCATCGCGCCCTCTTTCCGATCTCGCCGGGAACGATCACCATCCCCCCAGCGGCGCTCCAATATCCGCTCCCGCAAGACGATTCGTACGACGCGCCGCTCCGGTCGATGACATTGCAAAGCGAAGAGGCGACCATCGTCGTCCGTCCGCTTCCGGATGCTGGGCGCCCCCTCGATTTCGTCGGTGCGGTCGGCACGTATGTCGATACGGCGCGCGTCGACAGCGCCACGCCGCGGGTCGGCGACACCTTCGTCTTTACGGTCCGCGTGAACGGCGTCGGGAACATCAACTTGCTCCCGCGCCCATCGTTGGCGATTCCGTGGGCCACCGTCGTTCCGGGTGAGGAACGGGTGTCGTGGGATTCGACCGGGACCTTCGTCCGTGGCGCCAAGGAGTTCGATTGGGTCGTGACGCCGAAGTTGGCGGGCGAGATGATCCTCCCCGACGTCCGCCTGCCGTACTTCGATCCGGCCGCGCGCCGGTACGCGGTCGCGTCGACGACCCCGATCAAAGTGCAGGTCGAGCCTCCGGCACATCCGAGTGCGGCAACGACACCGACGACACCACGAAACGACGCGATCGGCGACTCGCCATTCCCGACGTTGTGGCTGGCCATCCGCGAAAATCCGCTCGTTGTGGGCGGGATCGTCTTGCTGGTCATCCTCATCATCGTGGGCGCGGTCGTCTTGTCGCGACGGAATCGGGTGGACGAGTAGCCGAACAGAATACCGAACGGATCGCCGAGCGAAGGGCAGGCGGCGGCCGACCGGTTAAATTCACACTGTGGCAAGAATTTCGGTTCTCCCGAGCACGGTCGCCGACCAGATCGCGGCCGGCGAGGTCGTCGAGCGTCCGGCGTCGGTGGTCAAGGAGTTGGTCGAGAACGCACTCGATGCCGGGGCGACGTCGATCGACGTCGCGGTCGAAGAGGGCGGGCGGACACTCGTCCGCGTGAGCGACGACGGGTGCGGCATGGACCGCGACGATGCAGTGCTCTGTTTGGCCCGTCACGGGACCTCCAAGATCCGCACCTCCCACGATTTGACCGCGGTCGCCACCTTCGGCTTCCGCGGCGAGGCACTCCCCGCCATCTGTTCGGTCGCGCGCGTCACGATCGAGACGTCGCTCGGCGAATCCGGTGCGGTCGGAACGCACGTGCGCGCGGAAGGGGGGAGCGCCCCGGTCGTCTCGGAGACGGCGCGCCGTCACGGAACGACCGTGGCCGTCGAGCAACTCTTTTACAACGTCCCCGCGCGGCTCAAATTCCTGCGCGGCGCCCGCACGGAATGGCGCGCAATCATTGACGCGCTCACGAGTTTGTCGCTGGCACGCCGAGACGTGCGGTTGACGGTGACGCACGATGGCAAGCCGGTCCTGGCGCTTCCGCCCGCGCCGACGATGCGCGCACGACTCGCCGCGCTCTGGGGGGCGAAATACGCGGAGCGTGTCGTCGACGTCGAGGGCGTGCAAGGGGAGATCCGCGTTTCCGGACTCATCGAGCGCCCGTCGGACGTCGGAACCGCCACGCGACGAGTCTTCGTCTCCGTGAACGGACGCGCGGTGCGCGACAACGGGTTGGTCCGCGCCGCGGAGTTGGCATATCGATCGACGATCCCCGCGGGGACGCGCCCATCGCTCTTTCTCGACGTGACAGTCTCGCCGGATACGGTCGACGTGAACGTCCACCCGGCCAAAGCGGAAGTGCGTTTCCGCGATCGCTGGTCGGTCGAGCGCGCCGTCGAAACCGCGGTCCGCTCGGCGCTCGGAACCGCGGAAAGCTCCGCCAGCTTCGGCCACCGATTTGCGGGAGCATTTCAACGCAGCGAGCCGGTGCCAATCGGGACCGACGTCTTGTCCCGTCCGATCACGGTGGACGAGCCACTGTTCACGAGCGCGCGCGCGAACGTCGACGAGTCGTCGTCTGACGCGGCCTTGGAAGAAGCGTGGCGCAACGAGATGGCCGAAACGCCCGTCGCCGTGCGACCCACGGTCTCCGTCGCCAACGACCCGTCGATTCCACCACTCGTCCAGCTCCGCCGCACCTTCATGCTGTTCGAGCACGAGGACGGCATCGTCCTCATCGATCAACACTCGGCGCACGAACGCGTGTTGTACGAAGAGTTCATGAACGAGTTGAATCGGGGCGGGGCATCGTCGCAACGGTTGTTGATCCCGCTCACGTTGCACCTGGAGCCGACGGAAGCGACGGCGTTCGAAGAACATCGCGAATACTTCGAACGACTTGGCTTCGAGATCGAACCCTTTGGCGGCGGATCGCTGTTGGTCAACGCGGTTCCTGTCCCGCATCCACGCTTCGACGCGGAGCGGTGTCTTCGCGAGACCCTCGAGGCGCTCACAGGGAATCGCGTCACCAGCACGGCACCGCGCCACGAGCGTCTCGCTGCGACGATCGCGTGCAAAGCCGCCGTCAAAGCCGGCGATCCGTTGTCACAGCACGAAATGCGTGCACTGTTCGCTGCGCTGCGCGACACGCAACTTCCCGCGCACGACGTGCATGGGCGCTCCACGATCGTTCAACTATCGTGGAACGACGTCGAGCGCCGGTTCGGACGCCAATAGTGTGATCAATCCGCCGTGTTCATCGCTGCACGAAGCCGTCATGACCGCTGACGCATTGCGTCCGATCCGCGTGATCGTCGGTCCCACGGCATCCGGGAAGTCCGCCGCCGCGATGGCGCTCGCCGATCACGAGCGGATCGCCATCATCTCGGCGGACAGCCGCCAGATTTATCGCGGCTTCGATATTGGGACGGCGAAGCCGAGCCAGGACGATCTCGCACGCGTCCCGCATTATGGGATCGACGTCGTCGGGCCGGACGAGCACTACAGTGCGTATCAATGGGCCAAAGACGCCGTGCGATGGATCGACGATGCGATCGCGCGCGGACTCGAGCCCGTGATCGTTGGCGGTACTGGCTTTTACATCAAGTCGTTGTTCGACTCACCGTACGATGAGCCACCCATCGACGCGGTGCGATACACACCGGCGTATCAGATCGTGAACCCCGGCGCGGCGGTGAACGCACAATACATCGAGCGCCGCATCGCGCAGATGCTCGAACACGGGTGGATCGCGGAAGTCGAAGCATTGATGTCGCGCGTCCCCCGCGAAGCGATCGCGTGGAAAGCGTGCGGCTATCGCAACATCCGGCAATACGTCGAAGGGGAATGTTCCTTGGAGACGGCCATCGAGCGCACCATCATCGAGACCCGCCAATACGCGAAGCGGCAGCGTACGTGGTTCAGACACCAACTTTCATGAAAATCGGCATTACCTGTTACCCGACGTACGGCGGTTCCGGCGCCATCGCGACGGAGCTCGGAATCGCGCTCGCGGCGCGCGGTCATGAAGTCCATTTCATTACATACCGTCAGCCGTTCCGCCTCCCAGCGTTTCTGCCGCGCGTCTACTTCCACGAAGTGGACGTCGGGCGATACCCGTTGTTCGAGTTTCCCCCGTACGATTTGGCGCTCGCCGTTCGGATGCACGAAGTCGTCCGCACGCATCAGCTCGATCTTTTGCACTGCCACTACGCGATCCCGCACGCGACGAGCGCCTGGATCGCGAAGGAGATGTTGCGCGAAGCCCATCACGACGTCGCGGTCATCACGACGTTGCACGGCACCGACATCACGCTCGTCGGACAGGATCCATCGTTCCACGCCATTACCAAGTTTTCCATCGAGCGGTCGGATCGCATCACCGCCGTGTCGCAATATTTGAAGGCGGAGACGTTCAACGCGTTCCATTGCACCGGATGTCGCGTCAACGTCATCTACAACTTCATCGATCCGAACGTCTACGACCGGTCCGCGTATGGCCCGATGATGCATCGCCAATTCGCGCCGAGCCGTCCGATCCTCATGCACGTCTCCAACTTCCGCGCCGTCAAGCGCGTGCGCGACGTCGTCAGAACCTTCGCCAAGGTGAACGCCACACTCCCGAGCGCGTTGGTGATGGTTGGCGACGGTCCGGAGCGAGGCGCCGCTGAAGAGGAGGCTCGAACGCTCGGTGTCGAAACATCTGTGTTCTTTTTGGGGAAGATCGATACCGTCGCGCCCTTGCTCGCCGACGCCGATCTCTTCTTGCTCCCCAGTGAGAACGAATCCTTCGGATTGAGCGCGCTCGAAGCGCTCGCCTCGGGGGTTCCCGTCGTCGCGAGCAACGCCGGCGGACTTCCGGAAGTCGTGCGCGATGGCGAAACAGGGTGTCTCTGTCCCGTCGGCGACGTCGACGCGATGGCGGCCGCCGCATTGTCGATTTTGTCCGATCGTGACCGCCACGCCGCCATGTCGGCCGCCGCCGCGGCGGATGCTCGGGCGCGCTTCTCCCTCGACACTATCGTCTCGGAATACGAGGCGTTATATCGTAGTGCCGTCTCGTCCCTCCCGTCTCAGGCGTAATCCTTTCCACGACTCATGATCACCTGGTTTCAAGCACTTGTACTCGGCCTCCTGCAAGGGCTCGCCGAGTTTTTGCCGGTCAGTAGTTCGGCGCATTTGTCGCTCGCGCCGTGGCTGTTGGGATGGACCGATCCCGGCCTCTCGTTCGACGTCGCGCTCCACGTCGGGACGTTGATCGCGATTCTCTGGTATTTCTGGGGCGAATGGATCTCGCTCCTTCGCGCCGCGGGGCAGATCGTCTCGACGCGCAAAATCGTCACGGTCGAGCAACAGCGCGTGATCCTCTTGATCATCGCGACGATCCCCGGTGCGATCGCCGGTCTTCTCTTGGAGAAGAAAGCCGACGTCGCGTTCCGCAGCCCGGCGTTGACCGCGTCGGCGTTGATCATCGCCGGTCTATTGCTCTGGCTCGCCGACCGCGTCGCGACCGCTCAGCGCAATTTGAACGAGATCACCATGCGCGACGCGTTGCTCATTGGCTGCGCGCAGATGTTCGCGTTGATTCCGGGCGTCTCACGCTCCGGCTCGACGATCACCGCGGGTCGTGCGCTCGGATTCGACCGGAATGGCGCCGCCGCGTTCAGCTTCTTGATGAGCATGCCGATCATCGCCGCCGCCGCCATCTTGAAAGTGCCGCACGTGATTCGAGAGACAGGCTTTTCGGCGCCTCTCCTCATTGGCGTTGCGGCGTCGGCCATTAGTGGATGGGTCGCGATCTCCGTCTTACTTCGATATGTCAGCCGGCACTCCTACGGCGTCTTCGCGATCTATCGCATCGTCTTGGGCGTCGTCGTGCTCGCGATCTATTTCATGCGCGGATAGTTTGCCCGTGGCCTCCGCCGACTCGTCTCCATCCTCGCAGCGCGCCGCCCAGTACGACGGCGTTCCCGCCGACGCGCTCGCGTCTGCGCTGAACGTTCCGCAGGTCATTCTTTACGAGAGCGTTGGATCGACGCTCGACGTCGCGCACGAGTTGGCCGCCGCGGGGGCACCGAGTGGGACGTTGGTATTGGCCGATACGCAGACCGCGGGGCGGGGACGCAGCGGACATCGCTGGTCGTCGCCCGCGGGGAGCGGGATCTGGCTCACCTTGATCGAGCGCCCCACCGATCGCACCGCGCTGGATGTCCTGTCGTTGCGCATCGGGATTGGTGCGGCCCACGCGCTCGATGCGTTCGCGCCCGAGCCGATTCGCTTGAAATGGCCGAACGACTTGTATGTCGATCAGCACAAACTGGGCGGCGTCCTCGTTGAAACACGTTGGCGTTCCGAAACGCCGGAGTGGGTGGCGATCGGATTGGGGGTCAATCTCACCCCCCCCGAAGATCAGTCACGAGCAACCGGGCTCGACGCCGGAACTCGGCGCACCGACGTCCTTCCCGAGCTCATCCGTGAGCTGCGCGAGGCCGCGGCGGCGACCGGTGGGTTGACCGATGATGAGCTCGAAGAATATGGTGCGCGCGATTTGGCGCGCGGCAAAATGTGCGTCGAGCCCGTGCGCGGCGTCGTGCGCGGTGTGACGCGCCATGGCGAGTTGTTGGTCGAGCTCGCCGACGCGGTCGTGAAAGTCCGCGCGGGCTCGTTGGTCTTCGCGTCGCAACAGGCCGAGCAATGACGAGTACGAACGGGCGATAACGGGCCACAACGGGCCACAACGGGCCACAACGCCGATCACGAGGATTGGATTCCCATGCTTCTCGCATTCGACATCGGTAACACCGAGACGACGGTCGGGCTCTTTGCCGGAGAGACACTCCGCCGCCAATGGCGGTTGACGACGAACATCCCGCGCACCCCCGACGAATTGTGCGTCGTGCTCGAGCAGCTCGTCCAAGGGGCAGGGGTTTCAGCGACCTCCGTGCGCGCCGTCGCGATTTGCTCGGTGGTTCCGCCTGCGACCGGGATGTTCGTCGAAGCTTGTACGCAGGCGTTTCGCGTGACCCCGCTTGTCGTCAACGCCAAATCTCCGCTCCCCATCACGCTCGACGTGGACGATCCACCTTCTGTTGGGGCCGATCGCGTCGTGAACACCTTGGCCGCGAGCCAGCTCTTCAAGCGCGACGCGATCGTCGTCGATCTGGGAACCGCGACGACCTACGATTGCATCACCGCGGCGGGGAGCTTCATCGGCGGCGTCATCCAACCTGGGGTCCGAACGTCCGCTGAAACGCTCGTTCGAAAGACGTCGCAGCTCCCGGCGACGGCGCTGGCCGCCCCCGCGAAGGTCATCGGCCGCAACACCGTCGACAACATCAATTCCGGCGTCGTCTTCGGCTCCGCCGATTCGATCGACGGACTCATCCGCCGGATCAAAAAAGAGTGGCCCACCTCGGACACTCCCTACGTCATTGCGACTGGTGGGTTGGCTCAGGTTTTTCAGTCAATTTGTCTCGAATTTGACGAAGTCGACCCAGCATTGACCCTCAAGGGGCTCCGCATTGCGAGCTACATCCTAGGCGTCATCTAAGGCGGTGACACCCCGCCTGCCGCTGTAGTTTCCACGAATTCTCGGAGTTGACCGTATTAGGACTGATGTTATCTTTCGGTGTGTTAGCACTCTCGACTGTTGAGTGCTAACACATTCTTTCTCACACATATTCAGAATCAGGTAGAGGCGTCTATGGCAACAAAGGCTGCCACGAAAGTCACCCCCCTGGCGGACCGCGTCGTAGTGAAGGCGCTCGAAGAGACCGAGCAGATGCGCGGCGGACTCTTCATCCCCGACACCGCGAAGGAAAAACCGCAACAGGGTGAAGTGGTTGCGATTGGGTCAGGCAGATACGAGGACGGCAAGCTCGTCCCGATGACGGTCAAGGTGGGCGACAAGGTCCTGTACGGCAAGTACAGCGGCACCGAAGTGACGCTCGACAACGAACAGCTCCTCATTCTCCGCGAGAGCGATGTGCTCGCGGTGATCGGCTAACCGGAGACACCAACCATGGCAGCAAAAGAACTCCATTTCGATACGGATGCCCGCTCGGCTCTCAAGCGCGGCATCGATCAGTTGGCTGAAGCGGTCAAGGTGACGCTCGGCCCCAAGGGCCGCAATGTCGTTATCGACCGCAAGTTCGGCTCCCCGACGGTCACCAAGGACGGCGTCACGGTCGCGAAGGAAGTCGAGCTCTCGGATCCGATCGAGAACATGGGCGCGCAGATGGTGAAAGAAGTCGCGACCAAGACGTCCGACCTCGCCGGCGACGGCACCACGACGGCGACGGTGCTCGCCCAGGCCGTCTTCCGCGAAGGGCTCAAGAACGTCACCGCCGGTGTCAACCCGATGGCGCTCAAGCGCGGCATCGACAAGGGTGTCGCCGCGATCGTCGAAGAGCTCAAGAAGATCTCGGTCCCAACCAGCGGCAAGAAGGAAATCGCCCAGGTTGGCGCGATCTCCGCGAACAACGACAAGGAAATCGGCGACCTCATCGCCGAAGCGATGGAGAAGGTCGGGAAGGACGGCGTCATCACCGTCGAAGAAGCCAAGGGTCTCGACACGACGCTCGAGACGGTCGAAGGAATGCAGTTCGACCGCGGCTATCTCTCGCCGTACTTCGTCACCGATCCGGACAAGATGGAAGCGGTGCTCGAAGATGCGATGATCCTCATCTACGACAAGAAGATCGCGTCGATGAAGGATCTCCTCCCGGTGCTCGAGAAGGTTGCCCAGATGGGCAAGCCGCTCCTCATCATCGCCGAGGACATTGAAGGTGAAGCGCTTGCGACGCTCGTCGTCAACAAGATCCGCGGCACGCTCCGCGTTGCCGCCGTCAAGGCGCCGGGCTTCGGCGATCGCCGCAAGGCGATCCTCGACGATCTCGCCAAGCTCACGGGCGGGCGGGTGATCTCGGAAGAGATCGGCCTCAAGCTCGAGAACACGGTCGTCACCGACCTCGGCCGCGCCAAGCGTCTCGTCATCGACAAGGACAACACGACCGTCATCGACGGCGCCGGTTCGGATGAGGACATCCAAGGCCGGATCAAGGAAATCCGCGCGGCGATCGAGAAGACCGTCTCGGATTACGATCGCGAGAAGCTCCAAGAGCGCCTCGCCAAGCTCTCCGGTGGTGTCGCCGTCATCAATGTCGGCGCCGCGACCGAAAGCGAAATGAAGGAAAAGAAGGCGCGCGTCGAAGACGCGTTGCATGCCACGCGTGCGGCGGTCGAAGAAGGGATCGTCCCGGGCGGCGGTGTCGCCTTCATCCGCGCCCAGAAGGCGCTCAAGGACGTCAAGCTCTCCGACGCGGACGAGCAAGTTGGCGTCGAAATCGTTCGTCGCGCCATCGAAGAGCCGATCCGCATGATCGTGCACAACGCGGGTGGCGAAGGATCGATCGTCGTCGAGAAGGTCCGCGCAGCCAAGGAGAACACCTTCGGCTACAACGCCCTCACCGACACGTACGAAGACCTGGTCCAGGCCGGTGTCATCGATCCGACCAAGGTGACGCGCACCGCGCTCCAGAACGCGGCCAGCATCGCCGGTCTCCTCTTGACGACCGAAGCGTTGATCGTCGAGAAGAAGGAAGACAAGCCAGCCCCGGCAGCCCCGGGCGGCGGCGGCATGGGCGGGATGTACTAAGCTCGACCTGCTGAGGTGACGCGAACGGCCCGGGATTCCCGGGCCGTTCGTCGTTTATTGGAGAAAATCTTGACGTCCGAATGATCATGTAATTACTTTGTAATAACATTAAAATCGAGAGAGGTATGCTCGTCCCTATCGTCAAAATCGGCAATTCCCAGGGCATTCGGTTACCCAAGCCAATTTTGGAGCAGGCTGGGATGACGGATATGGTGGACCTCAGAGTCGAGGGCCAATCGATCATCCTGGCTCCGCCTGCGGCGCACCCGCGTGCGGGGTGGGCCGAAGCGTTCCAGTTGATGCATGAGCGCGGGGACGATGGGTTACTGGATCCGCAGATTGCCACCGCATTTGATGAGACGGAATGGGAGTGGTAAAAGCTCGCTCCAAGACATTCCCGCGACCGAAGCGCTTTGACATTGTGCTGGTCGTGCTCGACCCGACCGTAGGGTCGGAAATTCGAAAGACACGTCCCTGTGTCATGCTGTCGCCCGATGAGGCGAACACGGTGAGCAATACTGTTGTTGTCGCTCCCATGACAACAGGGACT
>Ga0105241_10002403_pt1 | contig 14061 bp, 10 predicted proteins | sample KBSC64metaG_FD_80422 | JGI IMG/M metagenome (GOLD analysis project Ga0105241, IMG submission 80422) | Corn rhizosphere microbial communities from Kellogg Biological Station, Michigan, USA - KBS C6-4 metaG | ecosystem: Host-associated > Plants > Roots > Rhizosphere > Soil | place: Michigan, USA... | reverse complement strand
TGACAAAACCCAACCATCGATGGACCAATGGCCAGGCCGAGCGGATGAACCGCACCATCAAGGACGCCACGGTCAAGACCTACCACTATGATGATCTGGAAAGCCTCAAGGCCCACGTCCTGGCCTTCGTCACCGCATACAATTTCGCCAAGCACCTCAAAGTCTTGCGATGGCGGACACCCTATCAGGTCATCCGCAAGGCCTCGACTTATTTGCTCCAGTTGCCAGGCCCCGATTGGACGCCGATTGACAACCGAGCGAGATCACCGCGGTTCTATGCCTGTTGTGCGACCGCCATTCAGTCGGTTCATGCGCAAGGTCCGCTCTGGGCTTCTCAAACGGTAGGCGATCAAAATCAACATACCGGAAATCGCAAACGCCGGCCCGGCCGTGGAGGCCACGCTGTGGGGCATGGAGCTTGCTGAACTCCAGCCAGTGACCACCATGGGACCGAGGCCCAGCCCAACTCCCGTAAGGGCCGCGCTTGCCAGCATGGGGCGGCCGTCGCGGTCGAGGTAGGACAATGCGCTGAGTTGGAGGGGATAGTACGCATACCAAGCGGTGCTCAGGACCGCTGTCGCCAGTGCAAAAGGCAGGAACGATCTGGAGATAGCGAGAAATGCGACCCCTGAAACAAGGCACAATGCTGCAATGACGACCGGGAAATAATGGCCGAACCGCTTCTGCGCGAAGCCGGGCAGAAAGGAGCCGAAGAATGCGCAAACCTTGGAAACCGCGATCAGATTTCCGACCTGCGACGTTGCGATGCCCACCCTCTCGGCCATCAGCACCAGGAAGGTCCACACGGCACCAATCCCCACGAAGAACATGAAAATGGATGTCAGAACCAAGCCGCTTTGCACCCAGGCCGTGAGATCGTTCGAGGCGGTCGAATCATCCGCCTGACCGGCCGCGCCATGGCCGAGGACGATCGATGCAAGACCAAGGCCCAGCACATCCAGCAGGGCCGCGACCGAAAAACCTGTTCCGAAACCGTACCTGCCCATTATCGAACTGGCGACGTAGGCGAACAGGATCGAGACTATGGTTTGCCACGCGAGAAACAGCCCGAACGTTCGCTCCGGATTGCTGAGGCGGGACATGGCAGCCGTGGCCTGCGAAACGGCGAGGCCTCCGGCTACGCCACCGATTGCACGGACGATCAGGAAAACGTTCCAGGCCGGATCGGTCAGGCAGATGAGGTCACAGGCAAGAAGGAGGGAAAGGCAAAGCAGGGCGAACCGGCGAAGGTTCCGCACCGGCAGCCAGACGCTGACAAGACATCCAACCGATACCGCGATCAGTTGAACTGAGGAGAACAAGGCCGCATCCGCATCGGTGTGACCCTTGATGTTGACGAGGCTCGCCGCGAGGATTGGCATCGCAAGGAACATGGTCACGCCCGATGCACCGAAGGTGACAAGCGTGGCGAGCCTTGCGAGTTCGCTCGGACGGGTGCTGTGGGTGGTCATCGGCTATTTGTCTTGTGTCGCGAGGCCGAATTCGACAGCCATTTCGTGAATCAATTCGGCATGGAATGCGACCACCCGCGGGCTGGGCTGCCAGCCCAGATGCATTTCCATGTCCGGAGCCTCGACCGCGGTCGAACGGCCGCTGAGCGTTTCAAGAATGGCCTGACCGCAGAACGGCACGTAATACTCTGAATATCCACCTTCGTGGACGACGACGAGCCGGCCGTTGCAAAGCCGATCCGCAACCGCGACCATCCGGGCGGTCATCTCCCGATAGGAGCCGGAGTGCAGCATCATCCTGCCCAAGGGATCGAGCCCACTGGCGTCGAGGCCGCTCGCGATCACGATGAGGTCCGGGTTGAATCTTTCAAGCGCCGGGACCACGATTGTATCGATCGCGCTGAGATAGGTTTCATGTCCGCTCCCGGGGGGGAGCGGGATGTTTAAATTGCAGCCTTCGCCGTTACCCGATCCGCGATCCTCAATCCCGCCATATCCGGTCGGGAAACAGCGGTCCTGATGCAGCGAGATCGTCAGCGTGTCTCCGCGGTCGTAGTATACATGCTGGGTGCCATTACCATGGTGCACATCCCAGTCGACCACTGCGGCCCGGAGTGCCCCGAACTGGGCGCGCGCAGCTTCAATTGCGATGGGGATATTGGCAAGCAGACACAGCCCCATCGCGTGGTCCGGCATGCAATGGTGTCCGGCGGGCCGGCAAAGTGCATATGCCTTGTCGACCTCGCCTGCGATAACATCGTTCACCGCCTCGATCGCAAGGCCAGCCGACAGCGCGGCAATCTCGAACCCGCCCTTGCCGAAGGGAGCGGACGGTCCGAGTTCCCCGCCGCCGGCGTCGCTGACCTCCTTGAAGAGATCGATATAGCGCTCGGTATGGACGCGGAGCATGTCCGTCCGCGAGGCCGGGATCGCGTCAGGACAAACCAGATTTTTGAGGATCCCTGAGGCTTTGGCCAGATTGTAGAAGCGCCGTTTGGAATCCGGGGTATCGGCACCGTAGCTACCGGACGGAGGCTGAACCCAGCCTCCAATCGGCATGATGAGAGCCTGTACGCCGGTGCTGTGCCAGAACGTCCTTTCGTCCGAATAAAAACCCGTGGACAAAAAGGTGACCTTTCAAAAACGAAGCCAGGGCGCACTGGAGCCGGTTTCCGAATAATACCGGCTCCAGTGATTCAATCCATCAGAACCTGAAGCTGGCCTGCAAGCCGTAAGATGCGGGGTCGCCCCAGATTTCCACGCGCTGGAAGCTGTTGTTGTTGAGATAAGTCAGATATTGGCTGTCCCAGATGTTCTTGCCGAAGGCCGCGATTTCCCACGACCCGTCCGGCGCGCCGACACTCACCCGCACGTTCTGGATCCAGTACGGAGCCGCCCGATCGAAGATCTGCCCGGTGGGGACAAGGTAGCGTGCGGCGGTGTAGCGACCGTCGGTCCGGAGCCGCAGTTCGAGGTCGCTGCTGAGTGGGACGATCTTCTGCACGGCGCCCTGAGCCGTCCACTTCGGCGTGTTCACCGGTCTCTTGCCGTTCAGCGGGATAATTCCGTTGTAGGTTGCGATCACGCGGTCTGTGTTGGTGAACTTGGCGTCGAGAAACCCGACGCCTGCGCGGAAGCTCCAGGTCGGAGTAGCGCGCCAGGTGAGATCCGCATCGACCCCGTAGCTTCGGGAGGCGCCAATGTTCCGCGTGATGGGGGTGAGGGGCGAGACCGGGTCGGCTGCGTTCACCTGCAGCTTCTGGTAATCGTACCAGAAGAACGCGGAGTTGAAGTCCAGCGTCTTATCGAAGAAGCTGCCCTTATACCCCACCTCATAGGACGTCAGCCTCTCCGGAGCGAAGGTGGTGATCACCCCGCCGAAGGGAACGCTGAAGCCGCCGCTACGGAAACCGCGCGAAATCGAGGTATATACCATCTGCATCGGCGTAATGTGCCAGTTGACGCCGGCCCGGAACGAGAGGTTCGAGTCAGTGCGGCTGGTGTTGGCCGCATCGACAGGAACGACCTGATTCACTGTCCGGGAGGTTCCGCGCGAAATCTTCCCGCCAAGGAAAGTCGTACCGTCGAGCGAGATCTTGTCATTGGTGTAGCGAAGGCCGCCGATCAGCGAGATGGTTGGCGTCACGCGATATTCGAGATTGGTGAAGGCCGCCAGCGAGCGCGTGGTCTGCCGGAAATTGTTCCCGACGCGCGGAGAGGTCGGCGGAAGCGGCAGCAGCGGGTTTGCGGATACGTCCGCGCTGTCCACTTCGTGGATCGTGTCCTTCTCGTAATAGCCGCCGGCAAGGTAGGTCAGACTGCCGACTTCACCGGATAGGCGGAGTTCCTGCGTGAGCTGGTGTAGCAGGCTGTAATAATCGTCATTCGCCGTGACGTAGGGCGTATTATCGGCATCTTCGCCCTGATAGCGTTCGAACGCGGTGTAGGCGGTGATCGATGTCAGCGTGGCCGACCCGATCTTCTGTTCGATGCGCAGGTTCGTGTCGACCGAATTGTTTTCCACCATCCAGAGGTAATCGGCGTTGATCTCCCGGATGCTCTGCGTTTCCCGCAGCGCGCTTGGGTCGGGGCCGGGGATGCCGGAACCGAACCGGAGGCAGGCGGCCTTGTTCTTGTCGATGACGCCTTGCAGGAGAGGGGCGCAGAATGAGCCGTCCGGGTTGAAGATTCCCGGGCTCTTGTAGGGCATCCCTTCGCTGCGATCGCGGTAACCTGCGACCGCGAGACGAACCAGTGTATCGTCATGCTGGTACTTCAGCTGGAGCCGGCCCGCGTAGACGTTGGGGCTGCCGTAGCGGCTACCGGAGTAGAGATTGTAGTAAGGACCGCCGTTACCTTGTGCGATGTAGTAGGACAGCCGTGCAGCAAGGTGCTGACCGAGGGGAGAGTTTACAGCGCCCTCAACACGGTAGCGCTGGAAGTTGTCGCCCGAGATGCTCATCTGTCCGCCAACTTCGTTGGTCGGCTGGACCGTGTAGAAGTTTACGGCGCCGCCTGTCGTGTTGCGACCGAAGAGCGTGCCTTGTGGACCCTTGAGAACTTCGACCCGATCAATGTCGTAAAACGGCATCATGTTCATGTATGGCTTCGACCGGTACACTTCGTCGATGTGTACCGCGACCGGGGCGTCGAAGTTCGCTGCGAAAACGTTGAGACCGATACCCCGAACGGTGAAGGCGGGCAGGCCGGCGCTTGTCGTGGCGACCACGTTGGTCGAGAGGTTGGTGATGCTGGAAACGTCGTTGGCCTGATTGCGCTTCAGGTCGTCTCCGCCGACCGCTGTAATACTTAGCGGCACGTCGCGCATGTTCTGGCTGCGCTTTTGTGCCGAAACAACGATCTCGTTCGCGTCCGCATCGGGTGACGATTGTGCCCAAGCGCTCGTGAACGGGATAATAAAGGCTGCGGCGCCAAGTAGCGCGCGTATCTTGGTGGCGTCCATCATTTCTTCCCCCTTTAACTCGAATGTTCTTCGATATCCTTCCTGTGTCTGACCATTGTTTATCGAACTCTCTATCCGTGTCAGTTTGGTGGATTATAGCCATTTCCAGTCGGCAGAATATTGCGGATCGTCCTCATGATGTTGCGATTCGTGTCATCAACTCGCTGCCTCGCACAATAGTGGGGCGGAGCGATCAGAAGCGATCGAGGCGATATGGCGTTGGATCAACGATCGGCGTCGAGTCCATCGCGATGTCTGCGGCCAGGTAAACTCCGGCAGCTGTTCTCCGAAGACCTCAGCGATTCAGAGGAGTTCACCTTTGAGAAGCGCAGCATTGGAAGCTGGGTCGTGAATATCCCATGTGCAGCGGTGAGAACGCGCATGGCACGGGCAAACGGAACTCTGGCACCCAAATTCGGGAATGACGCGGCGAAATAGGCCAAGAACGATCTGTTTATCGAGCGGGGCCGCGATGACGAGAATGACGGGTTTCTATAGCGACGAGTGGACTTTCTGGCATTCGGTGGGGCTCCAGGCGCTGTTCCTGCCCATTGGCGGTTATGTGCAGCCGCCGAGTGGCGCCGCGGGAGCGGATACACCGGATTCCAAGCGGAGGCTCTGGTCGCTGCTCAAGACCTCAGGCCTGATGGAGAGGCTAGCCGTCGCGGGGCCGGCAAAGGTCGACAATGCCGATCTGATCCGCGTTCACACCCAGCGTTATATCGACGAATTCAAGGAGGTCAGCGCGGCGGGTGGCGGCGATATCGGCGATTTCGCGCCCTTCAGCGCGGGCGGGTTCGACATTGCGCGCATTTCGGCTGGCCTCGCTAAGGCAGCGATATCCGACGTGACGACCGGCAAGGTGGCGCGCGCTTATGCGCTATGCAGGCCAGCCGGCCATCATTGTCTCGCAGATCGCTCGATGGGCTTCTGCGTGCTCGCGAACATCCCCATCGCGATCGAGGCGGCGCGCGCCGACCATGGGCTTGGTAAAGTCGCGATCCTCGATTGGGACGTGCATCATGGCAACGGTACCCAGTCGATCTACTATGAACGCGGCGATACTCTCACCATTTCGATCCATCAGGAGAATTGTTTCCCCCCCGGCTATAGCGGCGTCGAGGATCGCGGCGAGGGCGATGGCGGGGGCGCCAACATCAACATTGCGTTGCCGCCTGGCGCCGGCGACGCGGCCTACCTCTCCTCGATCGATACGATAGTCCTGCCGGCGCTCGAACGTTTCCGGCCCGACTTGATCGTGATTGCAAGCGGGCTGGACGCTGGCGCTGCTGATCCGATGGCGCGAATGCTCGTCCACAGCGAAACCTTCCGTGCGATGACGCAGCGCATGGTCGACGCCGCCGATCGGCTATGTTCCGGTCGGCTCGTCATCGTCCACGAGGGCGGCTATTCGGAAGCTTCGGTGCCCTTCCTTGGTCTTGCAATCGTCGAGGCGCTAAGCGGCGAGCGGACCGATGTTGTCGATCCGACTCTGGCTATTTTTCAAGCGCAGCAGCCGGGGCCAGAGACGACAGCTTTCCAACTGCAATGGGTCGATCGGTTGGCGCACATCTTCGCGACGTAGAGCGTCAAATCCTGCGAGCGCTGCGTAGCGTATCCGATGGGCTGCATCCGTACCGCCTGCGATAATGCTGGGCGTAGCGACCGAAATCAACGATGCCGCAATTAAGCATTAGGTCGGTGACACGTTCTGCCGGATCAGCGCCGTTCAATGCCTCGTGCAACCGCTCAAGTCGATAGCGGCGGATATAGTCGACTGGACTCATTCCGAGGAAACGGTTGAACCCGGTTTGCAGGCTACGGACGCTGACGCCGACGCGAGCCGCGATGCCCGTGACAGAGAGGTTCTCGTCGAAGTCGTCGTGGATGAACGCGCGGGCGCGCTGCACATGCCAGGGTGCGGTCTCATTTCCCTGTACCGCGAGCAAATCGGAATAGCTGTTTGGATGATGGCTCAGCAGCATCTCGATCATCATCGTGGCATAATGGCGCTGCAGCCGGCCATTGGCGAACAGCCCGGGAAGCGTCTCCGCCTGATCCGCGACATGAGTCACCAACCGGCGCCATGCTTCGGGCAGGAGCCCGCCATCGATCCCAGAGGCGTCGAACTTCGGCGACCGATCCACCGACAGGTTGAGCTGGCGGCTCAGATAATCATCGAACACATGCCGGGACAGCCGCACGGTCAGATGGCGGCAGTGATGCGTCATGTCGACTTTCAGTCGCGCGCCCGGGGACGTGACGTGGATCGACCCAGGGCGCACGATGCAGGATTGGGCGTCGTCCCACATGCTGCTGCCGCCACTGAGCGCAATATGGACCAGATAGCTGTCATCGATCCGCGCCGGGTCGATCCGCACGTCGGTGCCATAGCTCAGGTCAACGATCTGTGCGTCGCCGAGGTCAAGACAACTCAGCCGCGTCGCCATCGGCCGCGCCGATCTCAGCGTCATCTCATGCGGCGCCAATATCCGGGACACCAGACGCAACGTCTCGTCGACGTCGTTCGACTGGAAGCTGCCGCGCAAGGCGTCTCCAGTGGAGAGAGAGTGAATCGACATATCCGCACGTCCCTGATTCGCGCCGGAGATCCATTGCTGTCGATCGGCGTTAAAAGTTGAATTGTCAACCAATCAGGCGTCGCCTTTTATGCCGATTACGCATGTTCGCTTCGCCTTCTGCATAGAGCGACGCCGCGAGCCCCTCCTATGATCCCAACTCTTGAAGGGAGAGTTTCGTGATGCTCCATATAGCCGATCAAAAAGCCCGCCTCGGAGAGGCCGCACGGCGGTTCCTGGCATCTGGCCGGAAAATGCTGATCGACGGCCAGTGGGTCGATGCACAATCGGGGCGGACGATCGACGTCGTCGATCCGGCGACCGGGCTCAAACTGGTGGAGGTGCCGGCCGGCGGCGCGGCCGACGTCGATCGCGCCGTCGCTGCCGCGCGCCGCGCGTTCGAGGGCGCCTGGGCTGGCGCTCGCCCGGTGCTGCGGGAGCGCCTGCTTCTCAAGCTGGCTGATCTGCTTGAAACCCATGCCGACGAGTTGGCCGAGCTCGAGACGATCGATAACGGCAAGCTGTTGATGATGTCGCGTCTCGGCGATCTGACGCTGGCGATCGACTCGCTGCGCTACATGGCCGGGTGGGCGACGAAGATCGAGGGCACAACGATTACGCCGTCGTTCAACTATGTGCCACCCGGCATGGAGTTTACGTCGCAGACCTTACGTGAGCCAGTCGGGGTGATCGGGCAGATCATCCCCTGGAACTTCCCTCTGGTCATGGCGATCTGGAAGATCGCGCCGGCGCTGGCGGCGGGGTGCACCGTCGTCCTGAAGCCGGCCGAAGATACGCCTTTGACCGCGTTACGATTGGGTGAGTTGATTTGCGAGGCCGGCTTTCCCGACGGCGTCGTAAATATCGTCACGGGCGACGCCGAGCCGGGTGCGGCGCTCGTCGATCACCGCGGTGTCGACAAGATCGCCTTCACCGGCTCGACCGAGGTAGGGCAGATCATCCAGCGTCGAGCTGCGGACAGCATGAAACGGCTCTCACTCGAACTCGGCGGCAAATCGCCCGTCGTCATCCTCAAAGACGCCGACGTTGGGATGGCCGTGCAGGGTGCCGCGCAGGCGGTGTTCTTCAATCACGGCCAGGTCTGCACCGCTGGCTCGCGGCTGTTCGTCGAGCGTCCGATCTACGACGCGGTGATGGAAGGCCTTGCCGAGGTTGCCAATGGCTTTTCGCTCGGGTCTGGCTTCGACGAGAGCAGTCAGATGGGGCCGCTGGTTTCGGCCAAGCAGCGCGACCGCGTGCAGGGGTTTCTGGAAACCGGCCGAAAGGAAGGTGGGCGGCTGATCGCCGGCGGCACCGCGGTCGATGGCGGCGGCTTCTTCTTCCGTCCGGCGGTATTTGCCGACACGCGGCCGGAGATGACAATCTATCGGGAAGAGATTTTCGGTCCGATCCTCGCGGCGACTCCCTTCGACGATCTCGACGATGCTGTACGGCTTGCGAATGACAGCATCTATGGCCTTGGGGCCAGTCTCTGGACGAATAACCTCGCGCTTGCGAACCGTGTCGTGCGCAAGCTGAAGGCCGGCAACGTCTGGGTGAATTGCCACAATCTGCTGGATCCCGCGGTGCCTTTCGGTGGCTATCGCATGTCCGGTTACGGCCGCGAACTCGGCCATGCCGTCACCGAACTCTACACGGAAAGCAAATCGGTGACGACGCTTCTACTCTGATACCGCGCCAAGTGATTACTTGACTTTTCAAGTTTTATGAATGCATGTGAACACCGGGGTCACCGCTTCAGTGCGGAGTGACGGCGAGGTCGTTCAGGAGAGTGGGATGGGAATTGCGCTTATGCCTCAGGCGGTATCGAACGGCGATCGGGGCGCCGCTTTCGACAGCCTGCTGGACGCGGTGCGCGCACAGCGCGACCAGTTCTCGCGAGACCAGCAGATCAGTGCCGAGGTGGTCGATCTGATCCGTAAGGCAGGCTTCTATCGCGCAATGGTCGCGAAGCGCTTCGGCGGCGACGAATCTTCGCCGATGGAGTTTCTCCGCATGGTCGAGCGGCTGTCGGAGGTGGATGGTTCCGCCGGTTGGGTCGCTAGCTTCGGCTTCTCGGCAATCTATCTTTCGGCACTGCCGGTCCCCACCCTCGAGACAATCTATGCGAATGGTCCGGACGTGATCTTTGCGGGCGGCATCTATCCGCCGCAAAAGGCCGTGCCTGTCGAGGGCGGGCTGGAAGTTTCGGGACGCTGGTCCTGGGGGAGTGGTTCGACCGGCGCCGATCTCATTGGGGTTGGTATCAAGGTTGAAGGTGCGGACAGCGGCGGGCTGCCGCTGATCGCGGTGATGCCCGCGTCCAAGGTGCGGATCGATCGTAACTGGGACGTGATCGGTCTGAAGGGTACCGGCAGCCACGATATGGTCGTCGACAAGGTGGTCGTGCCGAAGGACTGGACGTTCATCCGCGGTGGCAAGTCGAGCCTCGATCAACCGCTTTATCAATATCCGACAATGCCCCTTGCGGCTCAGGTGCTCGCGGTTGTCGCGCTCGGCGCGGCGCGCGGGGCGATCGAGGTGCTTGCGGAGCTTGCGGGCGGACGCAGCTCGATCACGGGCGCCGCGAATTTGGCTGATCGACCTTATCTCCAGACCGATATCGCCAAGGCCGAAGCGCTGCTCCGTTCCGCGCGAGCCTTTTTCTATGCGGCGACCGAGGAAGCCTATGCCACGCTGGTCGCGGGCGACGAACTGAGCGTCCACCAACGAACCCTGCTCCGCCTCGCCTCGACCAACGCTGCGCGCGCCGGGGCCGACGTCACTATGGCGGTTTATCGACTTAGCGGCACTACCGGCATCGCCACCGATCATATGATCGCCCGGCACATGCAGGACGCGATGGTGGTGCCGCAGCATGCGTTCCTGGCGGACGGCACCTGGCAGAATGCCGGCCGCGTCCTGCTCGGCATGGACTCGCCGCCCGGCTTCCCCTGATTGCAGCGAAAGGATCACTTCGATGACCGACAAGCCCAAACTTCGCGTGCTGTTCTGCGGAGCGGTCCTCCAGAATTTCTTCGACCTGCCCGGCAGTGAGATCGGGAAGGTATGGGCGGCGACCGGCGAGATGCTGAAAGGCATCCGTGATCTGCCGGGCGTCGAAATCATCGGGACGATCGATGACGATCAGACGATGGTCGGCACCTCGCCCAATGGTTGGCCTTGGACTTTCTACATTCTCGCCAATGTTCCTGACCGCGAGACTGCAGTCGCCGCGTGCAACCTGTTCCGTACGATCGAAGTCGGCGAATATCGCCTTTGGCGATACATCCGCGTCGAGGCACGCCTTGGTCGTGAACTGGTGATCCCCGGATGACCGGCGATGTCGCGCTTGTGACAGGCGGCGCGAGCGGCGTGGGTCTGGCGATCGCCGCCGCGCTGCATAGCGCCGGTTGCCGTGTCGCCATCGGTGATATCGACGAGGGTGGCGCCCTGCAGGCTGCGCGGCGGCTTGATCCCGAAGGTGGCACGGCCTTTGGTCTGGCCCTCGACGTACGTCAGCAAGGCGACTTCGCCGCAGCGCAGGCGGCACTGCTTACGCGCTGGGGCTCGGCCGAGATACTGGTGAACAACGCAGCGGCAACAGCGGCCAAGCCGGTGCTGGACATAACCCCCGAGGAATTCGACGCGGTCACGGCGGTCAACTTGCGGGGCACCTTTATCGGAAGCCAGGTCTTTGGCCGGCTGTTCAAGGAACACGGCTATGGCCGCATCATCAATCTCGCCTCACTGGCCGGCCAGAATGGCGGCACGGCCACCGGAGCGCATTATGCGGCCTCGAAAGGTGGCATATTGACGTTGACCAAGGTGTTCGCGCGCGAACTCGCGCCCTTTGGCATCACCGTCAATGCGATAGCACCGGGACCACTCGACACGCCAATGGTGCATCAGACGATCCCGGCCGATCGGTTGGATCAATTCAAGGCCAATGTGCCGGTCGGCACGCTGGGTGATCCGGCCTTCATAGGATCCATGGTGACGCGGCTGGCGGCACGAGACGCCAGCTTCATCACGGGCGCGACGATCGACATCAACGGCGGCCTCTACATGCGCTGAGGCAATGGCAGACTGACAAAGACAAGAAAGGCTTTTCGCAGGAGCGGAACGGAATCAGAGGGAGAATAAAATGAGTCGGATCAACAAGATGGCGCGCTACATGCTGATCGGCGCTACGATGCTTGCGGGCCTGCCCGCCATCGCGGCGGCACAGGAAGCGGTTTCACCTGCGGCGGAAGCGTCGGACGGCATGGGCGACATCGTCGTCACCGCGCAGAAGCGCGAGCAGAACATCCAGAAGGTGAGTGTCGCGATCAGCGCGCTAGGCCGCGAAGGCCTTGCTGATCTCGGCCGCCAGGACGTGGCGGCGCTTGCGGCGAAATTACCGAGTCTTCAGATTCTCGCCTACAGCCCGACCCTCACGGTCTTCAACATCCGCGGCGTCTCCCAAAACGACTTCGCGGACACGCAGGAGGCGCCGATCGCCTTCTATAATGACGAAGTCTATGTCAGCGCGCTGGGCGCGATCGCCGGCCAAACCTTCGACCTTGAACGCGTCGAGATGCTGCGCGGGCCTCAGGGAACCCTTTTCGGCCGTAACGCAACCGGCGGCCTGGTCCAGATCGTCTCGGCCAAGCCTACGCGCGACCTGTCCGGCTTCCTGACCGTCACCGGCGGCAGCTACGGTCAGATAGCAACCGAAGGCGCGATCAGCGGCCCGCTCAGTGACACGCTGCGCGCCCGTATGTCGTTCACCACCGAGCATCGTGGCGGCTTCATCAAGAACGCCACTGGCAAGGATATCGGCAATGCCCGCTTCTATGCGGGGCGCTTCCAGCTGGCCGGCGACGTGGGCGACAGTGGATCGTTCAATCTGAAGATCCAGGGCATGCGCAACGACAAGGAGCGTAATGGCGGCCTTTACAGCCACCGCTCCGCGGTCGCCAATGCCGATGGCCTGGGAGAATATGTCGGTCCGAACGACAATCCCTTCGGCACGTGCAACGGTTGCGATATGTTCGGCTACGTCCAGGCCGGATCGAACCCCTTCAAGGTCGCGTTCAGCGGTCCGAACAGCTTCAGCCGGACCTATTGGAGCGCGACACTGCGCTACGAGCAGGACCTCGGCGGCGTGACGCTCACGTCGATTACCGATTATCAATATCTGAAGAAGCGCTATGGCGAGGATGGCGACATGTCGCCGGCGCCGATCTTCCTATATTTTACGGCGCAGGATCTCGACCAATATTCGCAGGAACTTCGCCTGTCCGGTAAAAGTGACAGGCTGAACTGGGTCGTCGGCGGCTACGCGATCAAAATCGTGAGCGACAATGACTATAATACCGACCTTTCGGCGATCGGTCTCGACGAGGTCTATGGCGGCCGGCTGAAGACGACGTCCTTCGCTGGCTTCGGCCAGCTTGAATATTCGGTCAGCGATCAGTTCGACCTGGTGGGGGGCGCCCGCTATTCCTATGATCGTAAGGCGCTTGACTTTACCCATCTCGAAAATGGCGTGATCGACTTCACCTTCAATCGGGCAAGCGTCGGCAAGCTCGCCCGGCAGGTCTTCAAGGACTATTCTGGCAAGATCGGCGTCAACTTCAAACCCAATGAAGACACGCTGATCTATGCCAGCGTCAACCGCGGCATCAAGGGTGGCGGCTTCGGTACCCCGGCGTTCAATCCGGGCGACCTGACTACCATTCCGTTCAAGGAAGAGGTTCTGACGGATTATGAGGGCGGCGTGAAGCTGACGCTCGGCCGTGGCACACACCTTAACCTGTCGGCCTTCTATTACGACTATCAGGACTATCAGGCGTTCGAACTGATCGGCATCGCACTGGCCGTCCGCAACAAGGACGCGACGATCAAGGGGCTGGAATTCGAATTCAACACGCGCCCCCTCGACGGCGTCTATCTGTCGACCTTTGCGACCTATCTCGACAGCAAGGTCAAGGGCGTGACCCTTCCCGGTGGACGTGTAGCGGACACGCGGATGCCGCAGGCGCCGAAGCTCAGCGTGGGCGGGTTGGTCCGGTATGAGATGCCGGTGGGCGACGGGACGCTGGCGTTCCAGACCGACTGGAAATATGACAGCCCGCAATATTTCTCGACTTTCAATGCGCCGGTGGATCGGCAATCGGCTCGCCTCGTCGGTAATGCGCGCATCAGCTACGCTTCGGCCGATCGGAAGTGGGAGCTGGCCGGCTTCGTCACGAACCTGACGGACAAGCATTACAAGCTCTACAATCTGGATCTGTCGGGCCCGTTCGGCTTCACGCAGCAGACTTACGCACGTCCGCGCTGGTTCGGTGCGAGCGTAACGCGCCGGATCTGAGCGGACCGTCGGGCTTGAAAAAGGGGCGGCTTAGGGGCCGCCCCTTTTTGCGTTCACGGAAGGGTCCAATCAGGCCGCCGGTTGCTCCACGATCTTATCGAAATAGGTCATTCCCACATTGGCGACCAGTGATCCGCCGTCCACCGCGAGGACCGCGCCGTTGACGAAGGAGGCGGCGGGGGAGAGAAG
>Ga0105241_10002402_pt1 | contig 14064 bp, 15 predicted proteins | sample KBSC64metaG_FD_80422 | JGI IMG/M metagenome (GOLD analysis project Ga0105241, IMG submission 80422) | Corn rhizosphere microbial communities from Kellogg Biological Station, Michigan, USA - KBS C6-4 metaG | ecosystem: Host-associated > Plants > Roots > Rhizosphere > Soil | place: Michigan, USA... | reverse complement strand
GGGAGAGGCGGCGCTGGCAGCTCGCTGAGGTGTGATGCGGGATGCAGAGTCAGCCGCCTGCTCGCTCAGCGGTTACCGCAACTCGGCTCGCTATCGGCAGCTTTGCTAAGTCTGCCGCCTGCTCGCTCAGCGGTTACCGCAACTCGGCTCGCTATCGGCAGCTTTGCTAAGTCTGCCACCAGCTCGCTCAGCGGTTACCGCAACTCGGCTCGCTATCGGCAGCTTTGCCGAGCAGCTCTGCCAAGTCAGCCGCCTGTTCGCACAGCGGTCACCGTCACCGTCGCGTACTCGACCGTGAACTCCCCGCCTGCCGCGTCCACCTCGGCTCCGATCGCGTCCTGGAGGGCGGCGACCGATTCGCGCGGCAGGAGGGCGTGGCCGCCGAAGGTCGGGAAGAGGTCCAGCCACTCCGCTCGCGTATACGTGCGCTGCCATTCGTCGCGCCACTGCTCGGCCCGGTCGAAGCCGGTGGCGGTGAGGCGCTCGGCGGTGCTCGTCAGCAGGGGTGCGTAGATGTCCTTGCCGGACTGGGCGCCGTGCCGGAACATCGGGTGGTCCGGCAGGATGTCGGCGTAGACCTGCGCGAAGGCCTGTGCGAGCTGCGGGGGGATGTGGAAGGCGTTCCAGAACAGCGCGATGCGTCCGCCCGGCCGCAGCACGCGCGCCGCCTGCTCGGCGCCGAGGGCCGGGTCGACCCAGTGCCAGGTCATGCCCGCCGTCAGGGTGTCGAAGAGGCGCCCGGCCGGGTCCCAGTCCTCGAACCGCGCGACCTCGACCGTCAGTCCACGCTCCGCCGCGAACGCCGCCATGCGCTCGTCCGGCTCGACGCCGGTGACCTCGCAGCCCGCGGCCTGGAACTGGCGGGCCGCGACGCCGGTGCCGCAGCCGACGTCGAGGACCGTGCGCCCGCTGCGGCCGCCGACGATGCGGTCGACGAGGTCGCGCGGGTAGCGGGGGCGGGCCCGGTCGTAGCGCTCGGGGTCCTCGCCGAAGGACTTGGCGATCCGCCGGCCGGCCTGCGAGGTCGGCGAGGAGGCGTCGGAACCCGCGTCGTCGGCGCCCGACATCGGCTCGCGCGGCTGCTCAGGGCGGGTGTTTCCGGGTATAGTGACCATGCGCCCACTCTAGTGGGCAAGCGCCCACTCGTCCATCGACGCTCCGAGAGGATTCCCGCCGTGCCCACCGGCATCGCCATCCGCGACCCCCGCCAGCAGCTCTTCGACGCCGCCGAGCGAGTGCTCCTCGGCCCCGGGGGACCGGCGGCGCTGACCAGCCGGGCGGTCACGGACGAGGCCGGCGTCGCCAAGGGTGTCCTGCACCGGCACTTCGCCGACTTCGACGCCTTCCTCGCCGACTACCTCGTCGACCGCGCACGCCGCGTCGCCGAACAAGCCGAGCAGCTCCGGGCCCGCGCCGGGCAGGGCGATCTCGCGGACAACCTCGCCGAGGCGCTGACCGCCTTCTTCGGCTCGGTGGCACGGCACGTCCTCGCGCTCGTGACCTTCCGCGACGGCCTCCGCGCCCGCCTGCGCGCGGCGGGCGTCCAGGGCCTGCCGGTGCTGACCGAGGGCACGCGAATGGTGGCCGCCTATCTCGACGCCGAACGCACGCTCGGCCGACTCCCGGCCGGCCTCGACCCGGACCTCAAGACCCTGATGCTCATCGGCTCGGCCCAGCTGGCCTTCGCCGAGCGCGACCACGACGGCGAACCGCCGTCCTTCAGCGAAGTCCGGCGGTTCGTGGTCGAGGCGCTCGGCCTGACGTAGTCGGCGACCAGGCGGTCGAGCGATCAAGCGGTCAAGCGACAAGGCCACCAGGCGTTGGAGCGACGGCGCGGCCAGCCGATCCAGCGATCAAGCAACCGGGCGCCCCGCCACCCAAGCATTCAGCTGATACTGCTCGTACCGCCACCGCCGCTCGCGCCGCCGCTCTGCGTGCAGGTGATGTCCACGGACCCGGCATCCGTCGTACCGCCGGGCGTGCCGGGCGCGGTCCAGGTGATCTCGACCGTCCCGGACAGCTCCCTCTGCGCGTGCCCGTCGTCGGTGACAGTGAACTGCTGCGTCGTGGACCCGTTGTGCACGCTCACCTGGCCGCTGCCCGCGCCGCCACTTGTCCCGCCACTGCTTCCGACCACGCGCCACTTGTACGTGATCAGCACCGAACCCCCGGCCGGCAGCCCGGACACCGAGAACGTCACCGTCCCCGTCGGCGGATCGGTCGGCGGACACGGCCCGGTGTACGTGCTCTTCGTCATGCTCGCACTGGCCGAGATCGTCACCGCCGTGCTCGACGTCGAAGGCGGCCCGCTGCTCCCGCCCGGCGTGCTCGCCCCCGAGGTCGGCGGTGGGAATCCCGTCGGATAGCTCGACGGCGGCGAAAGCGAAGTCACCGTCGGCAGTGGAAGCCCGATCGGCGTTCCCGTCGTTCCCGGCGCCGAACCGGACGTCGCGCCGGTCGTCGAGGTGGTCGGCCCGCCGGTCGACGGCTTCGAGCCCGAACTGCTGCCCGGGCTGCTCGAGCCCGAGGGCGGAGCCGCCCCGGCTATGCCAGGCGAAGCCCCGTCGTCGCCCACAGAGCTCTGACCCGAAGCGGTGGAGACGAGCTCGCCAGGGGGACCGGCAGCCGCTGCCGAGTGCTTGCCGGGCGAGAGGGCGACAGCCGCGACCACCGCCCCGATCACCGCGACGGCCAACGCCGCCATCCCGGCCTTGGCCCCGCGCCCCATCCCCGAGCCGTCGCCGCCGGCTCCGCTGCCCTCGCTGTCGCTGCCATCGCTGTCCCCGGCGAAGGCACCTGCATAAGCATCAGCACCAAAAACAGCGTCAACGCCGGCAGCAGCACCAGCAGCACCAGCAGCACCAGCACCAGCAGCACCGGCTCCGGCACCGCCCGAATCCACTTCACCGCCGGCCGAAGCCACCACCACAGGCAGCACACTCGTCGCCGCCTCGGCCGTCGCATCTTCCTCAGGAAGCCCCGCGACGATCGCGGCCAGCTCCCGCCGCCCCCGCTCCTCCCACTCCAGCCCGTACTCCACCACCGCGGCGGCTTCCAACTCCGCCAGGAACCCCGCCGCCGAGCCCGGCCGCTCCACCGGATCCTTGGCCAACCCCTGCGTCACCAACGGAACCAACGCCGGCGGCACATCAGCCACCGGAATCGGCGCCGCCCGATGCATCGTCTGCAACTCGAACACCGAGTCCGCGGTATACGGCACGCGCCCCGTCAGGCATTCGTAGAACGTCGCCGTTGCCGCGTACATGTCGGTCGCCAGTCGCGGCGTCGCCCCCTCCCACAGCTCTGGCGCCATATAAGAAGGCGAACCCGCCGCCGGCATCATCGCCTCGGTTCGCACGGCGAGCCCGAAGCCGCCCACCTTGCCCACCCCCTCGGGGGTGATCACCACGTTCGAGGGCTGATAGTCCCGGTGCGCCACCCCGACCTCGTCGGCGGCGCCGAGGCCGAGCAGCGAGGCCCGGAGCACCGCCAGCGCCGCCTCCGGCGGCAGCGGCCCCGAGATCCCCAGCATCCTCCGCAATGCTGCGCCCTCGACCGCCTCGGTGATCAGCGCCACGTCGGCCGTGGTCTCCACGATTTCCCTGACCCGTACCACGTTTGTATGGTCCAGGCCCTCCAGCAGTTCCGCGTCAGTACGGAAGCGGGCGCGGAACGCAGGGTTCGAGCACAGCTTCGCGCTCGGATACGTGATCGCCACCCGCTCACCGGTCGGGTCGTGGACGGCCTCGGCTATTCGGCCGGCTTCTCCAGTGCCGAGTACCCGGATTTCGGTGTACCCGGGAACGGTCCATCCGGCCAACGCGCCTCCCAGATGAGTTGTTGCAGTTCAGCAGTCACGCCCGAGATTGCGCGGTTACCGTATCAGCCTGTGTACAGGTTGCGAATAACCTCTTCGATGTCTGCGTCCCGGATGGAGACGTCCAACAACTCATAGCGCGCCGCGATCGCCGCCACCAGAGCCGCCGCGTTCGCCTCGGCGGGGAACGCCAGCCACTGCCGCGGGCCGTCGACGCGGGTGACCGTCGCACCCGGCACCTCGATCGCCGGCCCGGGCTCGGCCAGGTCGACGACCAGGGTCCGGTCCGGTGCGACCCGGGCCCGCAGCGCCGTCAGCGCCCCGTCGTAGGCCACCGTCCCGTGGTCGATGACCACCACCCGGCGGCACAGCCGCTCGATGTCGTCCAGGTCGTGGGTGGTCAGCACGATCGTCGTGCCCTGCTCCCGGTTCAGCTCGGCCAGGAACTCGCGGACCACGGCCTTGCTGGTGACGTCCAGGCCGATCGTCGGCTCGTCCAGGTAGAGCACGGCCGGATCGTGCAGCAGCGCGGCGGTCAGGTCGCCGCGCATGCGCTGGCCGAGGCTGAGCTGGCGGACCGGTGTGTCCAGAAGGGGTTCCAGCTCAAGCAGGGCGACGTAGCGCTTGAGGTTCGCGGCGAAGCGGGCGTCCGGAACCGCGTACATCCGGTGCAGCAGCGCGAAGGAGTCCCGCAGCGGCAGGTCCCACCACAGCGTGGTGCGCTGGCCGAACACGACGCCGATGCGCCGAGCCAGCTGCTTGCGGTCGCGGATCGGCTCCAGCCCGGCCACCCGCAGCTTCCCCGAGGACGGGGACAGGATGCCGGTGAACATCTTGATGGAGGTGGACTTCCCCGCGCCGTTCGGCCCGATGTAGCCCAGCAGCTCTCCCTCGGCGACGGCCAGGTTCAGGTCGCGGACCGCCTCGACGGTGGTCCGCTCCCGTTTCAGGCGCCCGGATTTCCTGCGAAGCGTGTAGGTCTTCGACAGGTTCTCGGCCTCGATGACCGGACGGGAAACGGCGACTGGTGGGGAGACGATGTTCGGTCGAGGAACAGAGTTCACGGCGGTCAGCTCCCGGTGGATCGGTGGTGGCGCAGGGCCTGGCGCCAGGCGAGCAGGGCCAGACCCCACAAGGCCGCGGCGAACAGGGGACCGGCGAAGCGGAGGAGGGAGGGGGTGCCGAGCGGGTCGGCGTGGCCCAGGACGTAGAGCGTGGGCTGCCAGTTCACATAGGCCAGCGGCAGGCCGAAGGTCAGGAACAGCATCAGGTTCCGGCCGTACAGGGACAAGGGATAGGAGGTCATGAACTGGCCGCCGTAGGTGACGCTGTTCATCACCTCCGAGGCGTCGGCCGCGACGATCTGGAACGCGCCGACCAGGATCCAGACCGCTCCGAACACCGCGACGCCGATCAGCAGCGTGTAGGGCACCATCGCGATGCGCAGCGCCGTCCAGCGCACCGGCGCGCCGGCGACCCCGATCGCCAGCGCGGCGTAGGCCGGGACCAGCGGCGCGAGGCGGCGCGGCGTGAACTGGTCGGCGAACACCTGCGGCAGGATCCCGACCGGCCGGATCAGCAGACCGTCGAAGGTCCCCATGCGGATGCGCACGGCCAGGTACTCGGTGCCGGTGAACAACAGGTCGCTGGTGAAGAACGCGGCTTGCGCGGTCCCGTAGAGGTAGAGGGCCTCGGGCAGCGAGAAGCCGCCGATCGAGTGGACGTTGCCGAAGACGACCAGGATGCCCAGCAGCTCCAGGCTGGCCGTGAGCCCGGAGTTCAGCATCGTGAGGACCATCGACGCGCGGTACTGCATCGCGGAGCGGCCCCACATCCGCGCGGTCCAGATGTACGTCGCCACGGCTCCCGGCGGCGTTCGCTCCGGCCGTGCCTGGGCCACCGCCGATTCGACGACCGACTCAGCCACCCTGGACCACCACCCGGTGCCTGGCCCGCCGCGTGACCAGCCGCCCCGCGAGCAGCAGCGTCACCGCCCACCCGATCTCGAACAGATACGCCCCGCCGACGGCGGCGCCGGTGCGCTTCCCCAGGAACACGTCCGCCGGCAGCTGCACGAGCGAGGCCCACGGCAGGATCCGCGCCAGGTGCCCCAGCCAGCCGGGGAACAGCACCAACGGCACGATCATGCCGCCGAAGAACGAGGTCAGGACGTTGGCCAGACCGGTCACGCCCTTCTCGTCGAGGAGCCAGAACGCGGACATCGCCGCGAGGTAGCGCAGCGCGAAGCTGACGATCGTGCCGAGGAACACCGCCACCAGGAACGCGGCCCAGACCCGCGGATCCTCCGGGACGTTCAGGTGGAACAGCAGCGCGCCGATCACGAACGGCACGATGCTGCGGCCCAGGATCGCGAACGCCGCGCGGCCCAGATCGGTGGCCAGCCAGTAGTTCTGGAAGTCGACCGGCCGGAACAGGTCGGTCCCGATGTCTCCGGAGCGGATGCGCGCCGGGATGTCGAGACCGTTGACCAGCAGCGACATCGGCCCGATCATCGCCTGTGCGAGGAAGACGTAGGTGAGGGCGTCGGCCAGGCCGTAGCCGCCGATGCTCGGCCGCTGCGACCACACGGCGGTCATGATGAACGCCTTGATGCAGCCGAAGACGGTGTTGGCCAGCACGCCGCCGAACATCGCGCCGCGGTAGGTGAGATAGCGCCGGAAAGCTTGTCGGGAGATGAGGGCATAGACGACCAAGGGTCTGTCCTTCCGGGGGCGAACTTGGCACTGTGCCATCGGCCGCGAGCGGTCTGCAACAGGATTTGCGGTCCGGCTGTCCGCTCCCCGAACGCTGAGTGGATCACCAGTCGAGACGTGGAAGAATCGCACCATGTCGCTACGCTGGCTCACCGCAGGGGAATCCCACGGCCCCGCCCTCACCGCGGTCCTCGAAGGACTGCCGGCCGGGGTCGAGACGTCCACCAAGGCCATCACCGACGCCCTCGCCCGGCGCCGCCTCGGCTATGGGCGCGGCGCGCGCATGAAGTTCGAGCAGGACCAGGTGACCATCCTCGGCGGCGTGCGGCACGGGATCACGCAGGGCGGCCCCGTCGCGATCCAGGTGGGCAACACCGAGTGGCCCAAGTGGGAGACGGTGATGGCGGCCGACCCGGTCGACCCCGAGGTGCTGGACGCGCAGGCGCGCAACGCGCCGCTCACCCGGCCCCGCCCCGGCCACGCCGACCTGGCCGGCATGCAGAAGTACGGTTTCGACGACGCCCGCCCCGTCCTGGAGCGCGCCTCGGCGCGCGAGACCGCGGCCCGCGTGGCGCTCGGCGAGGTGGCGCGCGACTTCCTGCGGCAGGCCCTCGGCGTGGAGATCGTCTCGCACGTGGTCGGCATCGGCGCCGCCGAGTCCCCGCGCGAGGCGGTCCTGCCGCTGCCGGCCGACGTCGACAAGCTCGACGCCTCCCCGGTGCGCTGCCTGGACCCGCGAGCCGAGGCGGCGATGATCGCCGAGATCGACCAGGCGCACAAGGACGGCGACACTCTCGGCGGCGTCGTCGAGGTGGTCGTCTACGGCCTGCCGCCGGGTCTGGGCTCGCACGTGCAGTCCGACCGCCGCCTGGACGCCCGGCTGGCCGGCGCGATCATGGGCATCCAGGCCATCAAGGGCGTGGAGATCGGCGACGGCTTCCTGCTGGCGCGCATCCCCGGCTCGCAGGCGCATGACGAGATGGAAGTCGCCGCAAACGACCCCTTGCAGGTCCGTCGGCGCACCGGCCACAGCGGCGGCACCGAGGGCGGCATGTCCACCGGCGAGATCCTCCGGGTCCGCGCCGCGATGAAGCCGATCGCGACCGTCCCGCGGGCCCTGGGCACCGTCGACACCGCCACCGGCGAGTCGGCCGTGGCGCACCACCAGCGCTCCGACGTCTGTGCGGTCCCGGCCGCCGGCGTCGTCGCCGAGGCGATGGTCGCGCTGGTGCTGGCGGACGCGGTGCTGGAGAAGTTCGGCGGCGACTCGGTGAAGGAGACGCGCCGCAACTACGAGTCCTACCTCGCCAGCCTGCCGGTGCGGATCGCGGGGGCCGAAGCATGAGCCCCGTCGTGGTGCTGGTGGGAGCGCCCGGGTCGGGCAAGTCCACGGTCGGGCGGTTGGTGGCCGAGCAGCTGGGCGTGGAGTTCCGGGATTCGGACGCCGATATCGAGGCCGCCGCCGGCCAGAAGATCTCCGACATCTTCGTCGAGCACGGCGAGCCGCACTTCCGCGCGCTGGAGAAGGCCGCGGTCAAGGAGGCGCTGGCCACGCACCACGGTGTCCTTGCTCTCGGCGGCGGTGCCATCCTCGACGCCGACACCCGGATCCTGCTCAAGGAGCACCGCGTCGCCTTCCTGGAGGTGACGCTCACCGACGCCGCCTCCCGCGTCGGCCTCAACCGCGACCGCCCGCTGCTGCTGGGCAACGTGCGCGGCACCCTGCTCAAGCTCATGGACGAGCGCCGCCCCTTCTACGAAGAGGTCGCCGTCCTGACCGTGAGCACCGAGCGCGCGCCCGAAGAGGTCGCCGCGGAGATCGTCGAAAGTCTGGGGAAGCTGTGAGCACGGAAGCCGCGGGCGGCCAGACCCGCGTCAAGGTCGGCGGCGAGGCGCCATCCGGCGTGGCCGAGTACACAGTCGTGGTCGGCCACGGCCTGCTCGGCGAGCTGCCCGCGATGATCGGCCCCAAGGCCGCGCGCGTCGCCATCGTGCACCCGCGCGCGCTGGCCGCCACCGCCGAGGCGGTCCGCGACGACCTCATCGAGCACTCCGGCTACCAGGCCCTCACCATCGAGGTCCCGGACGCCGAGGAGGCCAAGTCGGTCGGCGTCCTGGCCTACATCTGGGAGGTGCTGGGCAAGTCGAACTTCACCCGCACCGACGCGGTCGTCGGCCTCGGCGGCGGCGCCACCACCGACCTGGCCGGCTTCGCCGCCGCGACCTGGCTGCGCGGTGTGCGCGTGGTGCAGATCCCGACCACGCTGCTCGGCATGGTCGACGCCGCGGTCGGCGGCAAGACCGGCATCAACACCGCCGAGGGCAAGAACCTGGTGGGCGCGTTCCACCCGCCGGCCGGCGTGCTGTGCGACCTGGACACCCTGCAGACGCTCCCGGCCAACGACTTCGTCGCGGGCCTGGCCGAGGTCGTCAAGTGCGGCTTCATCGCCGACCCGGAGATCCTCCGCCTGGTCGAGGCGGACCTCGAGGGCGCCAAGCGGCACGACGGCCCGCACACCCGCGAGCTGATCGAGCGCGCCATCGCGGTCAAGGCCGACGTGGTCTCCTCGGACCTGAAGGAAGCCGGCCGCCGCGAGATCCTCAACTACGGCCACACCCTCGGCCACGCCATCGAGCGCAACGAGCGCTACCGCTGGCGCCACGGCGCGGCGATCAGCGTCGGCATGGTCTTCGCCGCCGAACTCGGCCGCGTGGCCGGGCGCCTGGACGACGCGACGGCCGACCGGCACCGCGAGATCCTCACCGCGCTCGGCCTGCCGACCGCCTACGACGGCCACGCCTGGCCCAAGCTGCTGGAGACCATGCGCGTGGACAAGAAGTCCCGCGCCGACGTGCTGCGTTTCATCGTGCTGGACGGCCTGGCCAAGCCGGGCGTGCTGGAGGGGCCGGACCCGGCGCTGCTGGTCGCGGCGTACAGCGAGGTGGCCGGGGAGACCGGCGGCAAGGGAGCGATCGACCTGTGAGCGGCGGAGCGGGCGAGCGGGAGCAGCGCAAAGTCCTGGTCCTCAACGGACCCAACCTCGGCCGCCTCGGCAGCCGCGAGCCCGACGTCTACGGCTCGGTCTCCTACGCCGGCCTGGTGAAGGCCTGCGAGGCGGCCGGCGCCGAACTCGGGTTCGAGGTCGAGGTGCGCGAGACCAACGACGAGGGCGACATCGTGCGCTGGCTGCACGAGGCCGCCGACGGCCGCATCCCGGTCGTCATCAACCCCGGCGCGTTCACCCACTACTCCTACGCGATGAGCGACGCCGCCAAGCAGCGCACCGCGCCGCTGATCGAGGTACACATCTCCAATCCGCACGCGCGCGAGGAGTTCCGGCACAAGAGCGTCATCGCGCCGGTGGCCAGCGGGACCATCGCGGGGTTCGGGATCAACTCGTATCTTCTTGCGCTAAGGGCCCTGTCTGAGCTGCCGGAGTGAACGGAGCTTCGTAGTCTGGGGGGCATGACCGCAGACCGCAGCGCAACCGGACCCGCCGCCATCGACCCCCCGGCGTACGCCGCCCGCCGCGAGCGGCTGCGGGCCCGCCTTGACGCCGCGGACGCCGACGCCGCGCTGGTCACCAAGCTGGTGAACGTCCGCTACCTGACCGGCTTCACCGGGTCCAACGGCGCCGTGCTGGTCACCCGGGGCGGCGCGGTGTTCTGCACCGACTTCCGGTACGACACCCAGGCCGCCTCCGAGGTGCCGGACGTCGAGCGCATCATCGTCCGGCACTGCGCGCCGGCGCTGGTCGAGCGGGCGGCCAAGGACGGGCTGCGGCGGATCGCGGTGGAGGAGCACGAGATCACCGTCGAGGAGCACCGGCAGCTCTCGGCCGAGCTGACCGCGGCGGCCCCGGCGGCGAGCCTGGTCGGGCTCGGGCACGCGGTGGAGGACCTGCGCCGGATCAAGGACGAGAGCGAGATCGCGCTGATCCGCGAGGCCTGCGCCATCTCCGACCGGGCCCTGGCCGAGCTCACCGAGTCCATCCTGATCGGGCGCACCGAACGGCACATCGCCCAGGAGCTCGAGCGCCGGATGACCGACCACGGCGCCGACGGCCGGGCTTTCGACACCATCGTGGCCTGCGGCCCGAACTCCGCGGTGCCGCACCACCGGCCCGGGGAGCGGCGAGTCGGCGAGGGCGAGTTCCTCAAGATCGACTTCGGCGCGCTCTACCAGGGCTACCACGCCGACATGACCCGCACCTTCGTGGTCGGCCGGGCCCCGGCCGACTGGCAGGTCGAGGTCTACGACCTGGTCTTCGCCGCGCAGAAGGCCGGGCGGCAGGCGCTGGCGCCGGGGGCGCGCTGCGCCGACGTGGACGCCGCGGCGCGCGGCGTCATCGAGGCCGCCGGCTACGGCGAGTACTTCGGGCACGGCCTCGGACACGGCGTCGGCCTGGAGATCCATGAGGACCCGAGGCTGGGCGCGGGTCTGCCGGGTACACTGGATGATCGCACTCCGGTGACCGTCGAACCCGGGGTCTATCTGCCGGGCCGCGGCGGTGTCCGTATCGAGGACACTCTGGTGGTCAGGCCGAAGGCCGAGGGCGGTCCGGAGCTGCTCACCATTACCACCAAGGAACTGCTGGTGCTGTAGGCGGCAAGACGCGGCCTGACTCGCCAGGGCCGGCAGTCGGGAAGCAGGAGTACACACCGACGTGGCGTCCACAAACGATCTGAAAAACGGCATGGTGCTCAAGATCGACAACCAGCTCTGGTCTGTCGTGGAGTTCCAGCATGTCAAGCCGGGCAAGGGCCCCGCGTTCGTGCGCACGAAGCTCAAGGCCGTGCTCTCGGGCAAGGTGGTCGACCGGACCTTCAACGCCGGCATCAAGGTCGAGACGGCCAACGTCGACCGCCGCGACATGCAGTACCTCTACCAGGAGGGTGCCGACTTCGTGTTCATGGACATGGACACGTACGACCAGCTGCACGTCTCCGGCGACACCGTCGGCAGTGCGGCCAACTACATGCTCGAGGGCACCATGGCCCTGGTCGCGACGAACGAGGGCACGCCGCTGTACGTCGAGCTCCCGGCCGCCGTCGAGCTCGTCATCGAGTACACCGAGCCGGGCCTGCAGGGCGACCGCTCCACCGGCGGCACCAAGCCGGCCAAGCTGGAGACCGGCTACGAGATCCAGGTCCCGCTGTTCCTGACCACCGGCGAGAAGGTCAAGGTCGACACCCGCGACGGTTCCTACCTCGGCCGCGTCAGCAGCTGATGGCCTCACCGCGCAGCAAGGCCCGCCAGCGGGCCCTGGAGATCCTCTTCGAGGCGGATCTGCGGGGCGTCGACCCGCGCACGGTCCTGGCCGACACCCAGGCGCGGGTGCGCGCCCAGGGGCCCGAGGGCACGATACCGGCCGTCCAGCCGTACGCGGCCACGCTGGTCGAGGGCGTGCTGGAGCACGTGGACAAGATCGACGACCTGCTCGACGAGCACAGCGAGGGCTGGGCTCTGGACCGCATGCCGACCGTGGACCGCAACGTCCTGCGGATCGGCGTGTACGAGCTGCTGTGGCAGTCCGACGTGCCCGACGCGGTGGTCCTGGACGAAGCGGTCTCGCTGGCCCGGCTGATGTCGACCGACGAGTCGCCGCAGTTCGTCAACGGGCTGCTGGCGCGGATAGCCGAGGTCAAGGACAGCTTGAGGCGGTAGGCAGGACCGGCCGCACAGCCAGGAAACGAAGAAGGGCCCGTCTTTCGAGACGGGCCCTTTGCCGTGTTCTCAGACACGCCAGTCGGCGTCGAAGGCGCGCGCCGGATTGCGGCGGAAGACCGCGTCGGCGACGTCGGGGCCGAAGTCGCGGATTATGCGAGCCCTGATATCGGTGAGCAGGAACGGGATTCCCGGACCGCCGCCGGTGCCGGCTCGGGCCGCGGCGCTGGTGGTGTCGCCGCCCAGCAGGATCTGCTCTGCGTGGCCGGCTTCGATGAGCGAGGCCAGGCAGTCGAACAGGCGCCAGTCGGTGGCGTGGTTCGCGCGCGAAGGGCCGTCGAAGCCGAGGAAGGCGCCGGCTTCGGCGGCCTCGCGATGCGGCCCGAGATCCGGAAAACGGTTCAGGTGGCCCAGAATCACCGATGAGGCGGGGACTCCGTCCAGCGCGGAGAGCACGCCGAGCGGATGAGTGCCGCCTTCCAAGTGCACTGCGATGGTGGAGCCGGTGGCGTGGTGAGCCGCGGCCGCGGCTTCGAAAGTCAGGGAGGCGTGCTGGTTCACCTGATGGAAGTCGCCGGCGACCTTGATCAGGCCCGCCCGCGAGGAAAGCGGCCGGCCGTCCGGCTCCTCATCGCGCCGCAGCCCTTCGCCGAGCTCTGCGATGAACCTGGCGGCCAGTCCGTCGAGCAGTACCGAGAGTTTCTCCGGCCGGTAGTTTCCCGCCTGGTGCAATCCCGTCGCAGCGATGATGTGCACTCCCGCGGCCTCCGACAGTGCCGGCAACGCCCCCGCGCGCCGCCCCAAGCCCATCGGCGTCCACTGCGCCAGCGCCTGTCCGCCGGCCGCCGCGAAGGCACGTAGTTCCGCCTCGGCCGCCGGGACGTCGTCGAGTTCCTGGCCGGGCAGTCGGACCGAGGCGAAGAACAGGTGGTCGTGCGAGTCGGTCACGCCGAGCGTGTCCGGCGCGATGTCGCCGAGGACCGTGCGGATCATCGCGCGGCCTCCGCCTCGAAAGCCGCCGCGGCGGCCCGCAGCCCCGCCAGCGCCTTCGGCACGCCGACATACGGCGCCAGGTGCACGAACACCTCCACGATCTCCTCGCGGCTCATCCCGACCCGCTCGCTGGTCCGCACGTGGCCGACCAGCTGCGGCTCCACGCCGCCGAGCGCCGTCAGCGCGGCCAGGTTCGCGATCTGCCGCTCGCGCAGGGTCAGCGCGGGGCGCTGGTACGTGCCGCCGAACAGCGCGGTCACGATCCAGTCCGTGAAGCCCGGTGCCAGCTTCTCCACGCCCGGCAGCGCGGCGTTCTGGGTCGCCTGGTCCTGGAGCACGTCCAGCAGGGCGTAGCCCGCCTCGCGGTCGAGGGTGGCTGCTTCGAAGTCCATGGGTCCTCCCCGGTTCGGTGTAACGCCTCAAGCGTTACTTGAGACGCTAGCAGATGTAACGGCTACACCGTTACACTTCTCCGCATGGAGACCGTTCCCTTCCGCCTCGACACCGGCGCGACGTGGCTGAACCTCCTCGCCACGCGGGGCAGTGCCTTCGGCCGCCATCCGGAGGAGCGCATCCCGACGCCGGAGCGCTTCGCGGACTGGCTCGCCGCGGTGGAGCTGACACCGGAGGCCGCGGTCACCGCCGCTGATCTGGAGCTCGCACGCCACCTGCGCGAAACCCTGCGCCCGCTGGCCCTGTCGGCCGCCGCCGGCGAGCCCCCGTCCCCGGAGGCCGCCGCCGAGCTGATCGCCCTTCTGCGGGCCCACGACGAGCCGCTGAGCCTGGTTGCCGCGGACGATCCGCCCGGCCTGAGCCGGCCCGCGCCGCGGAACGCCGCCGCCGCCCTCGGCCGCATCGCACGCCAAGCCGCC
>Ga0105241_10002401_pt1 | contig 14067 bp, 6 predicted proteins | sample KBSC64metaG_FD_80422 | JGI IMG/M metagenome (GOLD analysis project Ga0105241, IMG submission 80422) | Corn rhizosphere microbial communities from Kellogg Biological Station, Michigan, USA - KBS C6-4 metaG | ecosystem: Host-associated > Plants > Roots > Rhizosphere > Soil | place: Michigan, USA... | reverse complement strand
CCAGCAATCAAGTCGCCCAGCATAGCCTTTGCACGGAACAAAGGCCAGCTACGACGAGGCAGATGATCACACGAAACTAAACATCTAACGAATCATGACACCCGAACAGATCCACGATATCGCCATTTCCGAATTTCGCCTCGAACCTCATCCGTGCGCAGTTGGGCAGTTGTACTGGACCACAGAAACAGCGGCGAGCAAGGCAACACGCGTACTGCGCGTGAGCCGAGATGCGAACGGGGCGGTACGCGAAGTCAAGCTGGCCGTCAGCTCTCTCGCAACCGGAATCGATCTATTCTTGCCCGCCCCATTGACCGAGGAACTGCTGCGCGACGCCATCATCGGTGAACTGGCCGGAGGCCGTGGATAGCCGCGTTGAGCGGTCTTTTCGAGGCCAGCGGTTCACAGTGTGCCAACCGTATTGCAAAACAGTCTCTGCGGTATAGCAGGGACCAGTTTACCGATCGAGTTCGTATGCGCATTCAAGCGAGCTGCTGTGGTGCTGAGCTAACCCTTGATTCGTAAGAGCCAAAACGGCCTGCAAAGCCGTGTAGATGGGTTCCAGCATGACCCACATCACCGGACCCCAGGATATGTTGAAGAAGATTACATAATTATTCGCTGCGACCAAGGCCACGACGCCCATCGTGCCGGACAGGAGAGTTTGCCGTTGACGTCGAGCGTGGCGCTGGCAAAGGCGAACGTCACCAGTGCGAGCGTCATACGGCGCGGCGGTTTGTACCCGGACATGGGAGCCGGGGAGTAACCGTCGAAGCAGGAAAGGCGTGCGCTACCGAAGACGTGGCGGGTTGGCGGACTTGTATGGCCGGGCAGCCACCTGGAGCATCAAGCAGGCAAGTTGAATTTCATCGTTTAACGCTTGCCTGCGTGATGTGTGATTTCGCTATCTCTTACTTCAGGTTTCGTACCACGCAGATAAACGGGTTTTCGGTACGTTGCAGGATCTTCCCATCAGCGCCGAGCGGAACCCGCTTGCGCCCGACCGTATCGCCCTCATTGCCGCCCACGGTCGTGGCAAAGGCGCCGGACGCATCCCGACCCAGCGCAACGACCAGGGCGGAGTGGCTTTCATAGGCTTCGTGCGCTGCGGCGAATGCGAAGTCGAGCTTCTGTTTGCCGCGATTGTTGTGAATGAGGTCGCCCACCCGGGGTCTGCAGGATTCAATAGGATAACCACGGAACAGCCCCCGGTCGGCGCGGGCATTCGCGATGGCCCAGTAGACGAAGCGCGAATGAGCGTTGGATATCTTGAATTCCGACGGGGCCGCACCTCCTGTGCGCATGAGCCAGGAAATGAACACCGCTGACCATGCGGTTTCGACCCCCGGGAATGTATAGCCGAGATCGTCCCAATATGTGCGGATCTGCTCCTTGAGCGGGGCATCGCTCTCGACATATTGATGATATTTTTGATACTGCTGATTGGTGAGATCCACGATCCGGTTCACGAATTCGCTCGGTGCCTCGGCCAGCGTCGCATTGTCTTCGGCAAACTTCAGCATGCTGTCGATATTCGCCTGCAGCGTCGAGAAGCCACCATAATCGCCGTTGGCGAACACGTCTTCATAAGTCCCGTGAACGCCGGGCGAGAGGGTGCAGAGCGGAGCGGTGGCGATTTCCTGCCGCATATCCGCGGAAGTGTAGGCGTCGTGGCCGGCCCAGCCGTGCGATTCGGCCAGCATCGTGTAGTGGGCGATTCCCAGCGTTTCCTTGATATGGGCGCAGACCCGACCCGATCCGTACACACCGATTTGATAACGCGGCGTTCCGCCGGCGGCTGCCGCCAGGCCCTCGCGCACGTCTTTGAAATACTGTGCGATCACGCCGTGCGTATCGTCGGCTGTTGCGTCGTAGTCCACCGCAAAATATATTGCGCTGCCTGCCGGTTGCCCGAGTTCCACCGCATACCGATGCGCATGCAGGCCGTCCCACTCGCCACGTTTGTCCGTGAAGTAGTCGCTCTTGGTCGGGCCGTCTTCATAGATGGCGACGAGGTTGATTCCCTTGTCGATCAGTGTGTTGGCTTCCGCCGGCGTCAATCGTTTCTGGGGCATGCTGGTGGTTGCGCTGTAGTAGCGGCACACGAACTCGATATTCCCGAGCCGCAGGCAATCTGCCAGTCCAGCGACCGATACGTTTGTTGATATTCCTCGAGACATCGCTGCCCCCTTGTGTAGTGACTTAGCGTTACGTAGAAATAGCAGAGTCAACTGTGAATTATTACTAACATATTTGCTAATTGACATTCGGCCATTTGACAAACGATTATGGGGCGGCAGTACTGATCGGAATCAAAATTATCGACCGGCCTTCTGCTTGTCTGCCTGTATTCCGCGATGTCGGCGCCAGTTTCCAGCACGGCCGCACTTTGGACGATTACCTGATGGAGTGACCATGCAGATCAATGATGTCCTTTCGCTGGTGATGTTTGGTGCAATCGGTGGCATGCTCGGCCAGGGGTTGCGCGTCGTGGTTGGCTTGAAAAAGGCTCAGGAGCAGGCAGCTGCGAACGGATTGTCTTTTCAGGACGACGTGTTCGACAGCCGGCGACTCTGGTCGAGTCTGCTGATCGGGGCGATTGCCGGCGGCATTGGGGTGTTCACCCTGACCACGGTCCCGACTTTCAAGGATGGGGCAGAGGCGGCCAACAAGTTCTTTGCCCTCGTCGGGATCGGTTATGCGGGCACCGACTTCATCGAAGGTCTCATCAACCGCTATCTTCCTCTCCAGGACAGCGCGACTGGAAAGGCGAAACAGACCCCTGAGCCTCCACCCGCCGGCCCGCCGGTTCCTCCCCCTGTTCCGGTGGGAAACCAAGCCCAAGCCATCTCCCTCCTTCAGGCGGGAACAATCCCGACGCCAGCGCATGGCGATCCACGCCTGATGACTGCCGGGTCGCTGCTTGTTCTCCCTGCGTTCTGGCTGGTGATTTCCTCGAGTGGCGCTGCAACGGGAGGCGATGTCACGCCGCCGGCCGGGGCGGCTGCTGCAGCGAACACGCCATTGCCTGATGGCGCCACTCCTGCTGGACAGGACGGTAAATCGGTAGACGTGCAGGTGGGCGCACCGGCAGGCTGACCAGATGGCGAGGGCCGGCAACGTCCGGGGGGGCGGCGCTCAAGCGCCGGCACACACGAATATCACCAGGAGACTCTGTGACATACCCTTCGCGTATCATCGATTTGCACACTCACCTGTTCAATGCGCGCTACGTGCCCCTTGCGAGCGTCATCGCCAACGCGATGAAAAAAGATTCAAGTCCGCTGGCCAACCGCGCGGCAGCTCTCCTCGAGGAAATGACAGGGTCGAGCTATACCTCGGACGACTTCCTGCCCATGCCGCCGGATCCGGACGAGAAGGATGCGTATTTGCTCGACCAGATCTGGGCGATTGCCCGTTTCGAGCTTTCCAGGCCGCGCCAAGCGCCGGCCCTCGTTGGCGCACCGGACTCCGGCGAAACATCCGACGGGATCGACCCGGAGCGCATCATGCAGCTGATCGGCGACCTCTCGGCGATCGATTACGCCGCAGAGGGCTGGGCTGGCGAGGTGCCGCCGCGGCGACCGACCGAAACCGGCTTCCTGTCGCGATCGGGGGCGGATATCCTGGCTTGGGCCGGCCAGGTTCTGCGCATGGCGCTGCAAATCGTGGCGAAGCTCATGGAGCCTGGCGCATGGGGCCACGTCGAAAATTACCTGGAGTTCTTCCTGGTGATGCTGAAATCCGAACAGGCGTTGCTGGACAAGATCTTCGAAGGTTATGGCAAAGGCTTGCCACAACTGCAGGTTGTCCATTTCATGATGGATATGCAGATGGCCTACGCGGGTCAGGAAAGCCCGCGTTATCCCTTTTTCCCGAAGCAGCTCCACTATATGAAGAAACTGGAGGCTGCGAACAAGGGGAAGGTAGCCGGCTTCGCCGCGTTCGATCCGCGGCGGGAGAATTGGCAGGAGCGCGCGGAGTATGCCCTGGATAACGGATTTGTCGGTTTCAAGTTCTATCCCGCAATGGGCTACGCGCCTTCGGATGATCCGCATTTCCAGCCGACGATCGATGCCTTTTTCGACTTTTGCATCGAGCGCGGCGCGCCCGTGTTCGTGCATTGCACGCCCGTGGGTTTCCAGACGCGTGAAAAACTTGGGTGGAATGCTCACCCGGCCAGGTGGCGCAAAGTACTCGACAATCCGCGCTGGGAAAGCCTGCGTCTGTGTTTCGGTCATGCGGGCGGCGGAAACGCAACCAACGGCACGCATCACTCGTACGGGTGGATGGCCGCAACGGACGAGCAATGGCAGGACGCCGACAATTTTGCCCGGACGGTGGTCGAACTATGCGTGCAGAAACCGAACGTTTATTGCGAACTCGGATACATCACCGAGCTTTTTGAGAAGGATGCAAAAGCGACTTTCTTGAAGAATTTCGCATCCGCATGTGCGGTGAAGGGCACCTATCCGTTTCTCGATAAAGTGGCCTACGGTACCGACTGGCATATGCCCGACATGGTCAATCACGTCCGCGACTATCTTGGCTTTTTTGTGCAGTTGATGGAACCGTATGGCGCGGATGTGCGTGACGCATTCTTTTGGGGAAATGCATTGCGCTTTGCACCGAAGTTGATCGATCACTTCGGGTGAAGCTGCCTGCCAGGACCGGTTCGCGGTTCCTGGCAACCGCAGCGTCTTCCAGGTGCGGCAGTCGCGCGGCCTGCTTGCGGGAAGTCATGCGTCGCACGATCCACCCGTTGCATATTTTGTAATCGCCAAAAAAGATGGGATCGGTGTTGTTCGCGCTACAGCACCATGAGCGCACGGTCACGTGGCTGTGCTCGTTCGATAGCTTGGCGCCGATTGACGCCAGGGAGGAGGCCAGCGATGACGGGTTCCGATACGATGTGCGCCCCCGCGGTACCGTGTGCATGGAGGTCCCATGGCGCTTGATCCGGTTTATTGCCGGGGTGCGCGCGGCGACGTCGTCGACGCGTTGCAAGGCGCCCTGCAAAAGCAGAAGGTCCCGGGCGACAGTGGCGGGGCGCTCGAACCCGCATTGACGACGGTCGATGGCGACTTCGGGATCGCAATGCAGCGCGCGGTGCAGCGGGTGCAGCACGCCAACAATCTCCTGATGACCGGGGTGGTCGACGCGGCGACCTGGACATTCCTGATGGGGGCCGAGCCATGGCCCCCCGTCTTCGAACGCCTCCTGTACGTGATCGCGGGTTTCGAGGGGCACTTCTACGCGAAGGCGACCGGCGATCGTGCGGGCGACCGCGTGGGCATGACCTGGGGGCTGATCGGCTTTACGCTGGTGCAGGAGAGCGGAGAGGGTTTTCGGAAAGGCTCGCTGTGCACGCTGCTGACCGATCTTTTCGCGCAACAACCCATATTGATGGTCAATGTTTTCGGCACGGTCGACGCCGACCGGCTCGAGAAGGCGCTCCAGCTGAGCGCGGACGACCTGCATAAGTTCGCGGTCGATCAGTTGTCTACCGCAGATGGATCGAACCTGAAATCGCCGTGGAAGGAACGCTTCGAAGCGCTCGGCGGTAACGAGACCGTACGGCAGATGCAACGCGACTTCGCCCGTACCATGTACTACCAGAGGGCAGAGGGACTGGCGCAGGCATTCGGCAACAGTTACGGGATGAACTGTGAACGCACGTTGCTGTATTTCCTCAACTTTTCCATCAATGGCGGTGACTTCTATCCCAACGAGAAACGGGACGCGGAGGCGGCAATCAAGCAACTGATCGCCGCCTCGCCGGACGCGACCGTCGCCCAGAAACTGCAGCGCATAACCGATGTGCTGGTCGCCAGCCGCAAATCCGAATACAGGGACGACATGCGCCAGCGGATGGGGACGCTGGCCCATGGATATGGCTACGTGCATGGCAAGTTTTATCGCCTCGAAGGCTGGGGCGTCGATGTCGCCGAACCGGTGCCGGCCGCGCCGAAGCCGGATCCGCTGCGGCTGGCCGTGCTGGGGCTCGACAGCCAGGAGGCCGAACAGATTGCACTGGCGCGCGCTACGCATAACCTGGCGCTGGCCGAAGAGGCAGGCGTTGCCGGCCTCGCGCAGGGCCGTTTCCCCGAGCGCACCGGTTACGAACTGCTTACCAGTGGCGGAACACGCACCGTCTCGCTGCGCCAACTGGCGGCAAAGGGCGCCGCACTCATCAACCCGCTGCTGACCGAGCAGTACGAAGCCGCGCAGATGCTGTTCCGCGGCCGCGTCGGCGTGCTGGCGATTTTCGGCACCATTACGCGCTCCGTCCCGGGCACGAGGGATCACTACGTCCTGCAGCGCGCCGGGCGCACCTATGCGGGGCTGGCATTGAAATCGAATGACCAGCTGATGCTGATCCGCCAGCGCACGGCCGGCACGGCGGCGAGCGAATCGGTGGTCGACATCACCGACCTGCGGCGCAGGTTGAACGACTGCGCGCTGATTCTCCTTTACAGCGGCAACGGTGTTCCCGTCATGTCGCTGCCCGGCAGCGGACCGCGCTGGCGCGAATGGGTCGCCGCCACCGGCGCCAGGCCGCTCGTGCTCGGCTGGTTCGGCAACGTGCGTCCACCACAGGACAGCCAGAAGCTGACCCTGGCAAACGATTTCTTCAACAGGGTCGGCGGGCTCGACCCGCATGGCGACCTGATTTCCACCTGCAGGACGCGGCCCATGGACGTGATCGAACAATGGGGCCAGGCATGCCATGCCGTGTTTTCAAAGACACCGCAGAAATCCCTGTGGCTCGAGGAACCGATTTCCAAGGTGGAGATAACGGCGCGCGGAGCGGCCGCGATCGGCCCGGACGGCCAGGTGTGGCGAGCGAATCCCGATTACGCCGCGCCGGGCCAGCCTGCAATGATCAGGGGGTGACATGAATCCGTTGCGCTTTACCGTGCCCGGCGCGCCGGGACAGTATGTCGAGATCCGGTCCAGCACCGGCGACCTGGACATGCGCTGGGAACAGGTCGGGACTCTCCAGCGCCTGCGCGCGCAAAAATTCGACGAAGTCATCATCGCGCGCGGGACCAGGATCCTGCGCGTGCGCTGCGATCGCACGCTGCCGCCGGGTGTGCCCATGGCGAACCTCTTCGACCGCGAAGCGACGCTGATCATCGATCTGAAGACCCAAGCCTCGCGAGACCTGCGGGACAACGTAGAGTTGCGGATGCACCTCAGCACCCCGCTGGCGCCGCGCGACTGCGGCGTCTGGGTGCGCCTGGACGTGAAGAACGACAACGGCCAGCTCGCCTTCCAGGGGCACCACGGGCTGTACCAGGGTTGCCATTTCGAGTTGAGCACAATGAATCCCGAGCCGGCCGACGAAGAAACCTCCCCGCCCGACTGGTTCGACGACGTCAATGCGCGCTGGACGGCCGGCATCAAAGGCCGCCCCGCGGTCGGGAACACGTTGCTGTCGTATGCGCCGGGTCCGCGCGCGACCGCCAACCTCGTCCACCTTAATCCGGACAGGAAGGGTGGCGGCGCGGTGAGCGCGAAATTCTCGCTCTACCTCGAGGAGCATGACGGCGCGTACGAAGTTTGCACCGAACTCGAACTGCGGCCGGACGTCGTGGCGCGCGCGCCGGTCAGCGGCTACGCGCTGCGGCTGCATGCGGATGCGCGGGCCAGCGCACCGTTCGCCGCGGACGGAGTGCTGCTGCGTTGCCGCCAGCACAAGGCATTCGACGGCTGGACCCTGCGCTGGGCGCGGCTGGACGGTTGCCGACAGGCTGTCCATGACGACGCGCTCACGCTCGAATCGCTGACCCAGGCCCTGCTGGACCAGCACGCGCCGGGGCTGGCCACGGTGCGCGCGCGTAACCGCCTCAGTTTCATTCCCACCTGGATCCGTACCGAGGACACCGGCGCCCAGGTCGAACTCCGGTTCGAAGTCGAGGCCGCGGTGGCCGATCAGCTGGCGTTGCGCGTCCGGCTCGCCGAAATCGTCCTTCCGCCGGCCGCCCGGCGGCTCCAGTTACACTGCGCCGGCGCGCTCGACCAACGAGGCAACGCGCTTCTGCTCCACGTTGCCGCAGCCGACAGCGCCGAGCGCTTGCCAGGCGACGCGCTGACGCTGGCAAGCTGGGACCTGGCGCCGGAACCGGGCAACATCGCGAGCAGCCTGGGCATCGGCTCGGTCCTGCTTGGCGTCGACGGATTCCAGGGCGGCACGCTGCAGGTCGGGATTTCCACTGCGCCCGGCGTCTACCGCCGCGCTGCGCTCGAGAGCATCCTGGCGCTGCGCTTCGAGCGCGCCACCTACACCGCCCTGAGCATGGATCCGGAACTGGGCTTCGAGACCCTGTCTGCGGAAACAGAAAGGCCCAGGCCCTGGACCTTCGACCTGTCCGGCGAGCAGACGTGCTCGTTGGCCGTGACCGAAAGCACGAGTCAGGCGCAGAGCCGTTCGTTGCACATGGAGCTGAAACTGGCTCAGGGCGGAACCCGGTCGACGGACGTGGTCCTGGTCGATCCGTGCCCGTTGACGGTAGCCCGGGTGAAGTCCAGCGAAAAGCAGAAGGCCGGTGACATTCTCGCCGAATACGTGGACGATGCAGACCAGGCGCCGGAATGGCGCTTCCACTCCGTCGAAGGCCGGATGATCGCCATCCTGCCGCCGCAGGGCATCGGCGAGGAAATGATCAAGGGCACATTGCATCTGGATCGCGATAACGTGCGCGTACGGGTGCCGGTCAAGGATACCTTGTTCGACTTCCGGCTGACGCCGGTCGCCCGCCTGGTCCTTGACCGTACCGATGTCAACACGGCGCGTTCCGAAGCGCCGTGGTCCTTGCGGCGCCTGCTCGGCCGCCGTCTCGGCGCCACCGGCGTCAAGCTCGACAGCGCGGAATTCGAGCTCCTGTACGGGTTGTCGGCGAAGCTGGAAGCGCCAGGGCTGCGCATCGCCGAACTCGATGGCTTCATCGGCCGCATTCCCTTTACGGAGTCGTTGCGGCGGACCATGCGCAAGGAGCCGGTGGCCAGGGCACATGGCGCGGCCACGGCGAAATGGATCGCCGCTTTATGGCGGCGGCCGTCATGGTGGCGGGTGTACGCAGACGTGGCGAACCGCGACAGGCTGCGGGTCGAGCGTGGCATCGAATACCGGCTGCGGCCGTCGCGCCAGACCGCCGATCCCTTCGACATCGGCAAGTACGCCACGACCGACGTACCCGGCCGCTTGCCTTTGCGCGGCGGCGTCGACTGGCCGTTCCAGTCGCGCAGCGTGTATGCCGAGCTCGCACCGAAGGACGCGACGGTGTCTTCGGGCGGCAGCATCGAGGGCCTGGTGTTCGGCAGCCTGGGCGGTGAAGGCGCCCAGACCGCCGCCTTCAACAATGGCAAAACCCTGATCATCACCACCTCGCGCCAGGGGCGCATCGATGCGCTGACGCTCATCCGGGTCGGGCGCATCGCCATGCTGTGGAATAAGGCGCGCCATGTGATCGTGTACGAGCGCACCACGCGGCGCCCCCGGCGCTATGAGGGCGCCGAGACCGGCCAGGACGACCTGGAAGTGCAGCCGGAATTCAAAGGCCTGGCCGCCCTGCGCAAGGTGCGCGAATATGTCGAGATCACGGAACCGCGGCGGCGCTACCCCGACAGCCGCGCCGAGCGGCCAATCAGCGGCCCGCTGACGCGGAGCGCGTTCAATACCACGGTGATCCCGGTCCGTTCGGACTGGGGACGGGATCTGCGCGACGGCTTCGCCATCGCACTGCGCGGTCCGATCCCGCCTGGCAAGGAAGCACAGTTCCCCGACCCCCAGGTCTTCCTCGACTTTGCACGTGCCCAGGAAAAGGGCGAGGGCGGGGTGGGGCAGCGCATACTGAACACCGGGCAGCTGGTGTTCTTCACCAGTACCCGAAGCGAAGATGGCGGCGATACCGACAAGTGGCCGGCGTGGCCGGAAGTGGACTTCCCGCTGATCCGCCCCGCGCCGCCGCCGCAGTTGCCGTTCTCCAGCAGTTTCCGCGGCAGCAAGCGGCAACCGGATGCAATCCCGGTCGAACTTGGCATGGCGCCATACACCTTCTCGCTGGCGCCGGCCGAGGAGGCCGTCAACCTCATGCACGAGCGGCCGGTGCGCGGGATCGAATCACGCATCTACAACATCAATCTGGCGCGCGGCCTGCCACCCTCCGAGCCGCCGGGGCTGCCGGCGGAGAAGGTTGCGGCCCTGCTGACGAGCAGGAACGTCGGCGCCGTGCATTCCGTGCTGCTCGACGGTCTGGCGGAACTGCGCACCGAGCTGCGCGAGCGGGTGCAAGCCGGCCAGGCCTTCATGCTGGACGAACATCCGCAGTTGAAGCAGGATGTCGCGGCACTGCTGGATCGGCTGGACAGGTCGCTGGCGGACAATCCCCTGGTCGGCGCGCCCAGCAATGGCCGTGATTGGGCTGCCATGCAGGAGCACAGGCTGCAGGCCTACACCGAGGGCGTGCGCGCCGAGGTCGCGCGCCTGCAGGGGCAGTTGGCAGGACAGGTCCTCGGCACCGATCTCGAGCAGGCGCGCGGCAGCGCGTCCGCCATCGTGGAGAGCGTCAGCAAACAGGCGCAGCAGCGGATCGGGGAGGTCGGTTTCGTGCCCATGCTGGCGCTCGACGCGGTGCGACGGGGCATCGAGGTCGCGCAGCGCCGGCTCGAAGGTGAGCTGGTCGCTCTGGCGGCGGGGGGCTTGCAGCTGGTGGACGACCTCGAGCGCCGCTACCGCAAGGATCCGGACACGGCACTGACGCTGGAAATACTGTGGCGCGAGCATGTGGAAGAGCTGCCAGGGCAACTGCGGCTGCTGCTCGACCACCTCGGCCGCGCGCTGGAAGGGGAGCTGGGTGCGTGGTTCTCCAGCGTCGGCAAGGGCGGCGCCGCGACGCTGTACGCGGTCGCACGGCAGGGGGCGGCGGAACGCGTGGAAGCCATCGCCGACTGGCTGGCGCGGTGGTACGAGGCGCTGCCGCCTTTCGACCTGGCAGCGCCGGACTTCGACCATTTGCGCGAGGTCCTGGGCAAGGCGCTGTCCGGCGACCTGGCGAAGGCCGTGCTGGAAAACGTCGAAGAATGGCTGCAAAAGTCGCTGGCGGAAGCCGGTGGCTGGACGCAGCTGCTCGACGGCTATGTGGCTGACCTGGTCAACTGGGAAAAGTCGCTGGCGGCATCGATCGCCAATGCGGGCAGCCTGGACGACCTGCGCATCGTGCTGGACGGCGTCGGCACGGCACTGAAGACGCGCGTGGTCGACGGCGCCGGCGAGATCGCAAAGAAGCTGCGCGATGACCTCGGCAAGCTGAGCTTTCTTAACGCCGAGGGTGCGCTCGACACGCTGGCGACCTTCCACCAGGACGCCAGGACCGCGATCGCCGCGATGGCGCAGTCACTCGGCGGCGACCTCACGGCGCTGGAAGAACAGGTGCGCGTGAAGGCAGCGGAGATCGAGCAGCGCGTGCAGGCCTCTGCGCGTCAGGTCGAAGACTGGGTCAGCCAGGAAGTCGGCGCGGCCTGCCAGATCGCCAGGGAGAATATCGACAGCGGACTGGAGACCGTGCGCGTGCTGGCCGAAGGTCCGGTCACGGACGCCATGCGCGCGAGCCGCGAGCGCATCGGCTATTACTTCCACCAATCCGAAGTCGCGGTGATGCTGACGCGCGCCAGCGCCGTGTTCAACGAGCTCCCGGGCGACGTGCTGAACGCCCTGAACGTCGACATGCCCTTCGATCGCCTGACCGATCGGCTCAAGGCGTGTGTCGGCGGCATGATGGTGCGCGACCTGTTTCCCTCCCTGGCCGGCATCGACATGACTTACCTGCTGCCGGACCTGAACGTGCCGCTGGAAGGGGACGAGCAGTTCGAATGGCTGCGCCTGCAGCACGGCTTCGACAAGGACCGGCTGCGGGCCTGGGCCAAGGTGACGATCGACAAGCGCTTCGAGTCGGACGCCACCCTGTTCGACCTCGGTCCGGTGAAGCTGCGTCTGCTCAAGCCCTTGTTTTATGGCATGAGCGACATCGTCATCGAGAAGGACAAGCCGCGCACGCAGAAGACGTTCGCCAGGCTCGATGCCGATTTCGAGATGTCGCTCAATGGTCATCCGGTGGTGACACTGCGCCGCGGCACCCTGAGCTTCGACGAGAGCGGCAAGCTCGACTTCCAGCTCGATGCCAACGAGATCGAGCTGGCTGCCGAACTGAAATTCATCACCGAGGCGCTCAAGAGCTGGCAGCCTGACCTCGGCGGCTTCGCGTTGACGCCATTGCTGCCCGGCGGCGTCAGCACCGCACTCTCGGTGCCGCTGCCGGACATCGGCACCGGCGCGTTCACGCTGACGGGCATCACGCTCAACACCCATTTCGATCTGCGCATCGCCGACGGCTTCAGCATCTCGACGGGCCTGTGGCTCAGCAAGCCAGACCGGCCTTTCGGCCTGGCCGTGCTGTTCCTCGGCGGCGGCGGCTGGTTCGGTATCGATGCGAGCTACAGTCCGCCGTCGCGCTTCACGACCAGGGTATCGATCGGGATCTCGGCCGGCGCCTTCATCGCCCTGAACTTCGGCTTCGCCGCAGGCAGCGCGGGCATCCTGTTCACCGCATCCGTCGATTTCTACCGCGACTGGCAAACCGGCAGCGGCAGCACCGCGATCTCGCTGGGCATCCTGGTCTGGGGCGAGTTCTCCGTGCTCGGTATCGCTTCGGCATCCATGCGCCTGGTGCTGCGGATTACGTACACCGACACCGGTATGGTCGGCACCGGCGACTTCAGCGTCTCGATCAGGATTTGCTGGTGCTACACCCTGCGCGTCAACCGCAGGGTCGAAAAGCAGTTCGCCGGAAGCGGCAGCGCTCGCAACGCGGCCATCCAGCCGGCCGGCCTTTCTCTGCTGCAAATGACGCAGGCCGGCACCGCACTGCCGTACGCGGCGCTTCGGGAACGGGCCGAACCCGCCGCAGCCGTGTCGGCCTACCTCGAAACACTTGCCATCGTGACGCCGCAATGACCGACATCCAACTCGACGTAACACTCTCCATCGTCGGCCCGCGCCAGGGTCTGCTGGAACAGGCGCTTTGGCCGATGGCCTTGCGCGTGGCCGCCGGCTTCGACATCCAGGGCGCGGGGCAGGCGGGCAGCGTCCCCGAGGCGCGCCAGATGGTGAGCGACAGCCTGCCGTGGACGTTGTGGAGCGGCGGCTTGCCGGATGTCGTGCTCGTTGACGAGGACAACAGGCGGATCGTGCTGCACCCGGAGCAACCGTTGACCGAAGACGCCGCGTTTCTTCAGGCGCTGATGGCGGAGATCGAGAGCTGCGGCCACGCGTTGTGCGACCCGCTCGACACGCTCGATTTCCGCAGCGCCGGCGGTACAGTCCGCGCCGTGGAGGACGTCGACGCAAGGGCGCAATCCGTGTCCTGGCCCGGCCTGCTCAGCACCCTGTCCAGCCTGTGCCAGCCGTTGCCGCCGGCGCTGAAGGCGACCTGGTTCTTCTATGTCCCGCGCGACGCGTTGTGCGTCCAGGATGCCGCGAGCGGCCTGTGGCGGTTAACGACCGCAACGCTGTGCGCCGCGCCGGCGGTGCTGCAGGGTGCGCCGCTCGGTGCCGTGTCGTCGGACGCCAAGGCCGCCACCTTCGTCTACGGCGGCCAGAAGCGCGCCTTCTGCAATGTGCTGGAGCTGGAGGCCGCGCTGGATGCGCAGCTGGACGAACTCGATAATTATTGGCTGACCATCCGCGACAGCCGCGACGACTCGCTGCTCGACCTGGCGCACCAGCTCGACGCGGCGTTGACGCCGGCTGCGATGCTGGGCGCGATCACGACCGAGGAACTGCTGCATGCCTGCGTCCAGGGCGCCCGCTCCTGCACCGCCGCCGAACTGGCCGCGGCGCAGGCTATCTGGCGCGATGCACTGGGCAAAATCGACCGGGTGGAGATCGTCAAGGCACGCAAGGCGGTGATCCAGGAGACCCTGACGGCGCAGGGCATCGCGGCCGATAGCCTGCGCCGCGGCCAGTTCGGCGGCGGTGCAGGAGCGGGCGCCCTGGACGCAGGCATG
>Ga0105241_10002396_pt1 | contig 14078 bp, 13 predicted proteins | sample KBSC64metaG_FD_80422 | JGI IMG/M metagenome (GOLD analysis project Ga0105241, IMG submission 80422) | Corn rhizosphere microbial communities from Kellogg Biological Station, Michigan, USA - KBS C6-4 metaG | ecosystem: Host-associated > Plants > Roots > Rhizosphere > Soil | place: Michigan, USA... | reverse complement strand
TGGATGCATCGCGCCATCCGCATCATGGAACGTAAGCTGCCCGCGCTGCGCAGTCTGCCACAGCTGCCGGAAATGGCCGAGCTGCACGCCGCTCAGACCACCTTGTATCAATAGGTTTTTCCAGATGAGTCACTTTCTCGACCGCTTGACCTTCTTCAAGAAGTACGAAGGTTCATTCTCACAAGGCCATGGCGTGACCACGGCGGAAGACCGGCATTGGGAGAATGCTTATCGCCAGCGCTGGTCCCACGACAAGATCGTCCGCTCCACCCATGGCGTGAACTGTACCGGTTCCTGCAGCTGGAAGATCTACGTCAAGGGTGGGATCGTCACCTGGGAAACGCAGCAGACCGATTATCCGCGCACCCGCCCCGAACTGCCCAATCACGAACCGCGCGGCTGCTCGCGCGGCGCCAGCTATTCCTGGTATCTCTACAGTGGCAATCGCCTGAAATATCCGATGGTGCGTGGTGCGCTGGTCCGGCTGTGGCGCGAGGCTCGCAAGACGCTTGCCCCCGTGGCCGCCTGGAAGGCGATCGTCGAGGATGAGGCCAAGCGCAAATCCTACACCTCGCGACGCGGTCTGGGCGGCTTCGTCCGTCTGGGTTGGGACGAGGCAAACGAGATCATTGCCGCGGCCAACGCCTATACGATCCGCAAATACGGCCCCGACCGTGTCGCCGGCTTCTCACCGATTCCGGCCATGTCGATGGTCTCCTACGCCGCTGGCACGCGGTATCTGTCGTTACTGGGTGGCGTCTGCCTGAGTTTTTACGACTGGTATTGCGACCTGCCGCCGGCCTCGCCGCAGACCTGGGGCGAGCAGACCGACGTGCCGGAGAGCGCCGACTGGTACAATGCGGGCTTTTTGCTTCTATGGGGATCCAACGTGCCGCAGACGCGCACGCCCGATGCCCATTTCTATACCGAGGCGCGTTATCGCGGCGCCAAAAGCGTGGTCATCACACCCGATTATAGCGAAGCGGCGAAATTCGGTGATCTCTGGCTGCATCCCAAGCAGGGCACAGATTCAGCCCTCGCCATGGCCTTCGGGCATGTCATCCTCAAGGAATTCCATGTCGACCGGCAGACGCCGTATTTCACGGACTATTGCCGCAAATACAGCGACATGCCGTTCCTCGTGCGACTGGTCAAGCGGGACGGCCGGTTCGTGCCGGATCGCTTCCTGCGCGCCAGCGATTTCACCGGCACCCTGGGCGAAGCCAACAACCCGGAATGGAAGACGGCGGCCTTTGACGAACTGACGGATCAAGTTGTGGCGCCACAGGGATCGATTGGGTTTCGCTGGGGCGAGAAGGGCGAATGGAATCTCGAGCAGCGTGCCGCTGACACCCCTGTGTCGTTGGCCATGTCCATGATGGAAAAGCGTGACGCAGTCCTGTCGGTGGCATTCCCTTATTTCGGTGGCCGCCAGCACGACTATTTCGCCGGCACCGATCATGACGAAATTCTTATGCGGCAGGTACCGGTCCGGCAACTGAAGCTTGCCGATGGCGATGCTTATGTCGCGACTGTGTTTGATCTTCTTTGTGCAAATTATGGCGTAGATCGCGGGCTAGGCGGCGAGAATGTCGCCACCAGCTTCGATGCCGACGTGCCCTATACACCTGCCTGGCAGGAACGCATCACCGGCGTCAAACGCGAGTCGGTGATCTCCGTTGCTCGCGCGTTCGCGCGTAACGCCGAAAAGACCAAAGGCAAGTCGATGGTCATTCTCGGTGCCGGTATTAATCATTGGTATCACATGGACATGACCTATCGCGGCATCATCAACATGTTGGTGATGTGCGGTTGCGTGGGTCAGGAAGGGGGCGGCTGGTCTCACTATGTCGGACAGGAGAAGCTGCGGCCACAGACCGGCTGGACGCCGCTCGCTTTCGCCCTGGACTGGGCGCGCCCGCCTCGTCACATGAATGCGACCTCCTACTGGTACGCTCATTCCGACCAATGGCGTTATGAGACGTTGGGGATCGACGAAATTCTTTCGCCATTGGCGAACAAAGAGGAATGGAAAGGCAGCCTGATCGATTTCAACGTCCGCGCCGAGCGCATGGGCTGGCTGCCATCAGCGCCCCAGCTGCAGAGCAACCCTCTCGAGGTGGCGAAGGCAGCGGAAGCCGCAGGCAAGGATCCCAAGGATTTCGCGCGCGACGAGATCGCGGCCGGCCGCCTCAAACTATCCTGCGACGATCCAGACAATCCCGCGAACTGGCCGCGCAATCTTTTCGTTTGGCGGTCCAACATCCTGGGTTCGAGCGGGAAAGGTCACGAATACTTCCTGAAACATCTCCTGGGCACTTCGCACGGCGTTCAGGGCAAAGATCTGGGCGGAACCGGCGAGCAGAAGCCTTCGGAAGTGGTCTGGCATGACCAGGCGCCGGAAGGAAAGCTCGACCTTCTGGTAACGCTCGATTTTCGCATGTCCACGACCTGTGTCTATTCCGACATCGTGCTGCCGACCGCCACCTGGTACGAGAAGAATGATCTCAACACTTCGGACATGCATCCTTTCATTCATCCCTTGAGTGCGGCCGTCGATCCGGTATGGGAAAGCCGCAGCGACTGGGAAATCTACAAGGGGATCGCCCGGCGCTTCTCCGAGATCGCGCCGGAAGTGTTGGGCAAGGAAAAAGACCTGGTCCTGACCCCGATGCAGCACGACAGCGCGGGCGAACTCGCCCAGGCTATCGGCGTCAAGGAATGGTCCAAGGGTGAAGTCGCTCCGGTTCCCGGAAAGACCATGGCATCGATCAACGTTATCGAACGCGATTATCCGAACATCTATAAGCGGTTCACGGCCCTGGGACCGCTGATGTCATCGGTGGGAAATGGCGGCAAAGGCATCGCCTGGAAGACCGAGCATGAAGTCGAGCTGCTCGGCAAGCTCAACGGCATTGTTTCGGAAGAAGGTGTCACCAAGGGCTTGCCGCGCATCGAGACGGATATCGATGCCACCGAAGTCATCCTGTCGCTCGCGCCGGAAACCAATGGCGAAGTCGCCATGAAGGCCTGGCGGGCGTTGAGTGAATTCACCGGCCGCGAACACGTTCATCTTGCCGAGGCCAAAGAAGACGAGAAGATTCGCTACCGCGATATCCAGGCCCAACCGCGCAAGATCATTTCCTCACCGACCTGGTCCGGAATCGAATCCGAAAAGGTCTGCTACAATGCTGGCTACACAAATGTACATGAGCTGATCCCATGGCGCACCCTGACGGGCCGCCAGCAGCTGTTTCAGGATCATCCTTGGATGAGCGCCTTCGGCGAACAGCTGGTTGTCTATCGCCCGCCGATCGATACCAAAACCATAAAGCCGATCATCGACACCCGGGACAACGGCCAAAAGCAGATCGTGTTGAACTTCATCACCCCGCACCAGAAATGGGGCATCCATTCCACTTATACCGACAATCTCCTGATGCTGACCCTGTCGCGCGGCGGACCTATCGTGTGGATCAGCGAGGTCGATGCGCAAAAAGTCGGTATCGAGGATAACGACTGGATCGAGGCTTACAATTTGAACGGCGCCTTGGTGGCGCGCGCGGTGGTATCCCAGCGTGTGCCCGAAGGAATGGTCCTGATGTACCACGCGCAGGAGAAGATCGTGAACATGCCGGGCTCTGAAGTGACCGGGCAGCGCGGTGGTATCCACAATTCCGTCACGCGCACGGTTCTCAAGCCCACGCATATGATCGGCGGCTACGCGCATCAGAGCTACGGCTTCAACTATTACGGCACCGTGGGGTCCAATCGGGACGAGTTCGTGATTGTCCGCAAACAGGCGAAAACCGACTGGATGGAAGAAAAGGCGGCCGATGCGCAGGAGAAAATGTCATGAAGGTGCGTGCGCAAATCGCGATGGTGCTTAATCTCGACAAATGCATCGGCTGTCACACCTGTTCGGTGACCTGCAAGAATGTGTGGACGTCACGCGAAGGCGTCGAATATGCCTGGTTCAACAATGTGGAAACCAAGCCCGGCATCGGTTATCCGGGAGAATGGGAAAATCAGAAGCGCTGGAATGGCGGCTGGTTGCGCAAGGCGAACGGAAAGATTCAGCCACGCATGGGGGCCAAATGGCGCATTCTTGCCAATGTTTTCGCCAACCCGGATCTGCCGGAGATCGACGACTATTACGAGCCCTTTACGTTCGACTATCAGAATCTCCACACCGCACCGGATTCCAGGGCCATGCCGACCGCGCGGCCACGCTCGCTGGTGACCGGCGAGCGCATGGAGAAGATCAAGGCCGGCCCCAACTGGGAAGAAATCCTGGGCGGAGAATTCTCGAAACGGTCCAAGGACGTGAATTTCGAAGGTATCCAGAAGGAGATTTACGGTCAGTTCGAAAACACCTTCATGATGTACCTGCCGCGGCTGTGCGAACATTGCCTCAATCCCGCCTGCGTCGCGGTATGCCCCTCGGGCGCGATTTACAAGCGCGAGGAAGATGGAATTGTTCTGATTGACCAGGACAAATGCCGCGGCTGGCGAATGTGCGTTTCCGGCTGCCCCTACAAGAAAGTCTATTACAACTGGCAATCGGGAAAATCCGAAAAATGCATCCTGTGCTATCCCAGATTGGAGGTTGGTCAGCCCACCGTCTGTTCGGAGACATGTGTCGGGCGTATCCGCTATCTCGGTGTCGTGCTCTACGATGCCGATCGCATCGCCGAGGCTGCCGCTGTTCCCGATGAAGCCGACCTTTATGAAGCGCAATTATCCATCTTCCTCGACCCCTTCGACCCCAAGGTCCAAGCTCAGGCGGCGGCCGACGGCATCACGCATGGCTGGATCGAGGCGGCGAAGAAGTCACCGGTCTGGAAGATGGCAATGGACTGGCGGGTCGCGTTTCCGCTGCACCCAGAATACCGCACCCTGCCGATGGTCTGGTACGTCCCGCCGCTATCGCCGATTCAGTCGGCCGCGGAAAGAGGCCAGATCGACCTGGAAGGCGATATGCCCGATGTCCGCTCGCTCCGCATTCCCCTGAAATATCTCGCCAACATGCTTACCGCGGGCAAGGAAGAGCCGGTCGCGCTGGCATTGGAGCGCATGATGGCGATGCGGGGCTATATGAGGGCCAAGACCGTCGAGGGCGTCATCGACGAAGGCGTCGCGGCGAGGGTGGGCCTTACCCCTGCGCAGATCGAAGATATGTATCGCATTATGGCGATCGCCAATTACGAAGATCGCTTCGTCATTCCCACGGCGCACCGCGAGAATTCGGAGAATGCGCTGAATCTTCGGGGCGAATGCGGCTTCAGTTTTGGCAGTGGGTGCTCCGACGGTTCCAGCACCACCAACATCTTCAACGTGCCCAAAAAGCACAAGCTGCCGGATCCGGCGGGGACTTGACCATGAGCATGACTTATAAAGCATTGAGCGCTGTATTGTCCTACCCGACAGCCGAACTTCAGGGCGCGGCGCGGGACCTCATCCGGATCCTGAATGTTGAGCAGTTGCTGCCCGCTAGGAACCGGGCAGCCATCGGCGCGCTGATCGAAGACATAGCCGCAACCGATCTTCTCGAAGCGCAATCGACCTATGTCGATTTGTTCGACCGCACGCGATCTCTCTCCTTGCATCTGTTCGAGCATGTGCACGGCGAATCGCGTGACCGGGGCCAGGCAATGGTTTCGCTGCTGGAGCGCTATCGCCAGGCCGGACTGGACATCGCGGCGGCGGAATTGCCCGACTACATTCCCCTGTTTCTGGAGTTCCTTTCGGCCCTGGAGGACGCCGAGGCGTTGGCCCATCTCGCCGAGCCCGCTCATATCTTTGCCGCATTGGCCGAACGGCTGCGCCGTCGGGGCAGCGATTATGCCGCTGTCCTGGAGGGCCTGGTGATCTTGTCGAAGATTGTTCCAAGCCTGGACATCTTGGCCGAGTTGCGTCTCGAAAAGGCCGAGGATCCCGCCGACCTGGCGGCGATAGACAGGGCCTGGGAGGAAACCGAAGTGCGCTTCGGTCCCGGCGACGCGGCCGCCGATAGTTGTCCGCGCGCCAGCGACATCTTGCAGCGGATGGATGCCTCCGCTGGAAAAGGCAAGCCGGAACGCCTCACGGGGGCCCGTACATGAGCCAGTGGATCAACTACTATCTGTTTGGGATCTATCCCTATGTTTGCCTGTCGGTATTCGTCATCGGCAGCCTGATCCGTTTCGATCGCGAGCAATACACCTGGCGTAGCCAATCCAGTCAGCTTCTGCGCCGTCGCCAGCTGATCTGGGGCAGCAATCTGTTCCACATCGGAATTCTGACTATTCTTATTGGGCATACAGGCGGGCTTCTGACGCCAGTGGTTCTATTCGAGATGCTGGGTATCTCGCATACCGCCAAGCAACTGACTGCTATCATTGTCGGCGGCGTGGCGGGCATCATGTGCCTCGCCGGGCTGCTGATGCTGTTGCACCGGCGGCTCTTGGATCCCCGCATCCGGCGGACATCCTCCTTCGCGGATATCGCGGTCCTGGTAATCCTGCTGGCGCAATTGCTCCTTGGCCTGGGCACCATCTTCGTGTCCCTGAACCATCTGGATGGCAGCGAAATGGTGGTCCTGATGGAATGGGCCCAGCACATCGTCACCGCACGGCCCGGCGCAGCGGCTTTTGTCGCCAATGTCTCACCTATCTTCAAGATTCACTTGGTGTTGGGCATGACGATATTCCTCATCTTCCCCTTCACCCGTCTCGTTCACATTTGGAGTGCGCCGATCTGGTATCTGGGGCGGCGTGGTTATCAGATCGTACGGACTCGGCGGCTCGGAAAGGCTTGAACTATGGCGCCCCGTTCTCCTATCAAGCTCAATGGTGTCGTACTGCCAGCCCACATGATCGCGGCCGAGGCGCAGCACCATCCATCGCAAACGCCGGCGGCGGCCTTTCAGGCGGCGGCGCGGGCACTCGTCATCCGCACCCTTCTCTTGGAGGAAGCCAAACGGGATGCCATTTCCGCGGAGCCGGTATTCATCGCGCCCGGCAAGCGGGAACTGGATGACGAAGCCCGGATTCGTGCTCTGATGGAGGCGCGCATTCCTGTCGTGGAATTCAGCGAGGATCAATGCCTCGAGTTCTACGATGCGAACCCCTCGCGCTTCCGCAGTCCTGATCTCTACGAAGCCTCCCATATTCTCTTCGGGGCGCATCCGCATGACACACTCGCTTATGCGGACGCTGTGGCGCGCGCCGAAGCGGTCATTGGGGAATTGAACCGCTCGCCTGGGCGTTTTGAAGTGATCGCGCGGGAAGAATCCGAGTGCGATTCGAAGACCAACGGCGGTCGCCTGGGGCAAATCGTTCCCGGCCAGACCGTTCCGGAATTCGAGAAGGCGCTTCAGGGCCTGGAAGAGGGACAGATTTCACCGACACCGGTGCGCTCGCGGTTTGGCGCCCACATTCTCAGGCTCGACGCGCGCGCGACCGGCGAGACGCTTCCGTTCGCTTATGTGCGCAATCGGATCGAATGTTATCTGGCGGAGCAGCAATGGCGCCGCGACGTGTCCGCCTTTATTGGGCGACTGGTGGATCAGGCACAGATCGAAGGGATCGATATGCTCTTGGCGAAATCAGCGGACCAAGCCGCATGAGCACCCTTGGAGAAATTCTGGACCAGCTCCAGGACCGCTCGCAGATATATGAAATATTGGCGGAGTCCGGCAATATTGCGCTGATCGAAGATCTGGATCGGATAAATCGTGAAGCCGATGGGGATCCTTGCGAGTTCGCGTTGCGTGCGGTGCAGGCATTCACAAGCAAAGCGAACGAGGAGGCTTGGGTCAGGCTTATTGGCCGGGTCCGGAATTCACCTTCGCCGGCTGGAACATGTCTGAGCGAGATGATCGTCTGGTCGCTGGCGCATTGAACCGGGCACTCCATGAGAGTGCAGTGTTGGGGGTTGTTTTCGCGGGTGGCACTTCCCGGCGCTATGGTCGGGACAAGCTGTCAAGTGAGCTTCATGGCATCCCTTTGCTGAGACATGTGGCAAATCGGTTTGGTCCGCAGGTAAACAGGCTCGCCATCAGTGGCCCGCCCCGACCAGGATTTCCGTATCCAAGCATCCCCGATCAGTTGCCCGGCGCCGGGCCATTGGGGGCTCTCCGTTCCGTGTTGCAGTTGGCGGTTCAGCGGGATTGGCGGTTTGTGGCGACAGTCTCGGGAGACACGCCATTCATTCCCCGCGACATGGTCAGCGGGCTGTCCGCGGCGCTTAAGTGGCATGATTGCGCGGTGGCGAGCCGGAACGGCATATTGCATCCGACTTGCGCAGTCTGGGCCACCCGCGCCTGCGCGAAAATTGAGGCAGGGCTCAATGCCGGAGCGCGGAGCCTGCGCCGTGCCGTTTCCAACCTGGATGCGGTCGAAGTGAACTTTTCCGCTGCCGACGACGCCCCGAGAGGCGATCCTTTTTTCAATATCAACTCCGTGGAAGATATGGCAGTGGCGCAAGCTTGGTTGACCGGAAGAGGCCGGACCGAATGACGACGCAGAAGGTTTTCGGCATCGTAGGATGGAAGAACAGCGGCAAGACCACGCTGGTGGAGAAATTGGTGCGGGAAATGACGGCGCGGGGATTGTGCGTGTCGACCGTCAAGCATGCGCATCACGCGTTCGATATCGACGCCCCCGGAAAAGACAGCCATCGACATCGCGAAGCGGGCGCTCATGAAGTCATTGTTGCGTCCGGCCAAAGATGGGCGTTGATGTGCGAATTGCGAGCCGTGACCGAGCCATCACTGGATGAACTTATCAGCCGACTCGCCGCGTGCGATCTTGTCCTCGTGGAAGGCTTCAAACGTGGCGGGCATCCGAAAATCGAGGTTGCTCGGTTCACACGCGAGGAAGGGCTGATTGCCGACCAGGACAATAGCGTGCTGGCTGTGGCGACAGACAATGCGGCACTCTCGGGCCGGCATCGGTCGCTGTCATTGAACGATCCGGTCGAAATCGCCGCGTTTATCTGCTCCCATTTGGATTTGCGCTGGAAAGTATAGCTGGCTATGGCCGACTATAGGGCTGCCGTATCTTGCCTCGAGAGTCGCTGATTTCGATGTGCCAGCTCTATCCGCCTGTATTTCATGAAGAGTTGGCTGACCGCCAGATCATAGCCCTGTAATTGATTCGAGCGATGCTCAGTTACCGGAGATATGGCGTAACAAGTCCAAATTCAGCAGACGAATGGAATGTGGCAAGCCGATGGTGATTGCATTATCGCGTGCCAGGCTCGTCAGGTTGCGAGAAACTGTCTCGGTTGTCAAACCGAGAAAGTCGGCAATTTCCCCGCGTGTCATCGGCATGCATATGTGATGGTTCTTTTGGATCGCTTCCCGGCCAAATTGCTCGCCATACTGTAACAAAAAACTAGCAACTTTCTCCTTTGCCGTCTTCCTTCCAAGAAGAATGATGTGGTGCTCGGATTCCGAAAGGTAGCGGTAGCACATTTCAAGGATTTTTGACTGGGCCTGGGGAAACGATTGCATGATGCGCGTCAGCCGGGACTTTGAGAATCTGCATGCCTCGACGACGGTGAGAGCTTCGGCCGTTGTCGTGTATGTTTCAGTATCGGAAATGGCAAAGAAATCGCCCGGAAACCGGAATCCGATAATCTGAGTGCGACCGTCCGGCAGCGAACGGTATAGCTTCACCACGCCCGAGACGATGCTGAAAAATGACAGGGCAGGGGCACCTTCGCTGACGATCGTACGCCGACGGTCAAACCGTACCAGCCGCCGGCTCCGATCCAGACTGTCAAGGTCGCGGAGGGGAATTGCCCCACAGAAGCCTTTTGCCCGGGCAGCGCAGACGGTGCAGGTTGTGTAAGGCTCCGCATGCAACATGTCTGGCCTCGCTCTTCAGCGTCGCCCGTGCTTCACCACGTTCGCGCTTCCATATCTTTATATCACCTCGCTGACGGTAATCGCTTGAGTAACGTGAGCGAAAAGATGTCGCGGTTCACCAACCGCGAGGAGCAGCGTTTGCATAATTTCCATGATCCAGATCAATTCTCGTGCAGCCCATTTGACGCAGGATGTGACTGGGCTGGTGCGTGGAATTGCATGGCAAGTTGCCAGGACAGGGAAAGCGCAGCCTCGGCCGGGGTGTTCCTTGCGGCGCTGGACCGAGGTTTACGCGATCTATATCCGGGATATCCCGCCTTTGTAATGGCGACGGGGATCATCTCGAACGCCCTGTATTTCCGAGAACTATTCCAGCTGTCTCAGTTCTTCTTTCTGATCAATCTCGTCGCGTATCCCATTCTCGTGATCGCAATCGTTGCTCGCCTTGTCCGGCACTCGGTCGCGATTCGCGCAGATCTTCTGGATCCGCGCCAAGTATTTTCGTTCTTCACAATTGTCGCTGCGACGAACGTCCTGGGCATACAATGCGATTTACGAGGTTATTCGGGCATATCCGTGGCGCTGTGGCTGTTTGCCCTTGTTGCATGGTTCGCCCTACTTTACTTCAGCTTTGCGGTCCTGACTTTTCTCAACACGGCTCGGGATGCGAATGTTGTCCATGGCGGGTGGTTGATCGCCATTGTCGGGACGCAATCCCTGGTTCTGCTGGGTGTCCGGGTTGCAGGCTACCTAAGTGCATACAGCGTCGGTCTGATCGTTCTGGCGCACATGTTATGGGGCATCGGGCTAGCTCTCTATGCGATATTCGTTACGCTTTTCAGTTATCGAATATTCTTCTTCAAATTGACTCCGGATGATCTTTCGCCGCTCCTGTGGGTCATCATGGGAGCGGCCGCGATCAGCGCAAATGCCGGGACTAGTCTGCTGCTGAGCAGCGTACACGTACCTTATCTGATGAATATGAAGCCCTTCATAGACGGCGTAACATTGATCGTGTGGGCATGGGGAACATGGTGGATCCCGCTTCTCGTGTTTTTTGGCGTCTGGAAGCACTTGGTCTGTCGTGTTCCACTCTCTTATAGCCCAGCCTTGTGGAGCCTGGTGTTTCCCCTGGGCATGTATTCCGTTGCGACATTCCGGTTTTCGCTTGCAGCGCAGATTCCCTTTATGGGGTATCTGGGTCGTGAATTCGTCTGGGTGGCCGTTCCGGCATGGTTCGTGACGGCATTCGCTATGGCCATCTCCAATATAAGATGGCTCATAAAGGCAATAAAGCCTGTCTAGGCTGGCGCAACCTCGTCATCTGACCTGTGGTCGACGGACCATTTCCGAACCCGATCCGCCGAACAAGAAGCCGTTTGAAAATGATACTTCGCCGCAAATCTCCCCGGTCCTGCGGAGCGCTTCCTCAGAATCGAGCTTTCCGTCCAGGAGATCCCGGAAAGTTTTTGAGACCGCAATCATATCACAGCTATGTGGAGATAACCTCAGTGCTGTTACGCCCGCTATCCTCAGGCGATCGGCGTCGCCAACGGTATTGCAATAGGTATTTGACATCGCCTGAACGCCGTTTATGGCGAGAAAGCCTCTCCCATCTACCGTGTCGACATCAAGCCCGTCGCTATCGCGCGAGCACACGAATTGACACGCATCTTTTGTAAGCTTGTGGACACGCGCGTGATAGCACCGCCCCGAGACGGCAAGTGGAACTCGTCCGAACGACCACACTTCGCAGCCGACACTCAACGAGCGAGCCAAGGTCGCCAGAGCTTCGACCGTGTCGATGGGTAATTCAGGCGGTAAACAGACAGAGGAAGCACCGAGCCCGGCCAAAACCCGAAACGCGCCTCCGCTGTAGACGTTCACATAGGGGCCTACACGAAATGCTTGCTCCTTCGCGAGATGCGCAAGAGCCGCAATGTCGTTCACCTCGACTTCATACTCGCCATTATGGATAATATCTACGGTATACTGACGTTCGCGCGGCAATGTGATCAGCGCGAGCGTACTGAGAACGACCGTCTTTCCGCCTCTTTGAAGGCGGTCCACAGTTTCTGCGATGGAGTCGAGGTAGAAGGGAAGTCTTTTCGAGCAGACGACTTCGCCAACATGCACGGTATCGATGGGGGCTTCGTCAGCCAGGCGTGCATAGAAATCACACCTTCTTTCGGTGGGCCAGTTGAAGAGTAGGGGGCCCATGGTGAGCGAAATTCGAGAGTTCGGAGCCGACTTGCGTTTCTCGGGGGCATCACTTCCAAGCATTTGCTACCGCCACAGTTTCCGATAAGCACCTTGTGTCGTTGATTGGCCTTCGCTCAGATGAATCAAGGAGGCCTCGTTTACAGGCAAGCCTGCTGCATAATTGTCGACGATCCTGCGAAGGTTGCGCACGGCGGCGCCAACATAAGCCCGGCTGCGTTGCCGCCCCTCAATCTTTAGCGCTGTGACACCCGCCATTGCGAGTTGAGGAATCAATGCAGATGCATCGAGTCCAGTCGGGTCTTCAAAAAGATGCCCTCGAAAATTCTGCGTGGTAAAACACCCCTTGCAGACCGTTGGATATGGTGCGGGCAAGTCGCGGCTCACCCGATGTATCGTGAAGCTGCCGAGAATCGAAGCGAGTTCATGGTCATCCGCGTGATAGTCCACGTGACTACCGGGTGAACAGACACCACCCAGGTTTGGCGATATGCCGGTAGCATAAGAGGAAAGCGAGCAGCGCCCCTCTGCCATGACGCAGAGGCTTCCGAATACAAAAGCTTCCGTTTCACAATTGATCTCGCGATTTATTGCCGCAATCTCCCCGACACTCAGAACGCGCGGCAGAACGACCCTACGAACACCGAAGTTGCGTGTATAGAAATCGATGGCATCGGCGTTGGCTGCGGCTGCTTGAACGGACAGGTGACGTCTGATCTGTGGATAACGATCGCTGGCGTAGGCCAGAAGCCCAAGGTCAGCCAATATTAACGCATCGGCGCCGAAAGTGACGGCGTCATCTATTGCGTGGCGCCAAAGTTGTTCCTGGCCCGCGCGCGGGAAGGTGTTGATGGCAACGAAGACTTTTGTCTCGCGCTCGTGCGCGAAAGCGATTGATTCATCCATTTCGGCTCTCGAAAAGTTGAGACCGGGAAAATTTCGAGCATTGGTTTCATCGCGGAATCCGCAGTAAATCGTGTCGGCGCCGGCGATGATCGCGGTGCGCAACGCGGCGGGAGTTCCTGCCGGACACACGAGTTCCAATCGCGAGCGCCCGGTCATATTGCGCTGGCCTCTCGGCGAGACGTTACTGCGTTGAACAGCCGCTCCGCGATTGGCATTACAATTCGTTCCATTCGCCTGGCCGTTGGGCTTGATGATCCGAAAATATCCGCGAGTTCGTGCGGCAGGTTTATTTCAGCAGCGTCTACGGCATTGCGCATGGCCAAGATGGCGTCTGTATCCCCCTCGATCGTGATCTCTCTGGAGAAAAACAGCGCATCACCATCAAGAGCGCCCTGAACCATGGCGAGCAAGGACGCAATCGGTCCCGAGATGTGGGCATCCCAAAAACAGGTAGTGGGCCGGCGCTGGCAGACAATCGGTTCAGGGTTACCAAGTCGTATGAGAAATTGGATAGGAAAATCCGTAGGTTCAATCAGAAACACGGTGGCTGCATATGGTTCCACTCGCTTGAACGATTCTGGATGGTTGCGGATGATCCCAAGCACCAGGCGCCGCAGGACGATATTCGCTATCGGCAATGGGAGCGCGCGGACTGCGAGTTCAATCCATGCCGGCGCAGTCGCATGCCTTGATCTTGCCTTCATGCGCCACGGTCCGATCAATGCGGGCCGCCGCCCTTGATGTAGATCATATTGCGACAATTTGGCCGCCGGTTCGGCATACGGCTCGCGCGCCTGGCGAATTGTCTGTGATTGCATCTTCCCTGGCGACCACTGACCGCAATGATAAAGTGAGTGCTCGATGCAGCTGACGCTGGTCAGAGTTGCCAGCAAATGGAATTTATGCCGCAAAGAAAAACCCCGCCTTGGAGGCGGGGCTAGTTATATGCTTGGCGGCCGAGGGAAGATAAGCGACCCAGCTGAGTGTCATTAACTTTCAAATCGGGCGCGCCGCATTGATTTCGCTCAATCTTTCCCCTAGCTGAAAGTATCTGAATCGATTCTCTAAAGTTGCAGAACGTGCCGCCGTTACGGAT
>Ga0105241_10002394_pt1 | contig 14084 bp, 10 predicted proteins | sample KBSC64metaG_FD_80422 | JGI IMG/M metagenome (GOLD analysis project Ga0105241, IMG submission 80422) | Corn rhizosphere microbial communities from Kellogg Biological Station, Michigan, USA - KBS C6-4 metaG | ecosystem: Host-associated > Plants > Roots > Rhizosphere > Soil | place: Michigan, USA... | reverse complement strand
TACATTACTTAATTTCTGGGCAGAAATAATTACTTTCTTCAGTGCTATGACCGTACCCTGCAAATCAATATTCATTTTACCATCACTGTACAGCACTATCTGCCGGCGGGTATCGCGCATGCCGATGCTCTGGATGTTCAGGATATGCCTGCCCCTGGGTAAAGACAGCGAATAATATCCAAATTGATCCGTTGACACACCAATGCGGGGGTTGTCGATATAAACAGATGCACCCACTACAGGCTCTCCGGTTTTTGCATCTCTTATGTAACCGGCCATTGTAACCACCCTTGGCTGGTTGGCGGCCGATTTGTCGCCTACCTCGTACAGTTTATTTTCCAGTGTGGCTTTTTGTATTGTCCTGGTATCATCATCGGTATCTGCGGTGCTGCTGAACAGGCTGGCATCCGGGGGCGGATTGGCTTTATTTACTTTGCCGTTGCTAAAAAAACCAGGTGGCAGCAACAGGTTTAATGCGTGGTCTTTGGTGAGAAAAATGTGCCCTTCCTTATCAATTGTATAATACACACCAGCATTGGCAAATGCCTGGTCCAGCACTTTTCTTAAAGGCTGGTCCTTTACAACAACGCTAATGCTGGTGCTGTCGAACCGGGTGCTGTCGTAGTAAAAATGCACTCCCGCCTGTTTTTCGATTTCCACCACAAATTTTTCAACCGTTACATCCAGCACATTCAGGCTTATCAGTGCAGCGGTATCTTTTTGCGCACACAGGGCGCCGCAAAACAAAACGCCTGCGAATAATAATATTAATGTATGCCTGAATATCATTTTATTGTGTTAGCTGGTCATAGTAAGCAGTTGCTTTTGCAAGCATATTATCCCTGTCTTTTCTGTAACTCAGTTTATTTTTTGCTATATACTGTTTAATTTGCTTTCTTTTGTCTTTAAAAAGATCAAGAAATCCGCTTTTGCTTCTGATACTGAAGAACACATTGTTTTTTTTCAGGTAGTAGTATTCAGTTGCATCAACAAAATGGCGGAGCTCCCCGGTGCTTACATCGTCGCGGATCAATTTCACTTCCTTTTTCAACAGGCTGGTGCCTCCTTCGTATAAAATATTGTAAAAGCCGGTCTTTACCAGCGCTGCGCTTTCAGTATCTTTCACAATCCGTATAAAATTATTGGCGAACAGGGTAAACCTTTCAATACGAGGGTTCAGCAACTGAATGCGGCGTGCACTATCCTGCATAAACAGTGCTTCCGCTATTTCATCATACTGCATGGAAAGATTTTCATACAGTATGCCGTCATAAACAACCGATCCGGTATCGGGCTTGTTACTGTAAAAAAAAGGATGGCCCTCAGTAAATGAAAAAGGGTAACCGCCATATTGGATGCCGTTGTATAAACCCAACTGATCGCCGGCAGATTTATAATACAGTGCTATTGTATTGCTCACCGCTTTTTTATACAGTGTACTATCGTCGGCGGCCGACTGTGCGGTTACTGAGATAACCTGCAAAAAAAGGAAAGTCATTAATAAAAAAAAGCTGGCCGCCCAGTGAAATCTCATGCAATTAGCTTGTATTCAAATATACTCTTTACAGGGGTCGTACAAGCAGGTTATATGAAAAAAATATAGCTTTTGATAGAAATGTTTGCATTTTAGCGCATACAATTCACGCAGATTGCAATACTACAAGACAACTGTTTAATGAAATTTTAATGTACATTCCAATCGCCTGCTGTGCGTTTTTACAAGCTCATGTTTCAATACATTCAGGGCAGTTTATAGAAGCGCCAGCTGGTTTCATAGGGTTCCTTCATCGGCTGGTTGGTAAGAATATTGCGCAGCATTTCTATGGGCATGCTGTTTTCGTGCATTACCGCATCGTGAAATTGTTTTACCGTCATCTTTTTACTGTTCACTATTTCATTTCTTAGTGCCATTAGCTGCAGGCCGCCGATCATATAACCTACCTGGTACAGCGGACTATAACCACCGACAAATGAGCGGCGCACCTCTCCTTCCGCATTTGCTTTTTCATGATTTACACGGTCAATAAGAAAATCAATACATTGTTGCGGGCTCCATTTACCCATATGATAATTGAGCGAAAAAATAATGCGTGCACAGCGATGCATGCGCCAGAACAGCATACCAATACGATCTTCCGGAGATGCGGAAAACCCTTCATTCCATAAAGCAAATTCCCAGTATACCGACCAACCCTCTGTCCAGAATGGGGTATCATAATGCCGGTAAGTATTTACATGCTCGTTCATAAATTGCTCCAGGTAATGCCCGGCAATTAATTCATGGTGCACGGTAGCGTGCGAAAAATGCGGGTTATTGCCGCGCATACTCATCATCCTGGCATCAAAATCCATGGTATTGGTGGGATAGGAAATGGCGAACTCTTCTCCACCCGAAAAGAAGGGATTAACCAGTTGCTGTTCCGGGGTGAGCATAGCAATGCGCCAGGTTTCTTCGGCCAGCGGCGGTATGGTAATTAAATCTTTCTCTTTTAAGAAAGCAATGGCGCCATTATACAATTTCATCATAGCAGCAGGCTGTTCGCCAGCCGGCACATAAGCCTGCTTTACTTTCTCCATGGCCGCTCTCCAATTGCTGCCAAAACCCATTTCCGCACTGGCTTTCAGCATCTCTTTATCGCACCAGGCAAATTCACGGTTGGCTATTTCTATCAGTTCTTCCGGTGTATAGGGTATCATTTCATATTTGAGCTGGCGTACGATCTCATCCCTGCCAATGGGAAATCCTACAATACCGCTGGAATCCCTGCCCGGTGCATTTTTATCGGCACTTGCTTTAAAGCCTGCTGCATACAAACCCAGCGCACTATCCAGTTTTTTGTAGGTTTCGGGCACCCACCAGGTAAAAAGAGGATCATACGCATTGTAAAACGTAAATACATTTTTTGCGGCAGCCTGCAAACCCTGTATGATAATATTGGCACGGCGGCTATTGGCCACCGTTATATTTTTATTCTGGAGTAATTTCAACTGCAGCTGGTACAATTGCCTGCTAACGGAAGAAAAATTAGCAGCAACACGCTGACCATCTAACGGGCCGCCGCGCCGCCTGATTTTTTCAAGCACATAAATACTGTCTGCAAAAGGGAACCAGGGCTGCAGGGCAGTAAATTCCTTCTCCTCTGCGCCAGCCCTGAAAACGGATTCTTTTAAATCTCTTTTGAAAAGAATATAATCTGCCCTGCACTCCTGCCCCAGGCTGCTGAAATTAATTTTGTCAAGCCGCTTAAGGTAATCAACCGCCATTTTTTTATAGCGTTCCCTTAATTCCGGCGAACCTTCCACAATGTAAACACGGCTTAGCGCCAGTATATCTGCATAATAGTTTTGTATGATATTCGGCATCTCATTGCAGGGCACATAAGAGGGATTCGTTTGCGCGGAAGCGGGTACAGCCAATACAAGAAAAATAACTGCAAGGCAAATTAGTTGACGCATATAGGGACTATGTCTGATTTTTGAATGGCGGATCTATGATTTCTGTCGCTCAGCGATGTGGCTGCTGCTGTTCGCAGAATTATATAGCAATTTTTACCATTTCCACATTCATCACATTTTCACATTCATCACATTCATCACATTTCCACATTCACCACATTCTCAAATCACCTGGAATCCGAACGCATACGGATCATCTTCTTCATCAATGCTGATGGTATTGTACCCATAGATACGTGCCCAGCCTTCTATACCCGGCCGGATGGCCGTTTTACCTGTACCGAAGGCGTTGGGGATTTCTTCTTCAATCGTTCCGGTAGATGTGGACCCGATAATACTTTCATGTATAAACTGTTCACCTTTTTTTAATTTGCCTTTGGCATACCACTGTGCCATCCGTGCTGATGTGCCTGTGCCGCATGGACTGCGGTCAATGGCCTTATCGCCGTAAAAAACGGCATTGCGTGCGGTAGACTTTTTATCCAGTACGGCACCGGTCCATAGAATATGAGAACACCCGCTGATGGTAGGATTTTCAGGATGCACAAACGAATATTTTTCGTTGATGCGTTTGCGTAACTCGCGTGCCCAGGCGATTAATTTGCCGGCACTGTAATGCTCAATGCCTTTAAAATTCTTCTGTACATCCACGATGGCATAAAAATTACCGCCATAGGAAACATCCAGCGTCAGCTCTCCCAGTTCCGGGCATTCAACAGTAAGATCGGTGGCTGCCAGGAAGGAAGCCACATTGGTAAGTTTAACGCTTTTTACTTTTTTGCCTTCCTGTTTATAACTTATCAGCACCAGTCCGGCCGGAGCTTCCATGCGTATAGTGCCGGGCTGCTTGGGTATAATCAATCCTTCTTCTATAGCAATGGTAATGGTGCCAATGGTACCATGTCCGCACATGGGCAGGCAACCACTGGTTTCTATAAAAAGCACGGCTACATCATTGGCCGCATCGTGCGGCGGATAGAGAATGCTGCCACTCATCATATCATGACCGCGCGGTTCAAACATCAGGCCTTTGCGAATCCAGTCGTATTCCTTTAAAAAATGCTGGCGCTTTTCACTCATATTGGCGCCCTCTAAAAATGGGCCGCCGCCCGCTACCAGCCTTACCGGGTTGCCACAGGTATGCGCATCTATACAAAAAAACTTCTTTGACATATTCATTTTTTGGTTCCCATTTGAACCACGGGTAATAAAGCCACAGAGCGGTCAGCGCGCATTATTTGTACCATAATTCCGGTGCATCTGTGTGCCGTCATGTCTCCTGGTTCAATTTTATGCAAATTGCATAGCAGAAAGGTGCAGGTAATCCGGCAATACAGGTCTTGTTTCGATGGCCTTACTGATAGTCGACAGCACTTTTCTTCTTTCTTCTCCTTCTATTACCAGTCTTGGCGCTCTTACATATTCTGTACCCATACCTGTTTGCAGGGCAGCCAGTTTAATGTATTGTACCAGCTTGGGATGAATGTCCAGCTCCAGCACAGGCAAAAACCAGCGGTAGATTTGCAGCGCTTCGGTATATCTGCCGGCCTTCATTAAACGATAAATGGCTACTGTTTCGGCAGGAAAAGCATCTACCAGTCCGCCAACCCATCCATCGGCGCCCAATGCCAGTTCTTCCAGTGCCAGTGTGTCTACGCCGCAGAGTATTTTAAAGCGGTTGCCAAAAGCATTCTTCAGCCTTGACACATTGGATACATCCCTGGTTGATTCTTTGATTGATTCAATACTGTCTATTGCTGCCAGTTCTTCAAACATGGCAATGGTTACTTCAATTTTATAATCGTATGGGTTATTATAAATCATGATGGGCAAACCGGTATTGGCAGCAATGGTTGTAAAATACTGTACTGTTTCCCTGTCGTCGGCCTTATAGCGCATGGGCGGTAATATCATCAGGCCATCTGCGCCATTTTTCTCCGCGCTGTGGGCCACAGCAATGGCGGCTTTGGTAGACTGCTCTGCAATGGTTACAATTGCGGGCACTTCCCTTTTCATTGTTTTTTTGCAATGCAGCAGCAGCGCCGTTTTTTCTTCGTTTAGTAAAGTACTGGCTTCGCCAAGCGAGCCCCCCATTACTACACCATCAATACCTGCATCTAACTGGGCATTGAGGTTGTGTGTAAACATGTCAAAGTCGATGGTATCATCTGCCTTGAATGGAGTTAACATTGCGGGATATACACCTTCCCATGCTGGATTTGCCATAAATTACGTGATTGGTTAATGCAAATGTAACCCACCGGCACTAAACAAGTATAACCTAAAGTGACTGGTTATTTACCGATTTTGTCCTGTTGTACCCGATTATTGATGTGCAAGGCAGGCAGACTGATTCACTTGCTGCGGGAAATGCCTTTGCTGGCAAAGCCAGGCCTGATATAAGTAGGTGCTCTGTCTATAACCTGGGGTTTGCCGGTTTATGGGTGGCTTCAAAAAGATTGACGCCTTTTGTTTTTAACCTGCGCCGGAAAACCTTATCGCCTGCGGTAATATACAATATATTGAAATCTGCGCCGCCAAAACAACAATTGGATACCTGGTTATTGGAGGGAGGTACCGGCAAAATAGCGTTTACCCTTCCCAGTTGGTCCAATACCTGCAGTCCCAGTTTTGAGGCAACAAATATGCGCCCGGCAGTATCGCAACGAAGTCCGTCGGACCAGGCATTCTCTTCTGTATCCAGTACCTGCAGCCAGCCATAATGCTGTTTATTGGTAAGTGTGCCGTTGGGCAGAATGGTATAAATCCATACCCAATGAGAAGCGGATTCAGTTACATATAATTGTTGCTGGTCGGGAGAAAGGGTAAGACCATTGGCAAATTTCAGACCCTCATCCACCACCAATTTCTCTCCGTTTGGGCGTACCAGGTATATTTTACTGGGTTTGCTTACCCCGTCTGGCGCAGTAACGTATATATTGCCATTACGGGCCACGGTAATATCATTCCCCCCTATACTGTCGGCTATAACGGATTCCTTTTCATTGGCGTCATAACTGAGCACCTGGCGGGTACCGCCCGCCGCTGTATAACGTTTACCATCAGTGCCAAAACCCGTACCGCTGGCTTTTTTTGCATCTACCGGCAATACCACTACCCGGCCATCCAGGCCCACTTTATAAGTTTTTGAATTGGCAATATCCTGGAAAAAAACCTCGCCTTTTGCATTTACACCAGTGCCTTCGGTAAATGTGTATCCCTCTCCTACCAGTTCCCATCCTGCGCCGGGAATCAGCAGATCGCTGAGAAATTGGTTTTTTGATGCACCGGCAGTAACCGGCTTTGGCCAGTCTTTCCATAGCCATCGCATAGCATCCGGAAACAGGGCGGTTCCCTGGTTGCCGCTATGGCCTTCTTCTCCCCATACATGGTTTACCTCATAGCCTGCAAATGTCAATGCGCGCTCCATCATTTCATTTGCCTTAAACCAGTCGCCCCCATAGATATTTAAATCATTGGCGCCATCCTGTAAAAAAATGCGGATGGGTTTCGGCTCATATTTACGGATAAGCGAAGGGTAGCGATCTGCGCCACGCAAACCCACATAGGTTCCAATAGCGCTAAATACCCGCGAAAATTGATCAGGGAACTCCCAGGCTGCTGTAAACGCGCACACGGCGCCACTGCTGGAGCCCCCAATGGCACGGTCGTTACCACTTTTAGACAGGCGGATAACCCGGCCATCGCCGGCTTTTTGTTTTTCTACTTCAGGCAGCAATTCATTCAGAATAAATTTCGCATAGGCATTACCGAGACCATCGTATTCAAAACTCCGGTTAAAACGGTCGGCCTACTCGGTTCCGTTGGCAGCTACCACTTTCCCGGGTGTTACAAAAATGCCAATGGTAACGGGCATTTCCTTTTTATAGATCAGGTTATCAAATACAACAGGTGCTTTCCATTGTATGCCATCCTGGTTGATGTACACGCAGGCCGGCTTATCGGGCTGGTATTGCGCAGGTATGTAAATCCAGTAGTCGCGTGTTGTACTGGGAAAAATGGCGCTGTGATTAAACGTAAATTTCAATACCTCTCCCTTGGGCACGCCTGCATGTTCCACACTGGCAGAGTCTACCGGGTATTTTACCGCAGGGGCCTGTGCAAATACGGTTGCCTGCAAGACAATTAATACAAACAAACAGCTATTTTTCATATTTCAATATTTATTGGAAATGACGGTGTTATTATTCCAGCTATATGCTATATATACAGAACATTCCTACCCGTTGACTTACCGGCCATGCATTTTTTACAATACTGACAACATATACTTTTTCCCTCTTTCACTATTAAACACAATGGTATAACCGTTCTGATCGGCTACAGATTTTGCGCTGATGCCCTCAATTTTTACCGGTACGGCCGTCCTGATTTTGCAGGCGCCCCCCGACAATGAATTTATCTGCGCATGTGCCAGCACGTTGTTTTTCCAGTCTATATCAATTTCAAAATTTCCCCGCGCCTTTAATCCTTTTACGCTGCCTTCTTTCCAAACACCAGGCATGGCCGGCAGCAGGGCTATCTCGCCATTCTGGCTTTGCAATAACATTTCGGCCATACCGGCTATGCTGCCAAAATTTCCATCAATCTGGAAAGGCGGATGTGCATCAAAAAGATTTACATAAGAACCTCCGCCATTGGCATAATTGGTGCCGCTTTGGCCGGTCAGGTGCAACAGGTCCCTTATCATTTTATAGGCATGGTTACCATCCAGCAGCCTTGCCCAGAAATTTATTTTCCAGGCCAGGCTCCAGCCGGTACCGGCATCGCCTCTTAGTTCAAGTGTTTTTTTTGCCGCAGCTGCAAATTCTGGTGTGGTAGCCGGCGATATTTCGCGCCCCGGGTACAGGCCAAACAAATGCGAAACATGACGGTGGTGCGGATCGGTGTCTTCCCAGTCTTTGTACCATTCCTGCAGGTTGCCTTTTTTGCCTATATGCAATGGAAAAAGTTTATCTCTTTTGGCCATGATCATGTCGCGGTAGCCAGCATCTTCATCCAGTTCTTTTGAAGCTTCAATAATATTGGTAAACAGGTCCCAGATAATTTCCATGTCCATGGCGGTGGCAACCGATACGCTTCCTTTTTTTCCGTTGCCATCTATAAATGTATTTTCCGGCGATACGGATGGCGCAGTAACCAGGAAGCCATTATCGTCTTCTATCAGCCAGTCAAGACAGAATGCTGCAGCGCCTTTCATCAATGGATAGGCTGTATTCCGCAAAAAATCTTTGTCTTTGGTAAAAGCATAGTGCGTCCACAGGTGTTGCGACAGCCAGGGCGAACCCATGGTCCAGTTGGCCCAGGTGGGGTCTCCTTTTCCAATATCGCCTACGGGGTTAGAAAGCGCCCATATATCACTGTTATGATGAACGGCCCAGCCGTGTGCATGATAAAATTCCCGCGCAGTAACAGCCCCAGTAACAGCCGCATCTTTTATAAAATCCATCAGCGGAAGATGCATTTCGGAAAGATTAAGTGGCTCTGCGGGCCAGTAGTTCATCTGCACATTGATATTGGTGGTATAGTTGGAACTCCATGGGGGCCGCATCTCCCTGTTCCAGATGCCCTGCAGATTAGCGGGCGCACCGCCTGCACGCGAACAGGATATAAGCAGGTACCTGCCATACTGGAAATACATGGTTTCGAATGAAGGATCTGCAGCGCCTTCTGTATAATGCAGCAGGCGTTCATCTGTTGGCAGCGCCGCATTGCTGGTATCTGCCGGTGCTGCCAGTTTAAACGACACCCGGTTAAAATACTTATGAAAATCGGCCAGGTGGTTATTCAACAATGCCGGCCATTTTTTCGCAGCAGCGGCAGCCAGGTATTGGGTGGCAATTTTATTTTCATCCTTTCCTTCCGAATCGGGGCATTTGTTAAACCCGTTAAAACTGGTAGCAGCAGAAAGAAACAATAACACCTCTGTTGCATTTTTTACGGTAATGCCGCTGGTGTCGGTAACAATGGTACCACCGGTGCTGACCGCTTTCAGTAATATTTCAAAACGCATACCCCGGCAGCCTGCCGTGTCGGTTTGTATAATTGGATTATCACTGCGGACATAGTTGGGTTCTGCATGAGAAGGCGCCCTGCCTTTTATGACCAGCTCACTGTTACCAATAAACGATTTATTGCAGTTCAGCAGACTGTTAATGCCGGCCGTAAAGTTTATTTTACCCGCCTTGCCGGCGGTAAAACGTATTACCATTACCTGGTCGGGCGCAGAGCTGATTACCTGTCTTGTGTACACCGTTCCGCCAATGGTGAACCGTGTAGTGGTCATGGCATCGTTGATGTTCAGGTCGCGGTAATAGGCTGTAATATTTGTATCGGCGAATGACTGGCGGACAGACAAATCGGCCATGGGCAAAAATGATTCAGAATAATAACCCTGCATCTTTTTTGTGTATTCATAGGCTTTTGCATAATCCTCTTCCTTCAGCAATGCATCGCGTACAATCTGCAGGTTTTCGTAGGCGCCGGGGTTTACATGGGTACGCACCGGGCCGCCTGTCCATAAACTGCCCTCATTTAACTGTATCAGTTCATCCTGCACACCACCAAAAACCATTGCGCCCAGTCTGCCGTTGCCCACAGGCAAGGCTTCCGTCCAAATTTTTGCCGGTCTTTTATACCATAGTTTATCCGGTTGCTGGCCAAACGCTGTGTTGATTGTTCCAATAAACGCCAGGGAAATAAAAACTTTGTTAAGCATATTTTTAGTAATGAAGTATTTAAAATTTATGACGATTGATTGCCACATTACAAACCAGGTAATAATAAACATGCTCCGAACTGCCTGAAGTAACATATAGCCCCGCTTACCCCTTACTTCGCGTTCATTATCTGCATGGCATCATCATCTTTATACTGGGTGATAAGTGCTTCGAGTTGTTTTTTTAACCCTGCTATTATTTTTTCATTGCTTTTTATCCCGTAGATATTCTTCATCTCCTGCGGATCTGTTTGCAGGTCGTACAGTTCCCAGAAATCAGCCGGGCCATAGAAACGGATCAATTTATAACGTTGCGTGCGTATGCCAAAATGAGGCGATACATGGTGGGGTTCCGGATATTCATAATAATGATAGTACACAGCTGTTCTCCATGGGCTATCGCCGCTATGCTTACGGAGCAGGGGAAGAAATGATTTTCCCTGCATATCGCCCGGCACTTTTACGCCTGCCGCATCCAGCAGCGTGGGAGCAAAATCGATGTTGACTACCATATCATTTACTATCGTGCCCGGATGTATAAAACCCGGATAGCGCATAACCATGGGCGTCTTTACTGATTCTTCGTACATAAAACGTTTGTCGAACCATCCATGTTCGCCCATGTAAAACCCCTGGTCGGATGCATAAATAACAATGGTATTGTTGCGCAGGTTGTTTTTGTCTAAATAATCCAGCAGGCGGCCAATATTCCTGTCCAGCGATTTTGCCGTAGCCAGGTAGTCTTTCATATAACGCTGAAACTTCCATTTTACCAGCGCATCACCGGTGTAATGATGCGCATCAAAATCTTTGCTTACTTTATTTTCGTAATAATTATAAAACGGCTCTTTTTGTGCTGCTGTAAATTGTCCGTAGATTCCCTTACTATAATCTGCATGCAGTTTTAGATCTTCCTTTAAACGCATTGTTTTATCCACGGTCATGTCCTGGTTTTTGGCCGCCAGCCGGTTTTCATAGGTATCATAAAAATTGGAGGGCATGGGAAATTCCCTGTCGTCAAAAGCGCCCAGATCCTGTATATCGGGCAGCCATTCGCGGTGGGTAGCTTTCTCCCCTACCACCAGGCAAAAAGGCTTCGCTGTATCGCGTTTATTTAACCATTCTTCCGCAAAGCCCGAAATAACCTCCGTAACATAACCAGGGGTTGCCGTGGTATCGTTGTTCATATCAATAAACTGCGGGTTGTAATACCGGCCCTGGTCGGGCAATACTTTCCAGAAATTAAAACCATCCGGCAATGTTTGCAGGTGCCATTTGCCTATCCAGGCCGTCTGGTAATTATGCTGCTGCAATATGCGCGGAAACAATGGTTGTTTAACATCAAAAGGATTGGAAATATTGTTAATGGTTAGCCCGTTTATATGGCTGTACTTACCCGTTAGTAAAGCAGCGCGGCTGGGCGCGCACAAAGAATTGGTAACAAAAACGTTTTTAAATAACGCGCCTTCTTTTGCTATGCGGTCAATATTGGGTGTCTGCATCAGCCTGCTGCCATAGGCGCCGATTGTCTGATAGGCATGATCGTCCGAGAAAATGATAAGTATATTGGGTGTTTTTTTATTTTCCTGGGCAAAGCATGAAACAACAGCCAGGCCTGCAAGAATACATGCAATTATTTTTTTCATGGCAATCAAAACAACAGTATAATCCGTGTCATTTATGTATAAATGTATTTATAAAAAAGGGATACAGTATTTTTTTGCGGGAATTTATCTGGTAAAACCGGAAAATCATTTTTTCAAAAGGGCGGGAGATGAACAATACGGCAGCTCATAGCTATATAATATATAAAAGCTGCTGTAACCGGCAGCTTTTGCAGCAACAATCATGTATTACCTTATCATTGTTTAATAATGTACCCGAAAAGTCCGTCGGCTTCATCATTTGGTCCTGCGGTAAAGTAGAGCCGGTTGGGATCAATGGCGGTGGCAGTTGCGGGCGGAAAAACCAATGCCCATAATCCATCGATCACGATATCATGGCCATGAGATCTTAATTGCCCCAGGAAATCGCCGTTGAGGCGGAAAACATTGATGCGGCCATCGCCAAAATTGCCGACCAAAATAACATTTTCATCGCCGGCCCCTTTGGAAATGCCTGAACCATCGCCGCTGTTTTCTTTACCATTTTTATCATCCTTGTCCTGATCAGTGTCCATAAAAAATGAGGCAGGCGCCATGGCCACTCCCCAGGGACTGTTCAGGCGGCCTCTTTCAGCAAAACGTTTCACCAGCGATCCGTCTGTATTGAATACATCCACAAACCCATGGCCCGGGCCTTTCTGATCATCGCCATCCGGGCCCACTTTGGCATAGGTTACATACAGCCAGCTGCCAATGGCCTGTATATTAAAAGGCGCATAGCCATCGGGAATTTGATTGTCTTTAAAACTCATTTCAACCGGTGCAAAAGTATTATTCCATACAGCTATTTTACGCGCCTTGAAATCAGCCGCATATAAATAGCTGGCGCCATTGTTCATGGCCAGGGCCAGGCCCTTATAGGAAGCAGTGGGATTATGATGTACACGTATGGCATTGTTTCCGGCAAGACCGTTCCAGGCAGACAGTACGCCATCTTCACCCACAAAAATAAAAGCTGCCGACCTGCCGTTGGGCAACACAAAATTGGTACTAACACCATTAAAAACAATGCCTGTTGGAGTACCACCCGTTGCAGCGTCCGGAGAAGGAATATTAACAGCTGGTCTTGCAGGTATGAACGCCCCTTCTTTATCATACACAGAGCTTATATGGCCACCGTTTGAGTTTACCCAGGGCGTACCCCCGGGACTGAATGCAAGTCCCCATGCATTCATCAATGCCGGGTCAATATGCGTGGCGCCGTATTCATTGTTGGTAGCCACCAGGTTTACCTGGCCAAAGTCTCTGAGCACCTTTGGTTCATTGTTTTTTCTGCAGCCATTGGATAAAACGACCATGAAAATAATGGTCAGCAAAAAGGAAAGTTTTTTAACGGCGGAGAGCGCGGCGGGCTCGTTAATTTTTTTCATACAAACAAACATTTAAAAAGGTTAACAATAGTAATCGAACCACATCTTCATAGTTACGAATCAGGCAGATAAAAAAGATTGCTGCTTATTGGCGGAAGGGGCGTACAGGCAACCGGGTTGCCCTGCCAGCTATGGTACGCGCCGTGTAAAAAAATGGTTGCCCCGGAATTCAATCATTGATACAACAATCGCCTTAAACAATGGAATTTTCCACCACGGTACCGAAGGGGCACAGCGATCTTTCAAGCCGGGACAGATAATTATTCTTAGCTAAACATCATTGCATTAGCATCAAAAAAGTACCGGTCATTTTTGACAGCTAAAGTGTTTGCCGCGCATGACCGCCATTCCTGATAATGAGTGGCCATAAATTTGTAACTTTTCATAAAATATACCTTATGGACAAGCGGAATATTATTTGTCTTTTTTTATCCGTGCTGCTGTCGGTTTCTTTTCTTTCTTTTCACAAAAGCAACAGGTTATATGAAGACCACCCCACACTTGCTATTGGCTCGGCGGCGCCCGATTTCACACTTCCCGGCGTAGACGGCAAAACCTATACCCTGGCTTCTTTTAAAAATGCGCGGCTGCTGGTAATTGTGTTTACCTGTAACCATTGTCCAACCGCACAGGCCTATGAAGAAAGGCTGATTAAACTTACCAGCGATTACAAGGATAAAGGCGTTTCGGTAGTGGCTATTATGCCCAACGATCCCAGCTCCATTACACTAAGCGAACTGGATTATACAGATATGGGCGACAGCTTTGACGAAATGAAAATACGTGCCGCACGCAAACACTTTAATTTTCCCTATCTCTATGATGGGGCTACTGAAGCAACTTCAAAAAAATATG
>Ga0105241_10002385_pt1 | contig 14111 bp, 13 predicted proteins | sample KBSC64metaG_FD_80422 | JGI IMG/M metagenome (GOLD analysis project Ga0105241, IMG submission 80422) | Corn rhizosphere microbial communities from Kellogg Biological Station, Michigan, USA - KBS C6-4 metaG | ecosystem: Host-associated > Plants > Roots > Rhizosphere > Soil | place: Michigan, USA... | reverse complement strand
CGATCGGCAGCCAGCAGCTCGAGCGTGCGCAAAACGCCGAGTTCATCGGAAAAAGTGTCCCCAGTTTTGTTCTGTCCCCCTTCGCCGCGCGTCAATGTCATCAGCAGCGTCTGCACGCCTTTGCCGCGGGCCTCGAGGGTCAGCAGTCCACCGTCTTCATCGTCTGGATGCGCAACCACCATCATCAGGCGTCCCGTGGTTTGCACCTTGCGCAACTCCTGTTTCAGCCCGGCTTCGCCGGTATCTTGTGGCAGCGGATCGTAGAACCCTGGCGGCTTCGTCGCGGGCGCAGTCGCTGGAGTCTGCCCCGGAGCGGCAATTGCGACGAACAGAAAGAGAACCGAAATCAGCGGGATGTTTCGTAGATTGGCGGGCCGAACTCGGGCCTTGGCATTCTGCATATTTTTAAGAGACTGCTGCCTGCGCCCGATGGGAGCAGAAAATTGTGAACCTGCAAGAAATCTATGCGCAACTGCTTAACTTGCGACGTGCTACCGCAACCAACTGACCATCTTCAACCATCTCCACTTTTGCGCTCAACCAAGTATTGGGGGCATGCCTTCCCCTGATCCTTGACTTCAAATAATTGTCGGTCAGCGCCTCGGTCCAGATTCCATGCGAATTTTCGGAAATTACATTCAGCGTGATGGCCTCGACTTCTTGCCCAATGAAAGACCGCATGAACGCCAGCTTCTTCTCGGCTGCCAGATTCCGCAATATTTGATTACGCTCGCGTGCGATTCGTGCCGGAACTTGCTCCTCCATAGTCGCCGCCGGCGTTCCCGGTCGTGCCGAAAAAGTGAAGACATGGAGATAGGTAAAAGGCAGCTCTTCAATCATGCGGCGTGTTTCTTCGAATTCTGCGTCGCTTTCGCCGGGGAAGCCGACCATAACGTCGGCTCCGATTGCCCCCATCGGCATCGCTGCTCTGATCTTTTCGATCTTTTCGCGATAATGCCACGGTCGATATTTGCGGTGCATGCGACGCAGCACGGTGTCGCTGCCGGATTGCATCGGAACATGCGCATGCTTCGCAATTCTTGCCGACTCAGATACGAGACGAATCAGCGAGTCGCTCCAGTCCATGGGCTCGACCGAAGAAATGCGAAGCTTTTCTAACCGAGTCTGGTCGAGGATGGCTCGAACCAAGTCCTCGAATACTGGCCCGTGGGGCGCCCGTCCCCACACCGGATTGCTTTCCAAGTCTCTGCCCCACCTGCCCAGATTGATCCCCGAAATAACGACTTCGCGATAGCCGGCGTCGACCAGTTCCCGCACTTGCTGCACTACTCCTGCCGCGTGCATCGAGCGGCTCCGTCCTCGAACCGAGGGAATAATGCAGAACGAGCAGCGGTTGTTGCAGCCATCCTGCACTTTAAGGTTCGGACGCGTGCGCTCGTTCGCCGAATCAAACACTGGCGCAGCAAGCATTTCAGTATGAGCGAAGATATCCGAAACGAAGATTTCGGCGCCGAAGTCTTCAGCTCTTGCCCTGGTAACCGGGCGTAATCCCTCCAGCGGGAAAAAGGAGCCGCAAGTGTCCTTCTCAGACTGTTCGCGAAGGACAATCTCTGCCAGATTGTGTTTATGCGAGTTCCCGATTACCTGCGAAACGTCCGCCAGAGCCGCGACCTCTTGTGGCGCCCGCTGTGCATAACATCCGGTAATAACGATTTTGCACCCCGGATTGTGCCTCTTAATACGCCGAATGGCGGCACGGGCATCGCGCTCTGCAGCGGCAGTAACCGCGCAGGTGTTGAGTACTACCCATTCGGCGCTGGACGAGCTTTTCGCCTGATCCAGTCCCCGCTGCTCAAACTGGCGCTCGATGGCGGCGCCGTCGGCTTGAGTGGCTCGGCAACCGAAATTTAGTACGTAAAAACGCGACACCGAACTATACTAGCGTATATACATCTCCGGATGTCGTGGTCCACCGGAGTCCGTCGCCGCCGTCGTGCAGATTGTGTCTTTCGAGGTTGGGCATGAAGCGCAGAATACTTTTGGTCGATGACGACGTTGCAGTGCTGCTAACTCTGAAAGCAGTCCTCGAATTGAACCACTTTGATGTTCAGACCGCATCCTCGGCGGCGGAGGCGATCGAGAAGCTAGCTTCCGGCGTGTACGACATGGTGATCACGGACTCGCGCATGGAAACCGATGACGCCGGTTTTCACGTGATCCGTGCCGCGCGCCAGCAGACTTACCAACCCGCGACCGCACTGCTCACAGCTTATCCTCCGCGTAACATGGACTGGAAACACAACGGCGTGCAATCACTGCTGGTGAAGCCGATCGGCACCCATGACCTGCTGCGGCAGATTGAGGCTCTCCTGGTTCAGCAGCAGGATGACAAGCGGGCTCGCGAAGTCGCAAATCTCGGCGGATCCGATGAAGTTCGAGGGCGCCGAGAACAAAAAGCCAGTTGAATTGGACTTTTGGAATTCGGCGCAACCGGAAAGCCGAAATCAGGCGCTCGCTGCGTGACGTTTTTCCCGAAAGCATTCCCGGCAAAAAATAGGACGCCCCTGGGTGGGCCGGAACGGGACAGTCGTTTCCTTCCCACATTGTGAACACACTGCATGGGTCTCTACCCGGGCGTGGGCCGGACGGGGTGGGGGCGCTCCCACCACAGCAAGCCGTTTGGCTTTGCAGTTCTTGCAACGCTTGGGTTCGTTGCGAAATTGTTTGTCGTGAAAAAACAACTGTTCACCGGCGGTGAAGACAAAGTCTGTACCGCAGTCAACACATTTCAGCATCCTGTCCTGGAATTCCATTGCCAGCTCCTTAGGCCCAGCGAATCGCGAAAACGCATGTCCGCGATGCGTGTGTTGGCGCCCCCTTTTCTTCGTGTACTTCTACCCTTGGGTTCGGCCCGCCCGCACGGGGAAGTGTGCGGGATACACCTTCGGAAAAACTTTTCCGGAATGGATGCGCAGCTGGATCAGCGCTTTTTAGAAGGCAGGGCCACAATCGTGATCGTGGCCCTGGATTTCAATCCTGCTCTTTGCGTGTTTTCTTGCGTGCGCGCTTGCGCGCCAGCGCTTCCTTTACCCGCTTCTTTTCTCCGGGTTTCAGGTAAAAAGAGTGACGTTTTACTTCTTTGATAATGTCCTCTTGTTGCACCTTCCGCTTAAAGCGACGCAGGGCGTTTTCGAGAGACTCGCCTTCCTGCAATCTGACTTCTGCCAACGAAACTACACCCCCAAACCGGTCCGGTTGGACTCGTCAGTTATTGCAAGACGGGCGCGTAAAGTCAAGCACTATATGGAATTTGCCGCTGCTCGCCGTTGGTTTCCAACTCAAAATTAAAATCCAATTCGCAGCGATAGCTGTACCTGGCGAGGAGCATACGCGCTCGTGGCCTTGGCCAGATTCGTCGGAACCTGGTAATAAGCTGGAAAGTAATTGATTCCAATGTGTTTAGTCCCATAATTGAATTGGGCGGTATTGCTGAGCGCGCCATCGTCAGTGAAGTGGAATCTGCGGTTCAGGCGATTCAATAGATTGAATGATTCCACCATGAAGTCCAGTTTCACCTTGTTGCGCCGGTACACCGTCCTACCTACTCGCATGTCTGTCGTGGAGTAATCGGGTCCCACGAACGAATTTCTGCGTGCCGCTGGAATTCGGTCGTTATTAGTATTGCCGTCCTGGTTCGCGTCGCCAATCACGGTTGCATTTACCGGGCGTCCACTGCCTGCTGTGATAACGCCTGAATTCTTCCAGCCTTTCGTGAGTTTGCCGAGCCAGCCTTGCCCGTTGTTGAGCGCACGCGGTTCATAGATCCACGAGAAAACGAAACGACTACGCTGATCGGTAACGCTATTCCCGCGCTCCGAACTGGGCGAATACGAATTCTGTACCGTTGCCGGACGCCCTGCGACCAGCGCGTCCTGGCCGTCGTCGATGGCGTGAGCATAGGTATATCCCAGGCGGAAGTAGAGCCCGTGCGTCATCCGGCGTCGTAAAGAGAACGTCGCCCCATGATAAACGCTAGAGGCTTCGCTTTCGAAGACATCGATGGATCCGAGTTGCGGAATCGGCCGCGCCAGCGGGTTTATGCATGGCGTGAAAGGGCACGTCTGCGATGACGTGAACTGCCAGGTGGCGAAAGTTTCCACCGATCCGTATCCGAGCAAATTCACGCCCGACGAGTCGAAAATTGGATATTGAACATTTGTCGGCGGCCGAAGATTCACGTCCCGGGCGCGAATCAGGTTCTGCCCGTGTACGAATGAATAAGAGAGTTCGGCGACAACTCGATGCGCAACTTCGCGCTCAAGGCTCGCGCTCACCTGGTGGATTTCCGGCGTGCGGTAATTGTGTGCAAAGGCGGAAATGTCGCTCTCGGCGAACTGCGCGAGACTCGACGGCACGTCACACGAAGGCATCAACGGTGCACAGGTAACCAGCGGATACGGATATTGCGGAAAGACCTGCTGTGCCGCAGATATGGTCCGGTTCAGGAAAATCGAATTTGGTGTGAGTCCGTTATCGGTCTCGATTGTCGAGTTGTAAATCTGAGGAATGCGGGGGTAGAACATCCCATAACTCACTCGCGCCACCAACGGGCGTTCATTGCCGAATGAATAGGAAATTCCCGCCCGCGGCGCAAAATTATTCAGGTCCAGCGGCACCTTGCCCGAGTCCGGCCACAACGGATTCGTCTTCAAGTATTTTGTTGCGAACGTCTGCAGGTCGTAACGGACGCCCACCGTGAGGCCGAGATGATCAGTCGCGTGAATCGTGTCTTGAGCGAAGGCCGCATATTCGTTTGTATCCGGATGGCTTACCGCCGTGCCAATGCTTTGCACGTAATAATGCGGCACCTGATGCGCAAACGCTCGCAATGGTGTCAGGGTCAAGCCACCCTCGAGTGGCTGAAAGGTAAATGGATCGACGTTGATCGGATCAAAAATAAATTCTCCGCCGAAGTTTGAGGGGAAGAAGTTGTAAATTGTTGTGAGTAACGCGTCTCCGCCAAACTTCCACGCCTGCCGTTTCCCTTCGTGGCTGATCGTCTCTGCAACATGCGTGCGGTGCTCACGGGTTTCGCGCGGCAGTATGCTCGACCGCCCCATTCCGTCGAGAATTCCAGGAATTCGCGAAAGTGGGTCCGTCGAATTAGTCTCCGACCATTGCAGGTCGCGGGAATATTGAATCCGAAGGTGGCTCATGAGTCGTAACGAAATCCCGCTGGTAAGAGACGCTGTCGCCGTTTCGGTCTCCACATGCTCAATTCCATTGTCGGAAATGCCGTAAGTGGTGAGCGGGCTCGACGGATCCAGAAAAACATTATTTTCCCCGGAATAGCGCGAGGTGTTTAGCCGCAGCGACAGCAGATTCCGCGACGGCAGATTAACGTCGAGCTTGGCGAAGCCGGCATTGCCAAGCAGCTTTGATGGGTAAAGGCCGGACTGCTGCGAAAGCTTCGCCGCGGCTGCAAAGACCAGCGTCTGATCGCTGGCTTCGTAATCGCCCGGTGTTGCCGGGCCCGCGCCCAGTTGCGGTATGACCGAACTTGCGCCGTTCACAAAGCGGACCACGGTCGGCTCATGGAAAATGTGCTGATCGTATCCCGCGAAGAAAAATATCCGGTTCCGGCGGAGCGGCCCGCCAATGGTGAATCCGAACTGGTGCTGCTGATCTGCAGGTTTAAACGTCAGTTCCGGATCGCGTGCATTGAACTCGCTGTTTTTTAAATAGTAGAAAGCGGACCCGTGCAGCTTGTTAGACCCCGACTTGGTCACGATATTCACCACCGCTCCGCCCGAGCGCCCTGATTCCGCCGATACTGGATTCGGAGAAACCCTGAACTCCTGAATGACCTCGTTCGAGAATTGGTACGGTGCGCGATATCGCCCGCGGGCCTGGGAGAAGAAGGCATTGTTGTTGTCGCCGCCATCCACCAGATAGCTGGTTTGAAAGCCTCGAATACCACCGAACGAGAGGTCGCCGTTCGAAGTAGAATTCTGCCCACGGGGGTCGGTCGTCGCCTGCGAAGTCAACAGGCACATATCGGTAAAGCGCCGCCCGTTCAGCGGCAGGTTCAGGATCGCGTGTTCGTCAACCACGAGAGAAAACCCGCGCGGTTCGGTTTCAACCGGTTTAGGCTCGCCGGAAACCGTGACGCTCTCCCGCGCCCCGGCGACAGTCATCCTGAATTCGATCTGAGTGGCGCCGCCAATTTCGACGCGTAAGCCGTCAATCACCTGCGGCGACATGCCATCGGATGTCACGCGCGCCGAGTAGCCTCCAGGCGGCAGCAGTTGAAACGCAAAGCGGCCTTCACTGTCAGCGAATTGCTGATAACGAAAGCCGGTCGCATTGTTCACCAGAGCGACAGTCGCACCTGCCACGCGACGATGGACAGGATCGAGCACTACACCGCGAATGGCGCCAGTCGAACCATCCTGCGCAAGGCACGGCAAAACGAAAAGAAGACCTGCAAAATAGAAAAACCAGTTCCGCATGGACTCACTCCGCTTGGAAAGTGAATCCAGCCTCGACGGGAGACAATCTCGTATAACACGGCCGCGCTGGCATGTCAGTGATCTGCGAACAAATTTCGCGATGAATTCCCCCTTCGGGAAAGTTTGTTAGGATTTGAAACCTAGCATTCAGCACTCAGCAGTCGGCACTCAGTCCGATCACGGCGAATAGTTCGCAGGTCATCTTCTGGCCGCTGTTGACTGAACGCCGATTGCTGAGTGCTGAGGACTAGTTCCCATGATCCGCTCCTACAAAGGCATTTCGCCGACTATCCCGAACTCGTGCTACGTTGACGATTCGGCGCAGATCATTGGCGATGTTGTGCTTCGTGAGCATGCCAGCATCTGGATGAACGCCGTGCTGCGCGGCGACGTTCATTCCATTCGCGTAGGCTCGCATTCGAATATTCAGGATTGCAGCGTCTTGCATGGAATGAAAGAGCAATACGGTGTATTCATCGGCGACTATGTCACCGTCGGACACTCCGTCACGCTGCACGGCTGCACCATCGGCGATCGCTGCCTCATCGGCATGGGCTCCATCATCTTGAACGGCGCGGTCATCGGGGCGGGTTCGATCATCGCGGCCGGAACGCTGATCCCGGAGAAAACGATGGTTGAGCCCGGTTCGCTTTGGATGGGTTCGCCTGGTCAATTCCGCCGCAAGCTGGTTGAGCGAGACACCGAAAGCATCATGCGTTACGCGACTAATTATCTGGGATACAAAGACGCGTACTTAGCGGAGCGGGGCCGCTGAAGTTTTTTTGACAGTTTTGCTAGAAGCTAGAACCTGATGATCAAAGCCATTCGAGGAACGCGAGATTTGCTGCCGCCGGATACGGCGCTCTGGAACTTCGTCGAGTCCACGGCGCGTGACGTTTTTCGCACCCATAACTTCCATGAAATCCGCACGCCCATTTTTGAAGATACCCAACTGTTCGCGCGCGGAGTCGGCGAAGAGACAGACATTGTTTCCAAGGAAATGTACACCTGGGAGGATCAGGGCCGCGCCCAGAGCGACAAAGGGCAATCTCTCACCCTCCGCCCCGAAAACACTGCCGGCGTCGTCCGCGCATACATCGAGCACGATCTCGCCAAGCGCGGACTGAACAAGCTCTACTACATCGGACCGCAATTCCGCCGCGAGCGCCCGCAAAAGGGACGCTATCGCCAGTTCTATCAAATCGGAGCCGAGATCATCGGCCCGGCAACCGCGGGCAGTGAATCTCCTGCGCGAGATGCGGAAATTCTCGAAATGCTGGCGACGCTGCTTGACCGCCTCGGCGTCACTGGCTGGACACTTCAACTCAATTCCATCGGCTGTCCCGCGGATCGCGGCCGCTACAACCAAGCCCTCCGCCAGGCGCTCGCTCCAGTAAAAGACCGAATGGATCCCGATTGCCAGCGCCGCGCGGTCACAAATCCGCTGCGCGTCTTCGACTGCAAAGTTCCCGAAGATCAGCCCATTATCGAGACATTGCCCCGCATCAGCGACTACCTCGATGAGCCTTGCCGCCAACATTTCGAACAAGTCAAAGAAATTCTCCGATCAGTCGGTGTCGATTTTCAGCTAAACGACCGTCTGGTTCGCGGCCTCGATTACTACACCCGCACCGCCTTCGAATTCACGCACGGCGCCCTCGGCGCGCAGAACGCGATCCTCGGCGGCGGTCGCTATGACGGGTTATCCGAAGCCCTCGGCGGACCGCCTGCGCCGGGAATCGGATTTGCCATCGGCGAAGATCGGCTGGTGATGTCTCTGGGCAAGTCTCCCGAAGATGTTCTGCGAAAGCCGGATGTGTACATCGCCCCCCTGGGGCCGGGCATGAACAAAGAAGCAGCTCGCCTTGCGCGCGAACTGCGGCGACATGATCTCGTGGTCGAACTTGGCGATGAAAACTTTCGTCTCAAGAAATCGCTTGAGACCGCCAGCAAACTCGGCGCTCGCTTCGCCCTCATCGCCGGAGAAAATGAGCTCAGCACCGGCGTCTTTGCCTTGAAGAACCTTGACACCGGCCAACAGATTCAAGTCCCTCGGCCGGATCTCGTTCGCGCCATCCAGGGCGCCGCCCTGCCTCTTTCGCCTTCTCCTTCTACCGACTAAAGCCTTGCCGCTTTCCGCCGATCGTCCCTTTTAGAAGGGAATGACTGTCCGTGAAGCTGGCAGTGTGCATCGTCGCATTATGTCTTCTGGCGGCGGCAACCGAAAATCCGGCTGTCGTCATCACGGGCGAGATTTCCGACAGCCAATGTGCCTTTGATGTCCATTCCAACGGCGGCTCGCACGCGGACGTGATCAAGGCCGGTATCGTGGGGCGAACTCCCAGGCAATGTACTCAGGCCTGTGTACGCATGGGAGGGAAGTACGTCCTGATCGACACAATTAACAAGAAGATCTATCGCCTCGCCAATTTTGAAAAAGCCGCAGACTATGGCGGGATGAAGGTCCGAGTGCACGGCTCGATTGATCGGAATGGTGTGTTGTCCATCAGCTCGATTGAAGGCCGTTGAAAAGAACTTTGGCGAATAATTTCACCGAGAGGCCGCCGAATTGCAAATCGCCCATCACGCCCGGGTCGCTGTTGTGCTGGCTGGTTTGCTGCATTTCCCTGCATTTGGCCAGAGCACCGATGCCGAGCGCATGCTCGACTCTCTGCGTGAATTGCCAGTCGGATTGGGAGCCTCGCCGCAGCTGACTACTCCCGCGGATAACCCTCCCAGCATCCTCAAAATCGAGCTCGGCCGCCGCCTGTTTTTCGATCCACAACTCTCCGGCAATCAAACCATGAGTTGTTCCACCTGCCATGATCCGGCGAAAGGTTTTTCTGACGGTCAGTCTCGCCCTACCGGTTCCCACGGAACCAAACTCCTTCGGCACACGCCCAGCCTGCTGAATGTGGCTTATAACCCCTATCAATTTTGGGATGGCCGTGCATTATCCCTGGAAGAGCAGGTAATCGAGCCGTTGACCTCCAACCGTGAGATGAGCATGACCGATGAAGGCGAACTGGTCTCGCGCCTTACCAAAGATACCTATTATCGCGAGATGTTTAAGTCGGTTTTCGGAGGAGAACCCAGCTTGGGCGATGTCGCGAAGGCGTTAGCGGCCTTTGAGCGCACAATCGTCAGCCGCGGCTCGCGCTTTGACCGTTATGCCGCGGGCGACAAGAGCGCTCTGACCGCAAGTGAAAAAGATGGTTTGATTCTGTTCATCGGGAAAGCGCATTGCGCGCGATGCCACGACGGCCCGAATTTCACCGACAACAAGTTTCACAACATCGGCATCGGCAACGGCGACGATGGCCGCTACCGCATTACTCGATTAGAAGAAGACTGGGGAGCATTCAAAACCCCCGGCCTGCGCAACGTGGCGGCACACCCGCCTTATATGCACGACGGCAGCATTTCAACCCTGGGAGCGGTGATTGACTACTATGACCGTGGCGGCAATCCCGGCAAAGGGAAATCGCCATTCATCTACCGGCTTGGTCTCTCAAGCAGCGAAGAACGCGATCTGCTCGCCTTTCTGCGGGCGTTGAATGAACCAGTCGACCACCCTAAACAACCGTAGTCTCTCAGTTCCATTTATAATTTCACCTTCCACTTTTTGCGCAACCTTTCTCGAAAGGCAAACTTTGCTCGATTTTTTAGGCGACCTGAAACGCACGCACATGTGCGGTGCTCTCCGTCCATCTGACGCGGGAAAAAAAGCCGTGCTCATGGGATGGGTCAACCGCCGACGCGATCTCGGCAGCATCATTTTTATTGACCTGCGTGACCGTACCGGTGTGACCCAGGTGGTCGTGAACCGCGAATTGAATGCGCCGGCGCACGAAAAGGCTTCGTCGCTGCGCAATGAATATGTTGTCGCCGTCATCGGCAATGTCAAGCAGCGCGATTCCGATACCGTCAATAAGAACATCCCTACCGGCGAAGTCGAGCTGGTTGTGGAAGAACTGCGCATCCTGAATGAATCGAAACAGCCGCCGTTTCTTCCTGGCGAGGCAGTTCTTCCGAATGAGGAAATGCGTCTGAAGTACCGCTATATTGACCTGCGACGCGACGTGATGCAGTTCAACATCGAGATGCGCCACAAAGTCTCAAAGGCGATCCGCGACTACCTATCCGCGCAAGGCTTCTTCGAAATTGAAACCCCGTTCATGACCCGCTCCACGCCTGAAGGTGCGCGCGACTATCTGGTCCCGAGCCGGGTCCAGCCGGGCAGTTTCTATGCCTTGCCGCAGTCGCCGCAGATGTTCAAACAAATTCTTATGATCTCCGGCTTCGACAAGTATTTTCAGATCGTGCGCTGCTTCCGCGACGAAGACTTTCGCGCCGATCGCCAAGCCGAGTTCACCCAAATTGACCTGGAAATGACCTATCCCCAAACCGACACGGTGTGGGGAGTCGTCGAAGGCTTTTTGACCGCCGCCTTCAAAGCCGCAGGACACGAAATCAAAACGCCGTTTCCGCGTATGAGCTACGACGAAGCCATCCGCCGCTACGGCAACGACAAACCCGACATGCGCCTGCCTGCAATGGTCGATGTCCGCGAAGCAATCACGCCGGAGGAACTGGAAGACTTTGCGACCAAGTTCCGCGTGCGCAAAGAATTTCCCGTGCAGCTGATTCGCATTCCGCACGCCGGAGAAATTTCCGGCACCGAGCGGCGCACCATCGGCACTTATGGCGCATACCAGCATGTGCAAGGACCCTCATACGTGCAGTTAATGACGGACCCCAAGCGCTTCGCCAAGGATTATCCGTCCCTCTCCGAGAAAATCGTGAGCTTCGGCAAAATCGAAGCCGACGACCTGTGGCTGCTGGCTGCTGCACGCGCCGAAGGCACAGGTGCAGATCCAAGCGTCCAGAATTTCTGCGAGAAATGCGGCTTCCTGCGGCTCGATCTAGCGCAGAAATACGCCGCTAAGCACAAAGCCTTCGAAAAGACCGGCGACCCTGCGAAAGATTTCCGCTTCCTGTGGGTCTCAGATTTCCCCATGTTCGAATGGGACAAGACGGAAAAGCGCTGGAACCCAGCGCATCATCCCTTCACCACGCTTCATGAAGAAGACATGGCCAAGCTCGAAGCCAACATCGATTCCGTCCATGACCCCAAGTCTCCACTCGGCGAGATTCGCGCGCTTGCTTATGACGTCGTGCTGAATGGCACCGAACTCGGCTCGGGCTCCATTCGTATCCATCGCCAAGACATTCAGGCCAAAATCTTTCAGGCGCTCGGTATGAGCGACGAAGAAGCTCGCTCCCGCTTCGGCTTTTTCCTCGAGGCGCTCGAATACGGCACGCCTCCACACGGCGGAATTGCCCTCGGCCTCGACCGAATCGTAATGATCCTGGCTGGCGCTGACAGCCTGCGCGAAGTCATCCCATTTCCCAAAACCGCTCGCGCCGTGGATTTAATGGTCGACGCGCCCACCCCGGTCAGTGAAGCGCAGTTGAAAGAATTGGGAATACAAATCAGAAAGTAGCGACATCTCAAATCTGCTACCATTCCGGCTCTCAGGTCATCTGATCTGCAATGCACGAATTTGCCATTTTCGCGGCGGCGATCATCCTATTGGCCATCCTGCTGGACGCGTTTGAGACCGTCGTCCTTCCGCGCCGGGTTCAGAGGCAGTTCCGGATCACCAACTGGTTCTACCGCAACACCTGGAGGCCCTGGGCCCGACTGACCAGCCACATTAAATCGCAAACTCGCCGCGAAGCTTTTCTTGGCTACTTCGGCCCGCTTTCCATGATCGCCTTGCTCGGTCTTTGGGCCTGTGGTCTTATCTTCGCTTTCGCTCTGCTGCAATATGGTGGGGGAGAACACCTGTCCGCAGGAAACATAAAGATCACTTTCCGGGTTTTGCTTTACCACAGCGGCGAGACGTTCTTCACCCTGGGCTACGGCGACATCACTCCCGCGTCAGGCTTCTCGCGATTTCTATCGGTTGCTGAAGCCGGAATGGGATTCGCTTTTCTCGGTGTGGTCATCGGATATCTTCCGACGATCTATACTGCCTTCTCCAGGCGCGAAATCGAAATTTCGCTGCTCGATGCGCGTGCCGGATCGCCTCCCAGCGCGACTGAATTGCTGAGCCGCGCTGCCAACACCCGTGACACCGACGGGTTGGATGTCTTATTTCATGATTGGGAGCGCTGGGCAGCCGAAGTTCTCGAAAGTCATTTGTCGTATCCGGTGCTGAGTTTTTACCGTTCGCAGCACAGCAATCAGTCCTGGCTGAGCGCGCTGACCGTTATTCTCGACGCCACTGCCCTGGTGATGGCTGGAATTGAGAACGTCAACAATGAGCAGGCGCGGCGCACCTTCAAAATGGCGCGTCACGCGGTTGTCGATTTAGCCCAGGTTGTCAACGCGCGTTATGATCCCGGCGCGCCTGAAAGGCTGAGTTCAAAAGATCTTGCGGAAATTCGTTCGCAGCTCGCCGCCAAGGGATTGAATCTGCACACGGATGACATTGCCAGTCAGAAGCTGAGCGAACTTCGGAGCTTGTACGAACCCTACGTGCAGGGTATCGGTCGGAATCTCTTTATCCCACTGCCGCCTTGGATTCATCATGAACCCATCAAAGACAACTGGCGCTCGGGTCCGTGGGACCGCGTCATTCAGGCGCGAGGCTTACGGCGGATTACCCGCGAACCCGTGACCGAGCACGCGATCAACATCGACGAACATTTCTAAATTGCGATGACCCTGGTTATTCGTGCGGGGTAAAGCCCTTCCGCCGTTGCTCGCTGTAGCGGTGCAGCGCGTCGCTGATAACGGGATACGCTTCGGATGCCGATTTTATCTGGTCTACTTCAACCGCTTTGCCCTCGAGCTGTTTATAGTCCTGAAAAAAGCGTCGCAGCATCAGCAGCCGGTGCTGCGGCATCTCCTGTGCTTCATTGTAGCTGTTGAATTCCGGGTCTTTGGTGGCGACCGCGATGATCTTGTGGTCTTTCTTTCCCGAGTCAATCATGGTCATCAGGCCGATGGCTCGGGCATAAATAATCGTCAGGGGAACGACCGTTTCCTGACAAAGCACAAGAACATCGAGAGGATCATCATCCTCAGCCAGCGTCTGCGGAATGAAACCGTAGTTCGCCGGATAGTAAACCGCCGAGTACAGCACGCGATCAAGCTTGATCAGCCCGCTGGCCTTGTCGAGCTCGTACTTTACGCTGGAGCCGAAGGGTATCTCGACAATGCTGTTGAATTCATTCGGCAGATTTCGGCCGGGAGTGACGTCGTGCCACGGGTGAATCATAGGCTTTCATTCTAGACGAGGGAGCCTGGTTTATCCGACGTGGTTCTCGGAGTGGCCCAGCTAGATTTGATAGAGTTCGGGGCGGCCGCCTCAGTGTGTGATATGGAGATTTGCCGCCAAGTGATCTGAGCGAGCAGCTTACCCAACAGAAGAAACAGCGTCGCTTGGACCCGCCTCATGCCTGGATAGCATAACCTCTTTGACCGCTATGCTCATTGGCGTAAACACGCACTATCCCAACTTTGCGCCTTCTATCCGCCCTTTTTTGTCCTCAACGAGTGCTATGGAGATTTCTCGCCAACTATCGAGTATCTGCCTGGTTTCTCGAATTCGCGGCAGTTACCTG
>Ga0105241_10002384_pt1 | contig 14112 bp, 9 predicted proteins | sample KBSC64metaG_FD_80422 | JGI IMG/M metagenome (GOLD analysis project Ga0105241, IMG submission 80422) | Corn rhizosphere microbial communities from Kellogg Biological Station, Michigan, USA - KBS C6-4 metaG | ecosystem: Host-associated > Plants > Roots > Rhizosphere > Soil | place: Michigan, USA... | reverse complement strand
GACCCGCTCGCTCAATTGAGCAAGGCCCTCGATGACACGGGTGGCGCCGTCAAAATCGGCATGTTCGACGACACGTCGACCTGGGGGCACGCGGGCGGCGCGTTTCAGCCGGTTCCCGATCTGAACAACCCGGCCGCCGCCGCGCAGGCGATTTACGACGCCAAGTGGAAGCCGTTCTTCAGCAAGGTGCCGCAGAAGTACTGGTACTTGTTCAAAGGTCGGCCGGTCATCTACTTCTACAACGCAGGGACGCTGAAGCCGCAGAACAAGGCCGCCGCCACCGTCGCCGCACTGCGCAGCCACTTCCAGGCCGATTTCAATGTTTCACCGTTTTTGATCGTCGACGCGGCCTTCTTCGACGACCCAGACATGCCGAACGTCGCCGACGCGCGCTTTCAGTGGGACACCTTCCAGAACCCACAAATGATCAGCCACTCGAACCTGAATGGCGTGAACTTCTCGCATTTCATGGTGAAGTGGGATGCGCTCGGCCGCGACGATCGCACCAAGATCGCGACCGCAAGCGACCGGATCTACAAAGACGAAACACTGCTCAAGCAGCGCCTGATCGATTCGGCCAGCGACGACCTCGCAGTGATCGCCACCTGGAACGATATGGGCGAAGGCACCGGAATCGACCGCAACTACGACTACTACGTGGGCGGCAATTGGCTCGAGCCCGACGCCTTCATGAAGGACATCCGGGCCTCTCAATGCTCCCCGTGAGCGGCTGAAAGCCGGTCGTGGTCCGCGCTGGTAGCCGTTTTCGAGGGCGAGGTGCCCCCGAACGCGTCCCCCGGCACTGAAATCCTGCCTTGCGCAAAACGCGCAAGTTCGGGTCCAAAAAACATCGGAAAAGTGCACTCTCGGCCAGGCCTTTCGGCTAGAACGCCGGACGACCGATGATGCGACGATTGATATTGTCCTTGGCGGTGGCGGCCCTGACCCTCGCAGGCTGTTCCGCCAATGATCACACCCAAAAGCCCCGGCACATCACCTATTGGGAGAAGTGGACCGGCTTCGAAGGCGAAGCGATGGACGTCGTCGTCGACGCCTTCAACGCTCGCGAGCTCGAGCACGCCAAGGCGGACCCGAACTACGCGCCGATCGAAGTCGAGAAGGTCACCATCTCGGCCGTCGAACAGAAGCTGTTGATCGCGATCGCCGGCGGCAACCCGCCGGACGTCGCGGGCAACTACAGCTTCTTCGTCGCCTCGTACGCCGACAACGGCGCGCTCGTCGATCTGGGGCCGATGCTGGCCAAGGCCGGCTTCGACCGCTCGGTGTTCATCGACCATTTCATGAAGCTGGGCGAGTACCGCGGGAAAACGTGGGCCATCCCGATCGTTCCCGCCTCACTCGCGCTGCATTGGAACAAGCGCCTGTTCCGCGAGGCTGGCCTCGACCCGGAAAAGCCGCCGACGACCATCGAAGAGATGGACGCGATGGCAGCCAAGCTCACCAAATGGGAGGTCACCCTTCCGAACGGTGAGAAGAAGATCGAGTCCGGCTACCTGACGGACGTGCCAGCTTCGCAGAAGCGGCTGATTCAAGCCGGCTTTTTGCCGGGTGAGCCCGGTTGGTGGAATTACGGCTGGGGCTACTACTTCGGCGGCAACTTGCTGCAAGGGCAAGACAAGATCACGGCAGACACGCCGGAGAACGTGCGCGGCTTCAATTGGGTGGCTTCGTATTCGAAGAACCTCGGCATCGACGTGATCAAGCGCTTTCGCTCGGGCTTCGGTAACTTCTCGAGCCCGCAGAACGCCTTCTTGTCCGGCAAAGTGGCGATGGTTCTGCAGGGCGTGTGGATGTACAACTTCATCGAGAAGTACGCGCCCGGCATGCAGTGGGCAGCCGCGCCCTTCCCCTACCCCGCCGATCATCCGGAACTCGCGGGCACCACCAACGCCGATGCCGACGTGCTCGTGATCCCGAAGGATTCACCGCACCAAGCCGAAGCCTTCGAGTTCATCCAATACGTGATGACCCAGAAGAACCTGGAGAAGCTCGCGCTCGGCCAGAAGAAGTTCACGCCCTTGAACAACGTGAGCCCCGAGTTTTGGGCTGCGCACCCGAACCCCTTCATTCGGATGTTCCGCGACGTGGCGGTGAGCAAGAACGCCTTCTCGATCCCGCAGACGGGTGTTTGGAACGAATACAACCGCGAGATGGGGAACGCGGTCGATCTGATCCAGAACCTGACGGTGACGCCGCAAAAGGCCCTCACCGACGTGCAAAGCAAGATGCAAGATTCGCTCGATCGCGACCTCCGAATCGTCGCTCGGAGGGAAAAGAAATGACCTCACTCGAACGCTCGAACCTCCGTAACGGCCTGATGTTCTGCGCGCCGTGGTTGATCGGCCTGACCGTCTTTCTGATCTACCCGCTCGTCGCCGCCTTCTACTATTCGCTGTGCGACTACTCGGTGCTGCTCCCGCCCGTGTTCATCGGCCTCGACAACTACGTCGACCTGATGAAAGACCCGCTGTTTTGGAAGAGCCTGTACAACACGGCGTACTTCGCGGTCGGCTCGGTGGGGCTCGGCGTCATCATGTCCCTCACGCTCGCCTTGTTCTTGAACTCCAAGGTCAAGGGCATCGCGCTCTATCGCACGCTGTTCTTCTTGCCTTCGCTGATGCCCGTGGTCGCCGGCAGCTTGCTCTGGCTCTGGATGTACAACGGTGAGAGCGGCATCATCAACAATGGCCTCCGAGCGATTGGCATTCACGGCCCGGCGTGGCTCGCCGATCCGGCTTGGGCCAAGACGGCCATCGTGATCATGGCCGTGTGGGGCGCGGGCAACGCGATGGTGATTTACCTCGCCGGTTTGCAAGACGTACCCACGTCGCTGTACGAGGCCGCGCTGATCGACGGCGCCGGCTTCTTTCAACGGCTGTTCAACGTGACCATCCCCATGATTTCGCCGGTCATCTACTTCAACGTGGTGATGAGCATCATCGGTGGCTTTCAGGCCTTCACGCAGGCCTTCATCATGACCGGGTCGACGGGAGCGCCCGAGCGCTCGACCCTGTTTTACGTCCTCAATCTGTACAACGTTGGCTTTCAGGATCTGCGCATGGGCTACGCCTCGGCCATGGCCTGGGTGCTCTTCGTCATCATCTTGGTGCTCACGTTCGCGGCCACCAAGCTTTCGCAACGCTGGGTCACCTACGACCGCTGATCGAGATCGTCATGGCAAGCCCGAACCCGCTCAATCGCACGAACCCGCTGATCCACCTGCCGCTGATCCTGCTGGCGGTACTGTTCTCGATCCCGCTCATCTGGTTGATCCTGACTTCGCTGCAGCCGCGCGAGCAGGTCGGACAAATCCCCCCAGAGTGGTTGCCGCGCCAACACTACATCACCCTTCAGGGTGAAAATATCCCGGTCACGCCGCCCGCGCCCGTCGGCTCGGAAAAGGTGCTCGTGGTGCCTTCCGGCGGGGAACACCCAGGCAAACCGGTGTTGGTCGACCCGGCCGACTACCAAGACGGCACGATCAAAGTCAGCGTGCAGGTGGCCGATCGCGTCGAAGAGCAGCGCGTGCCCGCCGCCCTGCAGCAGAAGGTCCCCGGCAATTTCGTGATCGTGAAGGAGTGGTTTCTCTCGAAATACACTCCCCACGAAGCGCGCATTTTCTACGTGGAACCGGGCGACGTTCACGTCAAAATCAAGCCACTTTTCGGCAACTTCCCGGAAGCCATTCGCGCGCTCACCGCGAGCGAAAAAGACAAAGCGCGCCCGCTCAGCGAGCTGCTCGGCAAGTCGACCTTCCCGTGGACGCGCAAGGGCGACCACACGAAGACCATCACCTTCCTCACCTACCTGAGCAACACGCTGCTCGTCGCCATCTTGAGCGTGCTCGGCACCGTGGCGTCGAGCTCGATGGTGGCCTACGGCCTGTCACGCATCGAGTGGAAGGGTCGGAAGACGCTCTTCAACATTACGCTCGCGACGATGATGGTGCCGTTCCCGGTGCTCATGGTGCCGCTGTACGGCGTGTTCCGCAGCTTGGGTTGGATCGGGACGCTACTGCCGCTGTGGGTGCCCGCCTTCTTCGGTGGCGCGTTCAATATCTTCTTGCTGCGGCAATTCTTCCTCACCATCCCCGGTGAGCTTTCGGACGCCGCACGCATCGACGGCTGCAACGAGTTCGGCATCTTCTGGCGCATCATTTTGCCGCTAGCCCGCCCCTCGCTCTCGGTCGTCGCCCTGTTCCAATTCTTGGCCGTCTGGAACGACTTTCTCGGCCCGCTCATCTACCTGACCGAGCCCGATACGTTCACCATGGCGCTCGGCCTCCAACAGTACCAATCGCAGCTCGGCGGCAGCGAATGGCACTTGATGATGGGCGCCTCCGTGCTGCTCGTATTGCCCATCATCGTGTTGTTCTTCTTCGCTCAGAAGACGTTCATTCAGGGGATTTCTACGACTGGGATGGGTGGTAGGTAGGATCTGGTCTTTAGCGGGGGGGTTTCAGACGCGATGGGGGGTCTGATCGCGGTTTTGTTTTGTGTCTGGACGACTGGGGCCTCGTGGCGTCGATCGCATCGGGAGAAATAGCCGGGCGCCGGTCTCGCCGGCTCTCGTGGGTCTGCGCCTCAAGTGCCGATCGTGATCTGGTCTTCCAAGACTCCAGCGTCGTCTTGTTTCTCAGCAGGTGACCGGAAGCGCCTGGCGCGCGCCCAGGCGCGAGCGCGAAGCGCGCGAGAGGGCAGCAGCCTTTGAACGCAAACGCTCTTCTCGCTAGCACCACGGCCCGCCGGCAACACCGAGCGCAACGCCCCCGACGCGGCGCCTCGATCTCGTCGCACACCAGAGCACTAGAGCACCAGAGCACCTCTTCTCTCCCTCTCCGCGCTCTCGTCGCGCCCCAGCGCGCGCCGAAACGCACCAGAGCACCTCTTCTCCCCGTCTCGCGCGCTCTCCCTGGCGCGCTCTCGTCGCGCCCCAGCGCGCGCCATAACCCTTCAGCCGACTGCCCGGAAATGCGTCGAGCTGTAAGTCTTTGGCAGGATCAGATCACGATCTGCGAACGAGATGGAGGCCCACGAGAGCCGGCGAGACCGGCGCCCGGCTATCCTGCTGGTCGCGACTGACGCCAGCACGCCCCAGTCGTCCGAAATATAAAAAACCTCTCTGACACCAATGTCATAGCTAATCCGGCAAAACCCCAACAAACCCCTACAAACCCCAGTAAATACCCAATTTTGACCACGATTTGCTTTGACTTGGTGTTTTCGAAAGTCATAGTTTCTGGGTCGCGACTGACATGTTTTCGGGCGAAGTCGTCGCCCTTCATGCGCGTGGCTTCGAGTTCGTAGCGGAACTTGAAGCCGAACGAACCAAAGCGGGTCTTCCCTCGCGTACGCTGCCTGTGTGGGCCGTGACGCTAGGCAGTGTTGTTGTACAAAAACTGACGGAGTGAAAATGCGAATTTCGAAGTTGCAGAGCGCGGTGTTCCTTTCGTTGTTGGTTGGCGGCGCAGTCGTCGGTGCGGGCTGCTCGTCGGGTTCCGATGCAACGCCTCCGGGGACCGGCGGCACGAGCAGCGCCACGGGTGGCTCCAGCGCGCAAGGCGGCTCCGTTGCGCAAGGCGGCTCCGTTGCGCAGGGCGGCTCTGTCGCGCAGGGCGGCTCCACGCCGATCGCCGGCAGCGGCGGCACGGGTGGCTCCACTGGCCCGAGCGTCTGTGACGGCGCTGGCACCCGTACCTTCACGGCAGACGCCGGCGCTTTCGTCGACGACTTCGAGAGCGGCAAGATCGCCGACGGTTGGTACGCGTTCAACGATCTCGGCCCGAAGGGCGCGGATCCGACGGACAGCACGTTCAAGATCATGCTGCAAGCCGGCGGCGCTCCGACCACCCCGGTCACGGCACACTCTGGCCGCTACACGGGCACCGGCGCCAACGTTCCGACCGCAGCTCCGGGCTTCGGCGTCGGCCTCCAATACAATGTCGTCGTCGACAAGACCGCCGGCATCTTCTGCGCTGACGTGAGCGCGTTCGACGGCGTCGCGTTCTGGGCCAAGGGTGGCACGGCCAGCAGCATCACCACGAACTTCATCGTGCCCTCGCAAAACGCGGTGGCGGACGGCGGCGACTGCGATTCGAGCATTGCGGGCCATTGCTACAACCATCCGCAGGTCAAGATCACGCTCACCACGGACTGGCAGCAGTACTCGGTCAAGTTTGCTGAGGCCAAGGGCGCAGGCGCCACCTCTGCCAAGGTCGTCAACAACCGCATTCAGGGTCTGCTCTGGCTCAGCGGCGACAAGGACTGGGATTTCTCGCTCGACGAGATCCAGTTCTACAAGGGCACCGCATCGACGGGCCCGGTCGCACCGGCGGCCGGCGGTGCATCCAGCGGCGGCAGCGGCGGCGCGGCCAGCGGCGGCAGCGGCGGCGCAGCGAGCGGCGGCACCGGCGGCGCTTGAGTTCGGATGAGTGAAGAACCAGGCGTCGTTTCCTACGACGCGTGAGTTCGGCGAGCGACGGCTCACTTCGGTGAGCCGTCGTCGTTTTGTGGATGGTCAGCGGCGGAAAATTACGTCCGCATCACGACGAAGCGAGGGACGGATCATGTCGATGCAAACGATTCAGGGAGCATGTGTGGTTGGGCTCTGCGGGCTACTCGCCGCGACCGGCGCGGGCTGCAGCGCGAGCAGTACGGATACCTCGAGCCCGTCCCATGGCGGCTCGAGCAGCTCGCAAGGTGGCTCGAGTAGCGGCGGCAGTACGGCGAGCGGCGGCACCGGCCTCGTCGGCAATGGGGGCACGAGCGAGGGCGGAACGAGCCCCATCGCCGGCTCGGGCGGCAACGTCACGAACGGCGGCGCGCCGGCTGGTGGCACGAGCAGCGGTGGAACGACTGCGGCGGGTTCCGGCGGCTCGGGAGTCGCCGGCTCCGGCGGTGCAAATCCAGGAGGCAGCGTGTGCGGCGGCGCCGGCACGCGCGTGTTCACGGCCGATGCAGCCGGCGCGTTCGTGGATGATTTCGAGAGCGGCAAGATCGCCGACGGTTGGTACGCGTTCAACGACCTAGGGACCAAGGGCGCCGACGCGAGCGACGGCATGTTCAAGATCATGCTCCAAGCCGGCGGCGCGCCAACCACGCCGGTGACCGCAAATTCCGGCCACTACGCGGGTACGGGCGCCAACGCCCCCACCGCGGGCGGCTTCGGCGTCGGCCTCCAGTACAACATCGTCGTGGACAAGGCGAACGGCATCTACTGCGGCGATCTCAGCGCGTTCGATGGTGTCTCCTTCTGGGCCAAGGGCAAAGCCGCCAGCACGATCACCACCAACTTCATCGTGCCCTCGCAAAACGCCGTCGCGGACGGCGGCGACTGCGACACGACGTCCACGAGCGGTTGCTACAACCACCCGCAGGTCAAGCTCACGCTCACCACTGATTGGCAGCAATACGCCGTGCCATTCGCGGACGCCAAAGGTGCAGGCCCCACGGCGGCCAAAGTCGTGAACAATCTGGTTCAGGGCCTGCTTTGGCTCAGCGGCGACAAAGACTGGGATTTCTCACTCGACGAGATCGCCTTCTACAAGGGCACCGCGCCCAAGGGTCCCGTCGCGCCGAAATAGCGCGCCATGTAGTTCAGAAGCCAGCTCACTCGTGAGATGGCTTTGTCGCTCCTGGCGCGAGGCCAAACGTCGTGGCGCCGTCGATGTGTTTGCCCGCGATGAAGCCGTCCATAATTGGTTTGAGTTCGTTCTCGAACACTTCCCCGCCCCAAAAATAGCGCAATTTGCCGGTTCCATCGAACAGGAACGTGGCTGGGATCATGCCGGGCCAGCGCGGCGTGAGCGCGGCTTTGAAATCCGAAAGCGGCGGAGCGGCAGCCAAGCCGGGGAGCGTGATGTGTAACGAATCGAGCAAAGCGCGAGCTTGCGGCATGGCCTCGGGTTCGTCGACCGTGACGAGCCAAATCTCGATCCCATGCGACTTCAGCCGGCTAGACACGGCTTGCAACATCGGTAGCTCGTGTTCACACGAGCCACACCAGCTCGCGTAGGCATTCACCAGCACGCCCATCAGCCCACTCTTCCGAATGCGCGCGAGGAGCGCCGGGCCGTCGACGGTTGGAAAAGCTGCGGTCGGCAACGCCGCTGGGGGCGCGGCGCTGGGCGCCGTAGCACCGTCGGCACCGGACACGCCACTGTCGCTCGGCACCGATTCGGCGAGTGGACCCACGTTGCCGGTATTCACTTCCGTGGCCGCCGAAGGCCGAGGCTCGGCGCGGGAACACGAAAGCAACCAGCACAAGGAGAACGCGGAGAGGCCGCTAACGCTGCGCATCGCGAGCGTTTTAGCACGCTCAAAGCCAGAGGATGTCTGGCACCAAACTCTCGGCTTCTTCGATCACGCGCGCGAGGCCAGCCTGGCTCAAATTGAGCGTATTGCAGCTCACTTCGAGGTCGAACTCATCGACCGTATCGCCCGTCATCAGTACTCCCTGCGGGTCGACCGGCCCCACCACGCTCGCCCCGAAGCGCTCACTCAGCCGATCGGCGATGTTGATGGCGGCGGCGATCTGCGAGGTCTCGCCCGTGTGCAAATGGTGGTGATGGCCCACGATTTCTTGGATATCGCGAGGCAGTTGCCAGAGCTCGGTGATGGTCTTCGAGGCGCGTTCGTGAATCGCGTCGATGTCGCGCCAGAGCTGGTTGAGCGGGGGGCTGCCTTCGGCCTCGATGTGCGAAACGGCAAAGAGCAGCCCCGCAAAACCGATGTCGTGCAGCAGGCCGCACAAGAACGCGTTCTCCTCTTCGACGCGCGCGTGGCGGCACACGATGCGCGCGATGTATGCCGTCACCGTGCTGTGGCGGCGGATCTGCTCGATGGTTTCACTGTACTCGGGCAAACTGAACACGCCCTGATGCAGCGCGGTCTCGAACACCAAATCGCGCACGGTGCGAAAGCCCAAACGAATCACCGCCTCCTTCAAGGTGCGGATGCGCGTTCGGCCGGCGTACAGCGGCGAGCCAATCAGCCGCAAGACGCCGCCAGCGAGCATCTCGTCCTGCTCGAGCAAGCGCACCACGCGTTCGGCCGTCGCATCGTCGCGGCCAGAGATCGACATCAGCTCGAGCGCCACGCCGGGCAGCGGCGGCGGTCGATACTCCGGATCGTTGAACGTCTCGATCAGCTCGGCGCCGAGGGTCGCGGTGATGAGTGAGGCAGCCATGAGTCGGGTGGGGAAATGCCCGCAGCTGGAAATGATGCACCCGCGCGCCGCCCGGCGCGACTGCCTGATTAGGAAAGCAGCGCGAGCAGGTCTTCCCGGGTGATGCCTGCCGCATCGCCGGATCCCTCGAGGGCGGCGTCCGCCAGCGCGCGCTTCTTGGCTTGGAGGGCCAAAATGCCCTCTTCTACCGTGTCTTTCGCGATCAGCCGGTAGACCAAAACGGGTCGTTCTTGGCCGATACGGTGGGCGCGGTCGGCCGCCTGGTCTTCCGCGGCTGGATTCCACCACGGGTCGAGCAAGAAGACGTGATCGGCGGCCGTCAGGTTGAGGCCGGTGCCGCCCGCTTTCAGCGAGGTGAGCATGACGGGCGGACCCGAGTCACTCTGAAACTCCTCGACGACCGCGGCGCGATCGCGCGTTCTGCCATCGAGCCGGACGCAGCGTAGGCCTGCGCGCTCCAAATGCGGTTCCACCAAATCCAACAGGCTCGTCCATTGCGAGAAGACGAGCGCCTTGTGACCTTCGGCGGCAACCTGCTCGAGGCTCTCTAGCAGGGCTTCGATTTTGCTCGAGGTCTCGGCGCTCTGCCCTGGGACGAGCGAGGGATGACAGGCGGCTTGGCGCAAGCGAAGCAGCGCTTCGAGCGCCTGCAGTACGTTGCCACCACGCTGCAGCTTCTCGAGCACGTCACGCTGAGTGGCGGCGCGCACCGCGGTGTACAGCTCGCGTTCGCTCGGATCGAGCTCGACTTCGAGCACCATATCCGTGCGCGGCGGCAACTCGGGCGCGACCTCGCGCTTCAAACGGCGCAAGATGAAGGGCTTGGTCTTTTCGCGCAGCTCGGCGAGCTTCTTCTTGTTGCCTTGCTCGATCGGCAAACTGTAGCGGTCGCGAAATTGCGAGCGGCCCGAGAGCAACCCGCGATGCGAGAAGTGGAACATGCTCCACAACTCTTCCAGGCGATTTTCGAGCGGTGTACCGCTGAGTGCGACCGGAAAATTCGTCTTCAGCGCGTAAGCCGCGCGTGAAACTTGGCTATCCGGGTTCTTGATCGCCTGCGCTTCGTCCAGCACCAGGGTGTCCCAGGTTTCGGCGGCCAAACGCTCGGCATCGAGCCGCAAAATGGCGTAGGTGGTGATCGTCAGATCCGCCTTGGGGTCGAGCTCACGGCGCGGGCCCTGGTAAATCGCGAGCTTCAGCGCGGGGCGGAAGCGGCGCGCCTCCGCTTCCCAGTTGTGCACGACGCTCTTCGGGCAAACGATCAGCGTTCGGCCCGTGACGGCGCACAGTGTCTGCAGGGTTTTGCCGAGACCCATGTCATCGGCGAGCACGGCGCCGAGCCCGGCCTCACGCAAGAAGCACAACCAATCGACGCCCACGCGCTGATAGGCGCGCAACGTGGCGGTGAGATCTTTGGGCAGAGTCGCCTGCGGCAGGCTCTCGAAGCCGTGGATCAGAGGCGCGAGTTTATCGAAGGAGGGCGGGCGCGGCTGATTCAGATCGTCACACAGCGCAGACAGCGCCGGGATCGAGACACGAGCCACGCGCCCCTCGGCGTCGCGAGCGGTGAGCAGATCGGCCACGCGATCGCCGAATTTCTCGAGCCAATCGCGGGGGAGCGGCGCCCAACCGCCGCCGTCGAGCGGCACCAACGAGAGGCCATCTTGCCAAGCGCGAAGCACCGCTTCGGCGCTGGCTTTGCCGCGGCGCACGCCTTCGGGGCCGCTGCCGGTGTGTTCGCCGGGCACCTCGAACTCGATGCTGAGCGTGTCGCCCGCGACGTTGATGCGCGCTTCGACTGGAGTGGACCGCACCAACATGGTGCTCGGTTCGCCCCCCATGCGGATCTGGAATTGCCGCAATTTCTCGGCAAATTTATTGGCTTCCTGACCGTCGAAATCGACGCGGCGCCCAGGTACCAAAAAGAGCTCGTCCCGCAAGCGCTCGACCAGGCGCCGCTCGGCGATCTCGTCACGCTCGGGCACGTCACCCTGGATGTGCACGAGCCGTCCGGCTTCGATGCGCGCGCAGGGCGGCTCGCCGTAGACGACCATCGGCACCACGCTGAGCGTGTGCGAGGCGTGGCTGAGCTCGAACGCCATGCGCGGCGGCATGCGTTTGCGGCCCTTCTTCGGCACGCGCGAGGACTCAATCGAGACTTTGATCTTGGTTTCGATCTCGGGCAGCACTTTCGTGCAAAGTTCCCCGATTTCGCTCTGCGGAAAGCGACGCCGGAGCGGCAATCGCTCGAGCTTCAACCCGGTGAGATCGCTCAAGCCGAGCGGGCGCAGCGTGTCACCCACGCGGCCGAGACCGAGCTCGACCACTTCGGTCAAATCAGGGCTGCGCTCGACGGACAGTACGATTTCTTCGCCATCGTCGAAAACGCGACCGGCTGGCATGAGCAGCTCGGGCGAAGTCTTGATCGGCTTGCCTTCGAACTCGACGCGCGCAGAAGTCCCGAACGCTTCGAGCAGGCTCTGCCAAACCCCGGGGCGCAGCACCCCGCGCGAAGCCGCGGTGATGATGCGATCGACGACCAGATCACCCGGGCTCGGCGAGAGCGCGAATTTGCCCTGGGCCGCGGCGAGCGTGCTCTCGAGCTTTACCCGCTCGGTGCCTTGCAGCACGAAGCGATCAAGCGTGAGGCCGGACATGGGCAGGCGGCGAAACGAGTACACGAGCTGCGCGCCGACCTTCTTCGCGTCGGGCAATTTTTGACCGGCTTGGCCCACACGCTGAGCGGCGACCACGGCGGCCACCACGTGCGGGCAGGGATCGGCCGGCCCCGGACAATCACACGTCCACTCCAAATCTTTCGGGAACAGCGAGACGGTCAGGTAAGCGGAACGCCCCGGGACGCGCACCCGCAAGTCCAGCTTGCCGTCGCTTTCACCTTCGAGCGAGATTGAATCCTCGCGGGCCAGCTTGACGCCTTGCGTCCAGATCGCTGGCAGGGCTTTCTTCTTCAGCGTGTCGAACAGTGCTTTCAAGGACCGCGGAAGATACTCCCGGACACAGCCAAGGCAAGCGCGCAATCGACGAAGGCACGCCGTTCGTTCGCCTTTGCCGAGCCACACGGATCCGCGACGGATCGGCGGCCCAACCGCCCGAACCCGCACCCGTGACCTAAAACGAGACTCGGCGCGGGTTGCGCCCCGTCCCGAAACATTTACTCTTCCTGAGTGAGCATGATCCGACGGCTTTCCCCGCGTGCGCTACTTTTGGTCGTCCTGTCCAGCGGCTCGCTGTTTGCGGCCGATCCGGCTCCGAAGGCTCCGCCCTGGGAGAAATTCGACGAGCAGGACGGTATCAGCGTGTACCGGCGTGAGGTTCCGGACAGCCCGGTCATCGCCCTTCGGGGTGAAGGTGTCGTGGATGCGCCCATCCTGCGCGTGGCCAGCGTCCTCGTAGACAGCACCCGCTCCACGGAATGGATCGACCGCTTGGCCGAGACCAAAGTGGTGCGCAAGATCAGCGATGACGAATTCATTCATTGGAACCACATCACGACCCCTGTCATCCTGAAGGATCGAGACTTCGTCTACGACATCAAGCTCGAGCTCAAGCCCGCGGAGAAGCAGGTGCTGCTCAACTACCACTCGGTCTACGACTCAGGCGCGCCGAAGACCGACTACGTGCGCGGTGAGTTCAAGTTCGGCACCTTTACGCTGACCGAGATCGACGGCGGCAAGCGCACGCGGGTCCTGGCCGAGGTGCTGGCCGATCCGAAAGGTTCGGTCGCCAAGTGGATCGTGAACTTGTTCCAGAAGGATTGGCCGCACAAGACGCTGACCAGCTTGCGTAAGCAAGTCGCCAAGCCGGACATCAAAGACCAGCCGCGCCTGAAAGACCTACTCGCTCAGAACGGTTACTGAGCCAGTCGCGCCGAGAACGCGGCGACCGTCTCTTGAGCGCCGCGCACCCGGACGAAGATGCCCTCTTCTTCGTAGCGCGTGCCGAGCACTTGGGCTTCGGCGTGCATTTCGGCGAGCAGGCGTTGCTCGGTGTACGGCACGAGCAGCTCGGCTTCGACGTAGGCCGCTTCGAAAAACTCGATGATGCGCTGCCGAAGTTCGGCGACATCACTCGGGCTTTTGGCCGAAAGGAACCACGCGTCCGGCAACTCGGCACGCAGTGCTTCCAAGGCCGCGGGCTCGAGCCGGTCGACCTTGTTCATCACCAGCCGGCTCGGCACGGTTTGCGCGCCGATTTCGGCCAACACCTCGCGCGTAACCGCGAGCTGTGCCTGCCAGCCGCTATCCGAAGCATCCACCACGTGCAAAAGCAGCGAGGCTTCTGCGGCCTCGTCGAGCGTCGATTTGAAGCTCGCGACCAAATCGTGGGGCAGCTTCTTGATGAAGCCGACGGTGTCACTCACGAGGATGCGCGGCGTGACCTCCGGGGCGAGCGCGCGCACGGTGGTGTCGAGCGTCGCAAACAGCTTATTTTCGACGTACACGTCGCTGCCGGTGAGCGCACGCATCAAGGAGGATTTCCCGGCATTGGTGTAACCCACGAGCGCCACACGACGCGCTTCTCGGCGCTGGGCGCGGCGCACATTGTTTTCGCGCAGCACGCTCTCGAGCTCTTCTTTCAGCTCGGCAATGCGATCGCGGATTTTGCGTCGATCGAGCTCCAGGCCCGCTTCGCCGGAGCCGCGGCCTTGCTGGCGCTCCTTACCGCGCGGTGATTCTCGAACGCGGGGTGATTCGTAGCGGAGGCGCGCGATCTCGACTTGCATGCGCGCTTCGCGGCTGTGCGCGTGGCGATGAAAGATCTCGATGATGACGCCCGTGCGATCGAGCACCTCGGTGCCCGCTGCGCGCTCCAAATTGCGCAACTGGCTCGGGCTGATCTCGTGATCGACGGCCACGAGCGCGATCGGCCGCGAGCCGTCGATCG
>Ga0105241_10002383_pt1 | contig 14112 bp, 8 predicted proteins | sample KBSC64metaG_FD_80422 | JGI IMG/M metagenome (GOLD analysis project Ga0105241, IMG submission 80422) | Corn rhizosphere microbial communities from Kellogg Biological Station, Michigan, USA - KBS C6-4 metaG | ecosystem: Host-associated > Plants > Roots > Rhizosphere > Soil | place: Michigan, USA... | reverse complement strand
TGTCGAGCGCCTACTTCCTGCGCCGGGCCGGCTTCGAGCCCGGCAACGGCTACGTGGTCCTCGACGGCGACCGGGCGCCCGGCGGCGCCTGGCAGCACCGCTGGCCGTCGCTGCGCATGGAGACCGTCAACGGCATCTTCGACCTGCCGGGGATGGTTTTCGAGCCGCCGTCGCCGCGGGAGCAGGCCTCTGTCGCCGTCCCGCGCTACTTCGCCGAGTTCGAGCAGCGCTTCCAGCTCGCCGTGCACCGGCCGGCCACCGTCCAGGCAGTGCGCTACGGCCCCGGCGACCGGCTCCTCGTCGAGACCGGCACCGAGACGTGGGCCGCGCGCGCCGTGATCAACGCCACGGGGACGTGGACCAAGCCGTTCTGGCCGTACTACCCCGGCCGTGAGACCTTCCTCGGACGGCAGCTGCACGCCGCGACCTATCCCGGCCCCGGGGAGTTCGCCGGCAAGCGCGTGATCGTGGTCGGCGGCGGGATCACCGCGATCCAGCTGCTGTCCGAACTCGCCGACGCCGGCGCTTCCACGACCTGGGTCACACGCCGGCCGCCGGTCTTCCGCGACCAGCCGTTCACGCGTGAATACGGACGCGAAGTGGTCGCCATGGTGGACGCGAGGGTGCGCGCCGGGCTCGTGCCGCAGAGCGTGGTCAGCGTCACCGGTCTGCCGGTCACCGACCAGATCCGCGAAGCCCAGCGCAGTGGTGTGCTCCATCGGTTGCCGATGTTCGACCGGATCACGCCTGAGGGGGTGGTCTGGGACACCCCACAGACCCCGGAGGACTTGGAAGACCTGGACGCCCTGGACGGCCTGGAAGCCGGCGCGCCGCGCTCGATCGACGCGGACGTGATTCTGTGGTGCACCGGCTGGCGCGCGGCGCTGGACCACTTGGCGCCGCTGCATCTGCGCGCGCCGGGCGGCGGCATCACCATGGACGGCACGCGCGTCGTGCTCGAACCGCGCCTGCATCTGGTCGGCTACGGCCCTTCGGCAAGCACGGTCGGGGCGAACCGGGCCGGGCGCGAGGCGGTGCGCGAGATCCGCGAGCTGCTTTCGGGGCGGGCTCCGGCGGCCCTTGCCGCGTGAGTGCGCCGCAGGTCTCCCCGCAGTCGTCCGCACAAACCGTGGCGGGCTCAGTGAATCCACCGTAGAAGATCAGTGCTCGGCACTGATGGACTCTCCTGTCCATGAACAGGAGTGGGGGCGGAATGCTGCGTAAGAAGTCAGGTCCAGGCCGTGGCGGGCGAGTCGCGGTGGGCTCCGCGCTGCTGACGGCGACGCTGGCGGTGGCCGCGACGGGATGCTCCAGCTCAGCGAGCGGCAAGGCCGCGTCGGTCGCCCCGCCGAGCATGAGCGATTCCTCGACGGGCAGCGCCGCGCTGGCTACGTCGTTCGCCCCGGCCACGACGGCGTCCGCGACCGTCTCGGTGCCGGTCGCGCCGACGACGAGCACGTCCTCCCTCTCGGCCCCGCCCGCGAAGAACACCGGCAGCTATCTCAGCACCCTGTTGCCCAACACCAAGTGGAGCCTGGGTCCCAGCCTGCCGGCCGGGTGGGTGGCCGACGGCACGGCCGACAAGGACAGCGGGCCCACCGCCACCGCCCCGGCGCCGTCCGTCGTCGGCGACGGGACCTGCGATTATCTGACGGGCAAGGACCACATGACCGATCTCGCCGGCGGCCTCAGCGTGGCCACCGCGAGCGGATGGTTGGGCACCGGCAACGCGGGCGTCGCCCTGTCGTACTACGCCTACAACCCCGGCGACGCGGCCAAGTCGCTCGCCCAGGTCCGCAAGGATGTCACGACGACCTGCGACGGGTACACCGCGTGGATGCTGGCCGGCCACGTGGAGGTGAAGGTCTCCGCGACCCCGGTGCCCGGTCTCGGCGACGAGGCCCTGCTGATCAAGACCCAGCCTCAGGGGCCGTACGTCTCCCAGGAGAACCTCCTGGTGCGGCGCGGCAACCTGATGATGTCCCTGTCGTCGAACAACATCTGGGGCGACCTTCCGGACCTGACGCCGGCGGCCTGGACGCTGGTCACCGGGATGGGGTAAGGGGCGGTCCGGCCTCCTTCGGTGTCGGGTTCGGCGACAGCCGAAGATCATTCGTAAGATGAGGCCACGGGACCCGACCGCCGGTAAGGATGCGATGTCGCAGGACACGAGATACCAGTTGCTCGGCCGCAACCGTGAACTCGAGACGCTGGAGCGCCTGCTCCGCGACGTGCGCGAGGGACACAGCCGGGTGCTGGTGCTGCGCGGGGAGGCCGGGATCGGCAAGTCGGCGCTGCTGGATCAGGTGGCTGCGCTGGCGTCCGGGCAGGCCGGGTCGGCGTCCGGGCAGGCCGGGCAGGCCGGGTCGGCATCCGGTCAGGCCAGGCAAGCCAGGTCGGCCTCAGGTCAGGCAGGGCAGGCAGGGCAAGCCGGGCACAGCAGCCAGCCCGGCCGGGGCGGACACGCCGGCCAGATGCACCTGGTGCGAACAGCCGGCGTCGAGGCGGAGTCCGACTTCGCGTACTCGGCGCTCCAGCAGCTCTGCGCGCCGCTCCTGCCGCATCTGGATCAGCTGCCGGCCGTGCAGCAGGACGCGCTGCGCGTGGCCTTCGGCCTCAGCTCGGGCAACACGCCGGAGATGATGCTGGTCGGCATGGCGGTCCTGGGGCTGTTCGCCGAGGCGGCGGCCGAGTCGCCGCTGGTGTGCCTCGTGGACGACGCGCAGTGGCTGGACCTGATGTCGCGCGTGATCCTGGCCTTCGTCGGACGCCGGCTGGACGCCGAGGCGGTGGCTCTGATCTTCGCCGAGCGCGTCGTCGACGGCGAGGCGGACAGGCTGTCCGGCCTGCCGGAGCTGCTCCTGGCGGGACTGACCGACGCCGATGCCCGCGCCCTGCTTCAAGAGGCGCTCCCCGGCCCGGTCGACGCGCGGGTCAGGGACCGGATCGTCGCCGAGACCGGCGGCAACCCGCTGGCGCTGCTGGAGCTGCCGCGAAGCCGGACCTCGGCGGAGCTGGCGTTCGGCTTCGGCGGGCAGCACGGCGGTGCGGGGGTGGTCTCCCGGATCGAGGACGGGTTCGGCCGCCGGGTCGAGGCACTGCCGGCGCAGACTCGGACGCTCCTGCTCGTCGCAGCGCTCGAACCCGTCGGGGACGCGCCGTTGTTGTGGCGTGCGCTGAAGCTGCTCGGTGTGGGGCTCGAGGCCGCCTCGCCGGCTGAGGCCGCCGATCTGATCACGATGGGCGCCCCGGTGCGCTTCCGGCATCCGCTGGTGCGCTCGGCGGTGTGGCGCGGGGCCGATGCTGCGGCGTTGCGTGCGGCGCACCGGGCGTTGGCCGAGGCGACCGATGCTTCGCGCGACCCTGATCGGCGGGCTTGGCACCAGGGGCATGCCGCGATCGAGCCGGATGAGGAGGTCGCCGCAGCGTTGGAGCGTTCGGCGGACCGGGCTTTGGCGCGCGGAGGCCGGGCGGCTGCGGGATCGTTCTTGGAACGTGCCGCTGCGCTGACACCGGACTCGCAAGGGCGTGCGCGTCGGGCCTTGGCGGCAGCTCAGGCCTACCTCGATTCGGGGCTGCCGACTCGGGTGCCCGACCTGTTGGCCGCCGCAGAGCTCGGTCAGCTGGATCCGTTGCGGCAAGCCACGGCGGCCCGGCTGCGCGCCATGGCGACCCACGTGGTCAACCCCGGGCTCGGCGTGGTCGGACCGCTGCTGGCCGCGGCCGGTGCGCTGCGCGATCTGGATCCGGGTGCTGCTCGGCAGACCTCGCTGGTGGCGCTCGGCGCGGCTTTGAGCACGGGACGCAACGATCACGACGGTCTGCGCCGCGCCGCCGAGATCGTCCGGGATCTGCCCGCTGTGCCGAGCGACGATGACGCGGCCGGGACGATCATGCGCGGCCTGGTCACGTGGGCTGTGGAGGGTCCGGTCGCGGCCGTCGCGCCGCTGAAGCAGGCGCTGCGCTCGTTCACCGACAGCAAGGACCTGCCGCTGCTGTGGTACGCCGCGAACGTGACGCTGGAGTTGGGCGACCTGCGGGCTTTGCAGGACATCACGGATCGGGCAGTGCGGTTCGCACGGAACACCGGCACCCTGTCGATCCTGCCGTCGGCGCTCACGTATCAGGCAGCTGCGGTGGGCTACGCGGGCAGCTTCTCGCAGGCCGAGGATCTGCTGTCCGAGGCTGCGACAGCCGAGCAGGTGATCGGCATGGCGATGTACCGGGCCACCCAGGCGATGGTCGCGGCACACCAGGGACGCAAACAGCCGGCGCTGGAGCTGGCCGAGTCGATGGAGCGCGACGGCGAGCAGCACGGCCTGGGGCGGCTGGTCGGGCTGGCAGCGTACGCGCGGGCGGTGCTGCACAACGGCTCGGGCGACTATCCGATGGCGATGCAGGCCGCGAAGCGAGGGCTGGAGTATCAGGACTTCGCGATGCACTACTGCACGCTCAGCGAGCTGGCCGAGGCCGCGACGCGCGCCGGCGAGCCGGCCACGGCGGCCCGGGCGTGTGAGCAGCTGGCGGACTGGAGCCAGGCCGGCACGCCGTGGGCCCTGGGCGCGTACGCGCTCGCCGAGGCCCTGACCGGCGCGCCGAAGGTGGCCGAGGACCGCTACCGCGAGGCGATCGACCACTTCACGCGCGGCGGCCTCGACACCTTCACGGCCCGGGCGCGACTGCTGTTCGGCGAGTGGCTGCGCCGCCAGAGCCGCCGCACCCAGGCCCGCGACGAGCTGCGCGCGGCGCATGAGGCGATGGTCGCGATCGGCATGGAGGCCTTCGCCGAGCGGGCACGCCGTGAGCTTCTGGCGACCGGCGAGACGGTGCGCAAGCGCACGGTCGGTGCCCCGGTGCTGACGCCGCAGGAGGCGCAGATCGCGCGGCTCGCGGCGGCGGGGCATTCGAACGCTGCCATCGGGGCGGAGCTGTTCCTCAGTCCTCGGACGGTGGAGTGGCACCTGCGGAACGTGTTCGCCAAGCTGGGGATCACGTCGCGACGGGAGCTCGGCGGGGCGCTTTCGCAATAGGCCGCCCAAAATACCCAAAAGCTGCCCAAGCTGCCCAAGCTGCTCGAAAGCATGATCGGGCAACCGCTACCGCAGCACCGTCCCCAATTCCCGCCGCGAGCTGATCCCGAGCTTGGTGAACACCTTCCGCAGGTGCCACTCGACCGTGCGCGCGCTCAGGAACAGCTCAGCCCCGATCTCTGCGTTCGACCGCCCGTCCCGCGCACGCCGCGCGATCTGCCGTTCCTGCTCCGTCAGTTCGACCGCCTTCTGCGTTGCCGGCCCCGCGACCGTCACGCCGCACGCCGCGAGCTCCCGCCGCGCGCGCCCGGCGTACCCCTCCGCGCCGATCCCCGCGAACCGGCTGTACACCGCGCTCAGCTGCTCCCGCGCCTCCGCCACGCGGTCCTGTCCGCGCAGCCATTCGCCGTACAGCAACTGCGTCCGCGCCGAATCCATCACGCCCCGGCTGTGCCGAAGCCGCGAGATCGCCTCGCGGTAGTACTCCTGCGCCTCGGCTCCATCGCTGATCAGAGCACGTACTCGCGCCTCGGTGCCCAGTGCCCACTCCGTCGCGCTCGGCGTGGTGGTACTCGCCAGCACCTCGACCGCCTCTTCAGCCTGGCCCCGGTCTCCACAGCGAACCGCCGCCTCAGCCAGCTCGCCCAAAGCCCAGTACGCGAACGCCGACCCCACCGGATGCGCAGCCTTCAGCGCAGCGTCCCGAGCCTCGGCGAAACGTCCGAGCCCGTTGAGCATCACCGCCGACGCGTAGTGCACGAACGTGAGCCCGTTTCCGTCCCGCCGCTCAACCGCGGCACGCTCCGCCACCCGCAGCAGCTCCACAGCCCGCTCGTACTGCCCCCGCCAAGCAGCCACCGCCGCGACGTCATAGGCCGGCCTGTCCACTCCGATGGCGGCGGCGATCGCATCGGACTCCTCCAGCAGGTCCGCCGCGGCCTGGAACTCTCCGGCATGCAGGTGGACCAGCATCCGCTGCGAGTGCGCGACCGGCAGCATTCCCAGCGCGCCGGTGGCCCGGATGTGCCGGACGTTGGCTGCCGAGATCCGCTCCCAGGCAGCGTCGTCCCAGGTCGCGAAGGCTCCGTAGCAGCCCAGCGACAGCCACCGTGTCGCCTCGCTCACTGACAACCCCTCGGCTGTGAACCCGTCCAACGCACGCTGGACCAACGGCGCGCCCTTGACGTGCCCTTCCGTATAGAGCACCGCCAGCGCATCGAGCAACACATCCTGGGCTCGCGCGGGCCGCCCCGGCACCGGCGCGGCCGCCGCAGCCTGCGCGACCTCCGTCACGGTGACGTCTTCGGAGAACCGCCCGGTCCGCAACGCGTAGATGATCGCGTCCAGATACGTCTCCCGTGCCAGCACCGGATCGAGCCGCTCGAACTGCCGCGCTGCCTCCAGCAGCAGCTTCGGAGCGACCACCGCGCCGCCGGTGACGAAGGCCAAATGCCCGCGCAGCTGCCGGACGTGAGCCAGCCGCAGCTCGTCGCGCGGCCCGGACTCGACCTTGTCCAGCAGCGCCTGGGCCCCTTCAGGTGCCCCGGCGTGGTACTTGTCCCGGGCCGCGAGCAGCTCCCGCTCGGCGCGCACCACCGGATCCGGCGTCAGCGCCGCGGCCCGCTCCAAGAACGCAGCCGCCGCAGCCAGCCCGCCTCGCGACTGGGCCCGGTCCGCCGACGCCTCCAACTCGGCCGCGACCGCCTCGTCCTGGCTCTCCACCGCCTGCCCGAGATGCCAGGCGCGCCGGTCCGGGTCGGCCTCCCGCGACGTGGCCTCGGCCAGGGCCCGATGCACCCGGCGCCGTGCCTGCGCCGGAGCCGCGTGATACACCGCCGAGCGCACCAGCGGGTGCCGGAACGCGAAGCGCACCCCGATCGTCAGCAACTCAGCATCCTCACAAGCGCTTCCGGCCTGCGGACTGAGCCCGAGAGCCGCGGCGGCGCGCCAAATCAGGACCGGGTCGCCGGCCGATTCAGCGGCGGCGAGCAACAGCAGCTCCTGCGAATCGCCGGGCAGCTCGGCGATTCGGCGCTGAAAGCTCGACTCGATCCGGCCGGCGAGCGCCGTGGCCTCCAACAGCCCGAACCCGCCTGCCAGCCGGTCCGGCGAATCCAGCGGCAGCTGCAGCAATGCCAGCGGGTTGCCCCGCGCCTCGGCCAGGATCGCGGCGCGGACGCCGTCGTCCAGCGGCCACCGCACGACCGAGTCCAGCAGCTGGCTCGCCGCCGCCGGAGCCAGCCCCTCGACGCCGAGCGACGCCAATCCGCGCATGCTCGCGATCGGGGTGCGGCTGGCGATCAGCATCAGGATCGACTCGGCCCGCAGCCTCCGCGCCACGAAGGCGAGAGCCTGTGCCGACGCCTCGTCGAGCCAGTGCGCGTCGTCCACCGCGCACAGCACCGGCCCTCCCCGCGCCGCTTCGGCGAGCAGGTTGAGCACTCCGAGCCCGACCAGGAACGGCCCCGGCGTCTCCCCGCCCCGCATCCCGAACACCGTCGCCAGCGCCTCGGCCTGGGGTTCCGGCAGGTGGTCGACGCCGTCGAGCAAGGGCAGGCACAGCCTGTGCAGCGCGGCGTAGGGCAGGTCCCTCTCGGACTCGACGCCGGCCGATCGCAGGATTCGCATGTCGGCGGCGGACCGGACCGCGTAGTCGAGCAGCGCGGTCTTGCCGATGCCGGACTCCCCCGCCATGACCAGTACGTCGCTGCTGCCCTCGCGCATCGCCTTGAGCAGCGTGTCCAGCCTCGCGCATTCCTCGTGGCGTCCGAGCAGATGTTCATCGCCGCCCGGACGCGTTGCGACCGGTTCGGGACGCGGGCGCCGAGCTGAGGCGGTGTGATCTTGCGAGGGCACGGCGGCAGCATATCAACCAAACAGTTAGTTAGAATAGGATGCCGCCATGCGACGCGATGCCGAGGCCACCAAGCAGCGCCTGATCGCCGCCGGGCGGGCGGAGTTCGCCGCGCGCGGCCTCAACGGCGCCCGGGTCGACCGCATCGCCGAGGCGGCGCAGGCGAACAAGGCGCAGATCTACCACTACTTCCAGAGCAAGGCCGGGCTGTTCGACGCGGTGTGGGAGGACGTGGTCCGCGAGGCCGTCGAGAGCCTGCCGCTGGACGTGGAGGACCTGCCCGGCGCCGCCGCGCTGCTGTGCGACGCCTACGTAGACCATCCGGAGCTGTCCCGGCTGGTCACCTGGCGGCGGCTCGAGGGTGCCGACCTGCCGCTCGACGGCCTGGCTGCGCGTGATGGACAGGGCCGGATCGAGCGCATCGGGCAGGCGCTGCGGGACGGAGTGGTCGCCGGGCGCTTCGAGGCCGGCCTCCTGTTCGCGCTGATCCTGCATGTGGCCGCGTTCTGGGAGTTCACCAGCCCGGACGTCATGGCCCTGGTGACGGTCACCGACCGTGAGGGCCGCCGCGAAGTCGTGCGCTCGGTGACCGCCGCGCTGTTGGAGGGGTCAGGGGCTTGATGCGTTTCCTCTGAGCCGGCACGCGAACACAGCCGCGTGCCGCAGCCGGTCGACCATCACCGGCTGCGGCACGCGGCACGCTCCTGCTCGAAGCTCCGTCAGAGCCCGAGGTCCGCCGCCAGACACGAGAAGCGAGTCCCCAGACTGTCGGAGTCGTAGGCGTCCACCGCCTGGTTCGCCGGCAGCGCCGGCTGCTCCTGCACCATGTCCTCGGGCGCGACGCGCTCGGGCAGCGCGCCGAATCGGGCCGTCCTGATCTGCTCCGCGGTGTCGTGCACGCTGGGATCGCTCACTTCCGTACCTCTCTCACATGGGGTCGGTTCTTACATGTAGTCGGCGTCGACGACCGCCTGGGCGAACGCCGTCGGCGCCTCCTGCGGGGCGTCGTGGCCGATGGCGGTGAAGACGCGGTGCTCGTAGGGGCCGGTGAAGAAGCCGCGGTAGCCGGTGCCGTCGGTCGAGGCGAGGAACGGGTCCAGCGCCGGGTCGATGGTGATGGTCGGGACCGCGATCTTCGGCTTGGCGGCCAGCAGCGTCTCGTAGCGGTCGTACTTGCGCTCGCCGTCGGCCAGGCCCAGACGCCAGCGGTAGTTGTGGATGACGATGGCGGCGTAGTCGGGGTTGTCGAAGGCGGCCGCGGTGCGGTTGAAGGTCGCGTCGTCGAACTTCCACGTCGGGGAGACGTCGTCCCAGACCAGCCGGCACAGCTCGTTGCGGTCGGTGGGGGTCTGCATCGCGGTCTGGCCGCGGTCGGTGGCGAAGTAGTACTGGTACCACCACACCTGCTCGGCCTTCGGCGGCAGCGGGTTCTTCTGCGCCGCGACGTTGGTGATCAGGTACCCGCTGGTCGACACCAGGGCCTTGACCCGCTCGGGCCACAGCGCGGCCATGATGTCGGCGGTGCGCGAGCCCCAGTCGAAGCCGGCCACCACGGCCTTGCCGATGCGCAGGGCGTCCATCATCGCGATGATGTCCAGCGCGATCGCCGACTGCTGCGCGTTGCGCACGGTCGCCGGGGACAGGAACGTGGTGGTGCCGTGACCGCGCAGGTAGGGCACGATCACGCGGTAGCCGGCGTCGGCCAGCAGCGGCGCCACGTCGACGAAGCTGTGGATGTCATAGGGCCAGCCGTGCAGCAGGATCGCCACCGGGCCGTGCTTCGGGCCGGCCTCGGCGTAGCCGATGTCCAGCACGCCGGCCCGCACCTGCTTCAGGTCCGAGAACGTGGTGTGCGTGCCCGGGGCGATGGTCGGGATCACGGGGGCCTTGGCGCCGGGACGGCCGCCGGAGACGCCGGCGGTGCTGCCGGCGCTCGCGAAGGCGGAGGACGCCGCACCGGTCGACACGGCCGTGGCCGCCGTCGCCCCCACGCCGAGCCCGACCGCCTTGGTGAAGGTTCGCCTGTTGATCATATCTAGTCCTTCCCGGATGCCTTCTGGATGCCTGCCGTCGCCTCAACCCTGTATCGCTGCCCCGCGCGGGCACATCAGTCACATGACGCCCAGACACCCTGACCTCGGCGGCGACCGTCAGGTTCAGTCATCCGACTGTTTCGGCCCCGGCGCTGGTGACGCAGGCTGGAAGCGTGAATCGAATCCCCGTCGTCCTCGTCCACGGTGCGTGGCTCCACATGTCGTCTTGGGAGGGCTGGAGGGAGCGGTTCACCGCGCACGGCTACGACGTGCACGTCCCGGACTGGCCGCTCGGCGACGTCGGACTCGGCGAGCTGGCCGCGCACTATGAGAAGGCGGTGCGCGCCCTGGACTCGCTCCCGATCATCGTCGGGCACTCGGTCGGCGGACTCATCGCCCGGCAGCATCTCGACGCAGGACTCGCTCGGGCGGCGGTCGCCATCGCGCCGCTGCCGCTGCCCTTGTCCGGCGATGAGCACGAGGCGTCGTCCCAGGGCTACGTAGCACTCCCCCAAGCCCAGTTCCGGCAGATGATCGCCAACACGGTCGCCGAAGACGAGGCCGCCACCCTTTACCGCCGGTACGTCATTGCGGCCCCGCGCCGGCTCCTGACCGACCTCGGGTTCGACGGCACGAGACCGGGCACCTTCGAGGACGCCTCCGGGAACGAGGACGCCTCCGGGAACACAGCCAGCCCGGAGGCATCCACGCGCGGCCCGCTCCTGCTCGTCTCCGGCCAGGAGGACCGCATGGTCGCCGACGCCGTCACCCGCGCCGCCTACAAGCGCTACGGCGACTGGACCGCGGTGACCGACCTGAAGCAGTTCGCTGACCGAGGCCACTCGCTGGTGATCGACAGCGGGTGGCCCGCCGTCGCCGACTACGTGCTGGCCTGGCTGGCGGCGAACGGCATGACCACCCCGGCCGAGGCGGGCTGAGGAGGCGGGCGTTCGGCGTGCGGGCTTCAGCGCGGGCTTCAGCTTTGCGGCCCTTCCTCGGTCCGGCTCAGCGCGTCACGCAGCGCTGCGCGCGTCGTGATCCCGAGCTTCGGGAAGATCCGATACAGGTGCGAGCTGACGGTCCGCGGCGACAGGTGCATGCGCTTGCCGATCTCCTTGTTCGTCAGCCCGCTGGCCGCCAAGTCCGCGATGCGCCGCTCCTGCCAGGTCAGCGACGCCAGATTCAGCATCGAGGCACGCGGCACGGCCCCGGTGGCGCGCAGCTCGGCCCTGGCGCGCTCGGTCCAGCCGGTCGCGCCCAAACGCTCGAAGGCCTCGGCCGCCGGCACCAGGTAGCGCCGCGCCGCCGCACGCCCTTCGACGTGCCGGACACGAATCCCGTGCGCCAGCCGGATCCGCGCGAGGTCGAACGGGAAGCGGGCGGCGTCCGGATGCGCCTCGGCCAGCGCGAACATCTCGGCGGCCTCGCGGTCGGTGTCGGCGGTCATCGCCAGCGCGCCGTAGGTGAGCAGCGCCAGGCGCGGCGAGATGTCCGGCAGCCCGGCCTCACGCGCGGCCAGCGCGTGCTGCCGGGCGTGGCCGGCGCGTCCGGTGTGGCGTGCGGCTTCCACAAGGTCGAGCAGGGTCCGCGAGGCCTGATACGCGTAAGGGCGGAACTCCCCCGGCTGCGTGATGCCGATGGCGTAGAGGTATGCGGTCTCGTAGTCACCCGCGCTCAGCGCCGCGGTTGCTCCGGCCGAGTCGGCGAGCTGGGTCAAAAAGCCCAGCCCGCGCGGCCGGGCCCAGGCGTCCACCTCGGCCTGCAGGTCGCGCGCCGCGCTCACCTGCCCGCGCAACGCCGCCAGTTGCGCGAGGTAGGCGCGGCTCTGCGTCGCGAACAGCTCATGGCCGTGTTCGAGGGCCAGGGCCAGCACCCGCCGGCCGGTCTCCTCGGCGCCGTCCCATTCCCCGACGGCCATCTGGTCGAGCATGATCAGGTGGAGCATGACCATGCCGCTGGCCACGGCTCCGGTCTCCAGCTCGCGGTCCACGATGCCGCGCAGGTGGGGACGGAAGCGGCTGAGGATGTCGAGGTGGTAGGCGGCCACGGCCAGGCGGGTGACCTCCCACGGCTCCTGACCGGCCAGCTTGGCGGCGGCCTGTTCCACGACGTCGGCGCAGCCCCGGCCGTGCCGGATCACGTCGCTCCAGGCGTCGGCGTAAAGCCGGGACCGATCGGTGACCAGGTCGCCGAGGTCGTCCAGGAGCTTTCGGGTACGTTCCCAGGCGGTGCGGTCCCCGGCGTATTGGCTGATCGCCAACAGGAGGTTGACCAGCCGGGTGAGGACCTCGTCGGCCCCGGCGGGTCCGGCACCGGTCGGCCCGGTGTCGCGGTGCCTTTCGATCGCCGAGGCGACCTGCCGGTGGGTGGAAAGGACATCGCCGTCCTGATAAAGCGCCTGGTAGGCGGAGGCCAGCACCGAGGCCGGGGAGTCGGTCATGCCGACCGCGAGGCCGTACTGCACAAGGCGGTGCGCCTGGCCGAGGCGCGCGGCGTGTCCGGCGACGAACGCGGCGTCGGCCAGGCGCCGGGAGCGGCCGGTGTGCTCGACGCTGAGTTCGGCGGCCCGGGTCAGCCAGGCCACGGCCGCCAACGCGCCGCCGCGCCGGGTGGCCGACTCGGCCGCGGCTTCCAGGATGTCGGCGACGTCCTCGTCGGGGTCGACGGTGGCCGCGGCGAGGTGGGTCGCGCGGCGTTCCAGGTGCTCGCGATGGACGTGGGCCAGGGCGCGGTGGGCGGCGCGGCGCTGGTTGGGCGTGGCCATCTGCACGACCGCCGAGCGGACCAGGGGGTGCCGAAAGGCGAAGTCGCCGGTGGCCGGCTCGATCTCCAGCAGGCCTGCGGCGACGGCTTCGTCGGCGTCGCGCATGCGGTAGCGCGCGCCCGGGCCGGGGTTGGTGCCGGGGCCGGTGCCGATGCGTCCGAGTGCGGTGCCCGCTGTGCCCGCGCCGTCGAGGGCTCCCATCAGCAGCTCTTCGCGCATGGCTTCGCTGAGGGCTGCGATGCGGGTTCCGTAGAGCCGTTGCAGGCGGCGGGGCAGCGGCACGCCGAGTTCGCCGAGTTCGCCGAGTTCGCCGAGTTCGCCGACGAGGTTGTCCAGGGCCGGTTCGCCGTGCGCGGCGCTGCCGAGGTGGGCCGGCAGTTCGAGGAGCGCGAGCGGGTTGCCTTGTGCCTGGGCCAGCACCAGGAGCCGCACTTGTTTGCCCAGCGCGGGAAAGCGCTGGGTGAGGAGGCGTTCGGCGTCCTCATCGCTCAGGGCGTTGACGGGGAGTTCGGGAAGCGCCGCGGTGTCGAAGCGTGAGGCGATGTCGGTGCGTACTCCGATGAGGAGCTTCACCGGGCTGCCGGCCAGGCGGCGTCCGACGAAGCCGCAGATGTCGGCGCTGGCGTCGTCGAACCATTGGCCGTCGTCGAGGACCAGGAGCAGGGGCCGGCGGGCCGAGGCCAGGGACAGCAGGCTCAGGACGGCGATGCCGAGGGTCATGACCGAGGGCGGGTCGCTGTCGGCGCGGCCGAAGACGGCGTCGAAGACGGTCTGGCTGGTGTCGTCGAGGCCTGCGACGTCGGCGAGCAGGGGGTGCAGGACCTGATGCAGGCCGGCGTAGGGAAGCTCTGATTCGGCCTCGACGCCGGACGCGCGGACGACGGTGTGGCCCTCCTGCTCGGCTGCCGCAGCGGCGTGGGCGAGCAGGGAGCTCTTGCCGACGCCGGTCTCGCCGCGCAGGACCAGGGCCTGGCCCGCGGCGGCTTTGACGAACGCCGCTAGCTCGGCCTGCTCGGCCTCGCGGCCGACCATCGCCGTGCCGGTGGATTCCATGCCCGCCCCACTTCTTTTCTTGTCTTGCCGTGCTGGTGCCGCTGGTGTTGCTGGTGCTGCTTTCGGTGCCGGTGCCTCACTCCTTCTCGTCGACTTCGAGGCCGGCGGCGCGCGCCATGTGCCGGGCGTACCAGACAGGCCAGTCCGTGTCGGGCCGGCCGAGTTCGCCCTCGTACTTGGCGTGGGCCGCTTCGGCGTCGCGCAGGGCCAGTTCGAGGTCTGCGGGCGAGCGGTAGACCACGTGCCCGATGCGGCCGGGGCGGCGCGTGGTGACCTCCTGCAGGACGAAGGTGTTGCCGTCCGGGTCGGTGAACGAGGCGAACGAGCCGTACGACTGGCGCGCCGGATGCGGCCCCGAGACGCGGTCGAGGGTCCCGG
>Ga0105241_10002381_pt1 | contig 14121 bp, 12 predicted proteins | sample KBSC64metaG_FD_80422 | JGI IMG/M metagenome (GOLD analysis project Ga0105241, IMG submission 80422) | Corn rhizosphere microbial communities from Kellogg Biological Station, Michigan, USA - KBS C6-4 metaG | ecosystem: Host-associated > Plants > Roots > Rhizosphere > Soil | place: Michigan, USA... | reverse complement strand
TGTCCAATCCGGGCGATGACGTCTGGTGCTGGCGGCAAATGCTGAGTCACCGTGGCTACAATCCGTGAGCGACGGACTTGCTGCTGGAGCGTCGGCAGTGGCAAGCTTCCGATTCCCGCGGCACCGAGCCAAATAATAGCTAGGACGGTGCCAGCGCCGATAACAGCACCAAGAGCTGCGTCGATGCTGTCAAAATGCCAGTGTTGCAGCCGCCGCTTAGCGAGCGCGCCAATCCATTCGCCTAAGCTCCAAAAGATGACTGCCGAGCCCCACAGGACGCCGAGTGCCACCCCCGCTCGAGTAGCTGGCGCATGCGCCAAATGCGCTACCTTGGTTTCGATGAACGCACCCAAAAACAGCCCGCCAACGAGTCCTATTGTCGACCCCGCCTGCCGAACTAGTCCGAGCGCTATGCCATGCCACACAGCAATCACCAGCGCAATGGCAATGCCGATGTCCAGCCAGTTCATGCCATTTACTATAGCATGCAGGAGATGCTGTAAACGAGAAGCTATTTCGTATTCTTAGCGCACGTTCCCCTGATATTGGGTTCCTGCCCCGTCTTTAGGATAGCTACCGCATGGCACCTATTCGTTGGGCATTGTTGAATTTCAGGGATAGTCGGATCCCCCTCCGTTCTTTCGGGTGTATCTGAAATCAGACATTTTTGTCCAAACCAATCGAGCCCTACTACCTTGCCTACTGCAGCACCACCAGCGCAAGCGCGGACCAGTGATGATAGATCACGACATGAATTAATCCGTTCGAGCAACTCAGGCATAGGAGGAACCTTCAGTTATAAAAGTAACTGAAGCAGCATACACGAAGTTCTCGAATTAGCGAGGAACTTTGGCGCTTGGTTTGATGCGCAGCTTGCGCCGGGCGTGCAAGCTCAAAATCAGAATCAACAGAATGCCGAGGAAAAGCAGGTACGCGCCGCGGTCAATAAGATTGGCACTCACGATAGTGTTGTTGCTCAGGTGATGTGCATGCTTGCTGAATACCAAAAATGACTCGCGGATACCGATGGCGCCTGGGGTGAGCGCTGCAAATAGCGCAAAGTTGGCCACACCCGTGTATACCAAGACTTGATGGATGGCTGCATGCCGGTCGACCGAGTGTAGTTCGGTGGTGAATATCGCTACTTGTAGGGCAACTTGCATCATAGTCCCCAAAACGATGATGAGGTAGGCACGTCTGCGCTCGGCTTGCTTGGCATCAAATGCCGCCTTGCGTCGGCGCATTACTAAAAGTGCCGCAAAACCAGCTCCAACGGCGATAACCGCCGCAATCAGTGTCTGCCACCACGGTCGCAATCCGGCTACGACCAGCAACCCGCTTAGCGCTGCAAAACAGACGTAGTATATCAGCGAAGCCCACGCATACTCCTTGATCTTGAGTTCTACTCGTCGCTTCAGATAAGCCCCGCGCATCGCCGGCCCGCTTTGCCCTGGCCCAAAGAAGTTCGCCAGGGTTGAATAAGCGTTAAGTAGCAAGTTTTCGGTCCATCCCAGCCGCTTGCCGTATAACTCCAGAGTGCCAAACATCAGCAAGATAAGCGTGCTAAAAGATAGACAATCCAGTACCAATAGCCCTAAAACGGTCAGCGGCGGCGTGTGTCCAACCTGGTGCAGGAGTGCCGGATGGCCGGCTAGGTAGTGTCCAAATACGCCGACGGTTAGGATGACGATTACGAGGGCGATAACTGGTTTTAGAACGCGTTTGGCAGTCATGCGCTTATGATACGCGTTGTTGGGTGTGAGGGCAAAGTGTACCAGATTCCGTGCGACGCAGCTGGCCTTCAGCTTAACCTGTGTATACTAGAGGGATATGCAGGGGCTTGCCAAAAGAATAACGCGGTGGTTGCAGCTGCCACAGTTTTTTATGGGCGTGTTGCTATTTTTCGTGATCGAGAGCTTGTGGATTGCTTTTTCGGCGCGGTATCCTCAGGCTTTTGATGAGCAGTTTCATTTCGGGCTCATCAAGATTTACTCGCATCATATTCTGCCATTTTTGAGCGGTCAACCACCCGACGCCAATCAGTTTGGCGCTGTGGCCGCTGATCCGTCGTACCTCTACCATTACATTATGAGTTTCCCCTATCGGTTGCTGGCGGTGTTCGTACATACCGAGGCCGCCCAGGTCATTATTTTGCGGCTGTGTGACGTCGCGCTGTTCGGCAGTGGGTTGGTGCTGTTTCGTCGCGTACTGCTGCGCGCCCGGATTTCAGCAGCGCTGGTCAATGCCAGTATGCTGCTATTGGTGTTTATCCCCATTGTGCCGCAGTTGGCAGCGCAGATTAACTACGACGACTTGCTCTTTCCGGCGGCGGCGCTCACCTATTTACTGACTTTTCATGTTGTGGACGGACTGCGCGAACGACGTATCGATGGCGTAAAAATTCTGCAGCTGCTGGCGGTCTGTCTGTTTGCCAGTGTGGTGAAATATGCGTACTTGCCGATCTTTTTGGCAGTAATTGCCTGGACTGCCGTGGTTGCCTGGCGAAGCTTTGGTGGCGTGCAACCGCTGCGCGTGGCGACTCAAAAAGGTTTCGGGCAGATTGCACGGTGGCCACTCATTGGGCTCACGACGCTGGTGCTCATCGGCGCTATCTTGTGCAGTCAACGCTACGTTGTGAATGTCGCACGCTATGGCGATCCTATCCCCGACTGCGGCAAAGTGCTCACGGTAGAGCAGTGCTTGCGCTACGGCCCCTGGCATCGTAACTATGATGATCAGCAGCAAAGCCATGCTGGCGTTTCAAAGAACCCAGTTCGCTATACCGGCGAGTGGTTTTACGGCCTCTACTACCGCCTGTTTTTTGCCATTAATGGTGATTACACGAATTACTTCCCACTACCACTCCCGAGTATAGCTGCAATTGTGCTTGCGCTGAGTGGTCTGGTGGTGATGATTCGCGAGGGTCGAGCCATTTTTCGCGGCAACTATCACCTGGTATTTTTCGCCGTCGTCATTCTGAGCTACTGCGGCGCGCTGTGGTTTGATAATTACAAAGATTTCTTGCGGACAGGCCAGCCCGTGGCGATCAACGGACGGTATTTATTACCCATCCTGCTACCAATGGCAGCGATTTTGGGTCGAGCTATCAGCCTCTCGCTCAGAAGGCGGCCGGCCACTTGGAAGCCGTTATTGGCAACTGCTACGTTGTTGCTCTTCATTGCCGGCGGCGGCGTCCTGACCTTCATTAGTCGCAGCGACGACAGCTGGTATTGGCCTAACCCGGCCGTCAAACACGTGAATCATGCTGCCCAAAAAGTGTTGTCGCCATTGCTCATCGAATCCGGCGGCAAGTATTACTAGCAATGCGAAGAACTGGTTCTCGGTTGCAATGCTTTTTCTTAGTAGCTACCTGCTAACGAATGAGTGTCAGTAGGCTGATTTTTGGCGGTCCTGCTTGAGTGCTGAGTGCTTGCTTACTTTTTGCAAACGGTCGAACCGAACGTGCTTGGTGTGTTCGAGATTTTCTTCGATCAGTACGCGGTTGATACGAATGAGGTCGGCGACCACGCCGAGTGTAAACGAAATAAACGAAGCAATCAACAGCACGCAGCCAGCGAGTAGTGACTGGATGTGTCGCAAACCATGTGCACGGTCGAAGTGCAGGAAGTAGAGCCAGCGCGCAAACGGAATGAGCCCGAGTACGAGCAGAACCACGCCCAATGTCAGAAAAACGGCGTACGGCCGGTACATAATATACGATCGGGCGATGGCCACGCCCGACTTGCGCATATGCTCCCAGGAGGATTTGAAGAGACGCGATTCGCGCGTTTTGGGGTTGGTTTCGATGGGAATCGTAACAATAGCGAAGCGCTTGTTGCCGGCCTGAATAATAGTTTCCATGGCATAGCTGAACTGCGTAACGATGTTCAGTCGCATCGCAGCGTCGCGTGAATAAGCCCGAAAACCGCTTGGTGCATCAGGCACTTTAGTGCCGGCCGCTACATTCAAAACGCACGTACCAACACTCTGAAAGAGCTTTTTGGCTGGCGAGAAGTGCTTGATTTGCTGGACTTGTCGGTCGGCGATGACCATGTCAGCTTTGCCGTCCAAAATTGGTTGCACCAGATCGCCAATGCGCTCTTGCGGGTACTGGTTGTCACCGTCGGTGTGCACGATGATGTCTGCTCCAAGCTCGAGCGCGCGGTGTACGCCGTCTCGGAAGCCACTGGCGAGCCCCTTATTGTTAGCGTGATACACAAAGTGCTTAACGCCATGCTTTTTGGCGACTGCTACAGTGCTGTCGGTGCAGCCGTCATCAATGACGAGCACTTCGATTTCATCAATGCCAGCAATATGTTTAGGTATGGTTTTGAGTACGTCCCCGAGCGTTTCCGCCTCGTTTAAGCACGAAATTTGTACGACTAATTTCATCTCTTGCCTCTTCTCTTGAGGTCATTATACTCCATTTGACATAAGATTGGCTGAAGCGAGGCAGAGCTCTCTTCTGATTCGTAGAGTCACCTAGCGTGTTTCGGCTCGCCCATGTCGCCTTTTTGAGAGTCACCCTCCCGAAGTGGAGCCGGAAAAGGCATTTTTAGAGACCAGGAACTGGGCTCAAAAATGATCTTTACCGCGCGTGAACGCTCTCCAAAAGGCGGCATGGGCGAGCCGGGCAAAGCCCCAAATTACTGCTGCAAGTGCTGCTGGATGTCGGGCGCATCGAGAGTGATGGTGCTGCCGGCTACGGCAGTGCCCTGCAAAATGCGCATTGCTACGGCATTCTCGACGGTTTTTTGGATAACGTGGCGCATGGGGCGCGCGCCAAAGGCTGGCTGGTAACCTGCTTGTACGATGAGCGCCAGGGCTGCCGGCGTGAGTACCACCTGAATGTTCTGGGGCGCGAGTGTCTTATTGACGCCTGCCAACATTAAATTAGCAACCTGCATGAGCTCGGTCTGGTCAAGTGGGCGGAATAAGACGACTTCATCAAAACGGTTGATAAGTTCGGGTTTGAATTGCCCGTTTGCAATCAGTTTGTCGATCAGCGGCTGAGCGAAGTCATCTAAGCTCTCACCGGCAGTTACTTTATTCGCGATATCCACTGCTCCGGCGTTCGATGTAGCGATAATAATCGCACTGCGGAATGACGCTGGTCGACCGCGTTCGTCAGTCAGTTGGCCTTCGTCCAATAGCTGTAGTAAGAGGTTCAAAATATTGGGGTGCGCTTTCTCGATTTCGTCGAGCAAAACAACGGCAAAGGGCTGCTGACGAATCTGTAAGAGCAAGCTCCGCTCCTGCTCGCCACCTGCCCCGATCAGTCGTCGGACGTCTTCTGGCGACTGGTATTCACTCATGTCCAAGCGAATCATTTGGCGCTCCGAGCCGAAGTACACAGCAGCCAAACTTCGTGCCAGCTCGGTCTTTCCGACTCCGGTCGGACCAAGGAACAGGAAGCTGCCGACTGGTCGATTCGGGCTGGCCACCCCTGCCCGGCCACGGCGCAGTGCTGCGGCCACAACGTTTACAGCTCGTGTTTGGTTAATCATGCGCTGGTGGATGAGCTCCTCAAGATGTAAAAGCGTATTTGCCTCGGGTGCTTCGGATGCGCCAGCTCGCACCCCGCGCATTTTTTCTAGAGCTTGCTGCACGGTTTTGGCCGATACCAACCCGTGGTCGGCATAGGGTATAGTTTGTTCGAGCAGGCTAACGGCTTTACCGGGGTAGGCATCTTCCTGCATGTATAAACCGCTCAAGCGAATACTTTCGCGCACGGCGTCGTATGAGACGAGGATTTTGTGGCGATGTTCTAGATTATTTGCCGCGCCCTCAACTACTTTTAGGATATCGGCTGGTGTTGGTTCAGGGATAACTACTGCGGCCATGCTTGCGGCCAGGGCGGGATCGCGACTCTTAAGCAATTGCCAGTCGTCGGGCGTAAAAGCGGCGATGAGTTTCAGACGGCGGTTTTGTAGGATCGGCGTTAGGAGCTGGCCGGCGTCGAAGGCCCCTACCCCTTTGCCAAAAAACATCTGAGCATCATCCAAAAAGAGCACGATATTGCCAGCGTTCACCGCTTCACCAAGCACACGCAGCAAGAGGTCTTCCAGGTTATTTTTCGCGACAGATAGCATGGCCGCGGCATTTAATTTCACTACTTGGTAGTAGCGGAGGCGCGCCGCGCTGCTACTGAGCAGGCGTTCGGCGACCACATCGACGAGTGTGGATTTGCCGCTACCCGCCGGGCCGATGAGCGCTACGGCCATATCATGCGCCAGATTGCCGGCAATGCTATCGGCGAGGTCGGCATGCGCTGCGAACTCGGGGCCGCCACCAGCAGCTTCGACGTGCTTGCTAATCGGCGTGGAAAAGCGTTCTAGGATAGGAGTAAAGCCACTGCTCCAGTCGCGGCCGATGCCGCCAAAAAATACCGGCGCTCGCGCAGCTGACGCCAGCCCACGCTCCAGCCATCCCACAACCTCGATGACGTCAGTGTCGTGCAGGCGGCGCGCGTCAAGCTCTGGTTTCAGACTTTTGGTGGCAAGCAACAGTGCAGCCGTCACAATACCACCATCGATCGTCGGCGCCGCGAGACTGCTCCGAAGCCGCATAGCCTGGGTCCATACTGCTGGCATCTCAGCGGGGTCGTTGCTCAACCTTTCAGCAACGACTTGGTCGGACAACAACAAGTGATGCAGGACGAAACCGGCATGCCAATCGCGTGCCTGGGCGACGGTCCCCCATATTATCGCTGGGTTGACCGACTCTTCGTGCAGGCGCGCCAGAAGATGCTGGTCCAAGACGCCGTCGAGCTGCAGAGGCATTGTCTCGTCGGTTGCCAGTCGGCCAAGGTCGAATCGCTGCCAGGCTGCTGTCATGGCCGCCATGCCGGCTAATGCCAGGCCAAAGAAGCTGATATGTCTGAGACTTCCCTGGTCCCGCATCAGGCCATAACTGCCAGCACCGCCTAAAATGACCGTGAGTAGCCACAAAAATGCTTCACCCTGCGGCCCAATTTTAGCGCCTAAACGAGCCTTGCGGGCGCGCACACTTTTGAGATTCAGCTGCAAGCCGGAATCGTTATTCATCCCACAATTCCTCGAATCAAGAAGTACACAATTGCCAGTGGCAAGAAATTCCACACCATAATTTCAACGGCAAAGACGACGCCAACGGCGATAAAAACAAATAATGCTGTAATGAGCACGATAAAACGAACACCAAACCCGACACCACGGGAAACTGCGTTGCTGATGGCGTCCTGCAGGACCTCGCCCGGCCCCTTGCCGCCACTGCTGACTATTCGACGCCATGGTGCAAACAAGCTGCCTGCCAATTGCCCAACAGAAAATTGCCGAGCTACTCGCTGAAAACGATGTTCAGTGCGCCGAATAGTCAGCAGCATGCCCTGGTTGTACCACCAGCGGATGAGCAACAGAAACATACTGGTATTGTAGCTTATTGCAAGGGTCGTTCCAATAACGTGAATCAAGCACTGGCGCCGCGATTTCTGCCCTCAAAGTGCGTTTCGCGCGGATCGATCACCTGTTCTTAAAAAAGAACAGGGACGTATCCGGCTGCACTACGCTGGACCCTTTTCATTCAGAAATCGCGGCGCCAGTGCTTGATCGCCATTTTTTGGTATAATAAGAAGACAATGCTTTCCGCCGCACATATCTTTTTGATCATCGAAGTTGCTGCTCTGGTGCTCTTCTCGGCAGTCTGCTCCGGCCTTAATGCTGCTCTGGTCGGCTTAGATGTTTCGACGCTCACCCGCAAAGCCAAGCTCGGCGATACTGCCGCCCTACGCGTTCTGCCCTTGCGGCGCAACCTACACCTGACGCTTTCGAGTATTCTTATCTCCAACGTCGCGGTCATCTCGGCTACGTCGCTCGTGATGCGCGGGCACTTTAGCGGCTTGGTAGCCGGCGTCGCCAGCACACTCCTCATCGTCATTTTTGGCGAAATCTTTCCCCAGGCGCTGTTCAATCGCCGTGCCCTGCCCTTTACGGCAGCATTGGCGCCGGTGCTTTGGGCGATGGTTATCGCGACTTTTGTGATCTCGAAGCCGCTGCAGTTGCTGCTTGGTCGACTCTTTGGAGCGGAAGAATCGCAGCTACAGAGTCGCCACGAGCTTGGTATGGCCATTGCTGAGCATCTCGACGATGAGCGCAGCGAACTAGACGAGGATGAGATAGAGATTATGCGTGGAGCGCTTAGTTTGAGCGAAAAGCGCGTCCGCGACATCATGCTTGATATCAAACATGTCTATTGGATGACGCCCGAAACGCTGATTGATGCTGCCAAGATTGACGAAATCAAAGCACGCGGTTGGAGCCGCATCCCTATCTTTAATAAAGCTCGCACTACTTGCTACGGCGTGCTACTTACCAAGGATTTGGTGGACATCGACTTCGATGAAGCGCCACAGCGTGTTGAAGAGCTGCCACTCTACCCCAGCCGCATTATTGGCGCGAAGACAGCTCTCGACACACTGTTTCGGGTTTTTATCAGCGGCGGGACACACCTGTTGCCGGTAGAGCGTAATGACAAAATTGTTGGGATTGTGTCTATCGAAGATTTGCTCGAAGAAATTGTTGGGCACGAAATTGAAGATGAAACTGATCGCCGGCTTGGTGCTGGCCGCTGATATCGTACCTGCAGTCACTCTCTAGCTAGCAAGCGCACAGTTATAAATTGAGCTTCACAAGTCTTCGCAAAATTTCATATTACTGCGACCATTTTGCAAAAAATTATTCAGCCCTGTACAACTAAAGTATGAAAAAGATGCTTACTTTTGGAATTATTGGCATTACTCTGCTTGTGTTAGTTGGTTGGGGTGCGGCAAAAAGTAATCCGCCGGCACACGCTGGCCGGCTGCAAATTATTGCTGCGGAGAATTTCTGGGGGAGCCTGGCGCAGCAACTAGGCGGCGACCAAGTGCAAGTAACAAGTGTGGTCAGTGACCCCAACGCCGATCCGCATGAATACGAAACCAACACCAACACCGCTCGCGCTTTTGCCAAAGCTAACTATGTGGTGTTGAACGGCGCTGGTTACGACACGTGGGGCAACAAGCTTGTAGTGGCAAATCCAGTTGCCGGCCGCAAAACACTCACTGTCGCAACGCTGCTCGGTAAAAAAGATGGCGATAACCCACATTTTTGGTACAACCCGGCGTATGTGAACCGCGTGGTTGTGCAGATGGACCGCGATCTCATCGCACTCGATCCGAGTCATGAAGCATATTTCGAAACCCAGCTCAAAACAGTACAGACGAAGCTGGAGGTGTACCAAAGTCAGGTTGCTGCATTGCAAAAGCAATACGCTGGCACCCCCGTTGCGGCTACCGAAGACATCTTTGCATATCTGTCTGATGCAGCCGGGCTGAACCTTATTTCGCCGCCGGCATTTATTCAGGCTGTGGCCGAAGGCAATGACCCGCCGGCGAATAGTATCGCTACTTTCCAACAACAGCTCACCCAGAGCCAGCCGCGTGTCCTCGTGTATAACGAGCAGACGGTTACGCCCCTGACTGAATCGATCAAAAAACAGGCCGCCGAACAGCGTATTCCAGTGGTCGGTATCACTGAAACAATGCAGCCGCCAAATAGTACATTCGAGGATTGGATGGACAGCCAGATTACGCGTTTGGGCCAGGCGCTGCAAGGAGTACACTAAAGTCATATGGCTGAAGTTTCTGCTCATCCTGTAATATCCGCAGATCAGCTCGCGGCTCGCTACCGCGGTCACGAGGTTTGGCGCGGCGCGTCTTTTACGATTGGCGCTGGTGAATTCGTGGGGATTTTAGGGCCAAATGGCGCTGGCAAGACCACGTTGTTTCGACTGTTACTTGGGTTGCTCGCCCCAGCCGATGGCTCGCTAGAGGTATTAGGAGGTTCACCGTCGAGTGCTCGCCCGCGTATTGGCTATGTGCCGCAACGGCGGCCAATTGACGCTGAAATGACCGTCGAGGCCTTGGAGCTAGTGCGGTTAGGGCTGCGCGGTAACGTTTTCGGTTTGGCGCTCAATGGCGCCGCTGAACGCAAACAAGCCATGGCCGCGCTCAAGCAAGTCGACGCCGAACATCTTGCCCATCGGCCGCTGGGTGTTTTGAGTGGTGGCGAACTCCAGCGGATTTTTCTGGCGCAGGCCTTGGTGGGCAAGCCGAACCTGCTGCTGCTTGACGAGCCGCTCGCTAATCTTGATATCCGCCGCGAAGTCGACCTGGTGCAGCTAATTAACGGCGTCGTACGCCAGCAAGAAGTCACGGCCCTGCTCATCGCCCATGATCTCAACCCGTTGCTGCCGGTACTCGACCGTGTCATATATATAGCTCGCGGCCGAGTAGCCACCGGCACGCCCGAAAAAGTGATCACCAGCAAGACGCTCAGCGAATTATACGACGCGCCGATTGAAGTGCTGCGTGATTCCCGTGGCCGCGTCGCCGTGCTCGGCGCTGAGGAGGCGTCACATCCACATGCGTAATTTTTCTGAAAGGCAGACGGCATGAGTCATTTTTTCGCAGACACTTTTAGTATGAATCTCATACAGGATCTGCGCGATATGTGGCAGTACGCTTTTATGCGCAACGCCTTTATTGCGGGTACGATTGTCGCGATTGTAGCCGGCGCGGTCGGGTACTTTGTGGTACTACGCCGCTCATCGTTTGCCGCACACTCCTTGTCGCACGCTGGCTTTGCTGGCGCCGCCGGCGCCGTTTGGCTGGGGCTCAATCCACTCGTTGGGCTGCTCGCTTTTACGAGCGCGGGCGGTTTGCTCATGGCCGCGCTTGGGCGAAAAGCCGCCGCGCGCGATGTACAAATTGGCACGGTGCTGGCCTTCATGCTCGGCTTGGGTGTGCTGTTCATTAGTCTCTACAAAGGCTACGCCACCGAAGCCTATTCCCTGCTATTCGGTGAGATTTTGGGCGTCAGTCGGGGTGATGTCGTGGTGACGGCGCTGATTGGCGCGCTGCTGCTAGTGGTTTTGGCGGTCGTCTATCGCCCGCTGGTCTTCGCTTCGTTAGACGAAGACGTTGCTGAAGCTAAAGGTGTGCCTGTAGGCTTACTCAGTGCTTGTTTCATGCTGATGGTCGCTGTCGCTACGGCCATCGCCGTGCAGGTGGTTGGTGTGCTTTTGATTTTTGCCCTGATGGTCACGCCGCCTGCCATTGCTGAACGCCTCAGTCGCCGCCCCGCGCAAGCATTGAGCTTATCAGTTTTGGTAGCATTGCTTGTGACGTGGTTTGGGCTTTTTATATCATATTACGTACCATACCCAGTAAGTTTTTTCATTACGACGAGCGTATTTGGTCTCTATCTTCTCACGCGTGGTATAGCCTTCGTACGTAAGTAGTTTCTCTATAAAACCAGTTGGTCTCCAAGGAGAAATTGCTATAATGGGTGGGTTATATGGAACAGCACCCCAGACGCCCGCGCTCTGCGCGTAACACCGATGGCTTCAGTACTCCGCGCGTGCAGCCGCCACGCCGTTTGTCTGCGCTGAGGTCGCGTTCAGATGCACCTGCTGCTGAGCCAGTTCGTCGACCGGCGCCCACACCCGCCTCTAGTACTACAAATACTCGTTCGTTGCCGAGCACGCCATACAGCTACGACCCGAAATCTTCATCTTCGCGCACCACAGATGGATCTAAAAAACGCGGTACAGTGGGCAAGAAACCGGCCAAGCGCTGGAAACGACCGGTCAAGATCGCTGGCCTTTTGGTAGCTTTGGTTGTAGTTGGTATCGGCGGCATGCTTGGTTGGAAAGTGTACCGCAATGTCGCTAAGATTACCCACGACAATAACCCGCTCAGTTTACTCCAGGTCTTTCACCCGGCCCCGCTCAAAAACCAAGATGGCCGGGTAAATATTTTAATCGCCGGCGATTCAGTGGATCGCACCGACGGTCAGTCTGGTGGCCAGCTTACCGACTCGATCATGATGCTGAGCATCGACACGCACAACAATACCGCTTTTATGCTGAGCATCCCGCGCGACTTGTGGGTGCCGCTGCCCCAGAACAATTCGCTCGGTTCGCACCAGAAGATCAACGCGGCGCATGAGATCACTACCTTCAACCAGTCTGGCTTCCCGTCGGGCGGTATGGGTTCCCTCGAGTATGTTATTCAGCAGAATCTGAGCATTAAGACCGACTACTACGCGCTGGTGAACTACACCGCTTTCCAAGATTTAGTGAATGCCCTGGGTGGTATTACGGTGGATATTGAGAGCCCTGACCCACGCGGTTTGTACGACCCGCAGCCCTATCCTGGCTCGAAGTCGTTCAAGCTTGCTAACGGTGTGCAGACGCTGAACGGTCAGCAAGCATTGAACTTAGCACGCGCCCGCGGCGACGGCTACCATTCTTACGGCTTCCCACAGAGCGACTTTACCCGCACACAGCACCAGCGTCAGATGGTTTTGGCGATCAAAGACAAGGCTTCTTCTACGGCTGTCATTGCTAACCCATTCAAGATTAGCGGGCTGCTCGACGCAGTGGGGAAAAATGTTACGACCGACCTTAAACTCAACGAAATTGAAACGCTGTACTCACTCACCAAAAAGATTAATGACAATGACATCGCTTCGGACAACATCAATACCCTCAATGGCACCAATACTACCTTGCTGGCCAACTACACATCGCCCAGCGGCGAATCGGCTTTGCGCCCAGCGGCCGGCATTGACGATTTCAGCGCCATTCAGCTGGCCATCCAGAAGCTGTTCTCATCAAACCAACTTGTCGAAGAAGGCGCCAGCGTAGTGATTTTGAACGGCGGCAAAACCGTTGGTTTGGCTAAAGCAGAAGGTGAAATTTTGACCGCTAAGGGCATTACCGTCTCGGCGATGGCCGATGCTCCCGCGCAGCAAACTGCCAACAGCATCATCGACAACTCCGCCGGCAAAGACCCGAACACCAAAGCGGCACTCACCAAGCTGTTTGGCAACAACATCGTCACAAACACCGCGCTCACCAAGGCCTACCCCAGCGCCAATTTCATTCTCATCCTCGGCACCAACCAGCAAATGCCTGCCGCCAGCACCACGACTTCCGGCTCTGCCCAATCGTCTACCTCTGGCAATTAAGCGCTCGGCGGTCTTTGGTGACTTTATTTCATAGGGAATTCTGTCAACAGTCACGTCAGCTGTTTTTATCTTCTGGCTGTTGACGGTGGCGAGGAATTCTACGACGTGCCCTTCTCTCGCTAGCGTCTGGGCTGTCTTCAGTTCGTGCCGCCAGGGTACGGCTGTGGCCGGAATGATAACTCTACCTGTTCTATTTCGCATGGCGCCCAATTCTAGCAGGTCTTGCTTTGAGAAGAAAGAACAGTTTGTATATCCTGCTGTGATCCTGGCATTTTGCGAGTGAAAAACATCAAGCCGGTCTTCAGGCTTGATGGGTATATTGAGAGATACCAACTAATGAAAATTGGAGGGTATCAACATGAAACAGCACAATCACATCGCGCGGCAGTTTGCCGACGCCAGTCCGCGTAAGCAGGCGCGTCGCGAACGGTTTATGCGCAAGGTGGCAGGCCGTCAACGGCACTTACGCATGAGCATGTCTAAGATGCGACACCTGCGGCCAACGGGCGCGCAGTAACAGCGCCCTGCCCCCGCAGGCTAGCGTGAACCTGCAGAGCCTGAAAATCCAAAAACACCCGCCATTTCGACGGGTGTTTTTGTTTGTCCAAGATTCTTCAGCTATACGCCAGGGACTGCGGGCAAAGCTTCGACCTCGGATTCCAAGTCGACATTGGTCGGCTTGTGCACTTTGGTGACCACAAGGGCGACGAGGCTGGCTAGTACCGCAAAGGCTCCGGCGGCGATAAAGCCGTGCTGGAAACCATGTACAAGCGCACCTGGAACGGCAGATGCCTGACCGTGCGCAGCAGCAATATCCTGCTTAGTCGTGTTGGTCGAAATCACGCTCAACACTGCCAAACCAATCGCACCACCGATTTGCTGGCCGGTGTTCAGAAGGCCTGAGATTAAACCGGCTTCTTGATGTGATGAGCCATTGGTCGTTACAACGGTGTTGGTAACGAAGACCAAGGCCATACCAAGTGACATCAGGACGATGCCGGGCAGAACGTTAGTCCAGTAGTTAGCGTGCAGCGGCAAGCGTGAGAAGAAGGCTAGGCCTGCAGTCATGACC
>Ga0105241_10002376_pt1 | contig 14136 bp, 13 predicted proteins | sample KBSC64metaG_FD_80422 | JGI IMG/M metagenome (GOLD analysis project Ga0105241, IMG submission 80422) | Corn rhizosphere microbial communities from Kellogg Biological Station, Michigan, USA - KBS C6-4 metaG | ecosystem: Host-associated > Plants > Roots > Rhizosphere > Soil | place: Michigan, USA... | reverse complement strand
GGAGTCCGCCTCGGCGCCGAGGGCACCGGATCCGTCCGGTCCGGTCAACACCGCGTCGAGCGCCTCCGGGGTCGGGACGCCGGCGGCACCGGCGGCTTCCGGGGCGGGGCGATCGAGCCGGGTCGTCATGACACCCCGTCCGACGCGGACGGTGTGACCTCGGGATCCAACCGCGCGTGCAGCGCGCCGATCCGGCCGGCCAGGAACTGCTCCCGCATCGCCGCCCGCTGGATCTTGCCGCTGGTGGTACGGCGGATGGTGCCCCGGCGGACCAGCAGGATGTTCCGGACCGGGACGCCGAACCCGGCGGTGAGGCCGCGGCTCACCGCCGCGGCGATGTCCGCCAGATCCTGCGCGGCGGTGGCCGGTGCGACCTCGTGGACCAGAACCGCCCGCTCGTCGGGCACCGGCACCGAGAACGCCGCGCCGAAGAACCCCTTCAGCGCCGGATGCGCCGCGCGGGCCGCCCGTTCCAGATCTTGGGGGAAGATGTTGCGGCCGCGCAGGATCAGCAGTTCCTTCAGGCGCCCGGTGACGAACAGCTCACCGGCCACCGCAGCGCCGAGGTCACCGGTACGCAGCCAGGGTCCTGATTCGGCCGTGGAGCCGCCCTGCGCGGTGCCGGCGTCGGCGGCGTCGTCGGCGGCGGCGGGCCGGGCTCGGAAGTTCGCCTCACTGAGCTCCGGCCGGCCCCAGTAACCGCTGCTGACACCCGGTCCTTGCAACCAGATCTCGCCGATGGCGCCGTCCGGCAGAGGTCGCAGCGTCCGCGGATCGACGATGAGCTTGCTGAACGAGGGAAGCGTCCCGACCCCGATGATCTCGCGCCCGGCCGCATCGGTGCTCGGCCGGAGCTCGGGGTGGTCGGCGTCCTCCAACCGTCTCGGATCGACGGCGAGCACCGTGGGCTCGAGGTCCGTGGGGGTGACCGACAGGTATACCGTCACCTCGGCCATGCCGTACGCCGCGGACAGAGCCTGCGGCCGCAGCCCGGCCTCGGCGAACCGCGCGACGAACGCGGCCACGGTCGGGACGTGAATCGGCTCGGAGCCGTCCAGCAACACGCGTAGCCGGCTCAGGTTGAGCGTGCCGAGGTGCTCGTCGGAAACGAGCCCAGTACACATGTCGTAGGCGAAGTCCGGCGCGGCGGTCACGGTCGCCCCGAAAGCCGCGAGCATCCGGAGCCATTCCACCGGCCGGCGCACGAACTCCGTCGGCGACATCAGAACGCAGTGCGCGCCGTTCAGCAACGCCACCGTGAGCTGCGCGAACAGGCCCATATCGTGGTGCAGCGGGATCCAGGCCCCGAACACGTCGTCGGGGCCGAAGCCCACGTCCCGAGCGAAGGCGGCGAGGTTGTCCAGGACGTTGCCGTGAGTCAGCATCACGCCGCGCGGCGACCCGGTCGATCCGGAGCTGTACTGGAGCACCGCGAGTGTGTCCCGGTCCGGCTCGCGCGCGGGCGGGAGCGGCCGGTCGGCGCCCAGCGGCCGGTCGGCGGCCTCGACGCTCAGTGCTTCGACATCGTGCAGTTGGTCTGCCAGGACCGGGACGTCCCGGCTCAAGGCGAGAGCAAGACTCGGCGTACAGTCGCGCGCGATCGAGGCGATGCGCCCCACCGCGGTCGCCGATCCGCCCGGCGGCGGCGTCGGCACCGCGACCACGCCGGCCATCAGGCAGCCGAGATAGGCCTCGACGAATTCCGGGCACGTGGGCAGGCAGATCAGGACTCTGGCTCCGGTCGGCAGACGATCGGCCAGGTCCGCGGCGCGGATCCGCGCCCGCTGGACGAGCGCGGCGAAACTCAGCGTCTCGTGCCGGTCCGCCGCCGGGCCGCGGTAGAAGGTCACGGCGGGACTCGCGGGTCGGACGACGGCCTGCTCGGCGAGTACCGCACCCAGATTCCGATGGGTAGTGGGATCCAACGTCATGGCACCGTCTCTCAACGTCTCGATCCGCCGGATACGCGGGTGATGCGGTGTGACAGCCCGGTCGGCCCCAGCCGGCGGGGCCGGCCGCGTTCAGGCCCCGGCGGCTTCGGCCTCCATGGCCTCGATCAGGCTCTTGGGCCGCATGTCGGTCCAGGAGCGCTCGACGTAGTCCAGGCACTCCTGACGGCCGGCCTCGCCGAACACCGTCTTCCAGCCATCCGGCACCGTCACGGACACCGGCCACAGCGAGTGCTGGTTCTCGTCGTTGACCAGGACCAGATAGCCGGCATCGGGATCCTCGAACGGGTTCGCCACGACATCGTCCTTTCTCCGTGGTGGTCCCGTGCGCCGCGCCGCACGCCTCAGGTGTGATCGCGCGGCGGGTACGGGCTGGGACGGACCGGCGAGGCGCCGGTCCCGGGCGGGCTCGGCGGCCCGCGGCCGATCCACTATGACCTCGCCCCACCCGCCGCCTCAATGTTCGACGATCATCGCCCGATTCCATCAGGCCCCTGATCAAGCACGACGCCGTTCAACCGCGTCCCGGCCGCACTTGGACGTTCAACCGCGGCCCGCCCGCGGCCTCGTTACGGGCGGGGTGGGATTGCGATAGTGACGGACTGTCGACGGAAAGGGATCATCATGCGTTTCGGACTCTTCTACGAACTCCAGCTGCCACGCCCCTGGGACGAGGAATCGGATCTTCGGCTGATCCACGAGACGCTCGAACAGATCGAGCTCGCCGACCGCCTCGGCTTCGACTACGCCTGGGCGGTGGAGCACCACTTCCTCGAGGAGTACAGCCACTCCTCGGCGCCGGAGGTACTGCTCGGCGCGGCCAGCCAACGCACGAAACAGATCCGGCTGGGCCACGGCGTGATGGTCCTGCCGCCGGGTGTCAACCCGACCGGCCGCGCCGCGGAGCGGATCGGCACCCTGGACCTGCTCTCCCGCGGCCGGGTCGAGTTCGGGACCGGCGAGTCCAGCACCGAGATCGAGCTCGGCGGGTTCAACGTGGACAAGGCGGACAAGCGGGCCGCGTGGCGGGAAGCGGTCGACGCGGTGACCCGGATGATGGTCGAGGAGCCGTTCGCCGGCTATGACGGCGAGCACGTGAAGATGCCGCAGCGCAACGTCGTGCCCAAGCCGCTGCAGAAGCCGCATCCGCCGTTGTGGACCGCATGCAGCAAGCACGAGACGCTGATGCACGCGGCCCGGCACGGCATGGGCGGGCTGACCGTCTCCTTCGTCGCCTCCGACCAGGCCAAGAAATGGGTCGACGACTACTACGCCGTCATCGAGTCGCCGGAGTGCGTGCCGGCCGGGTTCTCGGTGAACCCGCAGGTCGCCATGACGATGTACCTGATGTGCGCCCCCGACGTGGCCACGGCCCGCGAGCGGGGCCTGGCCGACCACCGGTTCTTCGCCAGGTCCCTGATGTACTACTGGGGCATGGGCGAGTTGGCGCCGGGCCGCACGAACCTGGCCCGCGACCTCGGCCTGGACCTGCCGAAGGCGGTGGTCGACAAGTCCTTTCCCCAAGAGCTGGACGGCCCCTACGGCGGCGTCGGCACACCGGAGCAGATCAAGGCGGTGCTGCGCAAGTACGAGGAGGCGGGCGTGGACCAGATCCTGATGATCTCCCAGTCCGGGCGGATCAAGCACGAGCACATCTGCGAGTCGATGGAGCTGTTCGCGCGCGAGGTGATGCCGGAGTTCGCCGAACGGCACGAGCGCGCCGAGGCCGCCAAGATGGAGCGGCTGGCCCCGGCGATCGAGGCGGCGCTGGCCCGCCGCGAGCCCCCGCGCCAGGCCGACCCCTCCTACCGGGTGGCCTCCACCGTCCCCCGGCCGGACCGCGACGCCCCCGGCGCGTGATCCGCTCCGGCCTGCGGTGGCTGCTGATCGCCGGGGTCAGCGGCTGGCTGGCCGCCTCGGTGGCCGGCGTCGGCTCGGCGCTGGTGGCAGGGCCCGCGGCGACAGCCCGGGCCGGCACCGTGCGCCTGGGCTTTTTCGCCAATCTCACGCATGCCACAGCGCTGGTCGGCGTGGCGAAGCGCTACTACGAACAGGCCCTCGGCTCCGACGCCGGGCTGTCGACGCAGGTCTACTCCGCCGGGCCGGCGGAGATGACCGCGCTGCTGGGTGGACAGCTGGACGCCGCCTACGTGGGACCGTCGTCCGCGCTCAACGCGTTCCTGGCCAGTCACGGCCGCCAGCTGCGGATCGTCGCCGGTGCCACGACCGGCGGCGCGGAACTGGTGGTCCGGCCCTCGATCGCATCGGCCGCGGACCTGCGGGGCCGGACACTGGCCACGCCGCAGAAGGGCAACACCCAGGACGTGGCGCTGCGCTACTGGCTACGGGAACAGGGCCTGAGGGCCGATGCGGACGGCACCGGCGAGGTGTCGGTGGTCCCCCAGGACGCCGCCACCACACTGGACCAGTTCAAGGCCGGCCGGCTGGACGGCGCCTGGCTGCCGGAGCCATGGGCCTCGCGCCTGGTGCTGGAAGCCGGAGCGAGAGTACTCGTCGACGAGCGTTCGCTGTGGCCCGGCGGGCGGTTCGCCACGACGAACCTCGTGGTGTCCGCAACCTTTCTGAGCGCGCACCCCGAGGAGGTCAGAGCCCTGATCGACGGCCAGCTCGCCGCCGACGCCTGGATCCGTGCGCACCCGGCCGACGCCGCGCGCACCATCGGCGATGAGATCGGACGTCTGACCGGGCAGAGCCTGACCCCCGCCGAGACCGCGCGGGCCTTCGCCGAGCTGGCGGTCACCGACGATCCGCTGGCCGACACCATGCCGAGCACGGTGGACCACGCCGTGGCCGTCGGCCTGTCGAAGAAGGTGGATGTGACCGGCCTCTACGATCTGTCGATCTTGAACGCGGAACTCAAGGCCAGGGGCCTGCCACCGGTCCCGTCGCCTGGAGCGGCGCCGTGACCGCGCTGGATCGGCAGCCGGCCGCCGACTCGCAGACCACTGCGACCAGCCCGATCACACCGGCCGCGCCGACGACTCCGACGACTCTGACGACTCCGACAACTCCGCCGAGCCCGCCGAGCCCGGTCGCCGTCCGGCTGACCGGCGTGACCAAGACCTTCGGGCCGGGGAAACAGGGCTCGGACAAGGACGATCGGGCGCCGGTCCTGGAGGAGATCAGCCTGGACGTCGCCCCCGGCGAGTTCGTCTGTCTGCTCGGCGCTTCCGGCTGCGGGAAGTCGACTCTGCTGACCCTCGTCGCCGGGCTGGACCAGCCGACGCGCGGCACGGTCGAGGTGCCCGGCGGCCACGCGGCGCTGATGTTCCAGGAACCGGCGCTGTTCCCGTGGCTGACCGCCGGCCAGAACATCGACCTGGCGCTGCGGTTGCGGGGTCTCGCGTCCAGGAAGGAGCGGCGGGCCGAGACCGACCGGCTGCTGGCGCTGGTGCGCTTGGAGACGGCTTATGACAAGCGTCCGCACCAGCTGTCGGGGGGGATGCGCCAGCGGGTCGCGTTGGCGAGGTGCCTGGCCCAGGACAGCAAGGTGCTGCTGATGGACGAGCCGTTCGCGGCGCTGGACGCCATCACCCGGGACGTGCTGCACGAGGAGCTGGTCCGGCTGTGGGAGGCGACGGAGCTGGCCGTGGTGTTCGTGACGCACAACGTGCGGGAGGCCGTGCGGCTGGGACAGCGGGTACTGCTGCTGTCGTCGCGGCCGGGCCGGATCGTGCAGGAGTGGCGTGTGGAGCTTCCGCAGCCGAGGCGGATCGAGGACGAAGCGGTGGCCCGGCTGGCACGGGAGATCACCGACCGGTTGCGACAGGAGATCAGCCGACATGTCCGCTGACACCGCTGCCGTCGCGGAAGTCGATGACGGAACTGCGAGCGTCGAAGCGGGGCTCGACGCGCTGGAGAGCGCGGGCGACCGTCCCGGTGGCCCACGCCGAAAGCTGCTCGGCTCCCTCCTGCCGCCGGTCGTGGCCGCCATGGGACTGCTCGTCGTTTGGCAGACGCTCTACGCGGCGCGGATCTGGCCGGACTGGAAGCTGCCGGGACCGGCGCAGGTGCTCAGCTCCGTGCGAGCGTCGATCTCCGCTGGGGACGTGTGGCCCGCCGTCGTGCACAGCGTCGGGCACGCGGCCATGGGCTTCGGGGCGTCGTTGGTGGTCGGGACGCCGTTGGGGCTGCTGGTCGGTTGGACAAGACCTGCGGGCGCGTCAGGAAATCCAGTGCGGGCCGCCCTGGGGCCGATCCTGTCGGGCCTGCAGTCGCTGCCGTCGGTGGCGTGGGTGCCGCCGGCGCTGATGTTCTTCGGACCCACCCCCGGCATGCTCTACGCCGTGGTGCTCATGGGCGCGGTCCCGTCGATAGCGGTCGGGATGGTGTCAGGGCTCGATCAGGTGCCTGCGCTGTACCTGCAAGTCGGACGGAACCTGCGCGCCCGGGGCTTGGCGTCGGCGCGGTTCGTCCTGCTCCCGGCGGCACTGCCGGGGTATGTCGCGGGGCTGCGTCAGGGCTGGGCGTTCGCGTGGCGGTCGCTGCTGGCCTCCGAGATCATCGTGCAGTCCGCTGCACTGGGACACTCGCTGGGCTTCCTGCTCAAGAACGCGCAGGACGCCAACGACATGGCCGGCGCGTTCGCGGCGATCGTGCTGATCCTGGCGGTCGGCGTGCTGGTCAACCAGGCGGTGTTCGCACCGCTGGAACGACACGTACTGCGGTCGCGCGGCCTGCTGTAGCCGCCCCGGCGGCGGGCTGTTACGGGCTGGGGCGAGCTGGGCGCTCGACAGCGCCGCGCAGCGGCGCCTGACCGGTGCGGCTCAGGGCTCGCCGGCGTCCACCAGCCCGGCGGTGACGGTCGTGCCCTGGACCGGGTCGATCAGGATGAAGGCACCGGTGCTCCGGTTGTCGCGATACCCGTCGACCACCACCGGATCGGCGGTGCGGATGCGGACCGTCCCGATGTCATTGCCCGCCAGCGCCCCGCCCGCCGGCCCGCGAAGCAGGGTACTGACATCAAGCCGCCCGGTGATCTCTCGCACCACCGCCTGGACCGTCCGCGTCCCGGTCTTCAACAGCACCCGGGCCCCCTCGCGCAGCGGCTCATCAGACAACTGACACACCGTGGCGAGCAGCTCCCGGACCGGCTCCGGCGCGCCGGCGGCCGAGGCGATGACGTCACCCCGGCTCAGATCGATGTCGTCGGCCAGGCGCACCGCGACCGACTGCCCCGCCCGGGCCGATCGCACCTCGCGGCCGAGCACGTCGATCCCCACGACGGTCGAGCGCCGCTTGGACGGCAGGACCACGACCTCGTCTCCGACCCGCAGCCGACCGGAGACGAGCACCCCGGCGTACCCGCGGTAATCACGGTGCTCACCGACCCGCGGCCGGATCACGTACTGGACCGGCAGCCGCACGGCCGACTCCACGTCGGACCCGGCGACCGGCACCTCCTCCAGCCGCTGCAGCAGGGTCGGTCCGTCGTACCACGGCATCCGCGGGGAGCGGCGCACCACGTTGTCACCGCGGAGCGCCGAAACCGGCACGGCGGTCGCACCGTCAAGCACGGAGAACTCCCGCACGATCGCCGCGAAGACGCCCTCGTCGTAACCGACCAGATCCATCTTGTTGACCGCCAGGACCACATGCGGCACCCGCAGCAGCGCCGCGACGGCCGCATGCCGCCGGGTCTGCTCCACCACACCGCGCCGAGCGTCGACGAGAATCACGGCCAACTGCGCGGTGGACGCACCGGTCACCATATTGCGGGTGTACTGCACATGCCCGGGGGCGTCGGCGATCACGAACCGCCGCCGCCCGCTGGTGAAGTACCGATACGCCACATCGATCGTGATGCCCTGCTCCCGCTCGGCCCGCAGCCCGTCGGTCAGCAACGACAGGTCGACCTCCTGCGACCCGCGCTCGCGGCTGGCCCGCGCGACGGCCTCCAACTGATCGGTCGGCACCGCCCCGACATCGTTGAGGAGCCGCCCGACGACGGTCGACTTGCCGTCGTCCACCGACCCTGAGATGACCATGCGAAGGAGATCGGGTTCTGCGGTCAGAATGCTCACCGGACCAGTACAGCCCCACCCGGGCGACGTCCGGTAGATGCGGCCTGAACGATTCTGGCACTGACAATGTAAGAACTTCTTGTCCCCATTCCAAGGGTCTTTCGCGCTCGACCTGAACCCAGCGCCCGTACCAGGTCAAGGCGGCGGGCGGTCGCGTCCCAGTACGGGTGATGCGACGTCCCGGTGATGGTTCGCCATCACGAGTGGCTACATCGGAGCCCGCCGGCAGAACCCGACGTAGAGACAGGCTTGCCGGACCGAGAAGAGACGATCGGCGGATCGTGAGATCGTGTCGCCATGACGAACGAGCTCGCGGACCGGCTCACCGATGACGAGTTGCGCCAGCTGATCAGGCTGCTTGTGCGCTACTGCCAGCACGATCTGGATCAGTTCGATGACTGGAAGCTCACGCTGCCGTGGGGCGAGGTGTACGTCTCGATCTCCAACGCCTTGCCGCCTGGAGTCCCCCGCGATGCTTTTACCGAGGTTTGGCCGTTCTCGCCGAAGTTGCGGGACACCCACGACTGATGCCGCTCCGCAGCCGGTAGCTGTACGTGCTGTGGCGCCCGACCCCTGGGAAGAGGGGTAGGCGCCGCAGTAAGTAAATGTCGGCTCAGGCTGCGGCCGCCAAGTGGTCTATCACGTTCTGGAGCAACGGCCGGTTTGCCTCATAGAGCCCGCCGCGCACGTCCAGCTCGGCGGCCAACTGGTCCGCCGAGTCGATGCGGAACCAGCCCAGCTCGACGGCATCGTCGGCGGCGAACACTGGGACCCGCTTGGGGATGCTGAACAGGCCGAGGACTGAACACACCCAGGCGTTGTCGGTTTCCCGCGAGTCCTCCACATAGCCGCGGCGCAGAATCTCCGGGTCTACGCCGGATACGTCGACGCCGGTCTGTGCCAGCAGCTCCCGCCGCATCGCCTCTACGGGGTCCTCATCCGGCTCAGTCATCCATCGGGGAAACGCCCATAGCTGGAGATGGTCGCGGCGGATCATCAACACGTAGCCTTCGTCGGACCGCACGACGCAGTCCACCGCAGTGTTCTCGCCCCAGTGGCGCAGCTGCGAGATTTTGCCGGTCCGTCCCGTGCGACCGCCCGGGTTCAACGGCCACGAACGGTCGTCGAGGTCGAACGGGACCAACGCCGCGGCCGAACGGCGCAACCACTCCGCCGGCGGCACGTCGTCAGGAGTCTGTATCGCCTCGACCGAGCCTTCCCCGACGCTGCCGGTCAGACCCGCAAGCAACTCCGATGGGTTGAGGTTCGCCGGGGTATAGCCGGGCCAGGCCACCGACCACGGCCGCATCACAGCAGGGACGTTAGCCCCCGGGTCGCGGACACCCGCATACGCGCCGACGACCCGCAGCTCTGCAGGCGAAGGCCCCCGCAACGCGTTACGCCGAGTCTGAGCCGTTGCCTTCGACACGCCCATGGCATAGCCGGCCTGGCTGATGGAACCGCCGTGCCCGGCATGCGTCCGCAAGGTCGCGTCCCGAACACCGCCCAGCAGTGTCAACAGCGCCGAAACCTCCTGCAACACCCGCTCGTCCCACCGAACACCCTGGAACAAAGGGCGGTCCTTGGCGCCGACCTCACCGACGACCTGCCGCGCCGGGACCGCGGGGACGGTCCGGAGGGCGGGCAGGACCGGATCGCGACGCATCCTGAAAGCGGCCATCTGCACCAACACCGTGTCCAGGTAGTCGACGAGTCGCTGGGCATCGACGCCCAGCGCGTCGGCCTGGTCGGCCGTCAACGAGATCGTCAGATCCAGCCCGCCCCGTTCGGCCTCGGCACCCTGCCGAGTCGTGATCATCAGAACCCCCTAGGTATTGACTTACATACGACTTCCGTATGGAGAAACATACGACGGGAATCAGGGGTCTGCAAGCGCTCGGCCAGTCGAGGCCAACGCCTATGTCGACTGGGCAGCCTCCGTGCCTTCAGCCATCCCAAGCTCTGCTCCGCGAGCATGGACCGGCTCACCTTCGGCGTGTGGCGTTGGTGCCAGCCTCGTGGCGTGCGGCCTACCCCAACAGTGCCCTTGGACCCGTTCGACACGAGTCCCGAGGCTCTACGGCACGGCTCGACCGGTTGCGATGCTGATCTCGTCGGAGGCGACAGATGGAGGCGATTGCGATGATGTACCCGTACGGGCACCACGGCGGCGGGGGCTGGGGATTGCTGATGGTCCTCGGCATGGTGACTTTCTGGGTGCTCCTGATCGTCGCCGGAATAGCGGTCTACCGTTTGAGCTCCGCCCACGCACCCCTGCCCTCCGCACCGCCGCGAAGCTCGGATCCCGAGCAGGTTCTGGCCCGGCACTTCGCCGCCGGCGAGATCGACGAGACGGAGTACACAGCCCGGCTGGCCGTGCTTCGCGAGCAGCATCCGCAGTAGCCGGCCGTGGCGAGGCCTGCCAAGCCCGGAGCCGGCACGGCACGATGGGAGGACGTCAATGCGCGCATTGGTGGTTTACGAATCGCTGTACGGCAACACTCATGCCGTCGCTGAGGCCATCGGCGGCGGCTTGGGAACCGCCTACGACGTGAAAGTAGTGCCGGTCGGGAAGGCCACGACCGAGATGGTCGATGAGGCGGACCTGCTCGTGGTCGGCGGACCGACCCACGTCCACGGCGTGTCCAGCACGACGACGCGGAAGTCGGCGATCCAGGCCGCGAGCAGCCCCGCCAGTGGTCTCACCCTCGATCCCGACGCCGGCGGCCCCGGAGTCCGGGAATGGCTCGAAACCCTCGCCGACACCCCGCCCTCCCCTGCCGCGTCGTTCGACACCCGCATGCCCGGCCCGGCGGTCTTCACAGGCCGCGCGTCACTCGGCATCGCCCGACGGCTACGGCACCGCGGATGCCCATCGGCCGCCGCGCCGGAAAGCTTCCTGGTCGACAGGCAGAACCGCCTATGCAACGGGGAGTTGGAGCGCGCCAAGGCTTGGGGCGAGTCCCTTGCGGCTCGACGGTCAGACGACGGGGGCGGGAGCAGGTCCGATTCATAGCCCATCGGCCACACCGCGGTGGGCTTGCGGCGTGCAGCCCTGGCCTGTGTGGCGAATCGGGAGGGTGTGAGGAAGGGCCCGTTCCACATCTCGTGGATCGCGAGGCACGTAGTGCGCGGCACGGGGAACCGCGTCTAGGTGTCTCTCGACTACCGGGCCCTTCCTTCGTCTTCCATTCCACTACGCGCATCGCAGACGCTCCAGGGCCCAAGGACCCTGAAGCAGGAGGCCCTCCGTCCTCCTTCCCACCGATCGCCCATCGCCTGGCGCCCGCTTGCCCGAGCCCGGGTCGAAAGACCCTGATCGAAGAGTGCCTTCGGCTCTGAAGACGAATGCGCCCGACCCAGATGGTGGATCAAGCGCAAGAGCGCGTACATCCTCACCATCAAGGCGGTCGTCATGAGCAACGACACCAATACCGACCCGGGACGCACAGCGTCCCCCACCCCACCGCAGCCCGCTCCGGCGGCGACGCCGCACCGATTCGGTCTGCCGACCGCGACGGCGCTGGTGGTCGGCACGGTCATCGGCACCGGGGTGTTCGCGCTCCCCTCGGCCCTGGCCCCGTACGGGCCGATCAGCCTGGTCGCCTTCGTCCTGGTGACGGTCGGCGCGCTCGCGCTGGCACTCACCTTGGGTGCGCTGTCCAAGCGCGTTCCCGGCTCCGGCGGCCCCTACGTCTACGCCCGGGACGCGTTCGGTGATTTCGGCGGCTTCCTGAACGCCTGGTCCTACTGGATCACCGCCTGGGCCGGCAACGCGGCGATCGTGGTGGCCTGGGTCGGCTACGTCGAGGTGTTCTGGAACAGCGGCCACGCCAAGTCCTGGTCGATCGTGATCGCCATGATCGGGCTGTGGATCCCGGCCCTGGTCAACCTGTCGGGGGTGCGGAACTTCGCCGTCGCCCAGACGGTCACCTCGATCGTGAAGTTCATCCCGCTGCTGTTCATGGCGACCGTCGGCCTGCTGTTCATCAAGGCCCACAACTTCGGCGCCTTCAACGCCTCCGGGACCTCCTTCGGCAGCGCGGTCTCGGCCGCCGCCGCGATCGCCCTGTTCAGCTACCTGGGCATCGAGACCGCCTCGGTCGCGGCCGGGCGCGTCCGGAACCCGAAGCGCAACGTGGCCCGGGCCACGGTTCTGGGGACCGTGGGCTGCGCCATCGTCTACATCCTGGGCACCGTCACGGTCTTCGGCACGGTCTCCAACGCGGCACTGCAGAAGTCCACCGCCCCGTTCACCGACTCGGCGAACGCCATCTTCGGCGGGCACTGGGCCGGCAACGCGGTCGCGGTCGCCGCGATCGTCTCCGGCATCGGCGCCCTGGTCGGCTGGACCCTGATCGTCGCCGAGATGCCGCAGGCCGCGGCCCGCGACCGGCTGTTCCCGGCCCGGTTCGGCACCGACAGCCGCCGCGGCACGCCGGCGTTCGGGATCATCGTGTCCACGATCCTGGCCTCGATCCTCACCGTCGTCAGCTACACCCGCTTCGACAAGGTCTTCGTCACGATCGTGCTGCTGACGGTCGTCACCGCGGTCATCCCGTACATCTTCAGCGCCGCCGCACAGCTGTACTGGCTGCTCACCCGCGGCCGCGCGACCGACTGGCCGCACCTGGTCCGCGACGCCGCCGTCTCGGCCCTCGCCCTGGTCTTCTCCTTCTGGTCGCTGGCCGGCAGCGGATACCAGGCCGTGTACTTCGGCGTGTTCTGCCTGTTCCTCGGCATCCCGGTCTACATCTGGATGAAGATCGGCCGCCGCGAGTACGGCGAGAGCGTCGTCATCCCGGCCGAACTGACGCGGACGGGCGAGTGAGGACCTTGACACACACCACCGCCCTCGGCGTCGCCTCGGAAGTCGGACAGCTGCGGCAGGCGATCATCCACCGGCCCGGCCTGGAACTCACCCGGCTGACCCCGGACAACTGCGATGAGCTGCTGTTCGACGACGTCCTGTGGGCCGACAAGGCCCGCGAGGAGCACGACGTGTTCGCGCAGGTCCTGCGCGACCAAGGCGTCCGGGTCCACCATTTCGCCGAGCTGTTCGCCCAGACTCTGAACTCGCCGCGGGCCCGGGCGTTCGTCCTGGACCGCATCGTGACCGAGCAGCGTGTAGGCCCGACCCTCGTGCCCTCGCTGCGCGCCCTGGCCGAGGACGTCGACGCCGAGACCCTGGCCGAACTCCTCATCGGCGGGATCACCAGAGCCGACCTGTCGCCGCTGCGGGCCAGGAGCCTGCGCTGGCAGAGCCTGGGCTTGGACGACTTCGTCCTGCCGCCCCTGCCGAACACGCTGTTCCAGCGCGACAACTCGGCCTGGATCTACGACGGCGTCAGCGTCAATCCGATGGCGATGCCGGCCCGGCAGCGCGAATCGGTCCACAGCCGCGCCGTCTATCGCTTCCACCCGCTGTTCGCCGACACCGGATTCCCGAGGTTCTACGGCGACGACGACCTCGACCACCAGCCGGCCACCCTGGAAGGCGGCGACATCCACGTCCTGGGGCGCGGCGCGGTTCTGATCGGGATGGGCGAACGGTCCACACCGATGGGCGTGGAGCTGCTGGCCCGCGAGCTGTTCCGACACCACGCCGCCCAGCAGGTCATCGCCGTCCAGCTGCCCAAGTCGCACGCCCTGATGCACCTGGACACCGTCCTGACGATGATCGACACCGACACCTTCATCCGCTACCCCTACCTCGACCCGGCGGTTCTTCGGCCGTGGGTCATCACGCCGGCGGACCGGGAGGAGGTCTTCGAGCACGACACCGGCGAGCTGCACATCGAGCGCCGCGACGACCTGTTCCAGACGATCGCGCACGCGCTGGAGCTGGACAAGATCCGGGTCCTGTCCGCCGAGGAGGACCTGCGCGCCGCGCAGCGTGAGCAGTGGGATGACGCGAACAACTTCCTCACCGTCGCCCCCGGTGTCGTCGTCGGCTACGAGCGCAACACGATCACCAACTCGATGCTGCGCGACAACGGCATCACCGTCCTGCCGATCCCCGGCAGCGAGCTCGGCCGCGGCCGCGGCGGCGCACGGTGCATGACCTGCCCGATCCAACGCGACGGCGTCTGAGCACGGTCGCGCTGCCGTATCTGAGCACGGTCGCGCTGCCGCTGCCGCTG
>Ga0105241_10002367_pt1 | contig 14165 bp, 10 predicted proteins | sample KBSC64metaG_FD_80422 | JGI IMG/M metagenome (GOLD analysis project Ga0105241, IMG submission 80422) | Corn rhizosphere microbial communities from Kellogg Biological Station, Michigan, USA - KBS C6-4 metaG | ecosystem: Host-associated > Plants > Roots > Rhizosphere > Soil | place: Michigan, USA... | reverse complement strand
GCTGACGGGCTACGCTGAGCGCTTCTTCATACTTATTCTCCCGGATGAGCCGGGCAAATTTTTTGGAGCCTGTGACATTCGTACGCTCCCCTACATTGAGAAAATTCGTTTGAGGGCGTACCACCAGCGGTTCAAGACCGGACAAACGTAAATACGGTTTAATAGTAGTTGCTGACATCTTATTTGATCAAATCCTTTTTATAATGAAAACACTAGACCAACTCCTTTTCCACCACCGGCAGGGGTCTGGGCCGGATCTTTGCAACATGTTCTGCAATGTGCCGGATATGGTCCGGAGTGGTGCCGCAGCAACCGCCCACGATGTTCACAAATCCGTTCTCTGCCCATTCTTCGATAAAATGAGCCGTCTGTTCCGGCTGTTCATCATATTCACCCATGGCGTTCGGCAACCCCGCATTGGGATAAGCCGAAGTATAGCAGGCTGCGATCTGGCTCAGCTCCTCTATATGACTGCGCATTTCCACGGCGCCCAGGGCGCAGTTGAGCCCGATGCTGAGCGGTTTGGCATGCATAACGGAAACATAGAATGCTTCCAGCGTCTGACCGCTGAGCGTCCTGCCGCTGGCATCCGTAATAGTGCCGCTGATAAGGATGGGCAGCTCCTTTTGAGAGTTATCCCTGAAATATTTTTTGATAGCGAATATAGCCGCCTTGGCGTTCAATGTATCGAAGATGGTCTCGATAAGCAGTACATCTACTCCGCCCTCCACCAGGCCCTTGACCTGCTCATAATAGGCGGCAGACACTTCGTCAAAGCTGACAGCCCTGAACCCCGGGTTGTTTACATCGGGGGAGAGGGAGAGGGTCTTGTTCATAGGCCCGATGGCGCCGGCGACAAATCGGGGCTTGTCGGGATTACGGGCCGTATATTCATCCGCAGCCTTTCTGGCAATACGGGCGGCAGCTACATTGATCTCGAAGGCCAGTGATTCCATGTGATAATCGGCCATACTGATCACCTGCGCATTGAAGGTGTTGGTCTCGATAATGTCCGCGCCCGCTTCAAGATATTCCCGGTGGATCCCCTCGATGATAGCCGGCTGGGTAAGACATAACAGGTCATTATTCCCCTTCAGGTCGGACGGCCAGTCGGCAAAGCGCTGACCCCGGTAATCCTTTTCCTCCAGCTTGTGACGCTGGATCATGGTACCCATGGCCCCGTCGATAATGAGTATACGTTCTTTCAGGCAGTCTTGAATTGTCTTCTTCATGATAATAGCTCCTTTTCCCGCTGGCCTATATGCGGATAATTATTAACAAATTGAGCAAACGCCTTTTAAAGAGAAAAATTTTCTGAACAAAGTAACAACGAGGGAAATAACCTGCGGAAGGATAATTATTTCAGACGTTTATTAGTTCAGTTTTTACTTCTTTACCAAGCGTTGGCATTGGCTGGACAGGCTGAACAATAAACAAATCCGCCTGTTCCGGGAACAAAGGTACATAAAAAATATACAATTGCAAGGTCAGCCCCCGGACATTCCCGTCCGGCCATTACAGACCAACCAGGAACCAGTCTGCAACTACCGTCCAGCCATGTAGCTTTCCACAGGCAGGCGATTGGTAATGCTTCTTGCCAGCGTCATTTCATCCGCATATTCCAGCTCTCCTCCAAAGGCGATGCCCCTGGCGATGGTGGTGAACCGGGCCCCGCTGCCTTGCAGACGCTTCTGTATGTAATAAATGGTGGTATCGCCCTGTATGGTAGGGTTAAGCGCGAAGATGAGCTCCTGGGTATGTTCTTTCTGTACTCTGCTGACCAGGGCCTCGATATTCAGCTGGTCGGGACCTATTCCATCCAGGGGAGAAATGATGCCTCCCAAAACATGATAAGTACCGCTGTATTGTTGGGTGCTTTCGATCGCAATGACCTCCCGGATACTTTCCACTACGCAGATAAGCTCCTGCTTACGGAGGGAATTGGCGCAAATGGAACAGATGTCCGCATCGGCCACATTAAAGCACCGTTGACAGAACTTGATCTCCTGCCGCATCCGGACCACTGTCTCACCAAAACCCTGTACCAATGCAGCATCCGTCTTCAGCAAATGCAACACCAGACGAAGGGCCGTTTTCTTCCCGATACCCGGTAATTTGGCAAATTCGTTCACCGCACTCTCTAATAGATCGGAGGAAAATTGCATACCACAAAGGTAAACCTTCTTCCGTTAGGAAGAAGGTTTACAAGGTAATATCCACGTCATTATCCCAATTGGCTTTGACATTCAGCTTCTTTTTGATGGGGATCACCCGCTCGGGCTGCCGGTGCTTGCCAAAGAACTGACCGGTATCCCAGACCCCATTGCCGTTGGTGTCATACAGGATCCGCAGTTCATACTCCCCCGGGGCAAAAAGTATCTGTCTGAACTCTTTCCCGCTCTTGAATGTATAGGAGAATTTGACGGCATCCTGGACGACGAATTGCAGAACAGGCTTTTTGGAAAGGTCCAGGTTGAGTATACGGACCCTGACCTCCCCGTAATCGATGTCTTTTTTGGTGCTGAAGCTAAGGGTATCCGCTTTTAATAGTTTTTTTCCTAATGTATCCTCTGCGAAATCCTTGGGGAAGACCATATGGTACTTGGTACCCGGGGTCCAGGTATAGAGCATATAGAACAGCTTGGCCGTAGTGTCCCCCCGTTTGAATTGATAGGTTCCGGGGGCGATATCCTGGTAGTTGTCGTCGGTAAAACGGATCTTTGAAGAATCGAAGAATTTCAGGGGAGTGGTGAATTGCAGCTTCAAAGTATCGAGAATATCGAATACCCCGCCCGAGATATTGCTTTGCAGCTGCAGCCGCTTGTCCTTATCCTTCTCCTTTTCCTTGGGCTTTTCCTGGCTTTTGGAGAGATTACCCCCTCCCTTGCCCCCCGAGCTGCCTTTGGAAGACGTTTTTTTACTCGTATCCGGCTCTACAAAAGCATACAACGTGGCGGGCGGCGTGTTGGCATCGATGACCACGGGCGTGTCGGAAAAAGCAAACAACGAGGCGGAAGAAAGATATCTCCGGGTGCCTGCATCATCCTTCAAGGCATAGAGCGCATACTTACCCGGCTCGATAAAACGGAAATGGAATCTACCCAGTGTGTCTACCCTGGTGATATAACGGGGTTTCTCCTTTACAACAGCCGAGTCGTCCAGTTTCCTATGCAGCATAACGATCAGGGTGCTGTCCACCTTGCCTGTGCTGGCCACCAGCACATTGCCGGAAAATGTCATGGAGTCCAGATATTGACCGGTGGAAAAAACATAGGTGAACCCTCTCAGGATATTGCCTTCATTGACATCCCGGATAGCATTGCCGAAATTGATCGAATAGGTGGTATTCGGCTGCAGCGTATCCTTTATCCGCACAGTAAGGGTCCTTAATTTCGCATCCACAATAGGCTCTGTCTTGGGGACGGGGGAGACGATCATCTCTGTCCGTGCATCCTTGGGGTCGATGTACTCGTTAAAATAAAAGACGATCTTATTGGTGGAAAATAGCTTGCTGGAGTCGCGCGGAGTGACATACACCAGTTTGGGAGGCAGGGTGTCCCGGGGTCCGCCCAGGGGAGGGACGATATTGGCGCAACCGGTACTACCCGATAGGCTGATAATAGTGATCAAAAAGAGAAGGAAAAATGACGGACCTTGCTGGATCTTCATGCTGTAAAAATAAGGTGATTGGCGGAAGTTGCCTGCTAATAATAGCTTAAATCTCCTCAGGCTCCTCCGCTTCTTCGCTGATCTCATGCAACGCGATAGCCAGGTTATTCGTCTTGACAAAATTACACCAATGACAATCCGGCTCCCCGCAACCCGTATAGAATTCCCGGTTCTGTATCTTCCGCCAGGTACTCTCTATTTGCTGGGAGACCGTGGTGATGTCGGCAGGTGTGATAGGGATCTTCACTTTCCTGTATTCCTTTTTCTTATCCGGCTCCACGAAATCGAATTCGGTGCTGACCACTTTCCAGTCCTTTTGCTCATAGCTATCCACCAGTATCTTATAAAACACTGCCTGTCGCCAGTAATCCCCTCCGTTAGGGATATTCGGATGGGGGGCCGCCAGCTTATCCTTTGCCTTATCTACATCTCCTGTCTTATAATCCACCACATTGACTTCTTTCCCCTGGAATTCCAGCTTATCCAGCTTACCCTTTAACGGCACCCCTTTTACCATCACATTCCGGATATTCCTTTCCACCGCCACGATCTTATTCCATTCCGAAATGTATTTGTCGTAATAGTTGCCCAGTACTTCCAGACCATATTCCATCCGGCGGGCAAAGGCTTCCCGGGTAAAGATCTCCCGGTGACGATGCATATACCAGTTGAAGTCCTGCAGCATCTCCCCTTTTTCCGGGAATTGCTCTGTGGCATGAGCTTTCATCTTTTCGAACAACCGTTGAAGGGCAAAGTGCACCGCACTACCGAATTCCGTCGCTTCATTCTTGGGAGAAGGTATCCGGATCAGGTTCCTGTAATAAAACTCCAGCGGACATTTGAGGTAGTTGTTCAACGCCGTTACGTTCATGACGAACTTTTCCAGTGTACGGGTGATAAATGCTTCTTCTGCCGCCGCGATCTCCGGTGCTACCGTTTCAGTAAAAGGCAGTGTCGAAAAATCAGCTTTGATCTCTTCCGGAACCACGATCTTTTCCACCGGCAATGTATGCTGATCCAATATTTCTGCGATAAAGACAGAGGGCTCCAGCTCCTTGCCATCCGGTCGGAAACGGGCATACGAAATAAATAAATGCTGTTCCACCCGGGTCAGCGCTACATAGAACAACCGCCGCAGCTCTTCCTCTTCCGAAACTTTCCCTTCACCATTTTCCCGGGAGGAGAACAAGGTATCCGGGTACTTATAGCCGCCGCCGGGCTTACGCTTCTTTTCCCAGGTGGAGGCATTGGCGCCGGCAAAAAAGACATATTCAAACTCCAGCCCTTTGGAGCCATGTGCGGTGAGAAGGTTGACAGCTTTGTCGCTGCCCGCCACCTGAACAAGCGGGAGAGGAATGCTATTGTCCCTCATCAGGTCGATCATCTGTACCAGCCTCTCCAGATTCAGATCCGGATCACGGCGGGATTCTTCTTTTACAAAGTCAAAGAGGGCCGTGACTACTTGCATCAGCCAGATCTTTTCAGGACTTTTCAGGATGTAGGCCAGCAGACCGGCATCCTGTATCATATGTTCAAATAAGGTTTGCAGGGTGACATTGGCAGCGTCCCCGATCAGCTTTTCCAATGCCCGGCTGGCCTTTTTCATGCCCTCCGGCAGACCGGTGTCGAAGAGGTCCCGGGCAGGACGGCTGGCCTTTTCATACAGCAGACGGCGAATGGATGTCTTTTGATCACCGAACTGCCGGTCCGCTACTTCCACCGACAGCTTGGCTATTTCGATAGGAGGAATGGAAAAAAAGTCGAAGTGCAGGATCTCGAACAGCATTTCATCGCCGCCATAGGGAGCATCATGTTCGGCCGCCAGATATCGGAGCAAAAGGATGATCTTTTGCGCAAAAGGCTCCTCGAACAGGTTGAGATTGCGTTTGCTATATACCGGTATCTTCTTCAGCTGCAGGAACCGTGCGATCTCTTCTCCATATTTGTTCTCCTTGTAAATGATGGCGATCTTTCCAGGCGCAACTCCTTCCTCGTTCACCAGTTTTTCCACGTGAAGGGTGATATCCGTCATTTCTTCGCGGGCGTCCTTGTATTCCAGGATATGGGGCGGATGCTTCAGGTGACTGATATGGGGATGGCTGGAGACGAGCTCCTTTGACAGTCCCGGAAGCTGGCGGACCAGCCGCTCCTGGTTCTTGTCGATCAGCGTCCTGGAGACATCAAGTATAGGCTGGGTGCTTCGGTAGTTATTGGTGAGCACCACTGTCAGCAGGTCCTTCTCGTATTGATGGGCGAAGTCCAGCATATTCTCCACGTTGGCGCCCTGGAAGCGGTAGATGCTCTGGTCATCGTCTCCCACGACAAACACGTTGGGCTGGTCCCAATAGCTGATGAGCAGGCTTACCAGTCTGTTCTGGGTACCGCTGGTGTCCTGGTATTCATCCACCAGGATATATTGATAGCGTTCCTGGTAGCTGGAAAGCAGGGCTTTATTCTCTTCGAATGCCCTGATCACCCAGGTGATCATATCGTCGAAATCATAGCGGTTACGCTTACGCATCAGGTTCTGAAAGCGCTCGAACTCGTTCACCGCCGCCCGAAGCTTGTTCATCTTTTCGGTTTCCTCCGCGATCTTGTCCGTACGGACATCTCCTTTCTTAAACTCCCTGGTAGCTCTCTTGGCTATATACTCGTCCCTCGTCGGCAGCTCTGCCAGGTATTGATCGATCCTGCCATTGATAAAGGCTGGCGTCCAGCCTTCCCGTTTCATAGTGGAAAAGAGGTTGGCCAGGTTGCTCATCTCGAAATAGACGTCTCCCCTGTAACGTTTGAGGGGATGGTTCTTAGGGAATTCGTCGATAAGGATCTTGAAAAGCTGGATCTTTTCCAGGTCGGAAACAGGGTCCAGGCTGGTCTTCTCGAAAAGAGGCAGGTTTTCCTGGATGATATCGTTGCAAAAGCTGTGGAAAGTATGGATATTGACCTTATAGGCGTCAGGACCTATAAAGGAAAGAAGACGTCGCCGCATGGCGATGGCCCCCGCATCCGTATAGGTCAGACAGAGAATATTTTGAGGGGATACGTCCGTGTCTAAAAGAATTTTCCCGATACGGGCAGCCAGGATCTGGGTTTTCCCCGTGCCCGGACCGGCTATCACCATGACAGGTCCTTGCGTTGTATCGACCGCCAAACGCTGCTGATCATTCAGTTTCCGGTACTCTTCCTGGAAATGCTGCTGGAGTTTCTCCCGATAAATGGACATAGCGTAAAGGTAAGGCACTGGTCCGAATCCGCCATCCCACGGCCTGCCCCGCCTCCCATCTCACCCCTTTCCGGCCTCGCTCCCTGCCTCCCATTCCGGGACGGTACCCCCTCGCGTTCGCCCCACAACGACACGCCCCCAAAAGGTAATTTAAACGGCTTTCCCAGTAAAACAATACACAAAAACACCTATCCTTCTTCCATATTAATCCCTAATTTGGAAAAACAAGGCCAATAAATTGGAAATTGTCTTGATATGGGAATAAATTAGCCAATTCCACGTTAGAATCATATCCCTATATAAACGCAAATATGAAAAACCATCATCCTTTCAAAGTTTTTATCGTCGAAGACGATGTCTGGTACGGCAGTATGCTCCAGCATTATCTCTCTCTTAATCCCGAGTACGAAGTCAAACGGTTTGAATCTCCCAAAGATTTTTTTGCCCAGCTACATGAGAATCCCGATGTAGTGACGCTGGACTATTCTCTGCCGGATTGCGATGGGGCAGAGGTGCTGAAGAAGATCCGGGAGCACAATCCCGACATACGGGTTATCGTCATTTCGGGCCAGGAGGACGTGGCCACGGCCATCAACCTGCTGAAGAACGGAGCTTTCGATTATATAGTAAAGGATGATGACACGAAGGACAGGCTTTGGAACAGCATATTGCATCTGAGAGAAATAAGCAACCTGAAACAGGAGGTGGAGACGCTGAAGAGCCAGGTAGGACGTAAGTATGATTTTTCCCAGATGATCCTGGGTAAAAGCGAACAGATACAAAAAGTCTTCTCTCTGATAGAAAAAGCAGCGAAGACAAATATCACGGTGTCTGTCACGGGAGAGACCGGCTCCGGAAAGGAGATGATCGCCAAGGCGATCCATTATAATTCGGAAAAGCATAAACAGCCGTTTGTCGCTGTAAACGTAGCCGCCATCCCCAGGGATTTGCTCGAAAGTGAATTGTTCGGTCATGAGAAAGGCGCGTTTACAGGGGCCGTCACCCGCAGGATAGGGAAATTTGAAGAGGCGGACAAAGGAACTTTGTTCCTGGACGAGATAGGGGAGCTGGATATCAACCTGCAGGCAAAATTGCTGCGCGTTCTGCAAGAACGTGAGATTACCCGCATCGGCAGCAATACAGTGACCAAGATAGACGTTCGTATAGTAGTTGCCACCCATAAGAACCTCCTGGAAGAGGTAAAGAACAAGAGTTTCCGGGAAGACCTTTATTATCGTCTCATAGGCCTGCCCATTTACCTGCCTCCTTTACGCGAGAGAGGCAATGATATCCTGATCTTATCCAAACATTTTATCGATGCTTTCTGTAAGGAGAACAAACTGGAGAAGAAAGCCTTATCCCCCGAAGCACAGCAAAAGCTGGTGCAATATCCTTTTCCCGGGAATGTACGCGAGCTGAAGTCCGTGGTGGAGTTGGCCGTCGTAATGGCTGATGACGAACTGATACAACCCGAGCACATTACATTAAACACATCTGCCAGCATTGCAGATCTGCTCAACAAAGAAATGACCCTTAAAGAGTTCGAAATACAAATCCTGCAGCATTATTTAGACAAATATGACAAGGACGTTCTGCTCGTTGCCAAGAAGCTGGATGTTGGTAAGTCCACGCTTTACCGCATGATACAGAACGGGGAACTGAAGATGAAGTAAGCCCCTAAATCAATGTGCGCATGACTTTGCTACAAGAGTTGGTTCAGCATTATAGTTTTTACGAAGAGATACTGAATAAGATCCCTGCGGAGATCATCGTCGCCGACACGGACTACCGGTATTTATTCGTAAACCCCAGCGCCATCCCTGACCCGGAGCTGAGGGAATGGATGATCGGTAAGACCAACGAGGAATTTTGCCAGCATGTAGGCAGACCGGAGAGAACAGCCAGGGCCCGCCGGCAGGTGTTTGGAAAAGTGTTGCGTACACGGCAAATGGTGGAATGGGGCGAGGAGTTCCGGGATGAGAATGGAGGTTATCAGCATTATTTGCAGACCGTATATCCCGTAATGGATGATAAAGGAGAGGTGCAATGGGTGATCATATACGGGGTGACGATCACCGAGAAAAAGGAATTCGAAGAGAAGATCCGCCGCAGTGAGAAAAGATACAGGGACCTCTTCAATTATAGCCAGGCCCTGATCTGCACACACGATATGAATGGCCGGCTGTTGTCCATTAATCCCGAGGTTTGCAGGGTATTGGGGTACGACGAAAGTGAAATGCTGGGCACCCGCATACAGGATTTTATCCCGCCCGACCACAAGGATAAATTTGAAGACGAGTATATCCAAAACATCAGGACAAGCAGCGCAGCCGTCAGCGGGGTGTTTTGCGTGTTGAATAAAAAGGGCGAGCGCATCTATCTTCTATATAAGAACTATAGGATGGAAGAACCCGGCATTGAGCCCTATGTGATAGGCTTTTCGCAGGACATCACAGCCCGGATCCATATGGAGCAGGAGCTGCGGTATGCTAAAAAGGGCGCCGACGAGGCGGCAAAGGCAAAAGAATCTTTCCTGGCGCATATGAGCCATGAGATACGTACGCCGATGAACGGCATTATGGGGATGGCCAGTCTGATGGCGAAGACTAAGCTGGACGACCAGCAACGGTATTATTTAAAATTGATACAGGAGGCTGCCGGCAGTCTCCTGGTCATCGTTAACGATGTACTGGATCTGGAAAAGATCATCGCGGGCAAGCTGACGCTGGAGAAGATAGCGTTCAAGCTCGTGGAAAAGATCACTACGTCGATTCAGTCCTTTATCCATAAGACGGAAGAAAAGGACCTGGGCCTGATCTTTCAGAATGGCATACCCGCAAATATGGTGGTGAAAGGGGATCCTTACCGGCTGAGCCAGGTGCTGAGCAATATATTGAGCAATGCCCTGAAGTTTACGGATAAAGGAAGAGTTACCATCGTAACGGGTATCATTGAGCAGAATGAGGAATGGGTAATAGTGGAGATCATCATCCGCGATACAGGCATTGGCATCGGGAAAGACCGTATCCGTTCGATCTTCGACCCATTTGTGCAGGCCGATGCAGCCATCTCCCGTAAATATGGAGGGACGGGCCTGGGACTCACCATCTGCAAGAACATGATAGAAATGCAGAATGGAGAATTACTGGTAGAGAGCGAAGAAGGAAAAGGATCTGCATTTATTATTCGGATCCCATATCAATTAAGTATGGAAGTTATGCAGGAAAACGAAAGCAACCAGGAGATTGATTACAAGAGCCTGGGGCATAAAAAAGTGTTAGTGGCGGAAGATGTGGAGCTTAATCAGTATCTTGCCCGGCATATACTCGAATCATGGGATTTTGAGGTCACTATCGTGAACAACGGGAAAGAAGCTGTCGAGCAATTGCAGGCGGAGCCCTTCGACTGTATCCTAATGGATGTTCAAATGCCCGAAATGGATGGTATGGAGGCAACACGGCATATCAGGCAGCTACCCGATCCCATAAAGGCAAATATCCCTATCATCGCGCTGACGGCTAACGCACTGAAAGGGGATAGCGAACGGTACCTGGCAGCCGGCATGAACGATTATCTTGCCAAGCCGTTCGACGAACCCAGGCTGTTCCGTGTGATATCAAGAAACCTGACCGCGCTTACCCCTTCTGTAGCCGCAGAAAAGAATATTCCCTTAAAAAACAATACAAGCATGTTACCCGAAAATAGGCTGTACGATCTGTCCATGGTACAATCCGTATCCGGAGGCGATGAGGGCTTTATCAAGAAAATGGTAGCGCTCTTTATAGAGACGGTCCCCCAAAACCTGGATGAGCTGGTAAAAGCCGTGCAGGCGGAACAATGGGACCAGGTGGCCAAGACAGCGCATAAACTAAAGTCTACGGTAGACTCCATGGGTATTAAATCCATCAAACAGGAGATCCGTACCGTGGAGGCCAATGCCAAGCAAACGACACAGGTGGAAGAGATCCCCGCCCTGGTGGATAAGATAGGGGCGGTTATCCACGAATGCATCGGTCAGCTGCAGGCGGAGATCATAGCATAAAAATTAAGCACTATTACCTACGATCCGATGGGTGTTTCTACGCGATTTTATTCGCCCAATCTAAGAAAAGCATTCCCAAATAGGGAGCCCCGGCCGGCGGCTATTAAATTCTATCAACTGATAATCAATCTATTAAATCGATTTTATTTCTGGCACCATTTTCCGAGTATTCGGTTGCACTACTTAGCAATCATATATGGAATTCAATCAAGAGCCTGTTATTTTCGTCGTCGAGGATAACTTGATTTATCAGAACCTTATCGCTAAAGAGCTTGAATCTGTTAGCAAGAGAATTTATTTCTATACGAATGGGGAATCTTGCCTGGATGAGCTCGATAAGGGGCCTACCGTCATCGTGATGGATTATAATCTGGACGGTAAGCTAAATGGCCTGGACACCCTTCAGCAGGTGAGGGCGATCAATCCGGATGTTTATATCATCCTTTTTTCAAGCCAGAAGGGCTTGAATACCAAAGAAGTATTTCTTCAATACGGTTCCTTCGATTTCCTGGAAAAGAATAGCTTATCCCTGCGCACCCTTCATCAGATGGTGGATGGTGTCGTCTCCACCAGCGGAAAATCCTGAACTTTCACCGATTCGTTTGCCCTGGTCGCCATGTAGGTATTATCCGGGACTTTTTCTCCAATGCTGCCTTACCCCGGTATCCGGGAAATGTATTTTTCGATCTGCTTGATCTGATCTACTATCTGGGGGGTGGTGGGTTTCAGCGCCTTTGCTTTCCGGAAGAAATCCTTGGCGGCACGGAACTCCCTCTTTGTCATCATGATGCTGCAAAGCTGGAGGAAGGCCGCAGCCTGGTTCTCTTTGTCGGGCAGCCCTTTGCGGATGGCCTGGCGGATATAGCTTTCACCCTGGCGGAGGTCATTTTTCTGCATAGCCAGCATACCCATCTGCAGCAAGCTGGCGCCTTCTGCCTCTTTCATGGGCATGCCCAGATCCAGGCCTTTTTTCATGTTAACCTCGGCGCCCGTGAAATCCTGCTTCATCATGGCGATATTCCCTTTCAGGGTATAATATACACTACGGATCGGCTTGTACAGCAAGCCCGGGAATTTAATGGAATTGAGCACTTTTTCAGCCGCGTCCATGTCGCCGCTTTCCATATGCTCCTGTATCAGGCGCAGGGGGCCAAAAAAGAAATAGCCGAAAAGCAGGATCACGGCCACAAAGTACAGCGGGAAGCCAGGCCAGAACCCGGATGTTACATTGACCAGGATGCCCAGGGCCAGTAAGGCGATGGCCAATGGAAGACGATACTTGATGACGAGGTTATAGAACTTCATATTCCTGCTTTGGGCTGCAAATATAGCGCTATCCTCAGAACTTATCATCGTTGATCTCGATCCAATATCCATCAGGATCCTGCAGATATACCTGCTTTACCTTGTCGGGACGAACCTGCGGCTCTTTACTGCTACCCGCCCAGTTGCCATATTTCACCTTGTACTCGTCCAGATGCCTGGTAAACGCATCCATCGAGGGTACGCTAAAAGCCAGGTGGATGTTGATGTCATGGGCCACATCCTCTTTGGCGCCTGATACTACGTGCAGCTGACCATGTTCAGAGATCCGGAACCATACATGCTTTCCATCGTGGAAGGGTTCGGAGATCCGTTTCAATTGCAGCACTTTTTCATAAAAATCGGCGCTCCTGTTCAGGTCTGTCACAAAAATGGTCTGATGGCTGAAGTGAGGGCCTTGGCTCTGTGCGGCAAACGCCAGCAGCAGGCAGGCGGCCAGTGGAAACAATCGTCGCATAATGAATGTTTTAAGAAAAGCAAAGTACGGAATTAGCAACAGCTAAAAAACCCGTCGTCCCAATAGCGGGATAATCGGCATTACAAATTATATTATTAGCTGGGAAAAAGGCAGAAATGCCCTATTTTTGCCGCCCCAACTATTGGCGTAAGCCTATGGTTCTGGTCCTGTAGTTCAATGGATAGAATAGAAGTTTCCTAAACTTTTGATACAGGTTCGATTCCTGTCAGGACTACCTCGCTTCAACCCGCTGATCCACAACGGGTTTTGTTTTTTCTGCCCTTAATTGTTTCTCGGTGGGAACAACAGCTTTTCTGAATGATGATATTTTCGCATGGTCGAGAGAAGCCATTTTGAATAATAGGCGAACTCTTTGTCATTATACTGAGAATATATTTCGACTAATTCTCCATTATACACCTTATAGAAGTAAACTCCGTCTTTTTTACCTGTACTCCAATAAAGACTGTCTTTCGTTCGATGGAATCCCTGGGTCTTCATCAGATCTTCGTCATTCTCAAGCCATCCTGTCCTGGATACCTGAAAGGTATACCTTCCATTGGTACGAACATCGTCCTTCCCACTGAGAGCCTCTCCTTTGACCAAACGAAAACCTTTTGGAAATGGGATCTGGGCCAAAGTATTGATTGTATAGAACAAAAGGAAGAGGCAGAATAATGGCTTCATATTTTAATGATCCCTAAAATACATAAATTGTCCTCAACTCGGAGGTCTTCCTATAAATAGACAGTTGAATATCCGCAAATCTGGCATTAGCCGGTTAGATAATTGTCCGGTTCCCGCTACAATGCCTTGTAAACGAATTGTTTGCAAGGCGTTTTCATTCTGTCTTGTCCGGCCTGGCTTACTACTTTTCGAATGAGTATATTTACGGATAAACTAAGCTATGTCTGATTATAAATTCGATAGAAGCGCATTCAAAATGCAAACTTTCCAGGAAGCTGATAGAGCTAATATCTTTGATAAGAGTATCTCATATCCTGAACGTTTACGTCAGGCGTACTTTCTAATATCACAGGCATACGGGTTCTCCATGTCAGATCAGCCGAAATTAGATAGAAGTTATTTTTCAAGCAGGAAACTAGGTAATTGATGGCTAATATATTCAATGACGATTTTAGGGATTTTATCCAGGCATTGAATAATAACGAGGTAGAATATCTCCTGGTAGGGGGTTACGCTGTAATCCTGCATGGTTACCGAAGAGTTACTGGTGACATGGATATTTGGGTGAACAGAACAAAAGAGAACTACTCAAGATTGACCAAAGCTTTTTTAGAATTTGGTCTGCCGGTATTTGGAATCCAGCCAAATGTAATGGGAAAAAAGTAGCCATGTTATACAAGTATCCGATCATTATTGATTTTCAGACAAATTGACATATCAAGGCAATACCCGGTTCCAGTTTACACCCTTTCCTAACCCGCTGT
>Ga0105241_10002363_pt1 | contig 14176 bp, 3 predicted proteins | sample KBSC64metaG_FD_80422 | JGI IMG/M metagenome (GOLD analysis project Ga0105241, IMG submission 80422) | Corn rhizosphere microbial communities from Kellogg Biological Station, Michigan, USA - KBS C6-4 metaG | ecosystem: Host-associated > Plants > Roots > Rhizosphere > Soil | place: Michigan, USA... | reverse complement strand
TTGCTACGAAACGAATTTCGCTTGCTGCGTCGCGGTTCGGCCGAGCTCGCGATCGCCGGCGTGGATGACAAATCTCGGGGCCTCGCCGATCTCGAGGCGGCGCTGCGCGGCCGACCGAGCGGCGCGAAGACGGTGTTGTTGTCGCACTACCCTTCGTTCTTCGAGGCCGCTGCGCGCGCGGGTGTCGATCTGGTGCTTGCTGGGCACACTCACGGCGGCCAGCTCGGCGTGCCGTTCTTCTCGCAGCGTTTCAACTTGGCGCGGCTCACGCGCCAACGCTCGCGCGGGCTCGTGCGGTTGGGGGCGAGTGTGATGTACGTGAATGCCGGACTCGGCACGACGGGGCCGCCGATGCGCTTGGCGATCCCGCCGGAGATTGCGCTGATTGAGTTGGTTGCGGGGTAGCTGGGGCATGAGAGCGTGGCGAGCGCCGGCTCTCAGCGTTGAATCGTTACCTCGGGTGCCGCTGGGGACGCGCCTTCGCGGAGTAGGTAGCGGGCGCCCGGTTGCAGGTCGAACGTGTCCAGGGAATGCGCCGCGTTGGGCCAGCGCACCTGTATGTGGACCTTGCCTGTTGCGCTTCCCAATCCGAAGTGGAGCCAGCGGTCGCCCTGCGCGCCGAAATGGCCGTGACCGCCGTCGACTTCTTGCACCAGTGTCTTGATGCCCGTGCCAGTGACTGTCACGTGCGCGCCGATTGCCATCTTATTCGCGCGCCCCGGGGTGCCGATGCCTTCGAGTCGCAGTTGGATCCATTGGCCCTGGCCGGTGAGGTCGTTGCGGAACAAATGAATTTGCGGGTCGCTCAGCGTTTCGCCGCTCTCGCGGTGGAAGGTCGAGTAACCGACCACGAAGTCCAAATCACCATCACGGTCGAAGTCCGCGACTGCGATGCCACGTGCGCGGTCGAGGCCTGCCATGGGTAGTGGCGTGAAGCGAATACTCCCGGTGCCGGTGGTGTTGAGATAGAGCCGACCGGAGGCGCCTTTCGCGTCTGCGCCATCGATGAGCAGGTCGGGTTGCCCATCGTTGTCGAAGTCGAAGCTTTCGGCGTTGTTCACGCCGTCCACCCAAGACGCCTGTGCGGGGGGAGCGATCTCGAGGCCGGTGCTGGCTTGCGAAAGGCGCGCAAAAGTGGGCGGGACACCGGGCGGGACAATGGATTTTGAGGTATTTTGTAGGACCTGCGCGGAGTCTGCACTCGAGCCTTCGACGCTTCGGCGCTCGGCAGCGTTGAACAGGTCGAGGTAGCCATCGCCGTCGAAGTCCGCGCAGAGGGTCGAGATCGTATTGCCCCCGAGACGCTCGGGCACGGTGTCACGATCCGGTTTCCAAAGTAGGGCGTCCCGAAATTTGGTCCCTGGGGAACTCGCCGGATAAGGGCGCATCCCGCTACAGACCGAAGTTTGGTCTGAGGGCTGTGCGTCACGAACGAAGTCACAAGGGAACTTCGAGCAATTGGCGGGGCAGCCCGACAGCGCTTGGCATTCGTGCGATTCGGATACGTACTGAACCGCGACGCGTTTATCGGCAAGGTAGCTGCAATAAGCTTGGGCTCGGAGGTCGTCTTTCCAATCGCCGACCTCGTCATGAGCATAGTGGCTGTCGATTCCGCGGTCCTCGAATCCACCGCCCGGCAGCGCTCGCCACAGTGAGTTTGGTCCGCGCGCGAGCGCGCCGAGGAGAAGCTCCTGGGTTCCGTCGTTGTCGAGATCGCAGGCGATCGACGATTGCGTGAACGGGGCCGGGCCTTTGAGCCCACTGCTCTTCGTGACGTCTTTGAAGGGCTGCTCGGGATCGCCGGTTCCGTGAAATAACCAGGCGCTGTAGCCGTCGAGCCGCTTCGTGCGCGCGGTGACGAGTAAGTCGACGTGTCCGTCGGCGTCGTAATCGAGGAACGTGGCGGCGCCCGGGTCGATGTCTTCGGTTCCGAAGGGATAATCCGCGACGAGCTTGAATTTACCCGTGCCATCGTTCATCAGGATCTCCGAGCGCTCGCTGCCCTTGAGCCCCGTTGGCGTATAGGAGGACGTGCCGGCAAACGCGTCCAAGAAGCCGTCGTTGTTGATGTCCGCGAAGACCGTGATTTGACTGGCTCGACCGCCGCGTACGGTACGGTTGTCCGCGCGCACTCGCCCCACCGTGAAGCCGGAGTCCTTCGTGGCGTCGGTGAATTGGCCCTTGCCGTTGTTGATGAGTAACCAGACGCGTTGCTGGTCGCCCCGGTCGTCGAACACGCTTTCCTCATCGCTGGCGTCGCGTACGATCAGGTCTGGATAGTCGTCTCCGTTCAAGTCGGCCACGCTGAGCCGCGTACCACGGACACCGGTAAGCCCCGAGCTAGCGGTCGCATCCGCGAAGCCGCCGAGGACGGTACTCTTCGTCTCGCCACAGGTCTTCTGGCACGCGATGTCCGCTCCCGTGATGTCGTCTACCCAGGCCAAGTTCAGTCGCTCGCAGCCGGCCTGCCCATACTCGGCGGCCAGCATGCTGCGAAGGCGACAAAACTCGTGCGTGGTTTGCTCCTTGGCCAGTTCGTGCGCTGCGTCACGCCAGCGCGTTCGCTGTTTGACGTCGGCTGGCGGGGACGTACCGGGAAACCATTTCGGTGGGAAATCCTTGGCGAGATAGGTCTTTCTCCAGATTTCTCCGCAGACGACTGATTCCTGGTTCCGATCCCTCCCATCACACTCCGGGCACACCTTCTTCACATCGCTCGGCTTGCAACCGGTCACCTCCCCGTGATCCATCGCTAGCGGCGCGGCGGTGGTCCCTTCGAGGCACGCGGTCGCCTTCGTGTCCCATGCGCTATCGCCGCCGTTGTCGTAACGGCCCGTCATCAGGCCCAAGACCTGCTGTGATCCATTGTTGTCTTGTCGGTCCAATGAGAGATGCAGCAGGTGAGACTCTGCAGCCAATTGGGCACCGGTCAGGTTTGGCGAAGTTCCCTCCGCGAAAACCATCCCCTTACCCACATCCTCGTAGAGCTTGGCTACGTGCCAAGAATCCAACCCGGAGTCGACGAGACCGTCTTGGCCGGATTCGACCCAATTCGAATGTGCGTAGAAGTCTTGTGAAGCGTGGATCACGTACCCAAACTGGGCCATAGCGTCCTTCCACGGCGTCGAATCGAGGGAAAACGGCTCGACTGTAAGCGGTAGCTCTTTGACGATCTGCGTGTAGTGTTCGTTGATAGCCGTCGTGGCTTCAGTGAAACGACAATTGTCGAAATGGTAACGGCTGTCGATTTTGGTGTTGCTCGACCGTTTGCCGTCGGGGTGTTTGCTGTCCGTTGCCTCATCGAAGTCAGCTAGCGCATCGCGGACTGCGGGTTTCAAAAACCAGAGCGCTTCCTTCGCCTGATTCCCGTGCGAGTCACCGCCGAAGATCCACCAATGCTGTTGCACCGATCCCATCCCGTCGTCCTCGCGATCGGGCTCGTGTTTGGCGCAGCCCGTGAGTGCGCCGAGGCCAGCGACTAAGAGGCTGGCTGCGAGCAGCGACGAATGGAACCGCCCTCGAGCGTTGAGCCAACGATTGACGAGCGGAAACGGGTTTTTTGATGAGCGCATGAGGCTAGGACTTTTCGGCGGCGGATTGGGCGGCGCGACGGACGTCTTCGGCCGCGTCGTGTAAAGCAACTTGACTGAGCACGGGTCGAACTTCGGGCTCGGAATCAGCCCAGGAACCCAGCAATTTAACGGAGCGATAACGGGCTTGGCTGTCGGCTGAGTGCAGCGCGACCTCGCTCAGCGCTCGAGACAAAGCGCTGCTCGGCGCTCGGGGTTTTGCGGCGTCGATGGCATCGAGCAGCGCCACGGCACTCTGCTCCTTGAGGATGCGTTCGGCGAGCAGCTGATCGACGTTCGGCCCGGTCATCAGGCGGAGCGCGAGCGCCGCTGCGCCACGGAGCGATGCGTCCGGGCTCGTCAAGAGCGGGAGCACATCGGAAAGCAGCGCGGCGTCGCCCGTGTTGGCGATCCCGCGCAAGAGGTGAGTGCGTTCGATGCCGTCCGTCGTCCGGCGTAGTCGCTCGCCGAGCGCCTGCGACACTTGCTCGGCGAGCGCCGTCTGCCCCGCGGCGCGCAGCAAGCGAACCATGGTGCCGAGTCCGTAGATGGCCGAGGTACCGCGTCGCGAGCGTTCGCCGAGCCATCCGAGCAGCGCCTGCACGGTGGCCGGACTCGGGGCCTTGATGCGAATGATGCTGGCGACCGCGCGCTGCCGAATCGACTCGCTCAGGCTTGCATCGTCGGTCATTCGGAGCAGTGCGGCCTGGGTGCTGGCGCTGCCCGCGCTAGCCAGCGCATCGAGCACGAAAGACCGCGCATCCGGGTGTTGGGCGAGCTCGGCGAGCGCACGCGGCACGCTGCTCTCATCACTCGCCAAGATGGCCGAGAGCGCCGAGAAGGCTCGATTGTTCCGCACTAAGCGTTGTTCGCGGAGAGCGCGCGCGGCGGGCGTTTCGCGGCTCGAATCAGCCAGCAACAGTGGCGGCCCGGAGCCGTTCAATTGAGCGAGCTCGGCGATCGCGCTCTCGAACGTGAAGTCGCCGATGCGCGAACGCTCGAGCTCCGCGTTGTTCTTGCGTTGATCTTGCCCGGTCACGGCATCGAAGTGGTCCGTCGTGCTGGCTCGGAGTGCGGCGTATTCGGTGATGCCTTGCGCCGGCACGTCACGCGTGAAATTCATCGACAGCGAGGTCTCTGCGACGGCTTCGCCAGAGCCGAGTAAGCGGGTCTTGAGCTTCTCGCGATAGGTGAGTGCCTGCAGGCCGCCACCCACGAGTTCGAGCCGACCCTCGGATTCGACGACTTCCGGCGCGACACTGAGTCGAGCTCCGTCCGCTCCGCGACCCTTCAGTTCGAGGGCGTCATACGCGCGCTTCTTTTTGGAGAACGTTTCGGGCTTGGCGAGGCGCTGGTATTCCACCCGATACGTTCCGGTGGCGTCGCTTTCCGTTGCACTCCAGGTCCCGGTGGTCCCCTCCGAGCCGCCGAGTTGCAGCTCGGCGCCCAGCGTGCGCGCGATGCTCACCGCGAACGCGGAGGCATTCGGTGCCATCCGCAACGACCGGACGCTACCCGTGCTGCGCTCCAACAGAAAACCCGCGGCGAGCTCGCGGACCAAGCCGGCAAATGCCGCGGCATCGCCCGTGCTGGAGCCGGGCTCGGCGTCGAGAACCCGAACCTGCAGGGCTTCATCGATCGCGCCTGAACCCCGAGGAACCACAAGCGGCGTCACGGTGAAGCGCGCTCGGAGCGTGAAATCGACGGGCGGCGCGTTCGCCGCGATGCGCACGTTGCTGCTCAGCTCGAGGTGATATTCGCGGGTTGTTCCGACCGCGAAAGATGGCAATCCCGCAGCCTGGGAGCGCGCATCACGCGAGGCGTTCGCGTTTGCCGCGCGCTCGGAGGGACGAGCGCCGCAAGCTCCACCGCCGATTGCAATGAGAAGGCAGGCGAGTCGAGCGAGGCCCGTTGATGCACTGGTCGCCATGGACTCAATCAACACGTGACGGCGCCGAACTGCGCACCCGGTTCGGCGGGAAGGAATCGCGGCTGGCGGTTGCGCATTCCTCGCTCTTGCCGTGTTCAAGGTGCGTCAGGGAGGCCCGCCGAGCGTTGGCTCGCGCGCGGACTTCCTCGGAACATCCTATGCAAATTGCACCTTTCTTTCGGTTGAATCGCGTCCTTTCGCTCACGTGCGGCTGCCTGCTCCTCGCCGGTTGCGGCAGTTCGGGTGCCGCGGACGGTTCGAGCCCCGGAATCAGCGTGAGCCGCGCACGACTGACCGATGCCCAGAAGAGCGTGCTCGGCTTCGAGACACTCGACGGCTGGAACTTGAGTCAGGGGCAAAAGGCGCTCACGAGCACCCACAGCGAGGGACAGCAGGCCTTTTCGCTTTCGGTGGGAGGTTGGTCCGAGCTCGAAAGCGTCGCGCTGAGCTCACTCGGCAAAGCGCCCGAGACGGTCTCGGTGGACATCGAGCTGCCAAAAAAGCAGGCAAATGTCTGGTGGTACGGGGCCGTGCAGCTGTACGTCTCCCTGCCGAGCCGCGGTCTCTACAACCGATACGTCGGGCAGAACGAGCTCACGGGTAAATCGCTCGACCAATTCCTGACGCTATCGTTTCCGGTTCCGGCTGACATCCAGCAGGCACTCAGCACGACCTATTCCGACCTCAAGCTGAAGTTTGCGATCAACGTTCCAACTGGCAACGGCCCCTACTTGATCGACCACGTGAACGTGGGCCAGGGCTCGCCACCTCCGGTCGATCCGAATGCACCTTGCAATCCTTTCTTCAGCGTCGGCCTCAGTGGTGATGTTCGCTACGAGCTGACGACGACCTCGGCCGACAGTGCAGTGCAGCTCCGAGTGCGCAAGAACGGGGGCAGTTACCTCGATCAGCTGCTGCCTGCTCCGAGTGACGTGCTCGCGAACGGCAACCGAGTGTACTCGCTCGTCGACTCCGCCAAGAACTACCAAGCGGGCGACACGCTCGCGGTGCAGTTCAGTTTCACGCGCCAAGGGCAGAGTTGTGACGCGAGCCGTGATTGGGCGCCGGATCTCGCATTCGTGCCGGGCGATCGCGTCCGCTATCAGGGGCAGATCTACGAGTGCCGTCAGGCGCATCGAGCGCAGCTAGGCTGGGAACCGGCGCAAAATCTCGCGCTTTGGCAAATTCCCAATGCCTGCGTCGTGGCCGATTGGGCTGCCAACACGGCCTATGCGCTGGGCGATCGCGTTGCCTTCGCCGGCAAGACCTACGAGACCCTCCAAGCTCACACCTCACAAAGCGATTGGACCCCGCTCGCCGCGCCGGCACTTTGGCGCATGGTGGAAGGCGCCTCCAGTCACAGCGCGACCACTGCGACGCTCTACGAGCCCGGTCCCACGGCGAATGACTGGAGCGAGGTCACGTACGGTCCGGCTGGAGCCTGCAAGCCGCAGCCGGATCGCGATCTGGACGGAGTACCGGATGCTGTCGACGGTTGTCCAGACGACCGCAACAAACCTGCGCCGGGCCTGTGCGGCTGCTTCGTGCTGGATACTGACACCGACCACGACGGCACCCCCGACTGCAAAGACGAGGCGAAGAACGACCCGCTGCAAGTGAAGATCGGTGAATGCGGCGGCGCGGGGCACTTCGCGCGCGCCGGCAAGCCTTGCTACGACGCCGTGCTGCCTGGAGCATTTCAATGCGACGGCTCCGGGAGGTGCGGCAATATCGAAGCTGCCCGTCCGCGTTTCGCGAAGGGGGACATCCGAGAGATCCAGCTCGGTAACGAGATCATTTTCATCGTTCAGACCGACAAAGCCAGCTGGAACGACGCTCAGGCCGCGGCTCCCCCGGGCTCCCACTTGCTGCGGATCGAGCGACAGGACGACAACATCATCATGTCGCGAATCGCGGCGGCGCTCGAACCGAACGCGACGGTGTGGCTCGATGGTTTCGTCACGAGTCGCGGCGTCGTGAGCCACAGCGAGCACGGCGGCGTCACGGGCAGCCCGTTGTGGGACGAGCGCGCACAGCCCAAGAATCGAGATTTCGCTTTTACGAGTTGGGCCAAGGGCCAGCCCGACCCGAACGTGACCTCTGGCTGTGTCTCCATGGCTAGCGACGGCACGTGGAGCATCGGCAGTTGCGGCGCGTTGCGCTCGGTGATCTACGAGCGAGCCGCCGACCACCTCGATGTCGCTCCGCTCGGACCGATCACGATCAATGACTTTCCGGGCGCGATTAGCGGCCCGAATCTGCCACCGGGCAGCGAGCCTTGCTCCGATCAGGATGCGATCGCGCAGCGATGTCGAACGTGCATCGACGAGGTGCTTCGCAAGCACCCAGAAGACCCAGCACCGGCGGCCAGTTGTCCCGATGCTTGCCCGGAATACGCTTGCCAACTTTGCTTGGGTGACGGCACAGACGAGGCCGCACCGGAGCGCTGTCGACCGGTCTGTCCGGAGATTGGCTGCGACCTGTGCAAAGACGCTCACCCCGGCGACGACCACGCTTGCGTCGGTGAATGCGGCAATCGAGCAGCACAAGGCTGTCAGACCGCGTTCGGCGCTCGCTGTGGCGTGACGCCGTCAGACCCTCCCGTGCCCTGCGAACGCAACGTCGAGTGCTCCGCGCCCGGTTCCTGCACCACCGTGTATTCGTGCCCGGGTGGAGGCACGTGCGGTACCTTCGTTTCCGATAAGTGCAGCAAGGAATGCCAAGCCACTCTCCCCAGCACGTGGAACCAGGCCTGCATCCTGGCCTGTCAGGGGGACTTCGTTTGCGGTGCCCCTTCCAAGGACTGCGCCGCGCTCTCGAGAGAGCCATCCCGGTGTAGCGACGAGCTGAGCTGCGCCGATCCCAATGCCGAAGGAGATCCGGATCCCACCGGCGAGCTGCTCTCGTCGCTGGCGCCCGCCACTCCGTCCAGTAGTCCACTTTTGTACCCGCCCGCCACGCCGACGGTAGCCAAGACCATCTATCCGGATGCGATCGACGAACTGGCTCAAAAAGTCCCGGATCCGGAGAAGCACGCGTGGTGCCAGTATGCGATGACCGATCCGGCGGACCAACATCCGCACGACGACGCCGCGGGAACCACGAGTGGTCAGAAGGCAATCTCTTTCGAGATCGATCCCAATCTGATCTTGGACTATCACCTGCACGCGCTGCCGCTCGGCCAGATCCAATTCAAACTCGACGCCATCGCGGAACTCAGCGCGCGCGCGCACTTCGACATCGCCGGAATCAAGGACGACGTCTCGATTCTCGATGCCCAGATCGGCGGGCACGTCGACCGCTGTCAGTACTCCGGTGGCGCCAAAATCGACCTGTTTGGTCACGACTTCTTGCCGACCTTGGTTGAAAGTTTTCCTGCGCTGTCCGCGCTCGAACCCAAGGCGACCCCACAAGCCAATATCGACGCCTGCAACGCGGCGCTCGGTGGGTACCAAGAGGCATTCGATCGCGCCAAGAAGGCGATGCGCGACGCGCAAGAGCTGCTCCGCCAATATCACGCGGGCTTGAAGAACCAGCAGTGCTTCAACCCCGTAGAGTTCTGCAATCAAGTGTTGGGAACGGCGCCGGTTGGTTTCCCGGTCGTCGATTGCGCGACGGCGACGCCCGAAGACGTCATCAACCTGTTCATCCTCTACTATCACTCGCTGGTCTCTTCGAAGGTGACGCTGCCGAAGTTCTCGAGCGTGCCCACGTTGCCGCGCGGTGGCCCGTCACTGCCGGATTTTCGGCTGAAAACGCCGAATTTCTCGGCCCTCAGCCCGGGCACGAAGCTCGACTTTCCGGGCAGTCTGCCCAACCTGCACGCGCTCCCCAACTTGGCTGACAGCGTGGCTGCGCTCTCGAGCTACTCGATTCCGAAATCGGCCGCGCTCGCACAGGATACCCGCGAGTGGATGAATGACTACGGCTGTGGCCAAAACTCGGCGACGGAGCGGCAGACGCTCTTTCAACAGCCGTTCCAGCTTGGGCCAATCCCGATGTTGCTCGAGGTCGAAAGCGTCCTGAAGTACGGCATCGATGGCTCCATCGATTTCGACTTCGAGCAAGACAAGTTGGCGGCGCTCGCGCTCGGTACGTCGAGCTCGCAGGAGACGATTGCGAGCGTGACGGCCCAGGCCCGACCCTGCGTCAGCGCTGGACTCGGCCTGTTCGTCGGCGCCGGCTTCGACGCTTACGGTTTCCGCGCGACGGCGGGAGTCGAGGGCATCGTCAACCTTGGGACAGTGAGCGCCCCGGCCAACGCCAGCGCCCTCGTGAATGCCTCGGCAGAGGACGAAAACGTGCGACTCACGTCGCCCGACGATGAAACGCCGGCGACCATCGCGGCAGACGTCAGCGCGCTGAAAGATGCGAACGTGACCCGCGTGGCGGTGCGAGAGATCGCCCAGGACTTGAAGGGGTTGTGGGACGAAGGCGAGCTGCCCATCAAACAGCGCCGCTTGCACGTGAACCTCGGCTACCGCTACGGGCTCGCAACGAGCATCAATCAAGTGCTGGCGGGCCACTTGAAGCTGGCGCTCGAGATCAGATTTTGGCGCTGGCACAAGCGCTGGAGCAAATACCTGGTCAACTTTGGCCAAGGCATCGACCTCGGCGAACACACGATCTTCGGTAAGGGCGGTGACGTGCTCGATCTGAACATCCCGTGGGCCACGCTGCAGGCTCCGAGCCCGTTCGTCGGTCTGCGCTACCTCGAACACCTGCCCGACGGCGTGGCGATGGCGTCCGGCCAAACACTGCTCGACCACCTGCCCAACTTGAAGATCCCGGTGGGCAAGCTCTCGAACCTGGGTTGGAGCGTTGATCAGATTTCGGGCATCTCCTTGGATCGCGCTCAGCTCATGGCTCTCGGCAAACGCCTTGGTTACGGCGATCTCGCGGGCGACCTAGCGCTCAAGGGTGTCGACCTCTCGAACCTTCACCTTTCGGACCTCGCAAAGCTGGGCTTCTCGCTCGACAAATTCGGCTCGGTCCCGCTCACGGCGGAAGGTTTGGATGCGCTTCACCTCAGTGCGAGTCAATTGGCGCTGCTCGGGATCGAGCTGCCGGCGCTGGCTACGGATCGCTTGGACCTGAGCGAAGTCAGCTTGGCGCACTTGGGCCAGCTCGGTTTGGATCCGGTTCGGCTCGACCGCGTGACCATCGATTGGCGTGATCTGCCCGACCTCACCTATGCGCTCGATGCGTTGAATCTGACGCACGATTTGCGCAATTCGGGCGCGAATTTGATGGCCTTGCATCTCTCGGACTTCGAAAAGATCGGCATCCACTTGGCGGCGTTCCGCACCTGGCCCCTGGAACCGGACGATGTCGTGGCTCTGGCACTGACGACGTCGGAGTTGATCAAACTCGGCGTCGACACGTCGGGTCTCGGCACGCAGATGGACGGAGATCCGAGCTCGCTCCTCCAGCGTGGGCTCGATCTGTCTCGGCTCACCGTGGCTGATCTCTCGAAGCTCGGCTTCACCCTCGCCGACGTCGCCGTGCCCGTTGCGCAAGAGCAGCTCTTGGATCTGAGCGCGGCGCTCGGCTATCCCGACATTCAATCGGCGTTGGCGGCGGTCGGCGTCACCGATCTCGATCACGTCTCCCTCGCGGCGCGCGCGCCGCTGCATGTCGGCCTCGACCAGATCTCGGAACTCGACCTGAGTTCGGCGCAGGCGGCGCTCTTGACCGCTTCCGACTTCGTCAAGCTCGGCTACGGCAGCGCGCTGTCCGGGATCCAGGGGTTAGCGGGTAGCTGCACCGGGCTCGAGGTCAACAAGCAGTTCGTGGGCGAATTCTTCTACGATTCCGAGTGTACGTGCCGGAAGAATTTCGATCGAGCGCAGCCCTACGAGCACGGTGAGCAAGCCTGCTCGAGCGACGCGAACTGCTGTGATCATGCCGCGGGAGCACAGTGTGTTTTCAGCGACGTCGCGGGCCACAATGTGTGCAGCAGCTGCTCGAACGGCGAATGCGATTCGATGGTCTTGGTCGAGCCGATCGACAACTACTCGCGCGTCATCGCGAGCGTCGGTGAGACTGCAGAGGCGCCCGTGTACCACGACTTCGGGCGCCGAGTGGCAAGTGTCACCGCGGAGCTATTGAACCCGAACGGTACCGGCTTCTTCGACGACGGCGGGTCGATCCGCAATCCGCTCGACAACACGCTGGAGACCGTGACCATCCTCGAGAAGCCGGGGGATCTGTGCGGCGGCAAGGTCGCGCATCCCATTCCGACCTACGCGATCCAAGGTGCGCGGGTCCTCGACGACCCGATCTCGGGCGGCCCGTCGCGTGTCCCCGCTTCCCAGGTCGGCTTCTACTTACGAGCCACGGACAAGTGCGGCTCGAACGTGGGCTGGGGCAACCTCAAGGTCCGCTGGACGGTCAAGTTCGATACCTCTTCATGAGGTTACCGGCGCCATTTGCGCTGCAGCGGGCTTTCGATCGGAGCCTTCGGTTGCAGATTGTCGTGCGCGGCATCGGGTAGCATCGACTCGATGCCGCTCTGGCGTGACGAACATTCACGGCTCGAGCTGCGCTACTCGCACGACGACCCGCAAGCGGATTAGCTGACTCTAGGGCCGCGAAGCAGCGGTTTGGGGGGCTGAACCGCTCTTGCTATGGCGCCTCCTCGGGGGGCCCGCTCCATGCAACGCGGATGCATTCTTTGCGCTTTGCATTTCGCAGCATAGAATCGCGGCGGCGCTAACTTGGCCGAGAAATGACCGCGAATTTGCCGAAGGCGCAACGATGGAAACTGGGCAGGCATGCACCCGCTAGTGGCCGCTGAAACGGGCTTGGAGTTTCTCGCCGGCGGCGGCTCCATGGGCGAACGCATTCGTGCCTATCCCTGGGCGAGCACCTCGCTCGGAGAGCCGCAATTCTGGCCGCAAGGCTTGCGCACGACAGTGCGCATTTTGCTGACCACCGGCCACCCCACGATGATTTTCTGGGGTCCCGACCTCACGTGCTTGTACAACGACGCATTCTCTCTCTCGCTCGGTCCGGAAAAGCATCCGGCAATCCTGGGCGCGCCGGGGCGCCAGGCCTGGGCGGAAGTCTGGCCGATTGTCGGCGCTCAAATCGAGCAAGTGCTGCGTGGTGATGGTGCCGTCTGGCATGAAAATCAATGCGTGCCGATCATCCGCCACGGCCAACTAGAGGAGGTGTACTGGACTTACAGCTATAGCCCGATCGATGAGCCGGCTTCTCCTCACGGAGTCGGTGGCGTGCTGGTGACTTGTTCGGAGACGACCCAGCAAGTGCTGGCGGAGCGAAAGCTGGCCGCCGAGCGCGAGCACTTCGTACAGCTCTTCGATCAGGCGCCGATGTTCCTGGCACTGCTGCGGGGCTCCGAACACGTGATCGAGCTGGCAAATGCGGGCTATCTGGCGCTCATCGGGCATCGCCCGGTCGTGGGTCGCAAAGTGGCCGATGCGCTTCCGGAGGCCGTGGCACAGGGCTATCTCGCGCTCTTGGACGAGGTTTATCGCACCGGCAAATCGTACTCGGCGTCCGGCTCGAGGTACGTCGTTCAAGCCTCCCCGGAAGGGCCAGCCGAGGAGCGCTTCGTCGATTTCGTTTATCAACCGATGACCGACCCCGATGGCTCCGTGATCGGCATTCTGGTGCAAGGCGTGGATGTCACCGCACGAGCCGTGACGGACCGCGCGCTGACGTTGAACCGCGCGCGGTTGGACTATGCGACTCGCCTTTCCGGCGTTGGTTTTTGGTACTGCGATCTCCCATTCGAAGAACTCGAGTGGGACGATCGAGTCAAAGAGCACTTCTTCTTCGCGCCGACGGGCCGCATCACCATCGATGACTTTTACGCGCGGATTCACGAAGACGACCGCACCCCGACTCGCGACGCGATCGAGGCATCGATCCGCGACAAAACGCCGTATGACATCGTTTACCGCACCGTTCATCCGGTGACGGGACAGGTGAAATGGATCCGCGCGCTGGGCGGGACGGACTACGCGAGCGACGGCTCCCCGAAACATTTCGACGGCGTCACCGTCGATGTTTCCGCGCAAAAGCTCGATCAACAACACCTCGCGCGGCTCAACCATCAACTCCGCGAGCAGGATCGACGCAAGGACGAATTCATCGCAACTTTGTCTCATGAGTTGCGCAATCCGCTCGCGCCGATTCGCGCCGCAGCCAAAGTCATTGCCGCGCCGCAGGTGGCGCCCACGCACTTGAAGCGGGCGCAACTCATCATCGAGCGACAAGTGACGCACATGGCGCTGTTGCTCGACGACTTGCTCGACATCGCACGGATTACGCAAGGCAAACTGAAGCTCAAGAAGGAGTCACTGCAGCTGTTCGATGTGATCGATGCTGCGGTGGAAGCGGCGCGTCCGACACTCGAAGGCAAGCAGCACCAGCTCGTGTTGAGCTTGCCGACCGAGCCTGTTTTGCTCGATGCCGATCCCTTGCGCGTGTCCCAGATCGTTTCGAATCTGTTGATGAATGCCGCAAAATACACCGCCCCTGGTGGTCACATCGCGCTTTCGTGCTCGGTGCACTCCGACGCGCTGTCGCTGTCAGTCAAGGATGACGGCATCGGAATCGCCCCAGAGTCGATCGCCGGGATCTTCGAGATGTTTTCGCAGATCGATAGCGTAGTCGGTAGGGCCGAAGGGGGCCTCGGCATCGGCTT
>Ga0105241_10002355_pt1 | contig 14187 bp, 18 predicted proteins | sample KBSC64metaG_FD_80422 | JGI IMG/M metagenome (GOLD analysis project Ga0105241, IMG submission 80422) | Corn rhizosphere microbial communities from Kellogg Biological Station, Michigan, USA - KBS C6-4 metaG | ecosystem: Host-associated > Plants > Roots > Rhizosphere > Soil | place: Michigan, USA... | reverse complement strand
GAACTGACGCAGTGCCTGGACGTGAAGATAAGCTTTCTAACCGCAAAGGACGCGTAAGAAAAGCAGGAGCATTGTTTGCTTTGCGTCTTCGCCATCTATGCGGTTAATGGCTTTTGAGCTTGTCCTTGAATCGTCCTGCCTACACCAGCCCCTTCTTAAGTTCTTCCAGCGGATAAAACGTTCCGCGCCATTCCACACCGCCATTCCACAGCGTGACGATCATCGAGCGCAGCATGGTATAGATGAACAGCACAGTGCTCACCGGATGCAGCAGAAAATACCAGGGCGAAATCTCAACCTTTCGCCAAATTCCTGCATAGAGAAGAAACATTGAGGCGAGCGTCACAGCGTAGGGAATCCGCGTCCAACCCGGTGCAAAGAATGTTCCCCAGAAGGGCAGGAGATTTAGAATCGCCATAGCGACGGAACCGCCCACGGCCCGCCACGGCTGAAAGGACATTACCGCGAAGAAGTTCTTGGTCAGGTTGTTTACTACGCCGCGCGCGCCCTTGGCCCACCTGATCTCAATCAGATCGTCTCCGAACACCACGCGTTGGCGAAAACCGGCATTCTTGACCACCTTGCCTAGTTTCATGTCGTCCACAACTTCAAACTTCAGCGTCGCATAGGTGCCGATCTGTTCATATACGCTGCGCCGCACCAGGTTGAAGGCGCCCACCCCGATGTGGTCTTTTGCTTTCGGGTCCGCCACTTTCCAGGGCCGGTGCCCGAAAACAAACAACAGCTGAAAAAATCCGACCATCATTTTTTCGCCGGCGCTTTTCATGATGATCTTGGGTAGAAGCACGACATGGTCCGCTGGCTCGGCCTCGGCGTAAGCGATCGTCCGCCGCAGGCAATCGGGACGGAACATTACATCGGCGTCAGTAAACAGGATCCAGTCGGAATCTGACTGCCGCGCCGCAGACCACATGGCATGCGTTTTGCCCAGCCATCCGGCGGGAAGTTCGGTGATGTGGACAACCTTCAATCGACCGTTCGAAGACGCGGCCACCGCGTCCATGATTGCGCCGGTACGGTCGCTTGAACGATCGTTGACCGCGATCACCTGATAATGCGGATAGTCGAGGGCGATTAAGCGCCGCAAGGCTTGCTCGGTCGAATCTTCTTCGTTGCAAGCCGGGACGACAACAGCAAGCCGATTACCGGTTGCTTCAGGTGTGCGGTCCCACTCGGGGCGGGCGATGTCGGCGATTGTAGGTACGCCGCGGACCGCATCCACGACTCGCGATAGCCAAATCAATGCAAGAAGCGTGCCAGCAATCCAGTGGAAATAAATCATCCGGCATGCGCCTGCGCGGGCTGGGGTTCCAATTCGACGGCGGGCGCGAAACGCATACCGTAAAAAAGAATTACTGCCGAAAAAATCATTGCGATCACTGGCAGGATAAACGCAGTTTGCAGCGAGTGCTTGTCGGCGACCCAGCCCATCATGGTGGGCGAGGGCACGTCACCAAGAATGTGGATGATGAAAATATTAACTGCGATCGCGGTAGCGCGAATGTGAGCTCCGACTGAGTTGATGACCGCGGCATTGAGCGGGGAGGTATTAAACAGGAGAAAAAATGCGGCCACCGCGATAGCCGGAATCATGAGGCGGCCCGGCACAAACAAGGCAACAATCATGAACGGGACGCCCAGCGCCATGCTCACCGCTGAAACCAGGTAATACGAACTCTTGTTGCGCCGCAACAAATAATCGCCAAGCCATCCACCAAGCAGTGAAGCCAGAATGCCATCCACCACCACGATTATTCCAAAGTCGAAGTTGGCGGCTTCGAGGGAATAGTGTCGTTCGCTGAACAGGAACTGGGGCATCCACACCTGAATGCCGCCGAGCGAAAAGGTCATCATGGCCATGCCAAGGGTGGCAGTCAGAAACGCGGGATTACGAATCAGACCGACGAACGAGGCGCGCTCGGGAGTTTCCTTGATTGAGTCGAATTGCCCCCGCTCAGGTTCTTTCAGAAACAGAACAGAAATGGCAACCAGAAACCCCGGCGCAGCGGCGATGTAAAAGGGAAAACGCCAGCCATACAGCGGCGCCAGATGTCCGCCCAGTAGGTAACCCGCTGCCGATCCGACAGGAATTGCGAGATAAAAAACGCCCAGAATGCGGCCGCGCTTGTTCTCTGCAAACAGATCGGCCACAAACGTCGGCGCGATAGTCACGAATGTGGCTTCGCCGATTCCGACCAGCGTATGCCGCACCAGCAATTCGGTGTAGGTGTGCGTCACCGCAGTGAGCAGAGTGAGGCCGCTCCAGAAGATCGCGCCTAACGAGATGATAATCTTTCGCGAATAGCGATCGGCCAACGGGCCGACGAACGGCGCGGCCAGCATGTAGCAGATGAGGAATGCGCTGGTCAGATATCCGATTTGTGCTTTGCTGATGTGGAATTCATTTTGCACCAGGGGCTGGACCGCGAACAGAACATTTCGGTCCGCATAGTTGAGCAGATTGAGCGCGGTGAGCAGGAGCAGCGCGGTGGTCGGATGAGGCTTCCTCGAGGTCACTTAGCGATGGAATATAACACGGCCTTGAATGGGATCGTCTTACCCGTACTGGGGAATCTACTTGAGATTCTTGCCCTTCGGCCAGCGAGCGACGACCACCGTCGAAATTCCTCCGCGCGGACGGAAGTCGCCTTTGACTTCTGCCCACACCGGTTTCGCCCAGCGGACTACATCTTCGAGCACCTGGTTCACAACGTTCTCCTGAAAAATCCCCAGGTTGCGATATGACTGAAGATATTCTTTATAAGACTTCAACTCCAGGCAGCGTTTGTCCGGCACGTAACGAAGGGTTATCACTCCAAAATCCGGCAGTCCGGTCTTCGGACACACGGATGTGAACTCGGGATCATCAATGAGGATTTCGTAACCGGGAAACTGATTGGGCCAGGTTTCAATTTCGGGGAATCTATTGTCCAGTCCGGCCTTAGCATGTTCGGGCGTGTAACGAGGGGTCTTCGGCATATGAAATTTCACTAAGTTCGGCAGGCTGTGGCCGCCGGTAACTTTGAGGGTCTTTCGGCCCAGAGGCGGCATCCAATTGATTAAATCGGCGTTTTTCTCCGCGCGTAACGCGATGATAGCATTAGCTGTCGATATTGAATGGCCCTGAACAATTCATCAAAAGCTGGCTTTTTTGCCCGACGCCACTGGCTGGTGTGGGCGGGTGTCGCGGTCGTTGCTGTGGTCCTTCTGGGCTCGTTCGCATCTCGTGACGATTCGGTTCCGGTGACCGTCGCAGCTGTCACTCGCAAGAATATTCGCAGCGTGATCGCCACCAATGGAAAAATTGAGCCGGTTAAAAACTTCGAGGCCCATGCTCCCATCGGTACTACGGTGAAGCGGGTTCTGGTGAATGAAGGCGATCACGTAAAGAAGGGCCAACTGCTGGTTGAACTTGATGCCGCCACGGCACGGAGTCAGGCCGCGCAGGCGCAGGCGCAGCTTAAGTCCGCCGAAGCGGACATCAGTGGGCTTGAACACGGCGGTACCCAGGAAGAAGTGATGACCTTGCAGGCCCAACTGGTGAAGGCTCGGGGCGACTATCAGACCGCGCAACGCAATCTGGAGGCGTTGCAACGGCTCCAACAAACCGGAGCCGCGTCGCCAGGTGAAGTCCGCGCCGCGCAGAATCAGTTGGAGGCCGCGGCTGCGCAAGTCAAACTTCTGGAATCGAAGCAGAAAGAGCGCTACTCGCATCCTGAAATTGCACGGGTGCAGGCGCAACAATCAGAAGCCCAGAGCGCCTACGAAGCCGCCCAGGATGTCTTGTCGCAGCTTCTAATTCGCGCTCCATTCGATGGGGAAGTATATTCGCTTCCGGTCAAGACAGGAGCTTATGTAAACCCCGGGGATTTAGTCTTGCAGGAGGCTGATCTTTCCAAAGTGTTGGTTCGCGCTTACGTGGACGAGCCCGACATCGCAAAGCTCGCACCCGGCGAACCCATCGAGCTCACCTGGGATGCGATGCCCGGCCGCATCTGGACGGGCGAGGTAAGTTCCATTCCTGCGACGGTAAAGTTGCATGGGGCCCGCAACGTCGGCGAAACCACCTGCATCGTTTCTAACCAGGATTTCAAATTGCTGCCGAATATCAATGTCGGGGTCACCATCGTGACGGCAGAACATGATCACGTGTTGACGGTGCCGCGCGAGGCACTGAGGCAAGAGGACTCCTCACCTTATGTTTTCCAGGTGATGGGAAATGAGTTGCACCGCCAGAACGTGCAGACCTCGATTGCGAACCTTACCAGCGTCGAGATCACCAGCGGAATTCACGAGAATGCGCTGGTCGCCATCGGCTCGACCAACGCCAAGCCTCTTCGTGATCGTCTGCCGGTGAAGGTGATCCACTGATGATTTCTAGATTCATAGTTAATCTCGTCCTTGCTCTACTCATCGCTATTCCGGCGCTGGCCGGCGCTGACGAAAGTGCGCCCGCATTGCTGGCTTCGGGACGAGTGGACGAAGCGATTGCTGAGCTACACGGCCAGATCAATTCTTCCCCGAATGATGCGTTAGCTCATAACCTGCTCTGCCGCGCTTATTTCAGCCTCGGGGAATGGGACCGCGGAATTGCCGATTGCGAAAAGGCCGTTTCGCTGGCGCCTGAAAACAGCAAATTTCACCTCTGGCTTGGGCGCATCTACGGAGAGAAGGCCGACAAAGCCAGCTTTATGACTGCTGCTGGGTTGGCGCGTCGCGTGGCGCGCGAGTTTGAAGCCGCAGTGCACCTGAGTCCGCTCGACGTGGAGGCGCGGACCGATCTGGCGGAGTTTTATCTGGAGGCGCCGGGAATTGTCGGCGGTGGACGCGACAAGGCCGAGCAGCAGGCAAGCACGCTCCGCGAGCTGGACCCCGCCAAAGCGCATTGGGTAAATGCACGAATCGCAGAGAAGAAGAAAGATTTTCCGCAAGCTGAGAGAGAATACCGAGCTGCCATCGAGGCCAGCCATGGCGCCGCCAGCGCATGGTTGAACCTCGGTCTGTTCTATAAGCATAGGGAGCGTTGGGACGACATGGTCCATTCATTATTGCAAGTGCGTTCGGCGGCCCTCGATCGTCCAGATGCGCTAGTGGATGCGGCCGAGATACTGCTCCACGCGAAACGCGAGCAACCGGAAGCGGTGCAGCTGCTGCGGGCGTATTTGCGATCAAATGCTCAGGTGGAGCAAGCCCCGGCTTTCAAAGTGCATTACCTGCTCGGCTCTGCCGCCGAACAATTAGGAGATAAGCAAAACGCGGTATCCGAATATCATTCAGCGCTCGAACTCGCAAAAGAGTTTCAGCCCGCGCAACAGGCGCTGGCGCGCGTGAACCGTTAGCATGATCATTTGCCGGGTCGGCCAGATTTTTTCTGTACAACCCATGTTTCCCGGTAAGGTGGAGCTATGAAACCTGCCTTGCAGCCATCATGCAGGATTTTATTTTCGCTCCTGTCGGCTATTATTTTTCTTTCACCCTGCGCAGGTGCTGAACCGCTGACTCTAAAGCATGCGGTGGAACTGGCACTCACGCACAGCCCCGCAGCGGGGCAAACCAGCGCCGACCAGCAGCGCGCTTACGAGTCATTTCGGGAGGCCCGCAATCAGTACATGCCTCAACTCACAGTGGGGTCCGGGCTGGGCGACAGTTGGGGTTATCCGCTGAGTCTGGAAGGTTCGGCCCCTTCGCTGGTCAACGTTACCGCGCAGTCTGCGCTTTTCAATCCCGCGCTCCGAGACTACATTCGGGCCGCGCGCAGTGAATACAAAGCGAGCGAGGCTGGCAGCAAAGACCAGCGCAATCAGATTATGCAGGATACGGTCCTTGCCTATACCGAGTTGCTGAAATGGCAGCAGCTCATCGGACATCTGCAACAGCAGCATGACGACGCATTGCACACGCAGCAAATTATCGATCAGCGCGTCCAGGAAGGCGTGGACAATCCGCAACTTCGCAATCAGGCGCGACTTGCCGCGGCGCGCGCGAATCTGCACATGGTGGAGGCGGAGAGCTCGGTTCACGAGCTGCGCGCATTGCTTTCTCAACTGACTGGATTGCCCGAGGCTTCCATCGAACCTGCGGCCGATTCTGTTCCCGCATTGCCTGAGATTCCGTCGCAAGCTGAATCCGCCGATATTGCAGCCGATGCCAGTCCTGGCGTTTTGTTCGCCCGCGAGCACGCTGAAGCGCAGAGCTTTCGCGCCCGCGCCGAGCATCGCCTGCTTTGGCCGACCGCCGACTTCGCGACTCAATATGCCGTTCTGGCCAAATACAACAACTGGCAGAAATTTTTTATCAGCAACGCTTTTGAGCGAAATAACGCGACGGTGGGCGTAGTGCTCCGCTTCCCGATTTTTAATGCGGCGCAGCGGGCGCACGCCGCGGCCGCGGATGCGGACGCCGTTCATGCAAAGAAGGAAGTTGAATCAATCAAGAACCAGGCGTCGCAGCAGGTGCTGAAAATGCAGGACTCGGTGCGGCAGCTGTCAGCGGCGAAAGAGGTTTCGGACCTCGAATTTGAGATCGCAAAATCGAACATGGACGCCATTGAAGTCCGTCTTAATGCCGGCAGTGCCACCGTCCCTGACGCGGCCAATGCGCGGACTGAAATGTTTGAGAAATATAACGCTGCCCAGAATGCCGATTTCGCCTTGCTGCGTGCCCGCATCGGGTTACTGCGGCTCACCGGCGACCTCGAATCCTGGGTCAAGAACGGTCTGTAACTTTTCCAGTTGTTCCGCCGGTTGTGGCGGTCTCGCCCTCCATTCAGGTGTAGAATTTCTCCGCTCGCGCCAGGATAAAAAACGAGGAGAAAATATGAAGAGTCCAGCTCGCCGAATTTTTGAAGAACTTTGGAACGACAGAAATCTCACTGTCATTGACGAAATAATCTCGCCTGATTACATTCATCATGATCCGCAGGCCGTGGACATCCCTGCCGGAATTGACGGATATAGACAATTCGTCGACCGGTATATCAATGCCTTTCCGGACTTGCACATGACGGTGGAAGATGAAATCGTGGCGGGTGATGTGGTGGCTGTCCGCTGGACCGTAACCGGCACGCATCGTGGGCAATTGCCCGGACTTCCGCCAACCGGGAAGAGCATTTCACTGACCGGAATGTCAATCGCTCGTCTGCGCGACGGCAAGTTCGTCGAGAGCTGGAACAACTGGGATGCGCTTGGCATGATGCAGCAGTTGACTTCGGCGTCGGGGAAGGCAGCATAAGTTTTCGATATGACTCTGCCGAACGGGCACTGGCCGAGGCCGAGAGCACACAAGGGTACCTCCCTCAAGAGCTAAAGCCGTTCAGAGTCAGCCGCTTTATCGCCTTGCGACTCGCCACCACAGGCTGATCGGCGAGGGAAATTTAGCTTGATCGACAACTCCGGTTGACAACCAAATCGTTTCTTCTATAGGTTGTTGGCCCATGACGCGAAACCAGCAACCGGCGCTGACGGCGTTTGCCATCGGAATGATTGGGCTTGGCGTGCTCGCGTTGGTCTATGGCGACTTTGCGATGGTGTGGCAGCCGGTTCCGGCGGGGCTGCCCGGGCGCACGATGCTGGCGTATGCTTCGGGCGTCGTCATGCTGTTGGGCGGGGCGGGATTGCTGTTCAGAGCGACGGCGGCGTGGGCAGCGCGAGTTCTCTTTCCGTATCTCGTAATCTGGATGCTGCTGAAGCTTCCGGCGCTGTTTGTGGCTCCTGGAATGGAAGCGGTGTGGCTCGGCTTCGGCGAGCTGGCGGTCCTTATGGCTGGAGGTTGGGTTTTGTTCGCCAAGGTGGCGCAGCTGCCTGAGGGATCGCCGTTAAGGGGGCTGAGCAGCGAGAGAAGCATACGGTTGGCGCAACTGTTTTTTGCGATATGGCTGATACCCATCGGCCTCTCCCACATTTTTTATGTACAGGCTACGGTCGACCTGGTTCCCGCCTGGCTGCCTTATCGCGAAGGCTGGGCGTATCTGACTGGCGCGGGACATATTGCTGCCGGGCTCGGCGTGCTGTTCTCGGTTTTTCCCCGACTGGCCGCTTCTCTCGAGGCGGGGATGATCGGTGTATTTACTCTTCTGGTTTGGGCACCCCGGATCGTGGCTGAACCGAAGGCACGGCTGCCGTGGACAGCATTCTTTATCTCGTGGGCGATTGCGGCGGCGGCTTGGGTTGTATCCCTGAGCATCGCGGCGAAGCAGCCTGCCAATGAGACGATTGCCTCCAGGAAGAGTGCGGCGGTGTAGTTTCTAAATATCTGCAATTGAAAATGCCCACCCCGGTCGCAAAAAATGCGCGTAAGGGCGGGCACTCTTTTTCCAAATCCTTCAAATTCAATTTCAACCTAAAAGCAGACTCCGGGCTAAGCGGCTTCAAGAACGGACAGAATATTCCCCGCCGGGTCCTTGAACCAGGCGATGGTCGGTCCGTTGCCACGAGAGATCCCCCGAGCGTCGGTCTTCAAATGCGGTTCGTTATAGACTTCAAACCGCACGCCGCGCTGGTTGAGTTCGTCGACTGTTTTTTCGACGCTGTCCACGGGGAAGTTGAGGACGGTGAAAGTGGCGGGCTGGTGATTGGGTTTCGGGTACATAAGTGCCTTGCCGCCGGCGAGAACCAGGGTGCCTTCGGGGCCAGAGGAAACCTCGACGCCGAGCGTTTTGCCGTAGAATTCCCGGGCCTTCTGAATGTCATTGACTGAAAAGCTGCTGAATGCCTTGTTTGGGTTTAACATTCTGATCTCCTAAGTTTTTGGTGTTTTATTTTCGATGCCGAATTGGAGTTCGGGTGGCCCAGGTCGCAGGCGGGTCACCCTGGAAAAGGTTAGAAAAATGGGAACTCAAGAATTGACCGCGAGTCTAGGAGAATTCCTGGACGGACGGCATATTGCAACTATCGCAACCGAGAATTCGGATGGCAGCGTTCACATGACCGCGGTGTGGTACATGTTCGAGGACGGCCGGCTGTATGTCGCGACATCTTCGAAGACGAAGAAGGCACGTAATCTGGCGGCACGACCGAAGGCTTCACTGATGATTGATTCCCGAAAACCGGGAAAGGAACGCGGAGTCACCGCTGCCGGAACGACAGATCTGATCTCCGGGCGCGAATCACAGGAAATCAATCACCGCATCCATGCCCGATATCTGAGCGTCGAAGCGCTAACCGATCCGGGCATCGGCGCGGTGTTGGCTGCATTTGATGATGTGACAATAAGACTAATGCCGGCTTCGTGGATCTCATGGGACATGGCGGTACTTGATGCCCAGGCATTTGGGGGACGATTGGGCGGAACGCCCGGATATATGCTGCCGGCGGATTAGTTCCGGCGTCCTTGCCTGCAGATATTTCCAGCGAATAATTCTCTTTCGCGCGGCGTAAATGAAGAGGGGGCATCATGCGACGAGAGCGCGCGCTGCAAGTTGTATTAGTGGTGGTCGGATTGATTTTCCTGGCCGGAAGCTACCCGCTATTGATGTTCTTCTCGCGAGATCCTGGAGTAGCGATGATCATGAGTATCTACGTCACTATGGGAATCTTCCTGTTTCTCTCGGTGAGTAATCCTGCGGCCAACCGTACTCTTATCGCTTTTGTTGGATGGGCGAATATAGCTCATGCTGCGGTGATGGCGGTGCAGGAGTATCGGCACGTAATTGAACCGCGAGAACTGCCGGGAGTAGTGCTATTCCTTTTAGTTGGAATATTGCTGCTGGCGCTACTTCCGGCGAAGCCTGCTCACGCGGCTTGAGACTGAGATGCGGTGTGACTAGAATGCTGGCCAGTTGTGTTTGCAGAGGCATCTATGAAAATCGGTTTTTCCCTTCCTAACATTGGACCGATCGGTACCGCCGAAGCGGTAACGAAAGTTGCCCAACGCGCCGAGGCGGTGGGATACCAGAGCTTGTGGACGATCGAGCGCGTGCTCTATCCAGTGCAACCGCAGCGGCCGTATCCTGGCACTCCGGATGGTTCGTTGCCGGAAGTTTATAAACACGTGCTGGACCCGTTGGGGGCGCTTACGTTCGTGGCCGGCGTCACCAAGAAGATCAAGCTGGGGACAAGCGTGCTGGACATTCCTTATTACAACCCGGTCATGCTGGCACGGCGGCTGAGTACTCTGGACTTGCTTTCGGGCGGCAGGCTGATCGTTGGACTTGGGCTGGGCTGGTCAAAAGACGAAATGGATGCCACCGGCGCCGACATGACTAAACGCGGCGCGATGGCGGATGAATTTATTCAAGCGTTGAAGAGTATCTGGACGACGAATCCAGTTGAGTTTCATGGCAAGTTTTACAACATTCCCAAGTCGTACATAAATCCGAAGCCGGTCCAGAAGCCGCATCCGCCAATATATATGGGGGCATTTGTGCCAGCGGCATTGAAACGGGTGGCGACGATGACGGATGGCTGGAATCCAGTTTTTCTGCCGATACCGGTGATGTCACAGATGTTCGACAGCATCAAGCAAATAGCGACACAGGCTGGGCGTGACCCGTCAACCCTGGGCATGATTGTGCACGCAATTGTGGAACTTACTGATAAGCCGTTGGGAAGCGAGCGGCCGATATTCTCCGGATCGTTTGAGCAGATCGCGGATGATGTGCGCGGCTGCGCGAAAATCGGTGTCGGTGAAATCTTTTTCGATCCCGGGTTTTCTCCAGGAGGCCAGTCGCTTGACCGTTGGTTGGCGCTTCTCGACCAACTGAAGGGAATGATGAATGTGAGCTAACGCTCAGGCTCAGCGGCCGTGTTCGTCAATTTGCCCCAGGTGCTGATCCGCAGAGGCGTAATGCGCAAAATTGGGCCGTCATCGGCAAGCATGCCGGAGCGGTACTGCGGATACTTTGCCTGCAATTGAGCAAGAGCATGTGCTCGTTCCGCAAGGCTAGAGACGAGCTCAGCTTCTCCGCGTACCAGCACATACCAGAGACGAGTCCAGTCCTCATCGTATTCATCGATGAGCAACGCCACTTGCCGATTCATCTGGATGTTTTTCAGACGGGCCAGTCGCCCAGGTGGCACGTTCTTCGGCTTGCGATCGATTGCCGTGTAGAAAAGAGAGCCGTCGTAGCTGAAGCAGATAGGAACCATGTGGGGCGTACGATTGGCGTCAATTGTGGCAAGGCGCGCAACGCGTGCAGCTTTCAATTTGGCGCGAGTCTGGTCTGACATCAGGGGCGATTTACCAGCCATGATTCGGATGCTGACCTCGATCTATTTTAAGCTCAGGTAGGATTCTGGCGTTTCGGTTGTAAGCTTTTCTGTTTTGCTATTCAGCAGGAGGCGGACAATGTGGCGAGAGCGAGCGCTCAAGGCTGTAATGGCTGTAGTGGGATTACTGTTTACGGCGGGGATTTATCCGGCGAGCATGATCCTGTTGCATCGCGACCAGCCCGGGTACACCGATGCGATGATGTTGAGCCTGTATTTTGTGCTTGGAATTCTTTTGTTGCTGGCGGTGCGGAACCCGGCGGAGAATCACAGCCTAATCGCCTTTGCTGCATGGTCGAGCGTGGCCCATGCGGCCGTTATGGCGATCATGGCGCTTAGGGACGCTAGCCAACGTGGATTTCTTCCGGGCGTGTACATTCTGGTCGTCATCGCCGTGGCGCTCCTCGCGTTATTTCCGGCGAAGCAATCGGCAGAGGGACAATCTCCGGCGGTGCCTAGTGTCAGTTCAACTCTGCCGGGGTAACGGAACTGTAACGCTTCTGGCCATGGTCACACTATTTCTCAAGGAGGAAGACCAATGGCTCATTTTGCAACTTTCAACATTCTCGCCGGAAACGGTATCTTCGAAATCTATCGCGGATCAGACGGTAAACTCCACATTCGCTGGATTCTGCCTGACCCTCCACCGGACTTGATGGCCGAGTTGCGGGCGGTCGCAGTGGTACTGAATGAAGCTTCTCAATTGAAGAACAAAGCAACGGCAGAAAAGTTCCAGCAATTTGCGGAAGGGCTACTTAACGCGCGGGCGGCGGAGTTGCGCGGGGTAATGGAGCAGGCGACAGAAGTGGCTCGCGCTTCGTAGGGTGCGACACAAGCTTTTTTGGAAAACTAATTCGGCACCCGAAGATTCCCGCTCAATTTGAACCTTGGGCGGGATTTTTGTCCTTAATTTGTCTCCAAGACTCCTGCCGCAACCTTTGTATCGTCAGCGCATCTTATCGGCAAGGAAAGCGAATTCTGAAATCCATCGAGAATTTGCGAGGAGACTAAGATGGCTGAGTCTGTAAAGGTCGCGCTCTTTGTTCGTCTGGAAGCGAAGGCGGGAAAAGAGGCGGAGGTGGAGCAGTTCTTGCGCGGAGGACTTGCGCTGGTACAACAAGAACCCGCCACCACGGCATGGTTTGGCATTCGACTGGGACCGACTACATTCGGAATTTTCGATGCGTTTCCCAACGAGGCGGGGCGGCAGGCGCATCTCTCCGGACAAGTCGCGGCAGCCCTGATGGCAAAGGCGCCCGATCTTTTGGCCGAGGCTCCCAGCATTGAAAAAGTTGATGTGCTGGCGGCGAAGCTGCCTGCTTAGGGCTTGATCGTCTTAGCGTTGTTTGAGCATCCGCACCAGGGCCCGTCCAATCGTCAGGGGATGCGTCAGCAAGATGAATGCTCGTCCAAGCAGACTCTCTGGCTCGTGAAAGACTCCGAGTTGTCTTAGGACTGTCCCCCGATCGTAGTAAATTTTTTCCCCGGCAAGACGATCATCGGCGTCGAAGGTGTATACGCCGCATAGCGGAATCTCGAGCTTGCGCCCCGTGGCCGGAAGACCACGCCATGGGCCAAGGTGGGTGCCGCGTATGATGACTTCGAGCACAATGGAGTCATCGGTGAGATGCCTTCGCTGTACGTCAATCTGCAAGTCGGGCAGAGCGGCCATCAATTGTTCGTAAAATGAGCGAACGCCGCTGCTGCCCTCGAAGTGTTCACCCCAAGCCTCGTCATCGTATCGTGCGGTGCTGCCGAAGGTGCGAATAACGCCCTCGAGATCGTGAGCGTTCTCCAGCCGGACATGTTCTTCGACGAGTACGATTCGGGCTGCGCGAAAGTCATTGTGTTCTGGAATACCTCCGCTTGCGATAGCCATCACGCGTCTCCAGCTCAATAAACCAATTCTAGAAACAGTTATTCAGCGATCGGCTGATCTCCACTCTCTAGCAACAACGAACTGAAAATCCGGGGTAAAGTTATGGTTAACAGGGTTTTCCTTGAAATTCCCGCGCAGCCTGAACTCAGCATGGTAGAAACCGTCCGACGGGCAACATTCAGGGTCCTTGGGCTTATAAATGCCTGCTGAATAACGGAAGCCTGAGCCATCAAACTCCAACTGTCCATTGCGCAGCTCCTCGGGGGCATTAAGCACGTTGGACTTGCTTACATCTGCAAAGGGAATCGTGGAAACGATATTGTCGCTTGAAATCGTGTAAACAGCGTGTTCCGTGATGCCACCGGATCCGGAAATTCTATTGCGGACATATAGAAAGCGCAGGCCATTTATGGAAATGAAATCCTGTTCGAAGTCATTTTCGGAATACAGTTCGCCGTTCACGATGCCGGCGTCAGAATCGAGAATCTTCAGGATCTGATATTTGTTGTTTTCAGGCGCGGCAATGACGATGGCATCGTCGTTCATGCCGGACTTTGTAGTGGGTGTCGCACGATAGTGCACTGAAAGTAGCGTCTTGTTATTTGGCTGACAGCTAATCTGTTCCTCCCGCGCATTGATTACGGCCCGCGGAAAAGGGTGGTCTTCCTCGGCGGGCAACGCTCGCATCATGACATCTCGAGAGACGACCTGGCCCTCATCGAACGATGTATTTTGAGAGCCGGCATCAAGGGACGTCACTACCGAGAATGCAAGCAGGAGGGCCGCGCATGTGAATGCCGGACAAAATGCCTGCCGTCTGATTGAATCCATCATTTGTTTTTCGGACTTCCGATATTAGGGCGCAGAACTCACCTATACAACTTCAAAATGGCACTGGATCGTCCGGGAGGGAAGGGAGCACGTGTGTATTGACAAATCTTTACGTAAACCGTGCGGTTGCAACAGTTGCCGACAGCGTCGCCGCAACTTTCTTCGAGCAACAGTGTTTCCAATTATGTAGCTTGGAGGTGATGGAGATGAAGAAGGCAAGCTTACTGATGGTTCTGGGATTGGCCCTGGTTG
>Ga0105241_10002354_pt1 | contig 14191 bp, 17 predicted proteins | sample KBSC64metaG_FD_80422 | JGI IMG/M metagenome (GOLD analysis project Ga0105241, IMG submission 80422) | Corn rhizosphere microbial communities from Kellogg Biological Station, Michigan, USA - KBS C6-4 metaG | ecosystem: Host-associated > Plants > Roots > Rhizosphere > Soil | place: Michigan, USA... | reverse complement strand
TCAGGACTCACGTCGACGCGCGCACTGAAAGACTGAAGCTGTACCCATCTGCGCCCAGCCTTGTGCCGGTCACCATCTTCTTGACCTTGCTTCTCCTTCCGCCAACGCTTTTGACGCTTCACCCCGAACGCTCACTGTGATATTCTGAGCAGCCAGTGGTTCTCTGAACGTGCGCAACCCGGGCGTAGGCGTGAGGGCAAGTTAGATGAATACAAAGACATTGCAGATTTGTGTTGGACTCAGTTTCCTGCTCGCACCCGGCATGAGCCGGGGCCAGGCGCCGGCCGTCACGCCCCCGTCCGTCACCCCTTTCGAAAAGCTTCCCGACTGGACCGGCCTGTGGAGCATGATGGGCGGTACGGTTTTTGACACCGCCACGCAAACCGGCAAGGGCGGGGTGGTGACGCACGGCGTCCGCGAGCATCCTCCTTATACACCCGCGTTCGAAAAAATCTATGCAGAGCATCTCGCGCTGCGCGACGCGGACCGGTTTCCGGACGTCCTCACCAACTGCGGTGTCCCCGTCGGGTATCCCCGCATTCTGAATCTGCCGGACACCTATGAATTCGTGGTCCGCCCCGATATTTTTTACATCGTTACCGAGAACGGCCCCAACACTATGCGGGTTTATACGGATGGACGAAAGCTCCCCGCCAAGGAAGACACCTGGGGGACTTATACCGGTGTTTCCGTGGGCCATTGGGAGGGCGACACTTTGGTTTTCCAAACCATCGGGTTGAAGGGGAACCGGGATAATGACTCCATTCTTGACAGAACCGGCCTGGTCCTGAGCGATGCAGCTACGGTGACGACACGGATGCGGAAGATTAACGAAAACACGCTCGAAGCCAAACTGGTGATCGAGGATCCGAAAGCCTTGGCGAAGCCTTGGAACGTAACGAAACAATTTCGAAAAGGCAAGCCGGGCCTTTTTATGTACGATTACGGTTGCGCTGAAAACAACCGCAATCCGGCGGATACGGTTACCGGGAAGACGCTGATCTTAGGACCGGATGGCAAACCGCTAAATTAATTTTGCATTCACCTTTGAGGAGATTCCATGAACAGAGTACTCTTGATTGCGCTGGTCGCTTCCGTTGGTCTGTTTACGATCCAGCCGGTATTTGCTCATCATTCGGGCGCAGGTTTCAGCCCGGACGCCGTGAAAGAAATTACGGGCACGGTTAAAGAGTTCCAGTTTCGAAATCCCCATTCCTGGATCCAGGTGAACGTCACGGACGCGAGCGGCAAAGTCACAGAATGGAGCATCGAATGGGGCAGCCCCAACCAACTGGGCCGGGAAGGCGTGCGGCCGGCGACGTTTTCTCCGGGAATGAATGTGACCATCAAGTTCCATCCCATGCTGAATGGATCTCCGGTGGGCGGCTTCATCGGCGCGAAGATGCCCGAGGGGAAAATCCTTGGTAAATGGGACGCGGGGGAATGAGATCCAGAGTTTTCGTCGTTTCGTTCGGCTTCCTGACTCTAATCGTACCTGTCCTCGCGCAGCGCGGCGGGCCTCCGGCGCAGCGGCCGGGAGGCGCTTTCGGCCGAGGGAACACGCCGACCTTCCCGGGACCGCCGCCGGGCATGCAAGCCTTGCCGGTGGATTTGTTCTTGTCGAAAAACTTTTACAAAGATCAAAAGCTGTGGATGGATCAGCGCTACTTCCGCTGCAACACGCCGCGCCAGATAGCGGATATCTGGACCTCGCTGCGCATCGGCACGAATCCGCCAATGTCGGCGGCCTGGAGCGATTGCACCGCCGATTACCCGCGCCAGAAAATCGTGAGCCCCTATCCTTACAAGACCGCGAAGGAGCACTATCAGGCCTTGTTAGCGGCGGCGAGGGCCAAGGGCGGTCCTACTGTATACACCAAGGCAAACACGCCGGATTGGGACGGATACTATACGCGCGATATGCAAGCGGATCGCGGCGCGCAGTGGATTTGGGGAACCGTCAATCAAGTCCCCACCATCTTGTCGCTGCTCACGCCGGAATATCAAAAACGTTTTGTACAGCAGAACTATCACGAAGGCGTGGATAATGCGCCGCAATGGCAGGCCTCCTTCTGTCAACCGGAAGGGTTCATGCGCTGGTGGGCTGAGGCATCGAACGCCGGGAACTTCCAACTGACCATGAGCCCCTGGAACATCCAGTTTCTCTCCGGTATCGCCGCCAACTTCCTGCGTCAGGTGTTAATCGGAAAACAGCATGTCCAAAAGGTCCCGCAGTGGTACGGCGAGACGGTTGGATTCTGGGACGGCACCACCCTGATCACCTGGACCGCGAACGTGCAAGGCTGGACGCTGTCACACTCCATGTTCGAATTCAGCGACAAGATGGAGACCGTGGAAACTTACAAACCGGCATTAGACGCGAACGGCAAGTTTATCGGGCTCGATCATGAAGCGGTATTTTACGATCCCGATACGTTCGTCCAACCGGTGCATGCGACGTATCGTTTTGTCCGCCAGGCGACTCCGGATGCTCCGGACCGCCGCTTCACTTACATCGAGTGTTTGGGCAACCTGCGGAATTCGAATGGCAAGCCGACACAACTCACCAAGGCTGACCCGCGCTATATCGATTACTACGGCCGGCCGTGGGCACAGAACTGGGAAAGATTTTTCGAAATCGGCTGGGATCGGCCGCAAGGTACCTTGCCGCAGGACGTGCTCGACATTTTCAAGTAGAACTGTGATGCTGTACCAGCCCCAGGGCGATTCGCTCCTCGGGGCGCAAGCCGGTTTCACTGGTCTGCACTTTCTGGGCGTCGAATAGTCTCCCGTCCAGGTACGCTGCGGGAATTGCCGGATGAATATAGTAGGCGCGGCACGCGCTTGGACGATTGCCCAGCTTCTGTGCAGTCATCTTCACGGCCTCCGTAATCTTTTTCTTAGCTTCCATTTGATTTTCTGCCCGCCCCAACTGTTGGAGCGCCAGAATCATCTCCGAGGTTCCTTTCCAGGTCCGAAAATCCTTGGCGGTGAATTTCTCTTTCGCGAGACCTTCCAGATATTCATTCACATCGTCGGAATGGATCTTGACGATTTGCCCCTTGGGGTCTTCGTAGAGAAACAACTCCTGGCCCGGCAGGCATTGGCACTTCTTGACGATGGCGGCTAGGCGGCGGTCCGTCAATTTCATCTTATGTAACTGGCCGCTTTTCCCGCGGAAATGGAAATGAATGGTTGGACCCGTCACCTCAACATGGTTGTTACGGAGGGTCGTCAATCCGAAGGAATCATTGTGCCGCGCATAGTCCTCATTGCCGATCCGAATCGCCACGGAATCGAGCAGTTGCACGATAGCCGCGAGAATCTTCTACTTGCACATCCCACGGCTGCTCAGATCCTTTTGAATTTGGGAGCGGATCTTCGGCAGAGCCGCTCCGAAAACCGCCATGCGGTTGAACTTGGTCTCATCTCGTATCTGCCGGTAGGAGTCGTGATAACGATACTGCTTACGCCGTCGCGCGTCCCGTCCCACCGCCTGCAAATGGCCGTCTTCCCGAGGGCAGATCCACACTTCGGTCCACGCGGGTGGAATCACCAGGCTGCGGATTCGCTCGAGCGTAGCGGTGTCATTCACCCGCGATCCCTGGGGATCCAAATACCGGAAGTACCGCCCCGCTGGCTTGCGGACAATGCCCGGTTCGCGATCGGACACGTAGCGGAGACCGATTTTTCGTGCCGCGTCTCGGGAAAGGGCGGGAGGACTTAAAGCAGCGTGCACGTCCGCATAACTTGCACGCGCTATTCCAAACGAAACAGCCGGGATGGTTTCCGCGTCTCACGTGTGAGGATCGCTATCCGCAGCCTTGGCAATGTTCCCGCCCGCCGCCTTAGCGATTCCAGCCATTAACCGCTTGGATATTACGGAACGAGGTTTTTCGGTCACTACGTCAGAGTCACTCGCGTACTGGTCGCGATGTTTGATCAGGAGCCAGGAAGAGCGTTCGGACTTACCCGGACCACGTTTGGTTCGCACCAGCACCCAGGAACCACGCAGTTTCTTCCCATGCAATGAAAATTTCAACTCGCCTTTGCGCAGGCCGGTTTCCGGATCTTGTTCAGGTTCCCAGGTTCCTTGATCCCAAACCATCACGGTCCCGCCTCCGTACTGGCCTTCCGGAATGATGCCTTCAAATTGCGCATATTCGATGGGATGGTCTTCGACGGCCATGGCGAGCCGTTTCACCGCCGGGTCCAACGAAGGCCCCTTGGGGACTGCCCACGAAAGCAGAACGCCGTTCCACTCCAGCCGAAAGTCATAGTGAAGATGGCTGGCTTGATGCTTTTGCACTACGAAAATAAGCGGTCCGGATGACGCCTTGGCCCGCTCCGCCCCCTTTGGTTCGGGGCTCACTTTGAAATCCCGCTTGGTGTGATATTTTGCCAGTGCCATGCATCTCGATATGCAATTTAGACGCCACCCTCTCTGCTTAGAGAAACATACCAGGTGTGCAAACGATCTAACGAACAGCTTCTATGCCGCTCCTATCGCCCAAAAAGAACGCGCATCCCAGCACGTTCCGTGCGGGCGTAGGAGGAACGGCCCCCAAGAACGGCAATAGCAGGATAACGATTCCGCGGGATGTGAAAGATGCAAACCTGCGCGTCGGTGGCAAAGAGGTGAGCCTGACGAATCTGTCCAAAGTGTTCTGGCCGGACGAGGGCATCACCAAGCGCGATCTGTTGCAATATTACACGGACGTCTCTTCTTATCTGCTGCCTTATCTGCAATCGCGTGCGATGGTGTTAAAGCGCTATCCGGATGGTGCGTCCGGCAAGTTTTTCTTTCAAAAACACGCTCCGGCGTCGCGGCCCGCATGGATTCCGACTTGCGACATTCAACACCCGTCCGCGAATCTAGTCGATTTTCCGGTGATCAACGATGTGGCCGGGCTTCTGTGGGCGGTAAATCTCGGCTGTATCGATCTCAACCCCTGGTATGCGCGCTGCGATGACGTCGATCGGCCGGATTATTTGCACTTCGATCTGGACCCGACGCCCGGCGCAACGTTCGCGCTTGTGCGCGAAGCGGCGCTTCTGCTACGTGATGAGTTGGACGTGTTAAAGATCAAAAGCTATCCCAAGACAACCGGGTCACGCGGCATTCACATTTACATTCCAATCATTCGCGGTCCTGTGCAGAAAGAAGTCTGGACGTTCGCGAAAGCGTTCTCGGTGGGCGCGGCGCAAAAGTACCCCAAGATTCTAACCTCCGAGTACCGCGTGGCCAAGCGTTCGCCCAACCGGATTCTGGTGGACTACAACCAGAACGCATGGGGGCGGACCCTGGCGTCGGTTTACTCGGCGCGTCCCAAACCACATGCGCCGGTTTCCGCGCCCGTCACCTGGGATGAAGTGGAACGCGGCATCGAGATCGAAGACTTCCGCATCGACAATATGATGAAGCGGCTTGCTAAGTTGGGCGATCTCTACCGGCCCTTGCTTCTACAGAAGAATCGCTTCAAGCTGGCGGCGGGATGAAACTGCCGATCCAACCGCCTTTCTTGCCGATGGAAGCCAAGAGTGTGGGAGCAATTCCCACTGGGCCTGAATGGCAATATGAGCCGAAATGGGACGGCTTCCGCTGCGTCGCGTTTCGCGATGGCTCCGCCGTAGAACTCCAGTCAAAAGCTGGACAAACGCTCACCAGATATTTCCCGGAACTGGTCGCAGCGCTGCTCAAACTGAAGGCACCAAAGTTCGTGCTGGACGGCGAAATCATCATGCTAATCGATGGCAAGCTTTCTTTCGACGATCTGCTGCAGAGAATTCACCCGGCGGCGAGTAGAGTCGCCAAGTTGTCCCAACAACATCCCGCGCAGTTCGTGCTGTTTGACCTCTTGGTCAACGATCGCGGACGGTCGCTCGTGGACGAGCCATTTGTAAAACGGCGGGCCGCGCTCGAGTCCTTTGCATCTAAGTACATCACTGGCAATCGGGCTTTCATCCTCTCTCCCGCCACTAAAGACACCGCCGTGGCACGCGGTTGGTTGAAGAGTATGCGAGGTCAACTGGATGGCGTAGTTGCCAAGAGGCTTGCCCTACACTATTTATCAGGCGAGCGTGCGATGCAGAAGATCAAGACCCTGCGCACGGCCGATTGCGTGGTGGGCGGATTCCGCTATTTGGCCGGCCAAAAAGTGGTCGGTTCTTTGCTGTTGGGTTTGTACGATAGCGAGGGGCTGTTACAACACGTGGGGTTTACCTCATCGATAGAAGCCGCTGATCGCCCCGCGCTTACTCGCAAATTGAAAGCATTGATCGAACCCCCCGGTTTTACGGGCCGGGCACCGGGAGGGCCGAGCCGGTGGAATTCGGAGAAGTCCACGGAGTGGGAACCGCTGCGGCCAGAGTTGGTGGTAGAGGTTCGCTATGATCATTTCACGGGCCACCGCTTCCGGCACGGAACCAAATTCATGCGCTGGCGTCCCGACAAGGCGCCGCGCCAATGCCTGATAAGACAAGTGGAGCGCGAAACCAAATCGCCACTCATCCTGATGCGCGAGATCGCCTAAGCGCCACTCGTGTCAAAACGCGATTTACCACTCATCATCTTGCTTTCCCCGGCACGCATTGGCGGGCCGCGGTCGAATGTCCTCTTGCGACCCGATGCTGACTTCGATCTCGCTGTGCGGCTGCGCGAGCGGAAAGCTAATATCGGCGAAGCCTACTCGTTCATCAGCGGCTTGTACTTCCGCGGCAAGCTAGCATATGCGGAAACTTTCGCTGCTCCGCCCGAAGGCGTGCCACCCGCTTTGATTATTGTGCCGGGCCAGGGCCTGCTGCCTCCAGGCGAGATCATTGACGCGGAACAATTGCGCGGCATCGGCGAGATTGCGGTGGAGGAAGATAACCAGGCGTTCATAGCTCCCCTGCTGCGCGCCGCCGCCTCGCTCGATCAACGCGCTGGTCCGGCCTGTCAATACCTGCTCCTCGGCAGCATCGCCACGGCAAAGTATACGGAGCCGCTGCTCAGCGTGTTTGGGGACCGGCTTCTGTTCCCGATTGAGTTCGTAGGGCGCGGCGATATGAGCCGTGGCGGATTGATGCTACGCCGCGCGCACAGCGGAGAAGAATTGTCGTACGTCGGCCTTAGTGGAGCAATTCGTCGCGGACGCCGTCCGGCCAAGTTAGAACCATGGCGGAAGCCGTAGCCCACTACCCCTTGTAACGAGGCAGCAGCGCGCCGATGTTTTCGCTGTAAATGGCCTTCAATTCCTGCGCGTTAAAGACGCGGCATTCGTTGAGGAGTTTTACCTGCTCTGCGGTGACTACGAAAGGAAAGTCGCCGCCGAAAAAAATGTGCGAAAGCGGAACCATCTTCCGCAGTCCGCCAACGCCGATGGGGTTCACCGCACTCGACGTGTCGTAATAGAACTTCTGCAATTCGTAGAGCGCACCCTTGGGCATTGCTGCGGTGGCTCGCGCTGCAGGAGCTCCCTCGCGCAGAGTGCCGCCGTCCTGCAGATAGCTGGCTTGGGCGCCGGCAACTCTTCCAATCATCCCCGGCAAAGCGCCGCCACCGTGCGAGAAGATAAACTTCACGTCCGGATATTTCGCGGCCGTGCCACTGTAGAGCAAACTCACAATCGTGCGGGCAGTATCCATCGGATATTCGACTGTCCCCGAACCGACACCGGGAAGGATTCCTTCGCAGCAGGCGGCGTCTTTCGGATGCGTGTAAACCACTGCCTTGCGCCGATTCAGCTCTTCGTAAATGGGCGCCAGGGCCACGTCTCCCAAATATTTGTCTCCGTATAAAGACTTGCCTCCCCAATTGGTGTACATGTACACGCCGTCGGCTTTCAGTTTGTCGAAGCCGTACTCGATTTCCTTGAGACTGCCCTCGATATCGGGCAGCGGCAACATGATAAACATGCCCAACCGGCCCGGATAATCCGAAAGGACTTTGGCGGCATAGTCATTGATCTCGCGCGCCAGACGGCGGGTGTCCGCCAGATTCCCGAACCAGATTCCGGGACCGATCGTAGAGCACAGCGCAATGGTGACGCCTGCCTTGTCCATATCCTCGATCCCCTCGGCCGCGGACTTGATGGGGAATTCGCGCACCTTATTGTCCGTGAGGAACTTGACGTAGGCGGGCGCGGTGAGATGGTGATGAACGTTAATCAAGCGCGGCTTAGCTTGGGCCAGCAGTGGGCGGCTAGCGAGTAGCGCTCCGGAGCCGGCAGCAGCCAGTCCGGCTATAAAATTCCGGCGAGAGGAACGAAAGCGTGCGTCCATGGCTCGTCATTGTGCGGAATCTGCCGCAAATTGTCAAGGGTGTCCTTGGGAAACTGTCTTAACGAAACATTACAGTCCGAGGCTTGACACCATCGATACCGCGTGAAAGACCAAACCCACTCAGGGGACTACAGTTAGATGTTTTCTAACAAATGGGAGTGTTTTGCGTGAAAAGATTGCTCTATCTCTCGCTCGGTTTCTCCTCGCTTGCGTTGTGGTTTGGGCGCAGGCATCCACGGCGCAAATTCATGGAGTGGTACAGGATTCCAGCGGTGCGGCGGTTCCCGGCGCGGAGGTGAAGGCCATCCAAACAGAAACTGATGTGAGTCGCACGGTGACCAGCGCGGCTGACGGCGGCTACGTGTTGACCAATCTTCCCGTTGGTCCCTATCGCTTGGAGATAGCCAAAGACTGCTTCACGAAGTATGCGCAGTCAGGCATCGAGCTACAAGTAAATTCGCCCCGCGCCTGGGCTTCGCTTGGGACCCGACGGGCAGCGGCAAAACGTCGGTGCGAAGCTCCTTCTCCTACGGCTACGCTTTCTTGCCGGGGTTGACGCGCGAAGACCAGCAAGGCTCGAACCCCTGGGGCGGGCGCGAGACCGTCACCAACGTGAATTTCTCGAATCCATTCGGCTACGTGGTGACTCCGAACGTCAAGTTTACGCCTAGAGGGCTGTTTGAAACTACGCCGTATGACACGCCCGTGCCGTCGTACTCGACGTGGAATTTCGCCGTGCTGAATCCGACCGGAGCAGGCGGCACCGGCCCGATCGGATTCTTCGGGCCGACGATGCAGTGGAATGCTGGCGGCGACCAGCACTGCAACGCGCTGCTGCTTTCGGTGCAGCGCGCGCTGAACCTGATTGCTTCGGGTTGGAAGTGGTCGGGAATTTATCGCTTCACTTCCGGAACGCCATTGATGATTCAGGACGACACTGACGCCGCGCTGAGCGCGATCAACCATCAGCAGCCCAATTTGGTTCTCCCCAACAGCGTGTATACCGGGCAGAGCGGACCCGGCCAGTTTTACTTCAACAAGGCAGCGTTCGCGGCCCAGTCCGCGGGGACGTTCACTGGAAATCTGGGCTGGAATAGCCTGCGCGGCCCAACCGATTGGGATATGGACATGGCGCTCTCGCGGGAGTTCCGGATCAGCAAGATCCAGTTCGCGTTGAAGTATACGTTTTAGCTCAAACGCGGAAATAGCTTCAGCGCATTTGCGCGATGAACGCCTGCGAGCTCGCCGGCCGTAAAGCCGCACTCGCCTAAGCCCGCTAAGTGTTTCGCCAGGGAACCGAAGGGATAGTCGGTCCCATAGACAATCTGTCCTGCGCCGGCGATGGTTTTCAGTCCCTGCATCTGCACGACGTTGGTCGATTGCGCAGTGTCGTAATAGAAACGGCGCAGATGATAGAGCCGCGAGTTGGGTTCCGGCGTTGCGCGCAGATTCTGGTTGATGTTGTCGGGCTGGCCGATGCCGAAACGTTCGACCAGCGACGGCATGGTACCGCCGCCGTGCGAAAAAATGAAACGGATGTTGTTGTAGCGGGTAGCGGCGTTCGTCCCCAGCAGACTGAAAATCGTGCGTGCGGTGTCGGTGTTGTATTCGACGGTGCCTGGACCCACTCCCGGCATGAGTTCCTGGCAGCACGGCGCATCCGTGGGATGCACATAGACCACCGCATTGCGCCGGTTCAACTCGTCGAGGACTGGCCGGAAGATAGGGTCGCCTAACCAATGATCGCCGTAACTCGAAAGAATTCCGACGCCGTCGGCCTTCAGAGTGTCGAATGCGTATTCGATCTCGCGAAGGCTGTCGTCGATGGTAGGCAGCGGCAAAATCGCGAACAATCCGAAGCGGCCCTTGTGATCGGAAACCGTGCGGGCGGCGAAATCGTTCATCTCGCGCGCCAGGCCGCGGGTTTCCTCAGGATCTCCAAACCACACGCCAGGCGTAGTGCAGGAAAGCATGGAGGTGGCCACGCCGTCGCGATCCATGTCTTCTATATCCTTGGCTGGCGTGTAAGGTCTCAGTTGCGGAAGTGCGAACCAGGTGGTGTAGCCTGCGACTTTGCGATTTTCTTTCGCGGTGAGGGCCTTGATCCAGCCCGGCGAGACGAAGTGGTGGTGGCAATCGATGGCGCGCGGGCTCGGCGCAGTCTGGCCGCGCAGGCCGCGGGTGCCGATGACCGCGGCAGCTCCCGCGCCGCCAATACCGGCAAGAAACGTACGGCGTGATGAGTAGTTCATGGATACTCCTCGAAACCTAAATGATTCTACACCTGAAAAGCGGAGTCAGCGTGAGTGAGGTATAGTGTTCGATGCTAATGCTGCAGCTGGCGAACCCGCTCAATGCATCTCCGCTGATTTTCCCCGTGATCGAATGTTTTCACATCGCCGGATTTGTGATGGCGATCGGGACCTGCGCGCTGATTGATTTTCGCTTGCTGAATTTAGCGATGGCGCATCAGACCTCGGCGCAGCTAACCAAAGACACCAGCCCGTGGACACTGGCCGGCCTGATTCTGGTGATTTGTTCAGGACTGCTGATCTATTCCACAGACCCCGATATGTATTATCTGAACCTTCCTTTTCTGCTCAAGATGGGCTTCCTAGTATTGGCGATCGTTTTTCACTACACAGTCCTGCGCAAGGTGGCTTTATCGAGCGAGCCCCCTGGGAAAAGCAAGCTGGCGGCATGTGTGTCGCTAGCGCTGTGGGTGGCGGTAGTCTTCGGCGGAATCTTTATTGGATTTACATCCCCGAATCTTAGTTTTTGACGGAATCTAATATGCTGCTTTGGTTGGCGCGATGGGCCGAGAATACTGAGTTCTTCACTTACATTCGGGCGTCGGCGTATACTTACCCGGTGATCCTGTCGCTTCATATGGTTGCTATCGCACTCTTCGGCGCCATGATTCTACTAACGGACGTGCGCCTGCTGGGGTGGGCGATGCGCAGTTGCTCGGTATCGGACGTCGTCGATCAATTGCGCGTTCCCAAGCGGATCGGTTTTCTATTCGCTGCCACCTGCGGAGTTCTTTTACTAGGCTCGAAGGCGGAGGATTATTACTACAACATCTTCTTCCGGATCAAGGTAACGCTTTTTATGCTGGTGATTGTGCATGCACTGGTATTTCGGAAGAGCGTGTACAGCCGCGCCGCAGCGCTCGATCGCGACCCACAGATACCCGGCCGGGCCAAGTTGGCCGCGGTTCTCTCGCTGATCCTATGGGTGAGCATATTTAGCGCCGGGCGGGGAATCGGGTTTATACTCGCGCCGGGTGGTTTGCACTATGGCGTACCGTAATGGAGGGACCGAAACCATGATCTGTCGAATTTTGTTTTTGTGCGCGGCGTCGCTGACTCTGCTGGCGCAGACCCCGCTCGTTCCGAAGCCGCCGTTCACGGCCGCGCAGGCTGAACACGGCAAGGACATCGCCGCGAAATCGGTCGAGATCCGGGCGCAAATCAAGAATATGCGCGATCCCGCCGAGCCCATGAAGATCATGGGGAACCTCTACTTCGTCGGAGTCGCCAACGGAGAGGTGTACCTTCTAACATCACCGCAGGGCCACATTATGTTCGGCGCGGCGTTCCCCGAAACCACGGGCCAAGTGGAGAAAAACATCCAGGCCTTGGGCTTCAAGGTGTCCGATATCAAGGTGATTCTGCTAAACCACAATCATGGGGATCAATCTGGCGCGGCCGCCTACTTTCGCGAAAAGAGCGGGGCGCAGTTGATGGCCGGATTTGCGGAAATTCCCTTACTGGAACACGGCGGTGTCCTTCCGTCGCCCACTCCGGCTGGTGGTCCAGGTGGATATCCGCCAGTCAAAGTGGATCGTGCGTTGTTCGACGGCGATGTGATCAAGGTCGGTCCGCTGACGGTGACCGCGTACCTAGCGCCGGGCCATAGCCCTTCGCCCACAAGCTTTCTCTACACCGTGCGCGAGGGTGGCAAGGACTACCGCGTTTTCGAATTCTGCTGCTGGGAGTATCCGGACGACCTGAACCGCAACGTCTACATCACGGAAGCTTCGGTGCGCCACAATCTGGAATTATTCCGCAAGGTACTGCCGGTTGACATTTATCTTGAAACCGGCGCCTATGGTTGGTCCGGGACGTTGAACCAACCGTCGGGAACCATTCAGGAGCGCATGGCGAAACTGAGAACTGATCACATGCTATTCGCGAATCGCGACATTTTCAGGGATTGGTCGGCTTGGCGCGAAGTGGAGTTCGAAGAGAAGCTGGCCAAGCTGAAAGCTTCGGGCGCGAATCCGGTTTACACACACTAGGCCGGAGTGACTTTGTCCCCGGGGGAAAGATGCTCGACAGTCTTTCCGGTCGCGGTGAACGTCCGCGTGACGTGCTGCGCACCGTAAATCCACAAGATCACCAGCGGGGTTTCGCCGACATTGTTAAAGCAATGCGATTTCCCTGCGGGTATGTAAGTGGTGTCATAACGCCCCACGCGCGTCGCTTGGCCATCCACCACTACTTCGCCTTCGCCCTCCATCACGGTTACTTGTTCTCCGCAATTATGGCTGTGCATCGGAGCGCGGCGTCCCGGCGGGAATGAAGTTAGGCCGGATGTGAACACGGTATCGGGTGCGCGGTCCGTGCCGACGAGCAGCGTGGTGATGACGCCGTCGCCGCGCTGAAACGTCGGGATGGATGCAATCTTGATGATGCTCGCGGTTGTCATATTCGCTATAGTCTCTCAATGCTCAGATGGTCTGCCAGTTGGTTGAGCGTATTTTGCAGCTTGGGAGTAATGGGGACACCGTTGGTTGCGCGGTCCGCATAAATGTTTGCCGACCGTTCCCCGGGCAGCCGGATCTCGTCGAAACCCGGCAGTAGCGGTGACGATTTCATCAACTCCCAAACTTCATCCACTTTGGCCCTGAACGCCGCAACGTCGGCGAACGCAGCAATGTTCACGGCGACGATCAAGTGTCCGGTGTTGGTCAGCGTCGAAAAATCGCGATTGAAATCGACGACATCGTTGCCGAAAGCCGCGCCGTTGAGAGTCCCGGCCAGCAAGCCAAACATCAACGCCAGACCATATCCCTTGGGTCCGCCGATCGGCAGCAGAAAACCTTCGTCGGCTTTCTTGGGATCGGTCAGAGGCCTACCTTGGCGGTCCATCATCCAACCTTCCGGCATGGTCTCGCCCCGCTGCGCTTTGATTTTGACTTTGCCGTAAGCGGCGTTCGTGGTTGCCATGTCAAGCATGATTTCGCCGCCCTGCGCGCCCGGCACCGCGATAGCGATTGGATTCGTGCTCAGGAGCATCGCGATGCCGCCCCACGGAGGCAAGTGATTCGCGCTCCCCACTGCTATATAGAGGCCCACCATGTCATGCGCCAACGGCATGCGCGCGTAGAGCGACGCAGGACCTGCATGATTACTGTTGCGAGCTCCCACCCAGGCCACGCCGGCTGTTTTCGCTTTCTCGATGGCGATTTCCGCCGCGCGACTCATCACCAGATGTCCCATTGCGTTGTCGCCGTCGAGCAGCGCCGTAGCGGGGTGATCCTGAATGATGCGGATGTTGGGCCGTACATTGATCCCACCGCTCTGGATGCGCTTCACGTACTGGGGCAAACGAAATATGCCATGACCATCGGCGCCGCGCGCGTCCGCTTCCGCCATCAGTTTAGCCACGATTCGCGCGTGCGCAACGGGAAGGTCCACGCTTGTGAGAGCCCTCGCGATGAACTCAGTAAGATCGGATACGTTTTTTGTCATCGTGTAAAGATATGTCAAGTGACCTTTACCGCCCCATCCTCACAGAGTATAATCAAACGCGTTTCGCTGAAGGCGTTGGCGAATAGGAGAAAAGAATGATGTCATTCCGTAAGCTTGGTGGTATCGCGATACTCTTGCCGGTTTCTGTGCTGGCGCAGCCACCCGCGGCG
>Ga0105241_10002350_pt1 | contig 14209 bp, 17 predicted proteins | sample KBSC64metaG_FD_80422 | JGI IMG/M metagenome (GOLD analysis project Ga0105241, IMG submission 80422) | Corn rhizosphere microbial communities from Kellogg Biological Station, Michigan, USA - KBS C6-4 metaG | ecosystem: Host-associated > Plants > Roots > Rhizosphere > Soil | place: Michigan, USA... | reverse complement strand
TTTGCCTGGTCCCTTCCGAGTGCTCGCGTACATGATTTCCGGAAGGATTGCATGGCCGGGGTGTTTAGTCGCCGAGTTATCGGAGACGAATCTATAGTGAACGAGAGTTCATCCCGGCAAATCCCCAATTCGAGCCCGCTTGCAACTAGATGGTGCGCTCGAGGCTCCCTTTCGAGGCAGGAACTTTCACTTTTGAGGAAACATTCGACTCGATCTTCACTTGAAACGACATGGAGTGCATTTAGTCCTCAAGATCGATTCGCTTCCATCCAAACAGACGGGCGTCGACAGATAGGCCTCCAGGGCCAATGAGGGCTACCGACATTCCCATTGTTGAGAGCAAGATGCCCGGGTACAGGCTGTCATGGAGGTAAGCGGCCTGCCAGACGGAGAGCACAACGATCATCAGACCCGCGACCGGCGTCCACAGACCGATGATCAGCAGAAGCCCGTCCCCGATCGCTAGTATTCCGAGCGCTATTGACTGAGGCGATAGGCCGGGCTGCAGAGCCTGAATGCCTTCGATGATGAGCGATATGCCTGCAACCAGTCGAATCAGCAGCAATCCGACTCCAGGCCATCCGCGAGCAAAGCTTGAGAAGAGGCGCCGCACAAGTACCTTCAGGCAAGGCTACCGAAAAAGGAATAAGCATCGAAACACTCAAAAGAGTCGTACGGGGACTATTTCGGTACGTAACTGCGCACTGCCCTGCGAACAATTGGTCCACTGCGCTAGAGGGGGGCAAGGCCTGGCTCGGTCTTGAGTTCATACTTACGTATCACCGATACCATCGTTCAATTCCCTCGCGATTCTTCGTGTGGCTAAATCACAAGCGCAGTGGTGATGACGACTCCACCAACTTCTAATCACCGAGGAACTCGCAAATGCCCTTTGAAGTCAACCGTGGTCGACGTCACTTTCTCGGGGCCGCCGCGATGGCAATGAACTCCCTTCCGTGGAAGTGGTTTCGATTCCCAAATGCCGATCTCCCAATTGAAGGGAGTATGCCCTCCTTGCGAGGGGCTTCGGGGTGGCTAAACTCAGCCCAGATCGATAGGGAAAATCTTCGCGGCAAGGTCACTCTAGTGGACTTCTGGACATATTCCTGCATCAATTGGAGGCGCACGCTCCCCTATCTTCGTGCTTGGGTTAAGAAGTATCAGGAACATGGGCTCGTCGTAGTTGGTGTGCACTCACCGGAGTTCCAATTTGAGAAGAACATCCAAAATGTCGGCCAAGCTGCCAAGTCAATGATGATCGATTATCCGATCGCTGTTGACAGCGATCTCGCTATCTGGCGCGACTTCAGCAACCAGTACTGGCCAGCACTATACCTCATCGATGCTAAAGGACATATACGCCACCGCAAGTTCGGCGAGGGTGACTACGACAAATCGGAGTACGCAATCCAGCAGTTGCTAGCCGAGAATGGCGCGGCGGGGTTTGATCACAGCCTGGCTCTCGTCGAAGCTTCAGGAGCCGAGCTGGGAGCTGACTGGCGCGATCTCCGTTCGGGTGAAAACTACCTTGGATACGAGCGCACAGAGAACTTCGCCTCGCGCGGCGGGTACATATGGGACAAGCGCCATACCTATGCGAGCCCCCCGGAACTCTTGCTGAACCACTGGGCGCTAGCCGGCGAATGGACCGCGAGGAAACAATCAATTTCGCTGGAGGCGGGCGACGGCCGTATCGCTTACCAGTTTCACGCCCGCGACCTCCACCTCGTTATGGGACCGAGGGAGCAGGGCAGGAAGGTTCGCTTTCGGGTAAATCTTGACGGACATGTCCCGTTGAGCGCACACGGAGTGGACACCGATTCACAAGGATTTGGAACCGTTGAAGAGCCCAGAATGTATCAATTGATTCGGCAGCAACCACCGATCATCCCACGCCGTTTCGAGATCGAGTTCCTCGAGCCCGGCGCAGAAGCATACTCCTTCACATTTGGTTGATTGGTCGCTTATTCCGGTTTCACTGTCAGGAGTCGCTACACGGAGGTTGAACATGTCGCTCGCTGAAAACTATGGCTACGGACCAGCTCAAAGTGATTCCGACCTTGTGCTCGCCGCGCAGTCGGGATCGATCTCGGCGTTTGAAGAGCTTCAAAGGCAATACTCTCCGGCCATTCATCGCAAGATATTGTGGATTACGCGCAACAAGGAAGATGCGGAAGATGTACTGCAAGAAACTTTCCTTCGCGCTTATCTGAATCTGCAGAGCTTCGAAGGGAGATCTGCTTTTAGGACCTGGCTGACGCAGATCGCAATCAACTCTGCGCTTATGCTGGTCCGCAAACGCCGCGTCTATGCCAAACTGTTCGTTGAACCCGTTGCTATGTCCGAGAATGAAGATTCTTCTTTCGACTTTCGGGATTCGTCCTTGAACCCAGAGCAATCCTACGATCAACGTCAACGGCTCGACAACATCTCTCGTGCAGTTCAGAAGCTTGACCCGAAGCTGAGATCGGCTCTGGAGATATGGATGTCCCAAGGTTGTTCAATGAGAGAAATTTCCAATGCACTTGGAATTTCGCTCGCATCCGTGAAAGCTCGCCTGCACAGAGCTAGAAAAAGGCTGCTTAGGTCGCCGACATTCAGAAAGCACAGGCTGACTGATTTCGGCGCTTTGCCGCTTCGGAATCGAGAAGAGCCATGCCTGAACTGCGAATGAACCAGGATGATCCTCTTGACTCAGGTCTTTCATCTTTCGACGGTCGGACCTCGGTGCCGCAACGAGAACTGATGAGCTTTATCGACACTGTCTCGCAAATGCTCGGACCTGAATCGTGCGTTCTTTTGAAAGAGATCTGGCTCGACGAACTGGCGTGCATGGATTGCATGCCCGAACCGTCCAGTTCCCAATGGCATCTGGTGACACTAGCGGCCCTGAGAAGGCTAGCGATGCGGCTGATCACGAATGATTGCGGGTCTACTCATTCCTGGGGTGTCTGACATACATAAAGTGCAGGTCTGTTTCTGTATTCTAGAAGCTGCGGCTTCTTGCTGCTAACCAAATCGGACGGACCGGACCTACTGCCCTCGAATCGCGCAACCGTGGCCGACATTAGTTCCGATCCTGCGAATGAGTGATCCGTTTCAACTGCGACGCCCGATTGGTTTGCTGAGGCCAACCTCGAGGCTGACCTCTAGAGACTGAATTCAGGGAGATCATGGATGTTCATCGGCCATTTCGCAGTTGGGTTTGGGGCTAAGAGATTTGCTCCACGTACCTCTTTGGGCGTACTGCTGGCTGCTAATCTCCTATCTGACTTGCTCTGGCCGCTCTTTCTACTATTCGGATGGGAGGCTGTCCGGATCGATCCGAACGGTATGAAAATGGCTCCGTTTGATTTCGTTAGCTATCCTTGGTCTCACAGCCTGTTAATGTGCGCGGCGTGGGCAACTGCTTTCGCCTCGATCTACTACGGAATCACACGTTATCCGAAAGGAACGGTCGCCATCGCTGTAGGGGTGTTCAGCCATTGGTTTCTGGACTGGATTACACATAAGCCTGACCTGCCGTTGTATCCGGGAGGCAAGCTGCTCGGCCTCGGTCTATGGAACTTTATGGTCGGAGCCGTACTTTTGGAACTGTTGATGTTCGCAACAGGCTTGTGGCTCTACCTCTCTCGAACCCGTGCGCGAGATCGTATAGGCCGATATGCCCTCTGGGCATACGTGGTTTTGCTGATCGCGGCCTACCTGCTCGACAGCTTCAGCGGGAAACTGCCGAATTCTGTTAAGGGAGGAATCGCATGGTCAGGTCTTGTCCTGGGAGCATTGATGCTTGTCTGGGCGTGGTGGCTCGATCGGCATCGCGTATCGATTGAAAGATGAAAACATTCGAGAATTTAAACTGTCTTCCACGCTTTGCCTTGGAGAAATATATTACGGAGGATTGGTCGAATAAGTCCTCTGAACGGGCCAGTTCCAGTGATCCGCTTGACGGAAAGTCGCCATGTCGTCGACTGGAGTGAACACAGCCTCGGGATCTCAAATGGGAGGCTAGCCCGTTATGCAGCCAAGTGGCATTCCTGGATGCATCTCGAGTTATCGATGCGTGTTTAACGTTAACTCGGGCTCTTCTTTGGCATTCGGTAGACCGCACATTGGTGTTCCGCCGCCTCCGCACAACAAGCGCGACTGTCAGGGTATCAGCAGGTGGTCGGATTAGGCTTCTACCTTTGATCGGATCATCGTTAGCAGCATCTTGGAGCTAGTCACCGCTTTCAGTGCATGCGGATGATTCGCAGGCAAGAGTACTATCTGTCCGGTTTTGACATTCATGGGTTTGCCATCAATCGAGATCTCCATCTCGCCTTCAATCATCTGTGCCAAAGCATCGAAGGGGGCGGTGTGCTCACTTAGTGCCTGTTCCTCATCGAAAGCGAACAAAGTGATCGTGCCGGCTTCCCGCCCCACCAGCACGCGGCTCACGATTGATCCCTCCTGATAGTTGACTAACCCCGTCAACAGAACTGGCTCTGCGGCTTGTACCTCTGTCTTTGCTCTTGAAGAATTCACTTATGACCCTCCCTGTATTGTGACTGCTTCTGCAGGTTCGGAATACGCTCGACTTTCATCGGAACAGGTTGGTTCTGGCGAGATCAATAATCTCGTCTCCACGCCCATTCAATAGGGCGCGGATCATGTACAGGTTGAAATCTACGATTTGATCCAGTTTGAGTGATGGAGGCATCGCAAGTTCCTGCCGGTTCACCGTGATGTCGACCAAGGCAGGGCCGTGGTGCGCCAGGGCTCTTTCTAGACCAGGTCGTACGTCCTCAGGATCTTCCACGTGAATGGCCAGCAGGCCGGCACCCTCGGCGATCTTTGTGAAATCGGGGTTTTCGAGATCGGTTCCATGTTTGAGGAACCCCGTGGCCTTCATCTCGAGTTCGACAAACCCAAGGGAGCCGTTGTTAAACACAACAGTCTTTACTGGAAGATTCAGCTGACGGAGCGACAGGATATCTCCAAGCAGCATGGAGAATCCGCCGTCGCCCGACATCGTGATTACCTGCCGATTGCGAAACGACGATTGTGCGCCGATTGCTTGTGGGAGTGCGTTCGCCATTGAGCCGTGATTGAATGAGCTCAACAGCCGACGCCGGCCATTCATGGTGAGATATCGAGCTGCCCAGATCACAGGTGTCCCAACATCCACGGTGAAGATGGCATCCTCAGCGGCCACCTCGTTCAAGATCTTCGCAACGTATTGCGGATGGATGGGGCGCTGCCCCGCACGGCCAGTGGCTAGATCGTCCAGACCTCTGCGGGCATCACGGTAGTGATTCAGGCAGGCATCGAGGTAACTGCGGTCATTCTTCTGCACGAGCCGCGGCAGGAGTGCGGAGATGGTTTCCGCCACGTCGCCCACCAAGCCGAAGTCTAGATGGCTACGGCGACCCAACTGTTCCTCCCGAATATCCACCTGAAGAATGCGGGCGTTCTTCGGATAAAACTGCTGATATGGAAAGTCTGTGCCCAACATCAGCAGCGCGTCGCAGTTCATCATCGCGTGATAACCGGAGGAGAAGCCCAGCAGACCAGTCATGCCTACGTCGTACGGATTGTCGTACTCAATAAATTCCTTGCCGCGCATGGCATGCACGATAGGGGCCTGCAGCCTGCCGGCCAGTTCGATCAGCTCATCGTGGGACCCGGCACATCCGGCTCCAGCAAGAATCGTGATTCGCTTGGCATTGTTCAATTCGTTTGCCAGGCGATCCAGTTCATCTGGACGGGGCACGATATGCGGCTGGGCAAAGGTGAAGTTCACCCGGCGTTCATCGTCTTGAGCATCGAGCAACGCAATGTCGCCTGGAAGAACAACCACCGCGACTCCGCGCTTTGAAAGGGCAGTCTGAATGGCGATCTCGAGAATGCGCGGCATCTGGTTTGGGCTCGACACCAGTTCGCAGTAGTGGCTGCACTCCTTGAAAAGCAGCTCCGGATGTGTTTCCTGGAAATACCCGCTACCGATTTCCCGCGAAGGGATGTGGGCTGCGATCGCAACCACTGGAACCCGGCTGCGATTTGCGTCATACAAGCCGTTGATCAGGTGGAGATTGCCGGGTCCGCAACTGCCAGCGCATACACCCAGCTTTCCGGTTAGCGCCGCCTCTGCTCCAGCAGCGAAAGCGGCCGATTCCTCGTGGCGCACGCCAACCCATTCGATCCCGTGCCGCTTGCGTATGGAATCGGTTATGCCATTCAGGGAGTCTCCGGCAACTCCATAGATCCGCTCTACGCCCGCTGCAGCGAGAACATCTACGAAAACCTCTGCAACTTTCTTCGCCAACGCATTCCTCCCAATTAGCCAGATGCTTCGCTAGATCCTGCCCTAGCGAGGCCATTCCGGGGGTTCGCACTCAGGACATTGATGATTAATAAACTCCAGCGAACGCAAGATCTCCTCGAGGCTCGGCGGCGAGACGTCTCCTTCCACGAGGTGGGTCGCAACAATCTCTCCGAATCGATCCGTTACATAGATGACCGGAACAAGACGGCCATCTTCGTCCACGGCACCCGAGCGACGATGCACGGACAGTGTCTCGTCATAGAGTTCGAGAATCTGCGAAGCACCTTGGTTTGGAACAGCGTGCTCTTTCCCGTCGTCAGGGAGGACAGCGATGACTGCTGCTTGTTGATTGGCCAAATCGCGGCTGTGTGTGGCTACGTCCTCAAGGAAGGCCCTCATGGCCTTCGAATGGCCGGGAAAGACCAGGACAAGATTGTCGCTGCCACGGAAGCTCGAGATTCGGACTTCCTCGCCCGATGAGGAATTCAGTGTGAAATCCCGAATCATGTATCCGGGCCTCTGCACACCATTCCCCGGATCGATCCTGGCGGCGCCTCCGACCTCCGCCTGGATTCTGACTTCGTCAGTCATATGCCCCGCCCCTTCCCTTCAAGATGCAGCCTCAAGCTCGATCGCACGCGGGAATAGGATGTTGTTTTCAAGGTGAACGTGCCGGTGCAGGTCCTCTTCGAAATGCCTGAGCCCGTCATAGAGAGCGCGGAAGCTGGTACATGCATAGCCGGGTACCTTGAAATCCCTGCTCAGACTGCGAATCTCGGCCATGAGAACTCCCGCACGATCATGATCCTGAACGAGCAGAGCAATGGGATTGCCGACAGATGAAGATGTCTGGCCGGAATCTCGGCCGAGGTTTCTGCTTTTTTGTTCCAGGTTCGCAATCATCGGAAAAACAAAGACCTCTTCGTCCGCAAGGTGCTCCGTCAGCTCTTCCGCGAGTTCGGCAACTTTCGATCGAATCAACGCGAGTTCCGGGTTTGTTCCTCCGTGACGGTTGACGACTTTTGCGGCTAGCCCAGCGAGGCGCGGGAGTTCCCCCTTGCAATAGGCATGGTGTGTCACAACAATATGCTCGATCAGCCGCGACAGCGCTTCCTTCCTCCAGTCTTTCAACTGAGCACTGAGGCTATGAGATGCAGCTTCGAGCGCGGCAATCACTCGATTCACATCAACTTCCTTCGCTGCGCATGCTTCTCCGAGCGGACGGCCACCTCCGCAGCAATACTCAATCCCGAATTGCTCAAAGACGTGTATGGATGATGGCTGTGTCTGTGCGATTTCCCGAACGGTTTGTGTTGCGGTCGTCATATTCACCTCCAGGGTGTTCCGAGTTGGTTCTGTCAAATGTTAGGTAGCAAGTCAAAGTATTCGTCATCTTCGTTCTTTCCGCCTTCTCCTTTGCCGAGCTCCTTCTCAGACTCGACAAACTCAATGCGCTCGATCCACTTAACCATCTTGTAACCGAGTTGATTCTCGACTCTGAGCCGGAGCGGCGCTCCGTAGACGGGAGGCAATGGCTCGCCATTCATCTCGGAGGCAAGAAGGCATTGCGGCTTCAAAACGTTCTCCAAGCTCTGGGTGTCGTAGTAGGGACCACCATAAAGGGCCTCTCCGAAGGAATAGAAAGCGACTGTGTGTGCTGAAGGCTTCGGGCGGACAATCTCGATCAGGGTTCTCATTGGGATTCCACCCCATTTGGCAATGCCGCTCCAACCCTGAATGCAGTGGTGCATGGAGATGTGCTCCGCTTCGCCGATCCTGCGCAGATCGGCCAGCGAGAGTTCGACTGGGTTTTCAACCAGACCGCTGATCCTCAGTTTGAAATCACGAAAGCCATTTTCAGCGAGACGTTTCCAATCTTCGCGCACCGGAATCTTCCCATTCGGCCAGAAGTAGGGCGAGATGTCCTTTTCCGAATACATCTGCTGTGGGGCCAGCCGGTTCAGCGTCAGGAGTTGCATGGGGTAGGTCACAGTCTTGAGAGCGCGTTGCAGGAACCGCGGCTTGTACCAGGAGAGGTAATGCGCGGCGATCCAGCAGAGAACAACGACGGCAATACCTGCAAATCCAAGCCACATGCCCATGCGGCCTTCATCGTCCGTTCCCAGCACGATATGGTTCATGTTCCGGGCGAAGCCGGTTATCACAACCAACGTAATGTGCACCACCAGGAATGCCAGAAAACTCAGCATCGTCAAAAAGTGAATGGACCGTGCTGACTGGCGTCCCCCGAAGATACGGGCGTACCAGATGAAGTGGTTGACCACGGCAGGTGACATCGCAATCCCGGTCAGGATGGACAACGGTCCGAAGATGAATACGACTGTGAAGTAGGCGATCTGTTGCAGTGCGTTGTACCCGTAGAAACCGTTCGGTTCTGCAGGCAGATGGAATGTGGCGTAGTGGACCCACGTGTTCCATGCCTGGAGGACTACCGTATGTGATGTAGGCACGAGGCGCTTCCACTGGTCAGTCGCGAACAACATTCCCGCAAAATACAGACCGCAGATGATGAACCCGTGCACGTTGATGAAGTGCCAGACACGAGCGATGCCGATGGTGTGCCGGTATCCAGGCGTTCCAATTAGCGGAGACAGGTAGCGGGCGTCGTCCTTCGCCGTCCAAATCCGGTTGCGCGGAACTTCAATGGGTGTAAATCGGATCCATTCGCTACCGGGCGTGCAGTCATCGTTGAAATAAAGCCGCGGATGATCAGCAAGAATCGAGAGGCCGCTCCGAATTAGGAATGTGACGAACAGGAAATTGAAGAAGTGGCAGTAGCGGACCCATAGGGGGAATCCGTGCGGCCCGGCGAAGTTGTTGGGATAGACCACGGGTACCGGCGGAATGTAGGGAAGCCCTGATAATGTGACCTCGACCCATGCTGCAATCACCAGACTCAACACCACGACGATCAATCCGATCGTTATGGAAGGCCTGATCCAAATCCGGAAACGCCGGTCTGGCGGGAAATGAACGGCCCGATGTTCAGCGCCAAATGGAATCATCGTTTCACCTGCGATCTCTGCGTCGAGCCCTCACTCCTTTTGGGCTCCTTAGTTCAAAGCATTGAACCGTGAGCCAAGCTCAGTGTCGCCGGGGAGGAACTGTGGCCACAATGGTATGTCCGTACCGCAGGAAGGATGGATGTCACGGCATGGATCGCCAGAATGCGCATGAGTGACACGCGGTTCAAAACGGAGTACGGCTGTGTCATTGAGGTTCAACGGAGGTGGAGCCAACCATAAAGCTGGCTGAAAAAGCAGACGACTTGCCTCAGCCGGAAAGAGGCACGGTATGAAAACCGGCAATCATCAAAACCTTACTAAACTCATTTCGAACTTCCAGATGGTGTGTATTGCGTTGTTAGTAGAAGCAGGAACCATCTTTTCCTTTGCTCAGGGCAACATGAAACATGCGATCAATGCGGTGCCAACGATGAAGGCCGCTGACATTGTTCGAGATCCCGCCGATCTTCCAGCTCCAATTGGCAATCGCACACCTACCCTGGTGCATGTGACCTTAACTGCGAAGGAACTCATAGGAGTACTGGATCCTGCGAGCGGCACAACATATCGGTACTGGACCTTCAATGGCCGAGTACCCGGTCCGTTTATCCGAGTGCTGCAGGGCGACAAGATCGAAGTGACGCTGGTAAACGCGAAAGACAGTTCGATGGTTCACTCGGTCGATTTTCACGCGGCGATCGGGCCTGGAGGTGGATCAGCCTTGACGCAAGTGCCTCCTGGCCAGTCGAAGACGTTCACCTTCCAGGCCACAGTTCCTGGACTCTTCGTCTACCACTGCGGCAGTCCCATGGTTGCGCAGCACATTGCGAACGGTATGTACGGTCTAATCCTGGTGGAACCATCTGGTGGACTGCCGCATGTGGATCGCGAGTATTACATGATGCAGGGCGAGATCTATACGACCGCGCCCAAGGGCAAAGCCGGGTTGCAGCAATTCAGCTCCGACAACCTGATGGCCGAAAATGCACAATACTACGTATTCAACGGCGCTATCGACGCGATTACAACGCAGCACCCGCTGCAGGCCAAAGAGGGTGAGACGGTACGGATCTATTTCGGCAATGCGGGTCCGAACGCCACTGCATCGGAACACATGGTAGGCGAAATCTTCACTCACTATTACCAGCTTGGCTCGCTGACATCGCCAGCGCTTGCCGGGATCCAGACCGCGACCGTGCCGCCGGGGGGTGCGGCGATCTTTGAACTCAAGGCCAGCATGCCGGGACAATTTGCGTTGATGGATCATGCGATCTCTCGAATGGAGAAAGGGAACATGGCAATTCTTCAAGTCAACGGTCCAGAAAACACAGCATTGATGCATCCCGGATCCGCATTTCCGGGGTCAGAAGCACCGGGGGCAAGCGGGGTGACGATGGCCGATGCAGATGAGGTCGATCACATCAAGGCATCCTCCGCTTCCATCACGAATCCCAAGGTGGCAATGAATATGCCTGGGATGGGCGGAATGCCTGATGTGGCAAGCGTTCCACCACCTTTCAGCCTGAAATCTCTGGGCGGACTGATCGGCTGTCTGACCAATGAGAACGATGGCAAAACCATGCTCAAGTTGTTCCACTCCCAGAAGGTCTATCGTCTGGAGGCGCAGCCGTTTCTCTTCTCAGAAAACGAAGGCAAGCTGGTTCATGTGAGCGGTCACTTCGGCAGCGTGGTAACAGTTGAAGATCCTCGGGTTCCCAGCTACGTTGTCGATACCGTTGACGCGATCATGCCAACCTGTTCTCCAAAGACTACATATGCGGAGATCAGAACGGCTTTGGCACCTCCTGAAGGACCAATTGGCGGAGTTGTGACGATGGGCCCGATGTCGTTCTTTCCAGCAACCATCACGATCAATTCCGGAGAACAGGTGATGTGGAAGAACACTTCGACCTACTATCACAACGTTGTCGATGACCCAGGAAAAGCCATCAACCGTGTGGACGTCAGTTTCCCCTCTGGGGTCTCTCCATTTGGGTCAGCATTGATTCAACCGGGCGGGACCTTCTATCACACCTTCGACAAGCCCGGAATATATCACTACGTCTGCGTTGTACACGAAGTCGGAGGGATGAAAGGGACCGTCATCGTCAAGCCCGGCGCGCTGCTCGCTACCAGCAGGAGATGATCGCATCGATGAAATCGGTTTTGAGCAGGGAAGAGAATGATCAACGAGAATCAGATGAGGCGGCGCTGCAGGGCATGGGTGACCGCCTCAAGCCGATTGTGTGTTCGCAGCTTTTTATTTATGTGATGAAGATGATTGCGCAAAGTCTGCGGGCTGATTCCGAGAGCTTTAGAGATCTTTGGAGCATCGTTCCCCGCAGCGAACATTCGCAAAATCTCGAGTTCGTGAGATGACAGTGGGCTGACCGGCGCTGCGCTGTTCATCGTGTCTTCGAGGCTGGACACCTCGTGAGAGATGGCAATCATCTTTCGAAAGACATCCTCCCGCTTCTTCTGAGCGGTGATGTCTCGCGCCATGTGGACAATGAGCGTTTTCTGGGTTCTACGGTTCAGGTAGGAGATAGTTGAGATGTTCACCCACTTCCGCTCGCCACCACGCGTTGTCACATTTAAATCGAAGTTCGGCATAGCCTTTGGTGCCAGTGTGCATTGCAGTTCAGCACAACGCTCGTGGCACACCTGTGTTCCCAAAGCCCCAACGCCGTGTAGGAGACCTGAACAAGTGTTGCCAAGGACCTCCTCCTCGGAGTAGCCGAAAAGCTCCTGTGCGGCGTGATTCCAGAAACAGATTTCTCCCGACTCCCTGACGGCGAATACTCCGTCGGTCGAATTCTCGAGAAACGCGAATAGCTCTGCTTCCAACATTCGTCAGACCCGCAAACTAGGTTCTTCCTATACTGAAGGATCGCCTGTCGCCTTCTGAGGGGCAGTGACTTTAGTCGCCGAACACATCAACTCCGAACGCCGAGACGAGTTCGCCTGATGAAAATGGTACAGGAATCAGAGACATGCAGCCAGAACCGCAGGGTCCGAATTGCAGCGCTCAATTCGAAGTTGTTGCCTCCGGCCACGCGATGGTGAGCAGAAATGCAGACTCTTCCACTGCTTCCACGTCGTGTTCGAGGCAACGCTCGAGAGCGAGGAGATCGCCTGGCTCGAGTTCCTCGAAACGATCTTCGGGAAGATGAACGCGGATTTTGCCCTGAATCGCCTGAATCGAAATAGGCCCTTCGGCGCGATGGTGGCTCATGTAGCTTCCCGGCTTCATCCGAACCAGGACTATGCGGAACTCCCCATATTTGACGAGAGTTTCAGAACTCCGGCCGGATTCTCGTTGCCACGACGGAGCAGCCTTGAGCTTTTGAAGTTCACTGCCGATGTTGCGCAAAATTACTTCGTTGGCCAGTTGCGGAAGACGATCCAGACTCGTTTGATGACTACTCATGGGAACAGCTCCTAATTGATCCATTTGTGACGCCTCTTACGGAGGATTTCGCGTGTGCGACCTCAACAGCGATCGATTCTGAGAGTATCTCTGCGCCATGAAACCAGAAATAGTTCGCATGTCATGCCCACCAAGACAGTTGTACTGTGCCTGAGCCTCTGCGAAAACTCTGGATGACAGATGTACTCCGCAGCACAACAGTTGATGCATTTACCGCCACTGCGCGATTTCTGAGAATGAACTGTTGAAGCTGGACGAAGCAATCCATTGAGACGTACGGTGGACGGCACTGCAATTCTTCCGCGTGCCTCCTGATTGGAGAAGATCATGATCAGCAGCAAGCAGACCATCGGGCAGATTGCCCATTCGGCGCCATCAACCATTGAGGTCTTTCAGGCACTCGGCATTCAATATTGCTGTCATGGAGAGCAAGGGGTCGATTCAGCATCGGAAGCCGTCGGCATGTCGGTTCCTGATTTATTGGCGAAAGTCGAGCTGGCCAAGAAGTCTTCTGGTGGCAGCAAAGGACCTTGGGTTGATCCAGTTCTGGAGGCGCTGATTCTGCACCTCATCCGAAGCCGAGAGACCTCGATCGAAAGCGAGTTGCCGCGCGTTGCACTCTTAGCCCGCTCAGTGGCTCAGTGCGGGGAGCGAGTTCAACCGAATGCAGCGGAGCTTGCCATGGTTGTAGAAGCGTTAGCTCGCGAACTTGAATCGCACCTCGCTAAAGAGAAGGTTCAGTTATTTCCCTTGATTCAGAACGTCGAACTTGCATATGTCGGCGAAGACGTGAGCATTGCCCATCCAAAAGCATTTCGCCGGAGCATAGGGAGGATGGTGCATCAACATGAGGAGATAGGATACCTGCTGTCAGCTGCTAGTCGCTTAACGGACGGGTATGACGGGGCGTCATCAGCCTGCTCTCCATACCACGAACTTTGTGACAAGCTGAAGAATCTGGACCGTGAGATTCGGGAACAGGTTCACCTCGAAAATAACGTTCTCTTCAATCGCGCATTGCAGTTTTCTGACGCTCTGCGGCCGGTGACGGCGATGGCGCACTGACGACCTGTTGATCCAATCCGCGCCAAACTCCACAATTTCCAGAGAGGATCGGAATGCGCGGGCGCTCACGGAGTGTGCCTAACAGGAGCGTTTTGCTCCTGCCACATGCCGATTCAATCTAGCAATGCTCCTACGCTGCGCTCGGGATCGTTGGAGTTCTCCCCCCGAACCTGTAAGCGGGCGCAAATCTGAATCAGGAACGATTTAGCGGAGGCGAGAGTGGGTATGTATTGATGCACAGTCCCGGATCCAGCGATCCACTCTGAAGTAAAGTGGCCAACGCGTTCTTGTGAATTCCGCCGCGTCTGAGGATATTTGCCGCGCGAGTAGGCCGCTCTACGGCAACTTGGCGGCACGAGATCGATGAAGCCTAGCCGACTT
>Ga0105241_10002348_pt1 | contig 14218 bp, 13 predicted proteins | sample KBSC64metaG_FD_80422 | JGI IMG/M metagenome (GOLD analysis project Ga0105241, IMG submission 80422) | Corn rhizosphere microbial communities from Kellogg Biological Station, Michigan, USA - KBS C6-4 metaG | ecosystem: Host-associated > Plants > Roots > Rhizosphere > Soil | place: Michigan, USA... | reverse complement strand
TGTATTTGAACTTGATTGCGCGTGAGGTTCGCAAGGCTGGCTTCGGTGTTGTCGCTGAGGCGAAGAATGTTGCCATGATCCAGTTGCACTTCAGCCCGCGAGTTGACGCCGGTTGAAACTTTGTCGCTGCTCACCATGGGCTGGTTCAAAGCGGCGGTGGCCCAATCTCCGGAGTCACCACGCTGCGTGGAAACGTCTCCGTGGATCAGACTGACGCGAGCCACGCTCGACCTGGGTTCGGCTTGCACCTGACCTTGTGGCTGCTCCTGACCTTCTGGCTGCCCTTGCGACTGCAGAGGCACTTCTTCCGACACCTGTGCACCCGCGATCGAAACCACGCTCAGGATCAGTGCTCCAACCATCAATGCGAATCTGTTTTTCATGGCCCCACCTCTCGCGGGAAAACCCCGCGCACGAGTGACATTGCAGTTGCCTTGCCAAATGGCCTGTTTAGTAGAGAAATAAGCATTTTGTTTTCAATGGGTTATGACGTGTGCGACAGGAGGGTTCCGTGGCGGACAGTGCCGCTGGTTCAGTTCAACCGAAAGTGGTGGTTTTCAACCACCCCACGAGGCTATTCTTCGCCTTCTTTTTCTGGATCGTCGCCGATGCCGATCTTCGAGAGCCGGTAGCGTAGCGCGTTACGGGACAATCCCAGCATGCGCGCGGCCTGGCTTTTATTTCCGTGAGCGCGGCGCAGAGCTTCTCGGATTATCTCGTCTTCCCACTGCTCCAGAGTGACGCCGTCAGGAAGAAAGCCAGTCGCGAGATCTGTAGCTTTGCCGGCTGCCCGCGAATCGATGTGTATATCGCTGGCCTCGAGCAATGGGCCTACGGCCAACGCCGATGCCCGCTCCATGATGTTCTGCAACTCACGAACATTTCCCGGCCAGTGATAGTCCATCAGAATTTTGAAAGCTTCCGGCGAGACACCCGTGATTTTTCTGCCGGAATCTTCGGCGAAGCGCGAGAGAAATAGTTTTACCAGCTCAGGAATATCCTCCTTGTGTTCGCGGAGTGGAGGAATATCGATGGGCACGACATTCAACCGGTAGTAGAGATCCTCACGAAACGTTCCATCTTCGAGCGCCGCCCGCAAATCCCGGTTGGTGGCGGCCACCAGCCGCACATCGACTTTGATGGTCTTGGTGCCGCCCAGTCTTTCAAACTCCCGCTCCTGCAAAACGCGCAGCAACTTTACCTGGATGGCCGGCGGGACATCCCCGATTTCGTCGAGAAAGAGCGTCCCTTTGTCAGCCAGTTCGAATTTCCCCGGCTTGCTCCCGGACGCGCCGGTGAATGCGCCTTTTTCGTAGCCAAACAGTTCGCTCTCCAGCAAATTCTCAGGGATGGCAGCACTGTTGATCTTGATGAACGGACCTGCCGCTCTCCGCGATTTCTCGTGGATGGCGCGCGCCACCAAATCTTTGCCGACGCCGCTTTCTCCTCCGAGGAGAACGGTCGAGTTGGTCGGAGCCACCCGTTCCACCGTGGCCAGAACTTCCTGCATCTTCGCACTGCGTGCCACAAGATTGGGATGCGCGTAGCGCTGTTGCAACGCCTCCCGCAACGAGCGGTTCTCCACTCGCAGGCGCTGCACATCCAGCTCCTTGTGCACCACCATGCGCATTTCGTCGAGCGAGAAAGGCTTCAGGACGTAGTCGCTCGCGCCCGCTTTCATCGCCTCGACCGCCGTCTCCACCGTGCCGAACGCGGTCATGACAATCACTGGTAGAGCGGCCTGAAAGCGCTTGACCGCCTGAAGGAAATCCAGTCCGTTCATACCCGGCATCTTCAGATCGGTGATGACCAGATCGACTGGATTGTTCTGCAACAGCTTCAATCCGGTTTCCGCATCTTCGGCCGATAGAACCTGGAACCCGTCATCTCCCAGATCGAGTTCGAGGAGACGCCGCATCTTTGCTTCGTCCTCAACAATCAGGATGGTGGCTTTTGGAGTTGTCATGAGGCTTCAGTTCCCAACCGGCCCTCTTCCTCGGCTGGAAAGAAAATCACGAAACAGGCTCCCTGCGAATCGCCTTTTTCCAGCCGGATGGTGCCACCGTGCTCATCCACAATCTTCGAAACGATGGAAAGGCCCAGTCCGACGCCGGTTTTCTTCGTAGTCACAAAAGGATTGAAAATCTGTTCGCGCATCTCGGCCGCAACGCCAGGGCCACTATCTTTCAGCCGCACCTGAACTCCCTTGCGTCCGTTCGAGAACGTGTCCGCAGTCGATACTTCAAAGCTGCCGCCCTGGTCTCCCATGGCCTCGTATGCATTCTGCACCAGATTGAGGAATACCTGTTCGCACAGATTCTCGTCGAGCGGCACCGGCGTCAGGTCTTTCTGATAATCGCGCTGCACCATCACGGGCCCGCCCTTCCATTGGTCCGCCACGGATTTCAACGCCAGGTCGATTAAATCCGTCACCGGCAGCAGACGCGTTTCGGTGCGCAGTGGCCGGGCAAAATCCAGAAACCTGGTTACCAGCGCGCTCGCCCGGTTCACTTCGCTGGAAATGTACCCCGCCAGTTCGCTGGCGAGAGGATTGGAATTCTCCAGCTTACGGTTGAGCGTTTCTGCCGATCCTTTGATGACTCCGAGCGGATTGCGGATTTCGTGCGCCAGGCCGGCGGAAAGCTGACCCAGAGCCGCAAGCCTCTCCGAGCGCCGCGCTTCCGCCTGGGCCAGTTCCAATTGGCGGTTTGCCTTGGTTAACTCCTCGGCCGCCTGCTGGTATTGCAAAGTGGTCCGGCGAAGATCCAGGGTAAAGCGGTTCACCACGATTGCTGCCAGAAAGAAAAACATGATACGGATGGCGAGTTGGGCCGCGCCGGTTGGAGTCAGAGTGTACTCCTGCAGCGCCGGGTAGAGATAAGAGCAGTAAGCCCCCGAAGCCAGTGAAGTCCATAACAACGCACCCCTGGCCCCGAAGTGAATCGCCGCGGTGACGATCGGAACGTAATAGATCGGATAGTAGCTGCTGTTGATACCCAGCTCGCCAGTGTGATTGATCAGCAGCGTAGCCAGTAGAATCTTGACCAGCACAACGGCCGACGGTCCGGTTCGCGGCCAGTTCGCGATGATTCTGCCTTCGGCCAACTGGACCACACCGATAGCCAGGAGCGCTAACTGCTTGTGCCGTTCCGCCACCGGTGGCAACGCGGCCAACCCTAGCAGAAAGATGAGCCATAGCACGTCCATCCATCGGATACCGCCGTGTGTTCCTTCGTTCATGTTCGAGGACGCCGTGGCCACGACAAACTCACCTCGTCAGCAGTGTATCTCGCATCACAACCTGACCGTCAATCTGGGGAAATCATGACCACAGAGGACACGGAGGACACAGGGGTTTTGCGCCCGGCCTTCCTCTGTGTCCTCCGTGTCCTCTGTGGTTCATGATTTGTAAGGCCTCTCAAACCCCTTACTGGGCGCCTGTTTCCAGCCAAGACCACCGATTTCCACAGTAGCCCATCCGTGCCATTCACAGATATGCCGCGAAGCCCTATCTTGTTCTTGAGCAGACTTCGGGGGAGGGCTGTTCGACAGACGTCCCATGACTCAATTGAGTCTGGGACGTTTTGTATTGTGGGGGCATAGTTGGTTCTCGTACATTTTCAAGGACGCAAATGGCCCCCGACCTCCAACCCGAATTCGCTTCCTACCCCAGCCTTCGAGGACGCGTGATCGTCGTCACCGGCGGCGCCAGCGGTATCGGTGAAAAGATCGTCGAGCAATTCACCAGACAAGGCGCGAAAGTAGCTTTTCTGGATATTCAGAACGACGCCGCAACCCAACTGGCGCAACGGATCAGAGATGAGGGCAATCCTGTCCCGGAATTTCTGCACTGTGATCTCACCGACATCGACGCTCTTCAGAAATGCGTCCAGGCGATCATTGCGAAATTTGGAACGGTCGATGTGCTGATCAACAACGCCGCCAACGATACTCGCCATGCCACGGAAGAAGTAACTCCCGAATATTGGGACCGGACGATCGCAGTCAATCTCAAGCATCAGTTTTTCGCCAGCCAGGCAGTGATTCCGGTGATGAAGAAAGCGAGGCGAGGTTCGATCATCAACATGAGCTCGATCAGTTGGATGATCCCAGGGGTTGGTTTCTCGGTCTACATCACGGCCAAGTCCGCGATTGTCGGACTCACCCGTACCCTCGCTCATGAACTTGGCGCGGACAATATTCGCGTGAACTGCGTTCTCCCCGGCGCGGTTCAGACCGAACGACAGAAAATGCTGTGGTACACGGAAGCCTACAAAGCGGAGATCCTCAAGCGCCAGGCCCTGAAGCGTATGATCATTCCCGAAGACGTGGCCCGACTTCTGCTTTTTCTGGCAGCCGATGACAGTAGCGCCATTACCAATCAAAGCTATGTCATTGATGCAGGTTATGTCTGAATTATTCCAGGCCTTTGCATCAATCCCTGAATGGCGGTGAGACGTGACAAATGACAACCGGCCCAGTCATGAATACCAGTTGAAACCCATCAGCCGCCGTAGCCTCCTGCAATGCGTCTCGGCGGCCACAGTTGCCGGTGTGGTCGGGAGCCGATCGTTTTCGCCAAACGCCTCCGCTGCCGAGCCTGCGAAAAGTGCCGGCGCAGCGGACAAATCCAAAATGTTCCCCGACAAATTTCTGTGGGGCTGCGCTACCGCCGGCCATCAGGTTGAAGGCAACGACACCAACAGTGATCTCTGGTTGCTGGAGCACCTTCCCGAAAGCCTCTTTAAAGAACCCTCGGGAGACGCCTGCGATCACTATCACCTTTATCCGCAGGACATCAGCATGCTGGCAGATCTCGGCTTCAACACTTACCGATTCTCGCTGGAATGGGCACGCATTGAGCCTGAAGAAGGTTTCTTTTCAAACGCTGAACTGGAACACTACCGGCGCATGCTGGCCACGTGCCGTGAGCGCAACCTGACAACGCTACTCACCTATTCTCACTTCACCATGCCCCGCTGGTTCGCTTACAAAGGAGGATGGCAGAATCCCGAAGCCCCGGATCTCTACGCACGTTTCTGCGAAAAAGCCACACGGCACCTGGGGGACCTGGTGGGATACGCGTCCACATTCAATGAACCTGACGTTCCCCAACTGCTGAACTGGATCAATCCGGCGGGAGCTCCGGGATCACTTCTCGAAATGATGCAGGGGGGCCTGATCCGAGCCCGCAAGCAACTCAACGCCCCAGAATTTGCCAGTTTCTTCCTCGGTGATCACAAAAAGATTCGTGATGGTCTGCTGTCGGCACATTACAAGGGCAAGGCTGCCATGAAATCGGTGAGAAGTGACATGCCGGTGGGTTTCAATCTGGCCATGTCAGCCGATCAACCGGCGCCCGAAGATAGTCACCTGGCGGAAAAACGCGCCGACGTTTATGGTCCGTGGCTGGAGGTTGCGAAGCAATGCGATTATCTTGGAGTGCAAGTTTATTCGCGATCGATCGTTGGCAAGAAAGACTTGCCCCCACCCAAGGGAGCAGAGTTGACGCAGATCGGATGGGAATTTTATCCCGAATGCGTGGAGCAGGCAGTTCGCTATGCCAGCAAGGAAACCGGCGTGCCCATCATGGTGACGGAGAACGGCGTCGCCACCACCGACGACAGCCGCCGGGAGGAATATCTGCGGCGCGCGCTTATAGGCCTGAAGCACGCCATTGACGATGGCGTAGACGTTCGCGGCTACGTAGTGTGGTCACTGCTCGATAACTTCGAGTGGATGTCCGGCTTCGAACCGAAGTTCGGCGTTGTGGCCGTGGATCGGGCCACGCAACGCAGAACCATCAAACCCAGCGCGGCGATGCTCGGAAATATCGCGCGCACGAATTCCCTATAATCTGGTCGTCTGTATTCTTGGCAGCAAACGACAAATTTAGTGATGGGAGTGAAAACGTATACATGAATCGCCGGTACTGCCTGACCTTGGATCTGAAGAACGATCCCGCACTGATTGCGGAATACAAGAGCCATCACCAGAACATCTGGCCCGAGATTACGAAAAGCATCAAAGACTCCGGCATCGAAAGCATGGAAATTTATCTCCTGGGTACGCGCATGTTCATGATCATGGAAGTGAACGAGCACTTTTCTTTCGCGACGAAAGCTGAGGCCGATCGCCAGAACCCAAAAGTTCAAGAGTGGGAGAATCTGATGTGGAAGTTCCAGCAGGCCCTCCCCGACGCAAAACCGGGCGAGAAGTGGTTACTGATGGAAAAGGTGTTCAAGCTGGAATCCTGATGCTTTCAGGTTTCTGCTGATTTTGCCGCAGTGAAAACGGTTCTGGATCGCTAAACCGCGGCAGCCGCCCGTGATTCCGCCAACCGTTCCGCCAGAAACTCCAAAAACGGCTGCATGCCGTCCCCTGTTTTGGCCGAGAGTTGGAACACGCGCATGCCCGGCCTCACGGCCTGTATATTGCGTTGTGTGGCTGGCCAATCGAAGTCAACAGGGACAGCTAAATCGCTCTTCGTAACGATGGCAACGTCAGCGCTGTTGAAAATCGTCGGATACTTGAGCGGCTTGTCTTCGCCCTCGGTGACCGATAGGAGCACCACTCGCAAATCTTCTCCGAGATCGTATGACGAAGGACATACAAGGTTACCCACGTTCTCAATGAAGAGAAAATCCAGTTGTCCCAGATCCCACTTCTCTTCATTGATGGCATTTTGAACCATGGCGGCCTCGAGGTGGCAGAGCGTCCCGGTAATGATCTGTTTGACTGGAGCCCGGCTTCGCGCCAGTCGCGCCGCATCATTCTCCGTCGCCAGATCTCCCACCAGAGCAGCAACGCGATAATTCGAGCGAAGCATGGTCAACAATTTTTCTAGAAATGCCGTCTTCCCCGATCCAGGACTGGAAACCAGGCTCACCACGAAGACTCCGGCAGTGTGAAAACGGTCGCGAAGAGAGCGAGCGACTATATCGTTCTGCTTCAACACATTCTTCCGAACTTCAAGCAACCTGGGTTCCAGAGCTGTCACTGTATCTCCAGTGCAACTACTTCGAGTTCCTTACCTTGAACGATTTCAGACGTCGGCGTGCCACATTCGCCACAACAAAACAGTTGAACTGAACTAAGTGAGCGCTGCGTGTCGCAATTCGGACAAAAAACTATCACCGGGACTTCTTCGATCACCAGTCGCGATCCTCGCAGCGGAGTATCGTCGCATGCCATCTCATAGGATGAGAGCAATGCTTCCTTGACCACGCCGGACATGGCTCCCAGCTTCAAGTGCACGGCATTGACGCGTACCCCACGCTCCAGCGCTTCCTCTTGTGCCATCTCAACGATGCTCATCGCGATGGAGAGTTCATGCATAAGCGTTTCTCAGGGGCTGAATACTGTTCACGCCAGATCCTTCGCAAGCTCGGGATGACGCGGCGCAAAAGAAAGCGGTGGCGTAAACGCTGCCATCACCGCCTGCCCCAGGCTGATGCCTCCGTCGTTAGGTGGCACAAGATGATTTGTCCACACACAAATCGCCTCATCTTCGAGAAGTGACTTGGTATCTTTCAGCAGGAGTTCGTTCTGGAAGACTCCGCCTGAGAGAACAATGGTGTCAAGTGAGTGGGTCTGGCAAAGCCGGGTCATGCAATCCCGCAAGCCGACGGCAACTCCTCGCTGGAAGGCTCGAGCAATTTCAGCCGGACTGCGGCCGCACAGGCGGTCCTTCAAAACAGCTTGCAGTAGCGGACGAAAGTCCAGTTCTGCCTCAACGAAAGGAAACTCATACGCATCCGTGATGGGAGCGCTTCGCGCCAACTGCTCGACCCAGATCGCCGCCTGTCCTTCAAATGTAATTTCGCGGGTGTATCCCAAAAGCGCGGCGACGGTATCGAAAAGACGGCCTGCCGACGAGGTAGTAAAAGTTCTAACACCTTTAGTCACAAGCTCCAGCCCGTTTCCAAATCGTTGGGGGAAGTTGAACGGCGCGGAAGTCATGTCTGGCAAGCAGTCCAACTGCGCGAGAAAGCCCGCCGCGGCTTGCACCGGGTGCTGCGCCGCGGCATCTCCACCGGCCAGCTGCGCAGGGCGCAAATGTGCAACTCGCTCAAAACCTTCTATGACGCTGCCCACAAACAGTTCACCACCCCAGATGCTTCCATCGTCGCCGTAGCCTGTCCCGTCGAGGCTCACTCCGAGCACGCGCTTCTCCCACTGACCGCGCTCGGCTAATACCGAGGCCACATGCGCGCGATGATGCTGAACGGAGATTGTCCTTTGGGCTCTGAGTTCCGAAGCGAAAAGTGAAGAAACATATTGCGGATGGCAATCGTGCACCACGATAAGGTCGTCCCGATTGATCTCATACATCGACGTGAGGTCGGAGACGGTTTCTCGAAATGCGCGGAACGCTTCGTAGTGGGCCAGGTCTCCAATGTGCTGGCTGACGAATGCCTGTCCGTCAACCGCGAGAGTGATCGCGTTCTTCAGGTCGGCGCCCAAAGCGAGAATCGGTCCAACACGAGGCAGCGTCGCGACCGCGCCAGGAGCGTATCCGCGGGATCGCCGGAGAACAACTGGACCACACGCCCCGTCGCGGACGACCGAATCGTCAACCCTTCGCGCAATAGGCCGCTGTCCGACGAGAAATGCGTCTGCAATCCCAGCGAGCCGCCGCAATGCATCTTCGTCCTCGTAGGCGATTGGCTCACTCGAGCGGTTCGCGCTGGTCATGACCAGCGCTTCCGGAGCACCGGCAGCAAACAGCAAGTGATGCAACGGGGTATAAGGCAGCATCACGCCCAATTCATTATTCTGTGGTGCTACACCAGCCAACTCTTCCTTCGACGGCGCCAGCACGATGGGACGGGCAGAAGAAGTCATTAGCGATTCGCTCTCTGCGGAAAGGTCAACCAGTCTATGAGCTTCGTCGAGATTCCGGACCATGAGGGCGAATGGCTTCTCCTTGCGGTATTTTCGCTCGCGCAAAGCCGCCACTGACGCGGGGTTGCGGGCATCGCAAGCCAGGTGATATCCACCCAGTCCTTTCACCGCTAATATCTTTCCAGCCCTTAGAAGCTGCGCCGCGCGATGAATGGCAGGCTCCGATTTCCCTGAAGTCTCGCCTGGTGGATGCAAATAGTAATCCGGCCCGCACGCGGGACAGGCGACAGGCTGCGCGTGAAATCGCCGGTTGCCGGGATTGACGTACTCCTCAGCACAATATTCGTCGAGAGGCCAATCCTTCATCGTGGTATCGGAACGGTCGTACGGCAGGCCAAGAACGACGGTGTAGCGCGGGCCACAGTTCGTACAGTTTATGTAGGGATACCCGTAACGTGGATTGTCACGATCGAAAAGTTCTTCGAGGCAGTCTTCACATACCGGCAGATCGGATGAAATCCGGGCCGTCGGCTGCTCACGGTGTTTACTCTCCCGAATCGTGAACCCGGCCACACCGAGTGGCGTGACTGGCTTTATTTCCATTTCTGCAATGCTGGCCGCGGGCGGCGGCTGCAGCTCCATTTCTCGCACGAATGCCTGCAGCCCCTGCTCGGCGCCTTCAAGATAAATTTCGACGCCTTCCTTGCCGTTGAGCACCCATCCGCCGAGTGTGTTGGCACGAGCCAGTCGATATACGAACGGACGAAAGCCCACGCCTTGCACCACGCCTCGAACGCGAATGGAACAGGCGCTGGCCATGATTACTCCGTGTCCACGACGCAACAGCGTCCCTGCCAACCAATCTGAACAACCTTGCCATCCTCCACCAACAGCGGAACGTTACGCTGCCCGCCCGCGACATCTCTCATGCGCCTGCGGGCCACGGGGTCGGCTTCGACGTCATACTCCACAAAGTCCGAGCGCTTCCATTCCAGCCAGTCGCGCATTTCCTCGGTGTAGGGGCAGCGGGCGGTGCCGTAGAGTTCAAGCCTGGCCACGTTCAAGCACCTCCAGAGTTTCGCGAATCACGTGGTAGATCGAAGCCTGCACTTCCTGAATGCGGGGAATGTAGTCGCAAGCGACGACGATGGGAAAATCTGCCAGGCACCGGCGTTTGATCTCGCCGCCGTCGTAGCCGAGAAGGGCGATGGTCAGCAGATTGCGTTTGCGCGCTTCTTCCAGCGCCATGATAATGTTGCGCGATCCGCCGCTGGTGGAAATAGCAACGGCAATATCCTCGGGGCACGCCTGTGCGATCAACTGGCGCAGAAAAATGGCATCCGTCCCAATGTCATTCGCAACCGCGGTAATGTTGGCTGGTTCAAGCGCCAGGGACACAGCGGGAACAGGCTTGTAGCTGAGCGGAGGGAGAACGCAATCGATGGCCAGATCGTTGGCGTCGGTTGCCGAACCGCCATTGCCGAAAACAATGATTTTGCCGCCACGCTGCAGGCGCTGATGAATGGCTGCAACCGCGGCGCTGATCTGTTCAGACTCTCCTCGTGCCACCTGGCTTCGCAGTTCGGTGTCATCGTGCACCTTCATCAGGATCGAAGATGCAACCTCGTTCACCAAGTCAGTGGTCCCCTGCTTTTCCGTGCCCAGAAAGGGATACAGAAATCCGGCATCACCTACGTCATGACCCAATTCACGGTGCTCGAAGAAGACATGAACTGTTTCCCAGAGCGTGTGATAGAGAATTTCGATCATCTCCTGGTGCATAAACGCATCCTGCGTCGGGACATCAAGCGCATACGAACCTTCCATACCGGGAAGAGCGAAGGTCATGGCATCTCGCAAGTGCGCTTGTTGAAGTGTGGCCCATACCTCGGGATCGCCTTCGGGCGGGCCAAATCCCATCACAATATCGTCAGGATGAAGAATGGCTTCGAGCCAGGGACGAAACAAAATCGACAAATCCAGCGCTGGTAGCGCGCGCTTGCCAACAATTACTGGATGAACGAATTCGACTGAGACGTGTTGGGCATCGGTCGCGTAAGGCCCGCGGCCGAAGGCGAGCAGGCGCCCACCCCGCAGGAAACGCTCCGACATCTCACGGCAGGCCAGCGCCAGGCGTGGCGCCTCGCGGGAGAAAAAGTGTTCGTAGAGTTCGTTTCTCTCAAGTAGCCGTTCACCCACCTGGCTGACGAGTTTGATGGCTGTTGCCATGGCATTAACAAATGCGCGGCAGTGGGTCGCCGACCAGCATATCCACGATCCGGCTGCCTCCGTAACGGGTGGTCACGAGCACGGTGCCCACCGGTTGTTCTCGCACTTCACCGATCACCTGGGCTTCGCCGCCACCGGGCGCCAGACTCAGCGCATTGATCGCGGCATCGGCGTACTCAGGAGAAACCACCACCAGGAACTGGCCTTCGTTCGCAATGTGCAGCGGATCGAGTCCCAGCAACTCGCAGGCGCCTCGCACCGTGTCACGCACCGGAATCTGATCTTCGAAGAGAACCATGCCCAGTCCGCAATCGCGCGCCAGTTCGTTCAAAGATGTAGCCGCACCGCCCCGGGTTGGATCGCGCATCCAGCGAATGCCAGGGCCGGCGGCGCGAATGAGAGTTTCGACCAAAGGAAGCACGGAGCGCGTGTCGGATCGAAGATCAGCCTCCAGATCGAGTTCACCGCGTGCCAGCAGAATTGTGATGCCGTGATCGCCGATGGGTCCGGAAAGCAGGATCTTGTCACCCACTCGCACCGAGCGCGGATCGACGGTGATGCCCGGAATCAGGTGCCCAATGCCGGTCGTGGTCACATACATCTGGTCGGCTTTACCGTGCTCAACAACTTTCGTGTCGCCGCCCGCAACGCGAACACCCGCATCCCGTGCGGCTTTTGCCATGGCGCGAACTTCCGCTTCGAGCACCGGTGTCGGTAGTCCGGCTTCAAGGACATAGGTGACAAGCAATGCTTCTGCCCGGGCACCGGAGACTGCCAGGTCGTTCACAGTTCCATTGACGGCAAGTTCGCCGATCGAACCGCCGGGAAAGGTCAAGGGCTTCACTACAAAGCTATCGGTCGTGAGCGCTACTCTGGTCCCATTGATATCGATGTGTGCAGCGTCACCCAGCGGTCCGGGAGAAGATCCGAAGAGAAGCGGAGCAAACAGACCCTCAACCAGTTTGCGGCTCGCTTTACCTCCGGCTCCGTGCGCCATCTCGATTTGCGGATCGCGAAACCGAACGGGAGCAAACCCATCGTCCAGAATGGCCGCGACTACGCGATCGACGTCAGGCTGGTCGCCATTGCTGCTTTCCCGTGTTCGTAGTTGTGATAAGCGGCGCATGATCCTTCCGATGAAACCATGAGCGCGCCAATAGGATGCTCCGGCGTGCACTCACGGCCAAAAAGTTTGCACTGGTGCGGCTTCAATACACCCTTCAAGACTTCTCCGCACTGCGCGGCCTTGGGATCGGTCACTCGAATGCCGGGCACATAGAATCGTTGCTCTGCGTCCCACGCGGCGTATTTGTCGTTCAGGCGTAAGGCCGACTGCGAGATAAATCCCAATCCGCGCCATTCAAAGTAAGGACGCAGCTGAAAAACCTCCGCCATAGCCCGAAGCGCGGCGCGATTGCCTTCCCACGGAACCACACGCTTGTACTGGTTCTCCACTTTAGCTTCGCCCGCCCTCAACTGGCGCAGCAGCATAACAATGGATTGCAGCATGTCCAAGGGCTCGAAACCGGAAACAACAATTGGCTTGTGCTGATCTTTGGCTATCCACTCGTAGGGGCGGCAGCCAATCACGGTCGAGACATGCCCGGGACCAATGAAAGCATCGAGTCTCATATCGGGCGAATCGAGAATTGCCCTGATCGCGGGGATGATGGTGACGTGATTGCAGAACACCGAGAAGTTGCCGATGCCTTCAGCCTTTGCCCGCATCAGCGTGAGCGCAGTCGAGGGTGCCGTAGTCTCGAATCCGATGGCGAAGAACATGATTTGCTTGTCAGGATTGAGGCGCGCAAGCTTCAGCGCATCGGATGGCGAATAGACGATGCGAACGTCCATTCCCCGGGCCTTGTGTTCGAGGGGGCTGCCCTGGGTTCCGGGAACGCGCATCATGTCGCCGAAGGCGGCGAAAATTACATCTGGCTGCTGCGCGATGGATAAACCATCATCGATGCGTCCCATGGGAAGCACGCAAACCGGACAGCCCGGTCCATGGATCAGTTCGATGTTTTCCGGAAGAATATCTTTGAGACCGAAGCGATAGATGGCATGCGTGTGCCCGCCACAGACTTCCATCAGGCGATAGTGTCGCTCTGTGCCGGCCAACCGGCGAATTTCTTCCGCGGCCCTGGAAATCAACTCGGGTTCGCGAAACTCGTCAACAAATCTCATGCCCGATCGCCTCTCACTGCTAATTCATGTTCTCCAGGCCGTAGCCTTCAACTTCTTGCATGGCGCCCTCAATTTCTCCCAGAGCCCTTAGCGTATTCATTTGGTCGAAAGCATCCTGCTCGCTGATCTTGCTCATGGCAAAACCTACGTGGATGAGTACCCAGTCACCCGCAACGGGCTTGTCATCCTGCAACAAGCCGAGATCAATTCTGCGCCGCACTCCCACCACATCGACCAACGCCGAATCAGCGTTGTCGCGAGAGATTTCTACGATCTTCCCAGGTATAGCGAGACACATGCGACATTCTCCAATTTCGGTCGTTGGCAAATCCACGGTACATCGTCGGTTTTGTCCGGCCAACGACCAAAGGCCAAGGACCAACGGCGCCTTTTAACTTTTGCGAGCCACAATATCGAACGCCAGTTTCAACTCATCCTTAAGTTTCACTGTGCCTCCGGCAGCGGATACGGGGTGAATTTCGTAATCACTCTGCCGGACAGAAAAATCTCCCGCAGCTCGCAGAGTTTCGCCTTTCATCGTTACCCGCGCCGCAATTGGCAGGGCACGAGTTACCCCGTGCAGTGATAACTCGCCGTTCAACGTGACCGCATACAAGTTTTCGGAGAGCTTCTGGATCGGATTGACTCGATTGCATTCGTAAACGATCTCTTCGAATCCATCTGTTTCCAGAACCTCGTCATGCATGCGGCGCTCGATTTCCTCCCGGTCTTTGGCACTGATGTCGTCTGTCACGGTCAACGACGCGGCTCGAATCACCAGTCGAACTGACGCTTCTTCTAATGCATCGGAGGTGAACTGTACTTCATCTTCGAAGTCCGGAATCGCGATCGTCGGGTTGTGACCGAATGACGAAAGCAATCCCGTCGCAAAGGCGCGCATAACGAACGTGCTCACTTTGGGATCGATCATGTATCGGAGTTTCTTCGTCTCTGT
>Ga0105241_10002342_pt1 | contig 14233 bp, 5 predicted proteins | sample KBSC64metaG_FD_80422 | JGI IMG/M metagenome (GOLD analysis project Ga0105241, IMG submission 80422) | Corn rhizosphere microbial communities from Kellogg Biological Station, Michigan, USA - KBS C6-4 metaG | ecosystem: Host-associated > Plants > Roots > Rhizosphere > Soil | place: Michigan, USA... | reverse complement strand
TAGCTCTCATAGAGCACTCCCAGCACGATGTAAACGGTGATCAGCGCGGCCAGAATCAAGATGGGCTCGTTGGCGAGCGATGTCTGGAATGCGGCGGCTGTGCCTTGGAAACTGGCGTTGATGCTGTTCGGCATGCCGATGTGCTGCTCGACCGCATTGACAGCTTTCACCGCGTCGCCGAGAGCCTTTCCGGGCGCGAGATTGAAACTGACGACCGTGGACGGGAACTGCCCCTGGTGTCCGATGGAAAGCTGCGCGCGCGTCTGCTCCCAGTGCGCGAGCATGCTGAGCGGGACTTGCGTGCCATTGCTCGATTTGACGTAGAGATTGTTCAGCGTGGTCGGGTTGGTCTGGAAATTGTGCCCGACCTCCATGACCACGTGGTACTGATTCAGCTGCGTGAAGATGGTGGAAATCTGGCGCTGGCCGAAGGCATCGTAGAGCGTGTTGTCGATGTCGGCCATGGCGATACCGAGTCGCGCCGCTGTGTCGCGATTGATGACGAGCTGTGCGCCGAGTCCCTGGTCCTGCAGGTCGCTGGCTACGTCGGTTACAGCCGGATCCTTGCTGAGCTCCAGCACCATCTTGCGAGTGTAGGCGGCAAGTTCCGTGGAGTTCGGATCCTCAAGCGAGTACTGGAACTGCGTGCGGCTGACGCGGTCTTCGACCGAGAGATCCTGAAGCGGCTGCAGGAAAAGCTGAATGCCGTTTACGTCGGCGACTTTGGGCTGCAGGCGCTGAATGACTTCGCTGGCTGAAATCTTGCGATCATCAAGAGGCTTGAGCGTGATCTGAATTCGGCCGGAGTTCAGCGTGGTGTTGACGTTGTCGATGCCGATGAACGAGGAGATGTTATCGACTGCTGGATCCTGAAGCACGATATCGACGAGCCTTTGCTGCCGCTCGGCCATGTCTGTGAAGCTGACGGTTTGCGGCGCCTCGCTGATGCCGAGAATCACGCCCGTGTCCTGCACCGGAAAGAAGCCCTTGGGGATTGCGATAAACAGGAGAACGGTTGCAACAAACGTAGAGATGGTTACGAGCAGGGTAATGAAGCGATGTTCGAGGACCTTCTTCAATGCGCGGCCATAGGAGTCGATGATGGAGTTGAAGATCGACTCAGACCAGTAGTAGAAGCGGGTTTGCTTCGCGTGCGACTTGTCCTTGAGGATGCGTGAACACATCATCGGCGTCAGGGTCAGGGACACGACCGCCGAGACCAGGATCGTAACCGCGAGTGTGATGGCGAATTCACGGAAGAGACGTCCGACCACATCGCTCATAAAGAGAAGCGGAATGAGTACCGCGATCAGCGAGACCGTCAGCGACATGATGGTGAAGCCGATCTGAGCGCTGCCCTTGAGAGCGGCCTTCATCGGCGACTCGCCTTCTTCGATGAAGCGCGAGATGTTCTCGATCATGACGATGGCATCGTCAACAACAAATCCGGTGGAGATGGTGAGCGCCATCAGCGTGAGGTTGTTGAGGCTGTAGCCCAGCAGGTACATCACGCCGAAGGTACCGACAATGGAGAGCGGCACGGCGACCGATGGAATGACAGTCGCGGCGAAATTACGCAGGAAAAGAAAGATGACCATGACGACCAGCGCCACGGTGAGCATCAGCTCGAACTCGACGTCCTTGACCGATGCGCGGATGGTACTGGTTCGATCGGTGAGAATGTGAACCTGAACATTGGCCGGAAGGCTCGCCTGCAGTGTTGGGAGCAGCTTGTGAATGCGATCGACGACGGCGATGATGTTGGCGCCGGGCTGGCGCTGCACGTTGACGATGACTGCCGGCTGACGGTTCATCCAGGCAGCCTGCTGCGTGTTCTCCGGAGCATCGATCACGCTGGCAACGTCGGAGGTGCGGACCGGCGCGCCATTCCGATACGCGACGATAACCGGTAGATAGTCGGCGCTCGACAGCAGCTGATCGTTGGCGTTGATGGTGTACGACTGCCGGCTGCCGTTGAGGGTGCCTTTGGCCTGGTCGACATTAGCCGCGGCAAGGGCCGTACGGAGGTCTTCGAGGCTGAGATTGTAGGCAGCAAGCTGCGCAGGATTGGCCTGAACGCGGACAGCGGGTTTCTGTCCGCCGGCAATAGAAACGAGGCCGACTCCGGTGACCTGGGAGATTTTCTGGGCGAGGTTGGTATCGGCTGCGTCTTCAACCTTATCGAGAGGCAGCGAGTCGGAGGTGAGCGCTAGCGTCAGGATCGGCGCGTCGGCGGGGTTTACCTTGCTGTAGACCGGTGGGTTGGGGAGGTCGTTGGGCAAGAAGCTGTTCGCCGCGTTGATGGCCGCCTGAACTTCCTGCTCGGCGACGTCGATGTTTTCGTCGAGGTTGAACTCAAGGGTGATGACCGAGCCGCCACCGGAACTCGTGGAGGTCATCTGCTTGAGGCCGGGCATCTGGCCGAATTGGCGCTCCAGTGGGGCAGTGACAGACGAGGCCATCACTTCGGGGCCGGCGCCGGGATAGAAGGTGAGTACCTGGATGATGGGGTAGTCCACCTCGGGCAACGCAGAGACCGGCAATTGCAGGTAGGCAACACCGCCCGCCAGCATGATGGCCGCCATCAGCAACGAGGTAGCGATGGGGCGAAGAATGAATGGCCGGGATGGATTGATACTCACTGCGGCTGCCTTTGATTGGTGGCCGGTCTTTGACTGCTGCGGTTCGGACCAGAGCGCCGGTTAGCTCCGGGCTGACCCGGGGTGGAGTTACCGGGTTGCTGGCCAGTCCCGGGCTGGCCTGAAGCGGGCTGATCAGCTCCGGGTTTACCTGTCCCGGTCTCGCCATCGCCCGAACCCACTGCTTGTCCTCCCTGCCCTTTGCCGGCCTGGCGCTGACGACCAGCGGAAGTAGTGACTGGCTGGTCGGGGCGGAGCCGTTCCGCACCGTCGACGACTACCTGTGTGCCGGGTGCCGGGCCGCTATCCAGAATCGTGTTCTGGCCTTCAGCCAGGGCCACCTTGATGGGCTGCATCTTCGCAACCTGCCCGCCTTTGCCGTCGCTGTCCACGGTCCAGACAAAAAGAGAACCATTCAGCCCGGTCTGGATAGCTGCGGACGGAACAACCAGAGCGTTCGGCCGGTTCTCGAGCACGAGATGGATGTTGACGAACTGGTTGGGAAAGAGAACGGAGTCCTGATTATTAAAGACCGCTTTTAGCTTCCCGGTACCGGTGGTCGGATCGATCTGGTTGTCGGCCGTCAGCAAATTACCTTTGGTGAGCGACTGGGTATCGCTGCGATCAAAAGCATCGACCGGCATGCGTTTATCGGCCGCTAGCCGCTTCAGGACCTGGGGAAGCTGGTTCTCCGGAAGAGTGAAGTAGACAGCGATTGGCTTCAACTGGTTAATGACGACGAGATTGGTGGAATTTGCTGAAATGATGTTGCCGGGATCGACAAGGCGAAGTCCGATTCTGCCTGTGATCGGCGCCTTGATGTGGCACCAGTTCAACTGGAGCTGGGCGTTTTCAACGGCCGCGTTGTCTGATTGAATCGCGCCCTCGTACTGGCCGAGTTGAGCCTCGTTGGCTTCGAGAGATTCCTTGGAAACTACCCCCGCCGCAAAGAGGGCCTTGTAGCGGTTGACCTCAGCCTGGGCGTTTTTCAGGAGAGCCTGGTCATGAGCCAGCGTACCTTTAGCCTGATCCAGCGATGCCTGGTACGGCCTGGGGTCGATTTCCATGATGGTCTCGCCCTCTTTCACCTCCTGGCCTTCGGTGAACTTAACGGGGAGCAGTTCGCCGTTGACCCGCGCCTTGACGGTGACGGTGAAGTTGGGAGTCACGGTGCCGAGCCCCGTTAGGTAGATCGGCATCGGCTTCTGTTCAGCCGGCACCACCTGTACGGGGACGGGACGATTCATCAGGGCAGCGGCCTGATGAGCTGTGTTGGCAGCAGTTTTCTCCTTGTTCTGATAGACGCGCCAACCAATGAACGCTCCGGCGGCGATGAGCACAAAGTAGATGAAAACCCGGATCCACGGGCTCTTGTGAGGCTGTGACTCGCCCGTCCTGGACAAATCCGGCTCAGTGGCGTTTTGAATCGGCATGTTTATGGCTTCCAGTCATTCATATTCTTCAAAGAATCAATTTCAGCTTATCCGGCTGAAAACACGGAGCATCGGGAGAGTTTCTTGCAGCGCGGGCACCCTCTATACGGACGGTTTTGAGGAGTGAAAGGTTTCCTGCTGCCCCAATGGGTGCGCGTCGTCCAAAGCGCCGGAAACCGGCGTTTCATTTCGGAGCCATCTTACAAAAACAACCGAGCACCGGAACTGAAAGAAACGGGCGGTTTCGCAGAGTTCTCATTCTGATGAACCGGAATAGAGAAGCGTTGCGTCATGCTCAAAGCAATGATCGGATCCACAGATGAAAGGAACCTTAAATCCGGCTCGAATCCCAGATTCTTGAGCCTGCTCGCATGCTGATACATGTCTTCGCGAAAATGAAGCCTTGAGGCTCGAAACGACGTCCTAATAGAGCATGGAGCCGCTTGTGTATAGCAAGCCGCTTTCGGATGGTTAGACGACGTCTTCAGCCAGAAGCGCGTCATCGACTAAGATTGTGTGTTTAGCTGTTACTTCGACCGGACGGGCCCCGGCGCCTTGCCGCCCGCTCCGGATTTCATTTGAGCCGCTTTTGCCTTGAACGGTTCGCCACGGTTCGCGAGGCGTTCCTCTCCCGATCGTTAACCGGCAAATCGCCTCATCCAGACACAGGGATCACGTGTCCCTGACCACAGCAATAAAGTCGATGCGAGCAGGAGCATCGACCGGGAAGGAATCGGGCAGAACTTGATTTCCGAGGTTTTGCCGTAGGAGCGGGTACCACCGTATGTGGATTGTTCGGCTTGCGCTTCGGCGGCCGTATACATTTATCGTTTTTGCGCTCTTGATCCTGATTCTGGGCGTGTACAGCATCCTGTCGATGCCGACGGATATTTTTCCGAACATCGACATCCCCGTCATCACGGTGGTGTGGAACTATGCCGGTTTGTCAGCGGAGGAGATGGCGAACCGGATCGTCAGCAACAGCGAACGGGGCATGACCACGACCGTAAGCGACATTGAGCACATCGAATCCCAAAGCCTTGCCGGTGTTGCCGTGATCAAGATCTTCTTTCAACCTCACGCCAACGTCGCCAGCGCTGTTGCCCAGGTAACGTCGATTTCGCAAGCACTGTTGCGGCAGCTACCTCCCGGAGCAACCCCGCCGTTCATCATCCAGTACAACGCATCGAGCGTCCCGGTGCTGATGCTGGGACTTTCGGGTGCCGGGATGGACGAGCAGGAGTTGTTCGATGCGGGCCAGAATACGATCCGCACGCAACTTGCCACGGTTGAAGGCGCGCAGACCCCGTATCCGTATGGCGGTAAACAGCGCCAGATTCAGGTGGACATCGATCCAAGGGCGCTGCAGGCTCATCAATTGTCTCCCGCAGACGTTGTGAGCGCTGTCTCGGCACAGAATCTCATCGTGCCATCCGGCACCATGAAAATGGGCCAGTTCGAATATTCCATCGAGACAAATTCGGCACCGGCCGTGGTTGATCAGCTGAACAATCTGCCGATCCGCGTCGTCAATGGCGCGATGATCTATGTCCGCGACGTGGCGCACGTGCGCGATGGCAACCCGCCGCAGACCAACATTGTGCGCGTGGACGGGCAACGGTCGGTCATGATGTCGATCATGAAGACGGGCTCGGCCTCGACGCTGAACATCATCAAGGACGTTCGCGGGAAGCTCGACTATGTAAAGGGGCAGTTGCCCTCACAGATGAGGGTCGAGTCACTCTCAGACCAGTCGATCTTTGTACGCGGCGCGATCAATGGGGTCGTACGAGAAGCTCTGATCGCGGCATGCCTGACTGCCTTGATGATCCTGGTGTTTCTGGGAAGCTGGCGATCGACGATCATCATCGCGGTCTCGATCCCGCTTTCGATTCTCTGTTCACTGATTGTTCTTTCAGCTCTCGGCGAAACCATCAACATCATGACGCTCGGCGGACTGGCGCTGGCCGTCGGCATCCTTGTCGATGACGCGACCGTGGCCATCGAGAACATCAATCGCTATCTGGAGCAGGGGAAGGAACTGGAGCAGGCGATTCTAGACGGTTCGGCGCAGATCGCCATTCCCGCGTTTGTTTCTACACTGGCAATCTGCATTGTGTTCGTGCCTATGTTCCTGTTGAGCGGCGTGGCACGGTACTTGTTTGTGCCCATGGCGGAGGCTGTGATCTTCGCCATGTTGGCCAGCTATCTGCTGTCGAGAACGCTGGTGCCCACCATGGCCAAGTACCTGTTGCATGAGCACGACGATGCGTCGGTCGCCCGGAAATGGGCCAGCCGGAATCCTTTCGTACGTTTCCAGAGCGGCTTTGAAAGAGTTTTTGCCGGGTTCCGGAGCGGCTATATGAGGCTACTGACCTTCTGCGTCAATTACGCCGGCGCCTTCCTGATCATCTTTATTGTGTTTGCTGTTGGTTCAGTTGCGCTGCTGGTGCCGTGGCTGGGACAGGACTTCTTTCCGTCAGTTGATGCCGGGCAGTTCAAGATCCACGTCAGGGCGAGGACCGGCACACGCATCGAAGAGACCGCCGCGCTGTGCGATCACATCGACCGCACGATCCGCCAGCAGATTCCCGCCGATGAAATGGGAACGATCGTGGACAACATCGGGCTGCCCTACTCGGGACTGAACCTCTCCTATTCGACATCCGCACCGATTGGACCCGCCGACGCCGACATCCAGGTGCAGCTGTCGGAAAAGCACCGCCCGACGAATGAATATGTTGAGGAGCTAAGAGGCGTGCTGGCGCACGATTACCCGGGCGTCACCTTCTACGTGCTTCCGGTGGACATCGTTACGCAAATTCTAAATTTCGGACTGTCCGCACCGATCGACGTCCAGATCGTCGGGCCAAATCTCTATGGCAACCGCGCGGTTGCAGAAAAAATGCTGAATGAAGTTCGCTACGTAACAGGCGCATCGGATGCGCGCATTCAGCAGCCGTTCGATCTTCCGAACTTCACAGTGAATGTGGACCGGACTCGCGCACAGGCAATCGGGTTTACGCAGCGCGATGTAGCGCAGAGCCTGCTGGTGGCGTTGAGCGGCAGTTTCCAGACGACGCCGAGCTTCTATCTCGATCCGCGCAACGGTGTGAGCTACAACGTGGCGGTGCAGACTCCGCAATACCGGCTCGATACGATTTCAGGATTGCAGAGTTTGCCGGTAACGAGATCAGGCAATGCCGGAGCGAGCGCTGGCGGGAACCCGCCAGGAAATACAGGTGCGGGTTCCGCACGGCCCGCGACAGCAGCTCCCGGCGCATCGCAGCCCGTGCAGATTCTCGGCAACCTCGCGGAATTCAAGCCCGGCGCGGAGCTGGGAACGGTGAGCCACTACGACGTGCAGCCGGTGATCGACATCTACACGAACGTAGTGGGGACGGACTTGGGCACGGTCACACGTGAGGTGGAGCGGATCAAAGAGAAATACGAGAAGCAGCTGCCTCGTGGTTCGCACATCGTGCTGCGCGGGCAGAGCGACACTATGCAGAAGTCGTATATGGGGCTGCTGATGGGACTCGTCTTTTCGGTGCTGCTGGTCTATCTGCTGATCGTGGTCAACTTCCAATCGTGGCTGGACCCGTTTCTGATCATTTCGGGTTTACCTGCGGCGCTGGCGGGGATCGCATGGTTTCTGTTTTTGACTGGAACCCGGCTGAGCGTACCGGCGCTGACCGGAGCCATCATGTGCATGGGAGTGGCCACTGCGAATTCGATTCTGGTAGTCACCTTCGCTCGGGAGCAGCTCGAAGAGTTGGTAGGCGACGCACGGCAGGCTGCGCTCAATGCCGGCTTCGTAAGGCTGCGGCCAGTGCTGATGACGGCGCTCGCAATGATCCTGGGCATGATGCCTATGGCGCTGGGGCTGGGAGAAGGCGGCGAGCAGAATGCGCCACTCGGACGCGCAGTGATTGGCGGATTGCTGCTGGGTACGGTTGCAACGTTGTTTTTCGTTCCCGCGTTCTTCTCGGTGGTACATGGATGGCTGGAAAAGAAGACGCGCTCCACGCGCCATGACAAGCAATCCGCAACGTTCGATGAGTTCGACTAAGGATCAGCAATGAACTTTGGAGCAGGTTATGAGTGACCAATCGACTCCCAATGCAAGCCGGGGAGCCAGAAAACAAATTCCGCACGAGGGGCACGACAACCAGCACGCCCCCGAGGCAAAGCCAATCGCCACAGGACTCGCGATGGCGGCGCTCGTGATCGTGCTGATCGTGTTCGCAGCGCTGGCCACGTTTGGAATCCTGAGCCGGATCCATCATACGAAGGTTCTGGCAAAGTCGACACAAGAACTCGCCGCTCCTGTGGTGATCGCCCTCGCGGCCAGGCAGGGTGCGACGACCGATACGTTCTCGCTGCCGGGCAACGTCACGGCATACACTGATTCGCCCATCTATGCACGCACGTCCGGCTACCTGACGAAGTGGTATTACGATATCGGCTCTCACGTAAAGAAGGGTGCGCTGCTCGCGGAGATCGCAACTCCCGAGCTCGATCAGCAGCTCGCCCAGTCAGAGGCAGACCTCGGTACCGCTGAAGCCAACGCCAAAAATGCGAAGGCGCAAGCGCAGCGCTACCAGGGGCTGGTGACAACGAATGCGGTTTCGCAGCAAGACACGGAGACCTTTGCCAATCAGGCGACAGCCACGGCTTCGTCGGTGAAGTCGGCCCAGGCGAATGTGGACCGGCTGAAGCAGTTGCAATCGTTTGAAAAAATCTATGCTCCGTTCGATGGCGTGGTTACCGGACGCTCGATCGATACCGGCCAGCTGATCGATACAGGAGCTGCTCGCGAGCTCTTTCACATGCAGGCCCTCAACACCCTGCGCGTGTATACGAACGTGCCGCAGGTGTACTCCGCCAATCTGAAGCGCGGAACAAAGATGGAGATATTTTTCCCTGAGCATCCAGGCCAGACTTATCAGGGAACGTTGGTGAGAACTTCGAACGCGATCGACCCGACAAGCCGCACGCTGCTGGTGGAGATCGACGTCGATAACCGCAAGGGCGAGTTGTTGCCTGGTGCACTGGCACAGGTTCACTTCAAAGCAGCGGCCATGCAGACATTCATCGTGCCCGTCTCGGCCATCATCTTCCGCCGCGACGGAACACAGGTGGGCACGCTTGGCGCCGATAACACAGCGCACATAGTGCCGGTAACGATCGGCCAGGACGACGGCCGGACGGTTCAGATCGTGAGCGGATTGAAGGCGAACGATCTCGTAATTCAAGATCCGCCGGACTCCCTGATCGAAGGTGAAAAGGTGAACCCGCAACACCCAGGTGAGGAACAGCAGAACGCTCAACAGGGAGGCAAAGGGTGACGCAGTTGATGTCCAAACTGCGGGGCCGGGGGCTCGTGGCGCTCGTGTCTCTGCTAGCCGGCTGCACCGTAGGACCAAACTACCGTCGGCCTGATCTTCCCGCGCCGCCGCCTCCGGCATATAAGGAGACCGCGCCGGCAAGCGAAGTTGTGCCGCCACCGAATCCGAATGGCGGCACTTGGAAGCCCGCCACGCCGTCGGACGGGATGTTGCGCGGAAAGTGGTGGGAGGCCTACAACGATCAGCAGCTGAATGCGCTCGAAGATCAGATTGCCGGGCAGAACCAGAATCTGCGCGCGGCTATGGAGAACTACCTCGCAGCCCGCGACCAGGTGCGCATTGCTCGCGCGGATTTCTATCCGACGCTTTCGGGAAATGCTGCAGGCACCCGCGCCAAAGTCTCGGCACATCGGCCTCTTGTACAGCCCGGCGCCGCAACGCAGTACACCGATCTTCAGCTCGGCGGGCAGGCAAGTTGGGAGCCCGACTTCTGGGGACGAATTCGCCGCAGCGTAGAAGCTGCGCATGAAAATGCCCAGGCGACCGCTGCAGACTTGGCCAACCTCGACCTATCGCTGCACGCCGAACTCGCGATGGACTACTTCGAACTGCGCGGCCTCGACTCAGATGCTCGACTCCTGGAGAAGGCCGTTGGCGACTATCAGCATCAGGTCGACCTGAACCAGCAACTCGTCAAAGGGGGACTCGCGACTGAGGTGGTTGTGGCGCAGGCTTTGACGCAGCTGGAGACTACACGCGCACAGCTTGTGGATGTGAACCAGGCGCGCAGCCAGTTCGAGCATGCAATCGCAACGCTAATCAATAAGGAAGCACGCGAGGTGACCCTGCAGCTGGCCCCGCTCGATTTGGAATTGCCCGGCATTCCGGTCGGAGTTCCTTCCCAGCTGATCGAGAGACGCCCTGACATTTCGGCGACAGAGCGGCGTACCGCACAAGCCAATGCGCGAATCGGTATTGCTGTCAGCGCCTACTATCCCAACGTGGTGATTGGTGGCGGAGGCGGGTTCGAAAGCACCAACATCGGCACTCTGATCCAGGGACCAAGCGCGCTCTGGAGCCTCGGGGCTCAGGCAACGCAAATTCTGTTCGATGCCGGACGACGGCACGCAATTACCGAGCAGGCGCGGCACTTGTATGAGGCGGATGCGGCAACGTACAGGGCCACCGTGCTGAGCGCATTCAACGAAGTGGAGGACCGGCTTTCAGACCTGCGAGTCTTGAATGACGAAACAACGACAGAACGCCGCGCCGTGGATGCCGCACAGCACTCGCTCGATCTCTCCAACCAGCGGTACAAGGGCGGTGCGACGAGTTATCTCGAAGTCTTGATAGCAGAAACGACGCTGCTGTCGAATCAGCGAACACTGACAGACCTGAAGACTCGCCAATTTGCTGCGAGTGTGGGACTGATTCGCGCGCTGGGCGGCGGCTGGGATACTACGCAACTACCGCACTGACGCAAACTACTTAAAGCCTGCGACTCCGCTGATCCGAACCTGTAAGCAAGCTGAGAACAATTTGCTTTAGCACCACATTTCAGCACACAAGATCACGCGTGACAGATCGCCTCAAGTGCGGCACGCCCCTCCTGGATTCCACTCGACCCTGCATGGCAAAGCATTCCTGGGTGAACGGCAATGCAATCGTCAGAATGCGAGACGGCCGGAAATTCTGGCTGGATTCAATGTGAAAACGGGGTTGCCACTTTCGAGCGAAAGTGTGAAGATTTGCTTATCGAAAAACTCTGAGACTGGTTGCCTGCCGGTCAAAAGTTTTTGAGTGCCAGAAGAGTTGAGCGGGCCCCAAGCAAGGCGCATCTGCACTTCAACTCCGACTCTGAGACTTCTGCCGGAAAGTCCGTCGCCTGAACAGCTCTTGTCAGGTGGAGGCGAATGCAGATTAAAGAGGTTGTTGAGTAGTACTCTCAGGCGCTGACCGCCTCCGGCTCAAAACAGCCCCACTGAAATGCAGTGTCCAGTTACTCCTTGTCGTCAGGAGATGGGGAGAGCTACGCGAATAACAAGCTATTGCAGAAACTCGTACTCCGCTGGAGGGACCTCTTTGGGGAGCGCCTCTCCGAGCAGGGACCAATCCGCTCCCACGGATACGAGCGAAATGCATCGCAGGATCCATATCCCGGTTTGCTGAAGGAATCAATCAAATGATGAAAAAAATCGCTCTCTTGCTCGTTTTACCCGCAGCTTCAGTACCCGCAGTGGCAGGTGTAATCATCTACAGTCCCGGAAACGGCGCCAGCGTGAGTTCGCCGTTCAAGCTCTCGGCATATTCGAACTGGTGTGGATCGCAGAGTGTTGTTACGACCGGCTACTCGCTCGACAGCAGCACAAGCACGACAACCTTCAAAAGTCAGACCATCAACACTTCGATATCCGCGTCAGCAGGCGGTCACACGTTGCACGTGAAGGCTTGGGGAAACGCCGGAGGTGTTTGCGTTACTGATGTGACGTTCAACGTGACCAGCTCATCCTCCACCGTTCCATCGTATGCATCGAGCAACAGTTCCTTGGAGACCCTGGGCAACTGGATCAAGATGCACGATAGCGGAACGCCGGGAACATCGAGCGGATGGATGAATATCGTCAGCTCTCCTTCGATGAGCGGCTCGGCTCGGCAATTCGCGACGAGCTATACCAACTACGGCGGCGAACGTTATAGCGTGAATTTCAACGACGATGAGTCCGCGCACAATTTCGAACTAGATATGTGGGTGTATTTGCAATCCCCGTCAACCGGAGTGCAGATCCTCGAGCTTGATCTCAACCAGGTGTTGTCGAATGGGCAGACCATCCTGTACGGATTTCAATGCAATGGATGGTCGAGTACGTGGGACTTTTCAACGAACAGAGGCTCGGCATCGAGCCCCAAGCCACATTGGGTAAATACCTCGGCATACTGCAATCCGCATAGCTGGGGAACAAACCAGTGGCATCACGTGAAGATTCTCTATTCACGCAACGATTCCGGCTGGGTCACGTACAAGACTGTGACGCTGGATGGGAAGGTGTCCAACATCTGGGTCACCACGTTCAGTGCGTACGCGCTCGGCTGGGGTCCGTCGTTGACAGCGAACGTGCAGATCGACGGATCAAGCAGCGGCAGCGGCGGGTCTCATGTTTTTGTGGACAACATGACCGTATATAGATGGTAAGAAGGCTCAGTCCACTCTGAGGCCCGCCGCGACATGGCGGGCCTTTCTTCTGCTTATCTGAGCGCAATTCGCCCAGTTCACGTAGAGTGGCTTTGGTTACAATTTGGTCGCAAAGGGGAGAGCTCATGCTCACGAAAGCGCTTGTGAAGAACTCATTGCGCACATTGATGCCACTTTTCATTTCGGCGGTGTGTGTCGGAGTTGTTTTTGCGGAGCGAAGACCCGTGACCGTGACGATCGACAGCTCAGTAACGATCATCGAGAGCCTCGACGAGCCAACTCCTGTGCGACGAGCCACCGAAGATCTCCTGAACGACTTCAACAAAGTGTTTGGACAGGAACCCAACCTTACGGACCATCTGGAAGATTCGGGGCAGATTGCGATCCTGATCTCCGGGCCGAAGCCGTCGGATTTTGGAGCTCGCTGCAAAATCCCTTCGGGAACAGAGTCGTTTGCGTTCTCGATTGTCCATCTGGGAGGCCGCCAGGTACGCGACATGATCTGCCTGACGGGCTCTGACATGCGTGGAACGATCTACGCGATCTACCAGTTCTCGCAGATGGTACTGGGAACCGATCCGATGTATCTGTGGACAGACAAACGTCCGGACAAGCACAGCTCGATCACGCTGCCGGCAGACTTTGCGAAAGTCCATCCCAGTCCGGTGATCAAATATCGCGGCTTCTTTCCGAACGATGAGGATCTGCTGACCGGATGGATGCCTGCAACAAAGAGCGAGCGAACGGGAATCTCTCTGCGCGTGTGGGACAACATTTTCGAAACGATTCTGCGGCTCAAGGGCAACATGATCGTTCCAGGAACCTGGATCTTCCCGGATGACGGGCAGGTTGAGGCCGCATCGAAACGCGGACTGATCATCAACCAGCATCATGCGATCCCGCTGGGCGTAAATGTGGCGCGCTGGCCACAAGACGTGTCTTATAACTTCTCAACGCATCCGGAGATTCTCGAGCGTGCGTGGACGAACGCCGTTGCGACATACAAACGGGACGAAGAAATCCTATGGAGTGTCGGGCTGCGCGGCTTGTCGGACTCCAGCTACGCCTCGCTCGATCCCAGCGTGCGTGACAACGACGAGTTGCTGGCCAAGCGCATCAGCGATGCCATCTCCGAACAGATGAAGATTGTGCGAGCGAAGTATCCGAAGGCTCAGTTCGTGACCGATCTGTGGCAGGAGGGCGCGCGCCTGATGCAGAAGGGCCTGCTGAAGATTCCGCCTGAGGTGACGCTGGTGTGGGCGGACACGGGCTACGGCGATATGCAGGACAACGGCAGGGTCGCGGCAGGGCAGGGCGCGTACTTCCACGTGGCGATGATGAACTTCAATGCCAATCAGCTTTCGGAGATGGTGCCGGTCTCGGTGATCGATGAGGAACTGGGCCGCTACATCAAAGCCGGCGCGACGGCCTATTTCCTTGTGAACACCAGCGACATCCGGCCAGTGGCAATGACGACGCGCGCGGTGATGGATGCGGCGTGGGGTGGCGCGCCGGATGGGCAGGACGCAGACATCGCGTTCTACAAGCAATGGGCACAGAGGAGTTTGGAGCGAATGCGGCGGATGCAGTTGCGACGGTCTACAGGGAGTACTTCGCTGC
>Ga0105241_10002341_pt1 | contig 14236 bp, 11 predicted proteins | sample KBSC64metaG_FD_80422 | JGI IMG/M metagenome (GOLD analysis project Ga0105241, IMG submission 80422) | Corn rhizosphere microbial communities from Kellogg Biological Station, Michigan, USA - KBS C6-4 metaG | ecosystem: Host-associated > Plants > Roots > Rhizosphere > Soil | place: Michigan, USA... | reverse complement strand
CTCTCTTCGCTCATCATCATAGGGTTGGTAATTACTGCTGTGGGCTGCGGAGGAAGCAGCAGTAGCACGCAAAAACAGCAAAGCCACGGAACCCCTGCCGGAAGCTATACGCTCACGGTCACGGGGACGAGCGGAGCGCTTTCCCATAGCGCAACCGTCAATCTGGTCGTGCAATAAAGTCGAGCAGCTTTTCTAAAGGCAGCGTGGACTTCTGCCGATGCTGAGAAGGTGAATGCGACCACGACTGCTCTTGCGGGCATCGCGCGGCCTGACCCTCAACAAAGCCCGTACAGCTACGTGGCTCGCCAGCCCATCTTCACGACGGATGAAAAAGTCTTTGGTTATGAACTCCTGTTTCGCGACGGGGTCGAAGATTACTTTCGCGAGACCGACTCGGATGCGGCCTCTCGCAAGACCCTCGACAACTCATTGCAAATGGGATTGCAGATGCTGTGTGACGGCAAACGCGCTTTCGTAAATTGCACCCGTGAAGTCCTGCTCAAGGATTACGTCACTCTATTCCCCTCAACTCACACAGTGGTTGAGGTGCTGGAATCGGTTCCAGCTGACGATCTGGTGAAATCTGCCCTCCAGCGTCTTAAGCAAGCGGGCTACATGATTGCTCTGGACGATTTTCTGCTGGACGACGCCCGTACCGATTTAGTTGATTTCGCCGACATCCTGAAAGTGGACCTGCAAACGACAACCATCGAAGACCGAACCACTCTGATTAAGCGCTACGGTCCCTGGCGCTGCCGCATGCTGATCGAGAGAGTCGAAACCCGGGAACACTTTGCCGAAGCCAAGGCTGCCGGCTTCATCTATTTTCAAGGCTTTTTCTTCCGCAAGCCGGAGTTGATGCATGCCAGGGAAATACCGGCGAACCGTCTGAATTATTTGCGGCTGTTGCAGGCGGTGTCCAAAACCGATCTCGAAGTTCGCGAACTTGAAACTCTAATCAAGAACGAAGCAGCCGTTTGTTATCGGCTCTTGCAGTATCTAAATTCGGCAGCCGTCGGTGTTCGCAACGAGGTTCATTCCATTCGCCACGCTATTGCGCTCCTGGGTGAACGCGAAGTCCGGCGCTGGGTGCGGCTGATAGCTACATTAACTGTGGGCCAGAATAAATCCAGCGAACTGGTGAACAGCGCCATGGTGAGGGCCAGGTTCTGTGAAATCATCGCCGAACACGTGCCGCATGGAAGTTCCGATCTCTTCCTTATGGGATTGCTGTCCATGATCGACGTTATTCTCGATGTTCCGATGGTTTCCGTCCTGGAGAATATTCCGGTGGATCACGAAACCAAAGCGGTGCTCCTCGGGGGGGCCAGCAGCTTGCGTCCGCTTTACCAGTTAATGCTGGCGCGGGAAAGCGGGGATTGGCAAAACACGTCCGATCAGGCTAAAAGTCTGGGACTTAGTGAAAGCGTAGTAGCGACAGCTTACTGGCAGGCAATGCAGTGGGTGCGCCAATTAAATTCGGTGTAGCCTAACGCGTCAGGGCAGTGCTATTGCGCTCAGCAATCACCCTCTTTGCATTGTCGGCCAGTTGCCGCGCCTGCGGCAACATATCAAGTCCCTTCAGGACCTCAGGGTCGGTTTCGGCTTTCACCTTCAACCCCTCCTCCTGCCCAAACGCGTCGACGAATATTTCACTCTTAATATTGGAACGCACCCAGTCGTTGTTCTGCACCAGATCAGCTTCCGTATAGGGGATTTTGTCGGCGTCGAGGGACTTGCGGAATTCCTGCAACACGTCATCATCGACTTGGAAGCCCTTGGTTATGTGATGAGTATTGGCATAGTGCTTGGCGAAATTGAAGAAAGCATAGTGCTGCAAAAGACTGTCTTGAAAGTGATTGCTCTTGATGGGATCAATCTTCACGTCGGGCGTAATGCCGCCCCCGCCATACACGGTGCGGCCGCTGTCGGTCAGCTTTACTTCTTTGTTAGCGGTATTGTTGCTGTCGTCGCGTTCAAAATAATAGTCGTAGAGAGAAACATTACTGTAGTCTCGCTGGATGAGTCGTCCGCTTGGTGTGTAGTACTTCGCAGTGGTCAGCGCCAACCCGGTGTCGTTTGACAACGGGTAAACGGTCTGCACCAAGCCCTTACCGAATGTGGTCTCGCCGATAATCAATCCGCGGTCGTGGTCCTGAATCGCGCCGGCAACGATCTCTGCGGCAGATGCGGTCCCGCGGTTGACTAGAACCACCAGCGGGTAATCTCGCCCGCCATTTCCATGGGTAGCAACATAGCGACGTTCTGGTGAAGAGCGCCCGTGATGCGAAACGATGAGCTGCCCTTTGTGCAAAAACTTGTCGGCAACGCCCACACCTTCGTTCAGCAATCCGCCGGGATTCTGGCGCAGATCCAAAATCAGTCCCTTCAATTCGCCTTGCTGATTGAAAGAATCAAGAGCTTCTTGAACCTCTTTTTCTGTCGTCTCGTTAAAGCCTGAGACGTGCATGTAGCCAATCCCAGGACGGATCAGAAAGTGCAAATCGACGCTGTACCGCGGTATTTCATCGCGAACCACTGCAAATTCGAGCGGCTTATCGGTTCCTTCGCGCAGGATAGTGATATGAACCGTCGTCCCCTTTGGCCCCTTCAGGAGGTCGGCGACATCGCTGGTGTTCAAATTGTCAGTAGGCTTGCCGTCCACCGCGATAATGATGTCGCCAGGGTGAATACCCGCCCGATAAGCCGGAGTGCCGACGAACGGAGCGATCACAATGACCTTGTTGTTACGCGGACCGACAGTCATTCCAACGCCGTAGTACTTGCCGCGCTGATCTTCGCGCAGAAGCGAATATGACTTCGGATCGAAAAAATTCGAGTGCGGGTCCAGCACGTGCAACATGCCCGGAATCGCGCCATTGTAGATGGCCTTATCAGGATTCACTGGTTCGGCGTAATTCTGCTCGACGACGTCATAGACCTGAGTAAATTGCTTCAGGCTGTCGCTGACATCGGAGTCGCCGTCGTGTGCCGTCGCCGGATTCTTCTGGGCGAAAACCATTCCCAGAAATCCGCAAAGGGCCAGGAATGAAACAATCAATATGGAAGCACGGTGAGAACTACGGGCCATCTTCAATTTTCCTTCGGCCCGGGCAACGAAGGCGCCCAGGCAGGCTGATTTCGTGAGTATAACATGCACAACAACAAAGGCTTACAGCCAAACCATCGAACCGAAGTCACTGGTGGGTCACCCTTGTTATTTAGGATGCGGGAACACGCAGAGATGATGCGTTTTATGGCAATTGAAGGGGACGAATGGCCTAGCTTGCCAGCTTCTTCAGGAATTCCTGCTCGTCGAGACGGTACTTGAAAGCCTTGCGTCCGTCGATGAATACGACCGGAACTTCGTCCGTGAACTGACGTCTCAGCAATTCGTCGGTTTCGACGTCTATTTCACGCCAGCGGAAGCCTCCTCTGCGCTCCAGTTTCGTGAGCTTCTCCTTCACGATTTCGCAGAGATGGCATCCTTTGCGTGAATAGACGACGACTTCGCGCAGGAACGACATCGGCGGGAGTCTAGCAAAAGGCACAAACAAATTTCCACCGAAACTTTGCGGCCCCCCGGTCTTTAGTGCAGGAACGGCAGTACAGGTTAAAATCCAGTCTTGATGGGTGGCAACATTAAGCCGCTGGCGGGGAAGGTCGCTCTTATTACCGGAGGCGCCAAGCGACTGGGCAGAGCTTCGGCCCTAGCTCTGGCGGAGGCCGGTGCAGCTGTCGTTATCACTTATCTGCAATCCTCTCGGGAAGCGCGTCAGACGCTCAGGCAAATCGAGAAATTAGGAGTGAGCGCGGCCGCTCTGCCCTGTGACGTCACTGACGAAAAGAGCGTGCGGACCGCCTTCAGGGAAGTGGGGCGACGATTCGGTGTTCTCGATGTGTTAGTCAATAATGCAGGCAATTATGAAACCGTGAGTTTTGAATCTCTGACTTTGAACCAGTGGGACGCGATCTTCGCGACCAATGTCCGCGGGCCGTTTCTAGTTTCCAAATGCGCACTGCCGTTTCTGAAGAAAAGAAAAGGCCGAATTGTTCACCTCGGGTCGCTCGGCGGCCTGCGGCCCTGGGCTGACCACGCGCATTATTGTTCTTCCAAGGCCGCGCTACACATGCTTACTAAGGTGATGGCCAAGGCGCTCGCCCCTGAGATTGCTGTGAACTGTGTCGCCCCGGGCATGATCGACCTGGGCGAAAAATCCGCGGCGGCTTTCATGCGGCGAATGGCAACGCAAACTCCTATGCGGCGCAATGGAGAGGGGAACGATGTCGCCGCGGCAGTTTTGTTCTTTGCCAGCGCTCCCCAATTTATCACCGGTCAAATTCTGTATGTCGATGGCGGATTGGGCCTGTAGGTCAAGAATTAAACAACAAGAGAGCGAAAGAGAAAGGATGCGATGCGATACGGAATCCTAACCGCGGTGCTGTTTGTCAGCGCGTTGAGTCAAGCGCAACTGGTCGAACAGGGAGCAAGTGAAGTGCAGGTGTGGACCTCAGGAGGCCACTCCGTTTCCGGCGGCCGTCGCGATACTGGAATCTGGAACGCCGGACTTCGCTACGGCTGGGTTTTGACTGAGCCTCACGGCCCGGGGTTTCTAGCGGGCAGATTCGAATACGCCCTTGATGCTGTCCCAGCTTATTTGATTTTTCAACCATCGAACACGGTTTACGGCGTTGGCTTGAACCCGCTGAACTTGAAGTGGAATTTCGCCACCCGCAGCCACGTGCGACCTTATCTCGAACTAAGCGGCGGTGTTCTATTCACTACGGAAAAAGTTCCGCGCGCCACTTCAAAGGTTAACTTCACCCCTTCGGCAGCCTTCGGAACTCATTTCTTAGGCCCGAAATATGCTTGGACCATCGAAGCCCGTTATCTGCACATTTCCAATGCCGGGCTTGGCGATTTCAATCCCGGGATCAATACTTTCGAGGTTCGCCTGGGAGTCGGGCGGTTCAGAAAACCTAAGTAGATCTGCCCTAACTTCTTCTTTGTTCCCGGCATCGACTCCCTGCGACTGTCTGTTACTTCGCTTCCGTGCTCTGTCGGTACTACCCGTACCATCGGCTCCATATGTTACATTCGGACTCTTGTGGATGCGGCGATCCTTACAGAAGGTCTCACCCGCCGTTTCGGCGACTTCACCGCCGTGGACGGAGTAAATCTTTCTGTCGCCCCCGGTCAGTTTTATGGGTTCCTGGGCCCGAACGGGGCGGGGAAGTCCACAACCATAAAAATGCTTACCGGTCTCATGGCGCCCACGTCCGGACGCATGCAGATTCTTGGACTCGATCTCTCTACACACCTCGTCGAAGTAAAACGGCAGATTGGAGTGGTGCCCGAGGGAATGGCGCTGTTCGGCAGGCTCACTGGCTCCGAGTATCTGAATTTTGCTGGACGCATGTACGGCCTCGGCCGCAGTACAGCCGCACAGCGGGCGGCGGAACTCCTCGACTTCATGGAACTCGCCGATAAGCCCAAGACTCTGATCACGGATTACTCCCACGGCATGCAGAAGAAGCTGGCGCTGGCCGCAGCCGTGATTCACGGGCCCAAGGTTTTGTTTCTGGATGAGCCTTTTGAAGGCGTGGATGCGGTTGCCTCTGGGACGTTGAAAATCATGCTCCAACGCATGATCTCGCGTGGCGTCACGATTTTCTTAACGTCACACGTTTTGGAAATCGTGGAACGCCTTTGCACTCATGTGGGAATTATCAATGACGGTCGTCTCGTCGCTCAGGGGCCACTTGACGAGCTTCGCTCCCATGTCGCTGCTGGTACTGGAGAGCAAACCGAAAAGACCACTCTTGAGCAATTCTTTTTGCAGACGGTTGGAGGCTCGCGCCACGAAAATCAGGAGCTGTCGTGGCTTGGCTGAACTCCACCGCGCGTGAGCAACTGCGCGCCATCGCGATTCTGCGCTGGCAGCTCTCTCTCAATTCTATGCGCTCTGTTCGTGGGCGCATGAACATGATATCTCGTGGATTTGCCGGCCTTCTCGTGGTCGGAGCTGGCATCGGCGGTGGAATTGCCATCGGTGCAGCTGCTTGGGGAATCGCCGCCGAACACAAGTTCGTCTGGTTAGCCCTCCCGTTCTGGCTGATCTCGATTTTTTGGCAGATTTTCCCCGTCATGGCCTCGGCATTCACGCAAAATGTGGATGCCTCGGCGCTGCTCCGCTTTCCACTCAGCTACTCCTCCTATTTCCTGGTTCGCCTGGCCTATGGCGCTCTCGATATTGCTACAGCGCTCGGCGTGTGTTGGTCCATCGGTCTGTTGGTCGGAATAAGCGTCGCCAATGCCGCTCTTGTGCCCTGGGCACTGGCGGCGGTCGGCGGAATGGTCATATTCAATCTTCTGCTGGCGCGAATGATCTTTGTCTGGATCGAGCACTGGCTTTCGTTGCGCCGAAGCCGTGAAGTGATTTCACTTTTTTTTGTGCTGTTGATGGTCTGTTTCCAGCTGGTTGGTCCGATGCTTGGACATTACAGCCGTCTTCCCACCATCCAAAGATTCCACGTGCTGGCACGCTTTATTCCGCTGACGCGAGCGCTCCCGCCGGGGGTGGCTGCGGGTGCGATCGAAAACGCCGCTGCGGGTACGATATCTTCGGCCTTTCTTTCTTTGCTGGCGCTAACTGGCTACGCCGGTGCCGTGTTGCTGCCACTGCACCTTCGCCTTCGCACTCAATATGCAGGCGAGATCGTCTCAAGTGGAGATAAGAATTCGCAGCCGGTACGGCGGAAAAATGCAGCACCGCGACGCGGCTGGAAATTGCCGCTATTGTCGGGACCGGTCTCGGCAATTTTCCAGAAGGAACTGCACTACTTTCTGCGCAGCGGTCCCATGCTGTTCACCATGATCATGCCTGTCGTAATGATCATCATCCTGTGGGGAGGGCGTAAGGGATTTCTCAATCATCAGTCTGGTTTTCTTTTTCCCATTGGCGCGGCATATTGCCTGCTGGTAATGAACAACATCCTGTACAACAGCTTTGGAGGCGATGGCGGCGGAATCCAATTTTTTCTGCTGTGTCCCATTCCGTTCCGCTTGGTTCTGGCGGCCAAAAACATTGCCCAATTCGCCGTGTTGATAACGGAACTCTGCGTCCTGTGGCTGGGAGTGAGCCTCATCTACCAGCACCCTAACCTGAATTCCTTGAGCCTGACCTTCGCGTGGTATCTGGTCGCTGCCCCGCTGAATTTCAGCGCGGGTAATCTGCTTTCCATCTATTCGCCGAAAAGGATCGACTACTCCACCTTTGGCCGCCAGCGGGCTTCGGAATCGGCGATTTTTGTGAGCTTGGCAGTTCAGTTGACCGGCATGGGACTAGGCGCCTTAGCCATTTTTGCCGGATATCATTATTCAAAATTGTGGATCTCAACTTTAATTCTGTGTGTTCTTGGGGTGCCTTCGATTATCGTGTATTTCATTCTTCTCGCTCGAATCGATCGCATCGTCATGACACGCCGCGAAGTCCTGGCTTCAGAGCTTTGCCGCGTCCAGGCACAGTAGGCCTCAAGCAGTAACGAAGTATAAAGCAGGAACATTTAGGCCTTCCTCCACGCATTTCCAATGAGTGCTTTAGAATGATCCGCCGGGGAGGTATTATGCGTCGCATCGGATTCATAGGGGTTGTGTTGCTGGGTGCCGTGTCGCTCTGCGTTGCGCAAGGACCCAAGCCTGACTCTCTGGTTGTGGTTCTCAAAGACGGTCATCAGAAAAGCTTTTCCATGGCCGAAGTTAGTCGCATCGATTTTAAGGACGGCTCGATGCTGCTCACACAGTCGGGCCGAAAAGAAGTCATTAACATGGCTGACGTGCTCCGGATCGATTTTGGATCCAGCGAACATCTTTCTGCAGGTCGCAACCGTTTCGTCGGAAGGTGGGAAGTTGGAGTGGGCGTCGGGAACGGGAAGTTTTTTATAACCTTGAAACCCGATGGTCAGGCCCGAAAAGGCATGGGCAGCGGCCACGGAACCTGGATCGTCGTGAATGGAGAAGCACAAATATCGTGGGATGACGGGTGGCACGATATCATCCGCAAAGTAGGGGAAAAGCACGAGAAGCTTGCCTTCGAACCTGGAAGGTCGCTGGATGCGGAGCCCTCGAACGTGACAGATGCGAGGAATACAACCGCACAACCTATTTAGCCGGTCGATCGAGACCGATGCCAAACCCTCTGATTAATTCCGATCATGAAGAGGACCATTTTTCTGTGCGTGATCGGCGTGTGCCTGTCGGCGTCAGTCGCTTTCGCCGTAGACTTTTTCGTGTTTCGCTATCGTCTGTTCCGCCACAACCATCCTTTTGGCAGCGTCACCGTACAGGTGTACTACGCGATCCAGGAAAAGAATGGCCGCACTGAATACGTTTACAAATCTGCCGAGCAGCAAGCCTGTGCCAGTTCCTTATTTGCGCACTCCGGATTTCCGCCTTGCTGGTACGCGCGCAGACACATCGAAAAAGCAGTTCCTATCTAGTCCCCAAAGCCTTTCCTCTGCATAAATTAATCATCCCGACTTGGCCGAGCGGATGTTACCCGAAGCAGACTGAGGTTCGTACCCGCTATATAGCTGTCATGGGTGTGGGAGAAAAATTTTCTCTGCCGGGATCCACATTCGCATCTGAGATCGCGATTGAGCGAATCGAAATTTCCTTTCACTACACAATGCCTTTACATTTTCATTTTCATCAGCTATATAGCAGATATGACGAACTCCGGAGCCTCAGCGGATGCGAATTCACGAGCCGAACTCCTCAAAGCCAGTGGTTTTCCACATTTCATGCTCAAGGAGATCTTCGACCAACCGGAGGCGTTGCGGAACACGATTGCACCGCGCGTATCGCTCAGTTCAGGAGAGATTCGAATTGCAGACGAAGTACGGATAGGAGTGCAGGAACTGCGCACGTTACGCCGGATCAACGTAGTGGCATCCGGAACCAGTCGTCACGCGGGCTTGACTGGGCAATACATGTTTCAGCAGCTTGCGAACCTGCCTGCCGAAGTCGATTATGCCAGCGAATTTGAGTACCGCAATCCCGAAATTGGTCCATCCGAGATCACGATTGTGATCACGCAATCGGGCGAAACTGCGGATACCATGTCGGCGCAGCGAATGGCGAAGCAAAAAGGTTCGAGGACGATTGCCATTTCGAATGTTGTGGGATCGACCATTGCCCGCGAAGCCGACGGGGTACTCTACACTCACGCCGGGCCTGAGATCAGCATCGCATCCACAAAGGCGTTCACCGCACAAATCGCCGTGCTGTTCCTCCTGGCTGGCTATTTAGCCGAAGTTAGAGAAGAGATTTCGCGCGAAGTCCTTCGAGCCTGGATAAAAGAACTCCTTAATCTTCCGGAAAAAGCCCAGACGGTCTTGAAGTGTGTGCAGCAATGTGAACAACTCGCCAATCGTTTTCGGCAATACGAAGATTTTCTTTTTCTGGGGCGGGCGATTCATTATCCGGTGGCCATGGATGGTGCGTTGAAACTGAAAGAGGTTTCGTACGTTCACGCCGAAGGATATCCGGCGGGAGAGGCTAAGCACGGACCGACAGCCTTGATTGATGAGGACCTTCCGGTTGTAATAATCGCCACTTGCGATCAGAACGATGCTGGATCGGTCTCGCGCTATGAAAAAAGTGTTGCCGATATTCGAGGATTCAAAAAGCAGTCGGCGAAAGTAATCGCCCTCGCATCGGACGGAGACACGCTCATTCCGTCCATCGCGGACCACGCTATTTTCATTCCGCAGACCCCGGAACTGCTTGCGCCTGTTTTGGAGATGATTCCCTTACAGATGTTTGCCTACTACACCGCTGTCGGTCGCGGATTGGATGTAGACCGACCACGGAACCTCTCTAAATCGGTGATGACAGATTAAATTAACTTCGGTTCTCTAGCCCTCAGCGCGCGCTCGCAATCTCGGGTGCGGCGTTCACATCACCTCCAGAGAATGTCTGCCAACCTCGGCGTGAAAGGTCCCAAAATATGAGGTAGCCGGAAACGGCTGCCATCGCCAGCAGCAGAAAGCCCGATAACCAATCGCCAAAGATGAGCTTTCCGATTCCAAAAAGACATCCATAAACCAGAAGCACTCCCATCAACCAGCTGAAGGCGTTGCCCGCTACGTCGCGAACCTCGGGCAACTCAGGCACCAATTTCGCGACTCGCTTCCAGCCGTATACCGTTGGATGAACCCTGCGATAGAAACTGGTGAGGGTGGCATCAGATTCTGCGGGGGTTAAGAATGTGACGACGAGCCAAGCTACCGTGGCGACGGCACCAGTGATCAGGCTTCGTTTTGCATATACAACGGCATCGCTGCCCGCGAACGAAACTTCCCTCAACCCGAAGGTTACAGCAGCGGCAGCGATCATTGCCGAGATCTCGCTCCAGGCGTTAATACGCGACCAATACCATCGCAGGATATAAACCGCGCCGGTCCCGAAGCCGACCTCAAGCACCAATCCCCACCCCGCCCCGATAGATGAAAGTTGCGACGCTGTGTACCCGCTGACCAGCACCAGCAGCACAGTGAAGAGTCTGCTCATCATCACATAGTGACGTTCAGGCTTGTCCCGCACCATGAAACGCTTATAAAGATCGTTCACCAGATACGAGCATCCCCAGTTCAACTGCGTGCCGACTGTGGACATGAAAGCCGCGAGGAACGCTGCGACCATCAGCCCGCGCAACGCCGGAGGCAGATAGTCCCGCAACACCATGACATAACCTTGCTCGGGATTTTGTCCGAACGCCGCGCTGGGATGAATGCCGCCATTCGGCGAATACACCGCAATTGCCACCAGGGCAGTAACGATCCAGGGCCAAGGACGCAATGCGTAATGAGCAACGTTGAACCACAAGGTAGCTCCCAGCGAATTCTTTTCGTCCTTTGCGCTGAACATGCGCTGCGCGACGTATCCGCCGCCACCGGGCTCTGCACCCGGATACCACGCCAGCCACCATTGCATTCCCAGATAGACTACGAACGTGAGGACGGGAAGCGTCCACAGCGCCTCTCCGGTAAGGCCAAAGTGAAAGTCAGGCAGGAATGCAGTCGGATCAGATGTCGTCACGCCGGTGGCGCGAACGTTGTTCTGAATGGTTTGCAAATGCATTTCGAGTCCGTGCATGCCGCCTAGTTTGGCCACTGCGACCCAGGCAAGGACGATGATCATCGCCATCTTCAGCGCAAATTGAAATAAGTCAGTGACGAGCACGCCCCACAGCCCGCCGATAAATGTGTAGAGTCCGGTGAAGGGAATCAAAACAAATACGCAAATAGCCAGCGCCGTGTTTTGCGGATCGCCCAATACGTATTGATATGTGTGTCCGAAAAGGCCAATATCGAGCACGCGCCCCTGAGCGATCGCGGGACCGAGCAGCACCGTGATGATGCTGACCATCGCTTTTGTGACCCATCCCAGAATGAAGCAGTTCATGAACAGCCCGAGATAGATTGCCTTGAATCCGCGCAGAAACGCCGCCGGTTTCCCGCCGTAGCGTAACTCGACGAACTGCACGTCAGTGAGGATTTCCGCGCGGCGCCAATAGCGCGCGAAGAAGAAGACCGTCAGCATTCCGCCGACACAGAAGGCCCACCATATCCAGTTGCCGGCGATTCCTTGCTTGGCGACAACTCCGCAAACGAACAGCGGCGTGTCCGCGGCAAAAGTCGTCGCTACCATTGAAGTCCCGGCCAGCCACCAGGAAACATCTCTGCCCGATACAAAAAATTCCTCGGTGTTTCCGCTGGCGCGCCGGCGGTAGTAAATCCCGATCGCCAAATTCACGAGTAGATATCCGACGATGACCAGCCAATCGGTCGAGGTGAGAGGCATTGTTCCTCCGGTTAAGCTTGAGTCTGCGAACTCGCCGCCGTGAGTTCGCAATTCGGCCTGCGACCTCAGCGAAAGCGGCGTATGAAAAGTGAGTGCCGTTCTGCGCGGTAAAAGCCGACAACGTAAATCACAGGTTTCGCATTCGAAGAATAAATGACCTGGCGAATGCGCATCACAGGAGCGCCGCGTGGCACTTGCAGTAACTGCGCTACCCGGGATTCCGCCGCAGTCGCATCAACTTCTTCGTCAGCATATGTCAACTGGATCTCGTAATCACGCTCGAGAGTTGAGAACAATGAACCGCGAGCCAAGGGTTCACGCACCAATCCTGGAAATCTCTCCGCGGCAAGATAGCAGGTTTCGAGCGCAAACGGTTCGTCAGATGTATGCCGCAGTCGCTCGATCTTGATCATTTTGGTCGTTGCCGGAAGCATAAGGCGAGCCGCAATTTCATCTTCGCCTTCGATTACTTTCGATGTAATCACCTTCGAAGCCGCCGCCAGTCCGCGGCTGGCCATTTGCTCGGTGTAACTCATCAACTTGTTAAAATGAATTCGCGGAGGCGCCACAAAGGTCCCAGCGCCGCGCCGCCGCTCGACCACACCTTCCTGTTCAAGTCCTGCCAGCGCATGCCGGGCAGTCATCAGGCTGACGCTGTGCAAACGCGCCAGCTCCCTTTCAGAAGCAACTGAGTCCCCGGGCTTTAGCTCCCCGCTGGTGATACGGCCACGAATGGCGGTCTGAATTCTCTGGTAGGCGGGAAGACCGTTATGACCGTTTGACGGCATTTATGATTTGTCTTTCTCGGGATCGCAAATTCCAAAAACAAGAGCTCTGGGAAACTGTCTGCTATATAGCGAATATTCCTGGAAAAGTAAAGCCACTTCTGCATTCAGCGTCCGCATTCGGACAAATCACTCCTAGGAGCTGCAGCGCAATAGGGGGCAAAATCGTTTTCCTACGGACCCTAAGTGCAAGGCCGAAAGCACCTTAAGAAACTGAAAGTTATGCTGATGTGCGCTACCCGCCGGGGTGTCTCTCGGACTGCCTCGGTACCCGTCCCAAAACCGTTATAGAGCACTTTTCCACACGACCGTTGTAACTTTTAATTCTTTTTTCATTTTTTGCTTGACGGTGTTCACAAGGCTGCTATATAGCATTGCACATCCATTTTGTGGGTAGCTTTGTTGTGGATACAAAAAGTTCTCCCGGAGGTTTCAGATGAGCACACGCAGATTGCTCGCGATGGCCGTTCTTCCGTGCGTTGTGGGCGCGCTATTGCTAACGCACACCGCATCGGCCCAGGAAGTAACAGCATCAATCGTCGGCACCATCACCGACCCCAGCGGTTCCGCGATCAAGAATGCGGCAGTGACCGCAACCAGCACAGAGCGCGGCACCGTGTGGAGAGCCGAAACCAATGATACGGGCGCATACACGCTGACCCGTCTGCCGGTCGGAGGCTATACGGTGAAGGTTGAGGCGCAAGGATTTCAGACCGCCCTCTATCCGGCTTTCACGCTGGTGCTCAATCAGACGGCGCGTGTTGATATAGCTATGAAGGTGGGCCAGGTCAGCGAGACGGTTGAGGTGACCGGTGAGGCACCGGTGTTGAAAACGGAAGCGACACAGGTTGACACAATCGTCAATGCAGCAACCAACGACAGCCTTCCTCTTGCCGCGCGCAATTACGTCCAACTCACGCTGCTGTCCCCGGGATCTGTAACGACGAATCCTCAGGGGTTCAGCACCGGCAACAACACGGCCGACTTCAGTTCTTCACGTCCCCTGATCAACGGGAACCGTGAGCAGGCAAACAATTTCCTGCTGGACGGCATGGATAACAATCAGGTATCGGACAATCTGTTGGGTTACACGCCGGCGCCAGATGCGATCGAGGAATTCAATCTCATCACTAGCAACGCACCGGCCGAATTCGGCAATTTCGAAGGCGGCATCGTCAGTGCGACCATCAAGTCAGGAACCAATGCCTTTCATGGCGATGTATGGGAATATTTTCGGAATGACAAGCTAAATGCGAACAGTTGGCAGAACAATGTGCAAGGCAATGAGAAGAGCAAAGTGCGTTGGAACATGTTCGGCGGCACTTTCGGCGGCCCGATCATTAAGAACAAGCTGTTCTTCTTTGCCGACTATCAAGGCCAGCGGTTTACGATTCCAAGCTCAGCGGGCAAGAACACTGTCTTTTCGGCTTTGGAACGCACAGGAGATTTCGGTGATCTTTGCACCTCGCCCAGTAGGGGCGGCTCATTTGTCGGAGGCGTTTGCGTCGGAGGAACCGGGGTTCAGCTATATAATCCGTGCGCATCGTTTGCAGCTCCGTGCACCCCTACTTCGACCCCCGCAGGT
>Ga0105241_10002339_pt1 | contig 14244 bp, 6 predicted proteins | sample KBSC64metaG_FD_80422 | JGI IMG/M metagenome (GOLD analysis project Ga0105241, IMG submission 80422) | Corn rhizosphere microbial communities from Kellogg Biological Station, Michigan, USA - KBS C6-4 metaG | ecosystem: Host-associated > Plants > Roots > Rhizosphere > Soil | place: Michigan, USA... | reverse complement strand
CGTGCTTCCTGACCTCATTTCCAGATGATATGGAAGGTCAGTACAGCACTCTGAAAAAGATCTCCGTTATCAGCAAGTGGTCGGGCGGAGTAGGTGCGTGGGGGCACGGAATTCGGGCGGAAGGAGCTACAATTCGAGGTACGAACGGCGTCTCGTCAGGCGTTGTTCGCTTCTTGCGCGTCGCCAATGACACTCAGCTCTACTCGAATCAGGGTGGCAACCGGCCCGGCGCGTTCGTATTTACCATGATGGTCGAGCACGATGACATCTTCAGCGTGCTCGAGGCGGCCCGCATCAAGGGTGACGGGGCGACGCGCCAGACCAACGCGCCGGACCTGAAGTACTGCCTCTGGGTCAACGACTACTACTTCGAGGTACTCAAGGCGCAGATCGAGAACATCAAGCGAGTCGCGGCCGGCGGCGAAGACGACCCCACAGCTGGAGACTGGTATCTGTTCGACCCTGATCAGTCGCCAGGGCTGCACCTCGTCTGCGGAGCCGAGTACCGCGCTCTCCACGCGAAGTATGTCACCGAGGGGAAGTACCGCCGATGCGTGAAAGCCGGCGATATTATGCTCGAAGCGTTCAAGACCTGGTCAATGGGTGGAACGCCCTACGTCATGAATAAAGACCAAATTAACCTGAAATCCAATATGTCCAATGTCGCACCTATCTGTTCGTCAAATTTGTGTTGCGAGATCATAATTCCGAGCTGGAGTAAGTTCGACAAAGATGTGTTTGGGAAGTTCCATCCGGGCAACTCCGAGAGTGGGGAGTTTGGAGTCTGCAATTTAGATGCCGTGGTTCTGGAACAGTTTGTTCTACCGGCAAAGCCTAGCGACACCTCATATCTGTCCAGAGTGAACTTTAGGGGAATCGCCGAGGCGGCCGGTCTCAGCTTGCGCGCCCTCAACCGCATTATCGACCTCAACTTCAGCCCGAGCAAGGAGTGCCGCCGCAGCAACCTCCGCCACCGCCCCGTCGGGGTTGGGGAGATGGGGCTTGCGGACCTCTTGGCGTGCATCCGCATCGCCTGGGGCTCGCGCAAAGCCTGCGTCGTCGCCCGCGGCATCTCCGCCGCGATCTACTTCGGCGCGATGAACGAGTCTGCCGCGCTGGCGGAGGTTGAAGGGCCATACGAAACATTTGAGGGTAGCCCAGTGTCGCAAGGCATCCTGCAGCCTGATATGTGGGTGAAAACCGGGCACCTGAGCGCCGATTGGGAGACAGAGGTCGAGGTGGCGACCAACGGATTCCTCAAACCCGCAGACTGGGCCGCGCTCAGGGTGCGTTGCAAACGAGGAGTTCGTAACGCGTACGCGACGGCATACATGCCAACCGCTACATCCAGCAACATCGTGGGCGTCAACGAGTGCTTCGAGCCTTACACTTCGAACCTGTACACGAGGAAGACCCTCGCGGGAGAGTTCTTTGTTGTCAAGCGACATCTTATGTATGAGCTGATGGAGCTCGGCATCTGGGACAAGACTATGCATCTCGACATCCTTGCCGCGAAGGGCAGCGTCCAGAAAATCGCGCGCATCCCTCTCGAAGTCCGCAAGCGCCATCTCACGGCGCGAGAAACACATCAGAGCCGCTTCATCTGGATGGCCAAGGCGATGTCACCATTCATCTGCCAGGCTATGTCGATGAACTACTTCGGTTCTGCCCCCAGTCTCCCCAAGCTTCTACGGTTCTTCTTTGAAGGTCAAGAGGCCGGCCTCAAAACAAACATGTACTACGCACATTCCCAGCCAGCAAGCATCGGCGATTCCACAGCAAACACTGACGCATCCCAGACTGAGCCGGTACCCATTCCTGCTAGCTTCGCGGAGGCAGTACTCGGCGACGCCCAGAAAAAAGCAGAGGCTGTAACTAGTGACGTCCAGAAAAAAGAGGAGGCGCTAATGTGCTCGATCCTCAATCGCGAAGCCTGTACGGCGTGCTCGCTCTAGCGGCCTAGCGCTAGAGACGTTGGAGGTAGCCGGAGGCTGTGCACTGCAGAATCAGTCGGTCGACGGTACGGGCCAAGCGCTCGTGCTGAGCCTTTGTGTCGGCGTCCGAGCTGTCGACGGTGGCGGTCTCGCGGAAGATGGCCGCGACCTCGTTGATCGAGCGTCCTGGTTTGAAGAGGATAAGGACCTGGCCGATGTCGGTGGGCCCGAGCATCGAAAGGCCAAGAGTTGTGGTTTGGTAGCGATCGTCCATGGTTGAGTAGGGTGACTTACGCGTCGGCCAGTTCATTTTTCACCCCTTCTTTTTCGGCATCAATGACGTCGAAGCCCTCTGAGCCTTCAACGTCACTGTCGATGTCCACAAGGCCGTCAAATATTGTGACCTCTTCCATCTCGCGCAGCAGGTTCGCCACGGGACCATTCTCAATTGGCGCGAGAAGCTTATCCAGTCGCGCCATTTCTTCCTCCTCACGCTTCCTGCACTCTTCTGCGACATTCGGGCCGGCGTACATCTGGTGCGCGCGATCTGTTGCGGTAAGAAGATCCAGCGTATTGGCACTCATGACCCCCACTTTGCACTCCCAGTAGTCAATAGAGTCGTCATAGGAGAGGCCGATCTTCGCGTAGCCCGCGCGCACTCGCTCGGCCTCGTCTCGCGAGTTCGACACAAAAGCGACCGCGTCGTTGGCTCGAAACAGTACGACCCAGACTGTGTCTGTTGCGCAGTTTGCCACAACACGGAAGCGCTGCGTGACGAACGGGACCATACGAAACTTCTTCAGAATATTCTCGCGAACGGATGGGGCATCGTAATAAGCAGCTACAAACCCGTGCGCCATCGAGACGACATGGTAGTATTGTTCTGGTACGTAGGTCGTTGCGGCAGATTTCGTTTCGGCCGCACCACTCTGAGTGGCTTTCGCTTCGGTCTCGCTAGTTGGCGCAGTCTCATCAGTATCTCGGGGAATGCCAATAAAATTGGCGACATATGGAACGGGCAAGACGCTGGAGCTAGTTTGTACTGTTTCGGCTGCGTTTGCTTCTGCATCGGCTGGAACGGGAACTGCCTCTGCAGTTGGCTCCGCGGCCTCCGCAGTTAGCGTCGCTGGCTCCACAGTCGGCTCCGCGGCCTCTGCAGCTAGCGTCGCTGGCTCTGCCGTATGCATCACACACTGGTCCTCTGTCGCCATCAGGAATGGTGGCACGCCCACGCTTCTAAACGCGCGCTGGGTCAAAAAATGCGACACAGCTTATGCGGCAAGTGTCTTCCTGGGCGCCACAGTGCGGGTCGTTGCCAGCTTAATCGCAGGGGCCCTAACGATGGGGGGAAGCTTTGGCGGACCCCCACGAGGGGCGCGCCTCTTCTGCACTATCTTCTCGGAAACCTCTGGCATTCGCATATGGCGGGTTGTCTGATACGCATCCTCCATTGCCGCGAGAAGGATCGAGTCGAGATCATCGGCGGGCGGTGGTCTTGCAACCGGCGGCGGTCGAGGCCCGTGCTTGAGCTCGTGAAGTGCGTCTGCGTTGGCCTCCTCCATGGCCTCCTCCAGCACCGCGTCCAGCTCGTCGGCGTCCTGAATATTCAGAACCTTCTTTTCCGCGAATCCTTCTTCATAGAACACGTCTGAAAGAAACAGATCTGTCTTGTCGAATTCGATGATTTCGAGATTGGACACAATGTGAGGCTTCGGCCCGCCCGGGGTGTCGTCGGGGTCGGGCTCATTCGAGAACACGAACAGCAGACCCGTCGCTGAGCGGCCCAGCTTGTAGGCGCCGCCGCCTTCGCGTTTCGTTGTGCGCTGAAGTTGGATCCCGTACATGCGACGTTCGACGCCGTTGACAAATCGAAGCATCCCCCGCAGGAAGGCCCCGCGGTCGGGCTCGCGTGACAATCTGTCGAGACCTGGGCGCGGGATCTCGAGCTCAAAGATGATGCGCTCGACAGCCCGCTTCATCATCGGAATGCACGATCGCAGTCGGTGCTCGAGCTCGCTCTCATTGATGCGGCTGCGATCCACAATTGACGAGAAGCCGCAAATTCGCAGGAGCCACACCGCGATGCAGTGCGACTGGTAGATGTAGCGCGACTTGTCGAGCATGAGGTCGCGGCTCTCGTGCGAGTCGATGTTCTCCGGCATCCGCTGGTTCATGGTCCAGGCATACTGATCCACCTCTTTCCGGCGCATGTTGAGGAGCGACTCCGCGAGCGACCGGCCCTCGCAGATGGTCCGGAGGTTGCGGTAGACGCGCCGGGATTCGAGGTTGTTGTAGCTGGCCACGAACTCCGAATCGACCGGCCGCTCGTTCCAGTCATATGACTGCCGCAGGCACCACTTGTCATACGCCAGTTTCTTCGCGGGTTCGACGTCCTGCTGCCCCTGCATGGCCTCTCTGATCGATATCGCTTCGGGCTGCGCGATGTCCTCACTGTTTGCTATCGCTATGTTCCGCTGCTCTTGCAGCTTTGTCTTGACTGCTTTGTGGTCTGCGAGCAGCGCGCTCGCATTCTCGGCGAACGGGCTGTCTTCGGGGAAGAGCTGGATCTTGGCGCCAGTGTCCGCGACCTGGTCGATGAAGCGGTGCGCGAAGTCGTTCCGGGACAGGTTCTCGACGCACTTGTTCTCAAGCCATAGATGAAAGTAGTCCGACTCATAGTACTGGATCTCCCCATTGTCGGCGTACGAGAACGCGACTGCATTGTCGTCGCAGTTGCGGTAGAGGTTCGCGCGCTTATCATAGATTAGCCGGCGGAGGTCGCTGGTCGTTGATGGCAGCGTCGAGCCAGTTGCCCGCAGACAGATGAAGTGTTCTCTCGTCTTGAGATTTCGAACTCGGCCGAGCATCTGGCGGCAAGTCTCTACGTCGCATGACACGTCGCAGAACATGCCGAACAGGGCATCGTAGTGTTCGAGCTCGAAACTGACGCCTGCCGAGCAAGTCGGCGTATAGATCAGCACGTCGAGGTCTGCCCAGTATTTATGAACGTCGCCGAAGTGCCGGGCGCGCTCCGATGGAGCGGTCTCTGAGCTGTAGAGCATCACCTTCTTCTTCGGATACTCGACGCGGAGCCCCTGTTCGAGCGCTCGAGCTTCTGCGAGACTGTTCGTTGGAATAACGACCCGCTTGTTTTCCTGAAGCGCACCATTGAGCGCTCCGAGCCAGATCCCCTGGTCGGGGGTAAAGCTGTAGACGTCGCCGGCCGCCCGCGCGAACTTGTTCCAGTGGAAGTGCGCTGGGTACTTCGGGCGCATCTTCTCGAGGACCTGGTAGGTGCGGTTGCTGAGGTTGGCGTCCATAACGAGAACATGCTGGGCGGTTCGGAGCATCCACTGAAACATCGCAAACGCGGCCGCGAAGTGTTTGTGGAGGCCGCTGTTGAATTGGGCAAGGATTGATTCGACCTCATCCAATATGAGCAAGTCGATCGGCTCGCACCTCGAGGGCATCTTCAGCCGGTGCAGCGACTCCACCTGCACGATGAGGCGCGGGTGACGGACGTGATCAAGGTCGCCCTGCACGTCGTTGTACACAATGAAGTCCGAGAAGTTGTCCGCGATGCTCCGACTGAATGTCTGGCGGAACGTCACGAATCGGACGACCTTCTTTTCGAGCCCGTCCGCGGGGAAGTACTCATTGATGTACGCGCGCGTCGCCTTGGTCTTTCCGAGCTTCATCTGCGCGAGGACCGCGAGCGTCGGGCAGAGCTCGTACGCGCGCATAGTATCCTGCGCGTACACCGTCTTGCGCTCGTCCGGGAGGTTCTCAAACTCACTCGCCAGTGCCCCGTGTGGATCAACCCGCGCGCTGCATATATCAGAGATACGGCTGGAGATACGGTTGGCCAGCCAGTTCCCGGCTGCATCAGCCGCAGCGGCCTTGGCGGCGATTGCGGCCTTACTGCGCCCCTGTTTGACCTCGATTCCAAGAATTCGCAGCTCGGCCGGGTCGACGTCGACCTCCCCGACGATCTGTCCACGTCCCCGGTTCTGGCGGCAGTGCTCGATGACTCGGCAGCGGCCCGGGGCGCCGTGCCCGTCCTCGACCGCCGAGAGCGACAGCATCAGGCTGTTGTCGCGGTGGTGAGTCTCGTTGCAGATTCGACAGCGCGATGGCGAGTGCCGGGCGAAGCAGAGCAGCGTCCCGCGGGCCTCGGTGAAGGCGTGTCCCGCCGTTACGCCTTCCGCCTCGGCAAGCTGCAGCGCTGCGCGCAGGAGGGGCGAGTCAGCGGCGAACACCGGCGGCGCGACCCCTTTCGAGTCCTGCACGTCTGTGTAGACGCGCGGGAGGATTCGCGCGCCCGGCGCTGGCCTCACGAAGAGGTCGTCGGGAGTCACGTCCGTCGCGGTGCCGAACACCCGCGCAATTTCCGGCGTCGCTATCTTGTAGCGGCCGCTCCCCGGCTTCATCGAACCCGCCATTCGAAAGTTTTGAGTGCGCTTGTTCACACCCGGATCGATGAACACTCGTAGCGGCGCCGGTATCCGCTCCAGTACGTGGTCGGTGAACTCCCGAGCCTCCTCATTGTCCTCCACGTGGTACGGGACTGTGAGTATGTGGTAGCTGTACTTCTGCGGCCCGGTGCGCGTCACGGCGCCCGTAATCTCATCAGTCACGGTGCGACCCCCGTCGGTTCCACTGCTATCGGTCACGACGAGATCGCTACGAGACGGGTAGATGTCGTCGACGCCGAAGTAGGCGACGTCCAGCTCGTCAAGGATCGCCTCGATGAGCATGTCCACCACCGTGTGGATCTTTTCGAGCCGTCGCGCCGCGAGTTTCTCTTCATCGGTCGGTTCAGCTTTGAATAATGGCTCAGCATTTGTTTCATCCTCCAGCCCGAGCAGGCCGGCGAGTTCCTTCTCGACTTCCTCGGGCGACATTCCTTTCTCTTCGCGGCCGCCGGGCCAGAAATGATCGATTGCGTTCTTCATCACGACGTCACTGATCGCGTCGATCTTGTGCGCCGGCGCGTCGACGTCGAACTTTAGCTTCTGCGCGAGCCGGCCGAACACGACCTCGTGCATGCACTTCTCCTCAAGTGGCACTTGGTCGTACCATTGAAGGCACTCGTCGCGCGACTCGAAGACAAGGAACTTGTTGCGGAACTCATCTCGCAGCACCGGCCGGTGCAGCAGATCCTTCATTCGGTAGCGCGCTTCAACTGCGTCCTCAGGGTCGCGATCGCCCGGGGAGCGCGATTTAACAAGGCGCGAGAACTCGACGGGCATACTGTGGACGATATGGCTGTGCGCGGCGTATTTCATATTGAAATACCCCTTCAAATTATCACACGCTCGCGGCACGCGGGTATTTAAAGGCTGGACAAAAGTCCGCATACCGCGTAACTGGTGAGCGCCCGGTACTGCAAATGCAGGTCGAAATTTACCTCGATATCCCCATATTGCTGACAGGCCTATTGAACCTTGTTCTGAGCGGGATTTTTGGAATTCTACTCCTACCTCATGTATGTAGCCGTCGCAAGGCATATGCCGACTCGCTAAGCCTCCTGGAGAAAGAAGAGGGGGAGATGCATGTCAGCTACATAATCGAGCGGGAGCTGAGCCGCATTTATGCGAAGCTGGATGATGACAGTGATGACAGCGAAAGCGACACCGATTACAGCGATGAGTCAAGCAACACTAGCGATGATGAAAGCGATGAGAGTGATGAGAGTGATGAGAGTGATGAGAGTGGCGAAGGTGATGAAAGCAGTGAGAGTGATGAGAGTGATAATGAGGGAGACGAAGACGATGAGGGCGACGAAGACGATGAGGGCGACGAGAGTGGCGAAGGTGATGAGAGTGGCGAAGGTGATGAGAGCGACAGCAATGACGAAGCTTATGAAAACAATGAACGCAGTAACGACAAGGGCGATTCGAGCAGCTCGGATAGCAGCTCGAGCGATTTTGAGAAGATTCCGAAAATACAACTAAAATCACAGACTAAGCGCCCTACGTTTGCTGAACCACTGGTACGCAAACGTGTCACAATTCAGACGCCTCCGATCAGAAAGCCGGACAAAAAATGGTCAACAGTTCTAAGCGTGGCGAATAAAATTCCGCGCATAACAGAACCCATTACCGCGGAGGATTGGGCGCTGTTCGGGATAGAGCTTGAGAAAATGGAAAATGTGGACTCCGAGCTCGTCGCTACCTGGCGCACAAAGCGTAGCCCTGAGGCATGGCGAGTGACATTCGCTTCAAACATCCCTGCATCATGGAACGACATTAAGAACGCGTTTCTCCTGGCTCAGTGGAACGAGAGCATCGACGAGCTGGTGGTTAGTGGGAACCTTACAGAGATTCCTACTCAGGTCGCAGGGGCAACATCAAGCTCGTCCTTGTAGTGAATGACCAGCCCCACTCGCTTCGGCCAGCTTGGATCGATAAAGAGTGTGGTGTTCGCTTTGTCAACCTGGAGCTGGAGAAACTGCGTGCATGGGTCTCCACCCGGAAGACTGTTGATTTTGCGGATCAGGGGAAGGTTCGCCACCGCGAGCTGCGCGTAGAATGTTCGTCCTGCGTTGAACAGCATTGAACTGCGGTGGAGGACTTCCTTCTCTTTTTCGGCCGGAAGCTTGGCAAGGAATGTCTGAAGAACAGCACCGAAGTCGTAGTTGCGCGGGCACTCGTCAAGCATCATGTAGGCGGCGTTCGCAGCGCCGGTAGTGCGATCGATGAAGTCGTACTGCACACAGACCTTGTCGGTGATTGGTGAAATCTTCATGATCTTCGTTTCCACCTTGGCGCGCGCGGAACCTTTGAGCCCAACGGCGTCTGCCATCTGGCGGAAGATCACGCGGATCGCCGGCAGGCTCTGGCCCAGGACCAGCTTGCGCATCTCTACCATGCCCTGTATGTCGCCGTTTTCTATCATCGCCTCAGCGCGCTTCTGGGCATCGGCAATAGTCTTCTCGTCCGGCGCCTCTATGCCGAACTCCGCCATCGCCTTTACGCTGTCTTTAACTGCTTTCTGCAGCGCGACTGCGCGGGCCGTCGGCTCTGCCTCGACAGGCCCAGCCGGTTGGGGAGGCCTCGACGCGCCCATGTCAAACACCATCTGGTCATCGTCAGAATCTGCCATCGCGAAAGATGGTGGGGGGATGCCTGCTCCAAATGCTCGCTTTTGAACGCCACCTATAAGCAGCATCTTTACCATGCGCCACAACAATCGCCCCAAACCGCCTCACAGCGGAGGCGCGAAGAAACTCACGCAAAACGAGTTCCTATCATGGATCGTCCCTGCGGCTCAGGGGCTAGAGGTTCTGCCGGTTGCGGCCCCGGCCATGCACTCATTACTGGATCCCGAGTTTGCGTCTATTGGGGTCCAGGTCGCAACTGCAAAACAGCAGCTTGACAGCATCCCGCCGGCGGATTTCACAAAGCTCATGCGCGGCCTCGATCTCTATGCGGACCTGAAGTCGCAGCTCCGAAACGAGTACCGGATGGCTATTGCGACAAACGCCTCGCTGAAGCTCTATGAGATTCTCACACAACTTAATTTGCTGCCGAGAGAAGGGGGGTGCGAAGAGGCCCCCAGGGTGCGCGCATTCTGCAATGCAGAGTTGCCGGGGGCATTTATAGTTGCCATCAACCACTTCATTCGGACCACCTGCCCTTCGACAGATATGGACTGGGTCGCGAGCTCGTACCTTCCGGAGGCTGCTATGGAAGCTTCGGGCAAGGACCAGACCACAATTCTTGGTGACCAGTATGGTCTATACGCCGGCAACCGCTCCCACTGGCTCATGGGGCCGACGCCGAACGCGATGCCGGCCGGCGAGCCCCCGATCAGCGGCGATGTCACCTCGGCTGACGTGGTGGCTGCTCTCGCCGACGCGGTTCACGCTCGCTTCTCTGACGGCGTGAGTGGCGCGACGCACTACACGAGCGATGCCGGTATCGACGTCTCGGAAGACTTTGCCCGAGAAGAGGAGCTCACTTCGCTTGTGAACTACGGCCAGGTCCTCAGTGGCATTCTGGCACTTGCACCCGGCGGCTGCCTTATTACAAAACAGTTCACCTTCACGCACTTGTTCAGTCGCTCCCTTATTGCGCTAGTGGCGGCTCTGTTTGATGAGCTAAGGATCGTGAAGCCGCTGACAAGTCGCCCAGGCAATTCAGAGGTCTACATCGTAGGCAAAGGGTTCCGGGGCATCTCGAAAGAGCTGGCAGACTCGCTGCTGGACCGGCTCGCTAGCTACGCGGGTAAGTTTGACGCGCCATGCGCAGGGGCGCCACTGCTCGACCCCGCGGCCTTCACGGACGCTGATGCGGTTATGCTACGGGTCGCCCGACAGGTGCACGGCAGACAGCAGGTGGCGTTCCTCAATGAAGCCATCGAAGTGTTCCGCGCTAATAAAGACAGGCTCGGGTCGCTTGTTCGTACTTATGCGCCGTTGGCTGCAAAAGCACAGCAGTCGTGGCTCGCTGAGAACCCCGTCCGCCGCATTCGCGACGATGCTCAGCTGGAAACGAAAGCCGGAGCCCCACGGGCACGCGGCGGTGATGACGATGAGAAACATCCAGAGCCCAAAGCCATGCCCAAACCTAAAAAACTCATCCGAATTATTGCTAAGCGACATGATGATGTTACGACCGATGCTGCAGTGCTCAAAGAAGCGGTTCCCGGCAGCGAAATTGTCAACGCAATTTCATCCGCGGGCAAAACTGATCAGGCCGATGTTCAATTCCATCTTGAGCATTTCTACAAGGACTTTCCGGGAAAGGTGAACTACCTAATTGTCAATCAAGACAACTTGACGGATCAGGACGTCGATGCCCTCACAAGAGGCCTCGCCATTGCGCTCTGTAAGTCGCGATTCGCCGCAGAGTTCTTGCTTGAGAAGTTCAGTATCGACTCTGTGTATCTGGGGTTCACCTCCCCAGAGATTCCTTCATACCCATCCACCCCACCGCGTCGCCTTGTGCTCCATATTGCGGGCGAGAGTCCACTCAGGGGCACACTCGAAGTGCTACGAGGGTGGTCCTCAAAGGGCGGGTATCGCCTTGACGCTGATTTGTTCGTCGTCCGAAGACCTGCTGACTTTGAGCGTGCCCCGGCCGACTTCGCGTACTGGAAGCTGCTCTCTCCACAATTGGTTGGAGAGTTTATGGGGATAGGGCCCGTTGAGCGCGTTGAGAATATCTATTTAGTACGTAGGCCTTTGGCGGCAGAAGAGTACTGTCGTCTGATGCAGGCTGCCACTGTCGTGCTCTGCCCGAGCGTCACCGAAAGCTTTGGCCACACCATCAATCAGGCTCGGTCACTCGCAAAAGTAGTTGTGATTACTGATGCTGCGCCCATGAATGAGCTGGTAGATAAGTCGAGCGGACTGACGGTTCCAGTAAACGCTGCCCGAGCAACAAGTATGTCTACGCTCAGCTGCGCACAATGCTCGCTAGCCTGCGCCGAACGTAAAGTAGCACCAGTCGATGAAACTCTGTTAATTGGGGCAGTACGAGATGCGCTCATGTCTGAAAAAGCAAATTTAGGAGAAGCCGCACGCGCCCGCTTCGTGGCAGACGATGCGCACTTCCGGCAGACCATCAAAGAGTTCTCTCGCTAAAGCAATTCTTCTTTTTACGCGGTCGGACAAAGCATGATGACAGTTATCTCGGTGTAGACCTCTGTAAAGCCTGTGCCCTGTGACACGGCTCGCCCTAATCCTGTCGTCGCGAGTCCGGTCTGAATAAAGTGGTTTACCTGAATCGTGACCGCACTCACTGCAACGTTGATGACGCCGCGGAAGGTGGATCTGGTCATTGCAGTTGTTCCAGTAGTGTATTCTGCTGTCCCCCTGATGAGGATTGTGCCCGCCGGGGTAGCGACGTAGGCAACGTGGGCGTTGGCCCCCATGGCCGGCGCCGAACCCACGACGAAGTACCTCCCTGGCTGCAAGATTAGCTGTGTTGTATTTCCGACGCCTTGAGTCACATTTGTAGTGTCGGAACCCAAGCTGGAAAGGGTGCCTATGGTTCGGACATGGACTGTACTGCTCGTTGACGACCCTCCCGCGGTTCCGTTTGTCTTCTCGTCAGCAGCTTTCCACGCTGAGAGGTTCGCGAGCAGGGTGATGTCGTTCGTGTTGTTGAAGGCGAACATGTTGGACCCGCCCACAATCGACTTGATGTTGAGGGTTGGAGGTACTGTCGCGGCTTTCGTGACATACAGCGTAGAGCCGGTTCCTACATTCAGCCCAACCAGCGTGTTGTCAATCACGACGGTGGTTGTGTTTGCGGCAGTAGAGATTGATATGCCACCGGTCCCCGGTACGAGAGTCTTAAACTGGGCCTGGTTGCCAACGGTGCCGCTGTAGACCCCCGTCCCCGTGCCGATATTGGCCGCGGTCACGACGCTGTTCGCCGATGCTGAGATAGTTACGTCGTTCGCGTTTTGTGTCAGGTCCAGCCCGCTACCGGCAGCGCTGATGATGGCCCTGAAGTTGAGAGTCGCGTTTGCGCCTAAGGTCTTGCCCGCGTAAATATTCGCGATCCCAGTTCCCGTCGCTGTCATAGTTGCACCCGCCAGTGTGTTGTCGATTAAGATATTCTGGCCAGACAGAGTGACAGAAGCCCCGCCCGTCCCTGCGACAAGCGATCTGAACTGTGCGGTTGAGCCAGAATTTGAGTCCCAAACTCCGACTGACCCGGCGGTCCCTGTGCCGACGTTCGCGATCGCCGTGATAAAGACGCCGGTCGTAGGGGAGAGGATCAGGTCGCCTCCCGACCCCGTCACCGTCAGCCCCGAGCCCAGGGTGGCGCTGATGCTCCTGAACAAGAGCTGGCCCGACGTATTTTTACTCATAAAGACGCTGACTCCCGATCCTTGCGAAAGACCAGTGAGGCTATTTGTGAGAGTGATGACCCCTGCGACTGGCCCCGCAATCGTGAGCCCACTGGTCGTGTCGACAGCGAGACTATTGAACTGGAGCTGACCTGAGGCCGCAGAAATCTTTCCAGCGTAGATTGGTGTCCCTGCCCCTAGAGAAGTACCACTGAGGGTATTGTCGACCGCAATAGTCTGCCCCGATAGGCTGACCGTAACTCCATTATTTGGTGTTCCCGAGATACTGCGGAAATTGGCTGTATTTCCAGTCATAGAGTCGTATGTCGATATTCCACTACCCACGGCTGCATATCCGGTAGTAAAGACGCCGGTGGTCGGGCTAAGAATTATGTCATCACCGACCGTTGTTACTGTGAGCCCGCTTCCCGCTGTTGCGCTCAGTGATCGAAATCGAAGGTTCCCAGCAGACTTGTCCGACCAGATGAGACCCGGGCCGGATCCGAGATTAGCACCTGTCATGGAATTGGTTACAGTTATCGTGCTCGCGTTGGAGGTGACGGTTAGCCCCGAGGTCGTAGCTCCCAGGATCGCCTTGAGGGTTGCCACGCCAGCCACCGTCGATGCCCAGACACCTTGCCCACCGCCTGACACGTCATTTTGGATCGATGTGACCCCTCCACCACCTCCACTGGAGTTGATGGTGATATCTGTCCCAGTCTGGCTGAGCGTTATGTTGGTGCCGGCGACGAGGCCCTTAATCCCATAGGTAGCTCCCGTCACGCCCGCGTAGATCGCTGTGCCCGTTGAAACGCTCGCAACGTTCACGGTGCTACTCACGAGCACAGTATTGGTGGCCGTCCCAGTGCCGACCGCAACTGTCATACCTGTTCCGGCGACCAGTGAGCGTACTGCCGGCGCCGCCACAGAGGCCGGCGCCGCAGTGTCGACCAGGGCGGCCCCAGTTCCCTCGTTTGTTACTGATGTTACGCCGACACTGGCCGCGATCGTGATGTCATTTGTCGTGGTCGTGAAAGTGATGTTCGCGCCAGGCAGCAAGGACTTGAAGTTGAGGGATGCTCCAGTCCGCCCGGTGTAGATCGCGGCAGAGGTCGCGACCCCCAGGCTCGTGCCGGTTATGGTGTTGTCAATTATCACCGTGTTCGTCGCAGTCCCCGTACCGACGGCGACAGTAAGCCCCCCGCTGGCTCCTTGCACCAGTGTCCTGAGGAGCAACGCTGTCGCAGTTCCCGCGGTCGTATCCAAGATCGCAGCACCCGTCCCCTCATTGGCGGCGGTCACGACGACGTTGGGGACACTAACCGTCAGATCCGTCGCTGAGGGGGTTAGCGTTACATTGGTCCCGGCCACGAGTCCTTTGATACCGTACGTCGAGCCCGTAACGCCCGCGTAGATTGCGGAGCCGGTCGCAACGCTCGCGACATTCACAGTGCTACTTACTAGTACAGTATTGGTGGCCGTTCCCGTGCCGACCGCAACT
>Ga0105241_10002332_pt1 | contig 14260 bp, 8 predicted proteins | sample KBSC64metaG_FD_80422 | JGI IMG/M metagenome (GOLD analysis project Ga0105241, IMG submission 80422) | Corn rhizosphere microbial communities from Kellogg Biological Station, Michigan, USA - KBS C6-4 metaG | ecosystem: Host-associated > Plants > Roots > Rhizosphere > Soil | place: Michigan, USA... | reverse complement strand
GCATTCCGGCGGCGCTCGCGTCGGGAGGCATGCTGCCTTCTCCTGAGATGGTGAAGGCGATGTCCTCTCCGGGATGCGCGTTTAGAGCCACGTGCGTCTCTACCCGCGCGTCTTCCTGTGCGGCCTTGAAGCGCGAGGCATCCTTTGCCTCGAACTGAATGCCTTTTGCCGTGTAGACGACCAGGTGGTCTGCTGGCGCGACTGGATGCACTGTGAGGGTGTACCGCCCGTTATAGGGGAAGTGATAAGCGACCTCGAACATGGTTTCCTTCTCACCAAGATCTGGCTGAATGGGAACGTTGAAGGAGTAGTGCCCTTTCTGCGCAAGAGGAACCAGATGCGTTCTTGTTCCCATCCCGCCTGGGCGCGTCGCGGCAGCTTCCTCCAGTTGAGCCCCTTCCGGGAGTGCGATTTCGAACGTGTTCTCACTGAACTGCGTCCGCGGCGGAGAACTGGAGTTGCGAACGAGGTACCGTTCTCGAACGTGAAGGTTGCCCTGGCCGGCTTCGACAAGCAGCATGTCGGCATCGACGCCGACTTCTTCGAGCTTTGCCGCAACGTCGTACACCGTGACGTCCGCCGGAGAGCCGTTCCGGGGCGCTGCGATGAAATAGCTTGCTCCCTGGTGGTTCACTCGAATTAAGTAAGTGCCTGCGCTTGTTGCCTGCAGTGCATAATGGCCTGCCGAGTCGGTGGTTGCGGTAGATGAATCTGCCATTCCTGCACTGAGATCGACCAACGCAACCTTGTCGCCTGCGGATGGCTTGCCGGTTGTCTTGTTCGTTACCGTTCCATCAATGGTGGCGGCGCGCATACTCGCAGTCATTGCAAGTGCCAGAATCACCGCCCCAGAAAACATGTGGTTCATGCGATACTCCGCGCCATCGTGTTGACCCCTTGGTCGGAGTCGTTCAATCCAAATGCGATTCCCGCCGACTTCAAGAACTCAGAGGGAGACGTTCCGCCCGCAAAGATCCACACGAAGTCGTTGGGCAACTCGCGAAGTTTGCCGGCAACTTCGATGACTACGCTTCCGTGGCGAAACTCCACAGGGTTCGAGTTGAACAGCACGTCGATCCTGCGACTCACAATATGTTCAGCAATGCGCTTCGCGTTGCGATCCTTCAGGCGGCTGAATTCGTTACGACGGTAGGAAAGAGTGACGGTGTTTCCTGACTGGTGCGCAAGCCCCATCGCGGCTTCTACGGCGCTGTCGCCGCCGCCTACAACCAGAATTCTTTTTTCCGTGTAGTGATCGGCTTCGATCAGGCGATAGAGAACATGTGGAAGGTCCTCTCCCTCTATACCAAGCCTGCGCGGCGTACCGGCGCGTCCCATGGCCAGCACGACGGCACGAGAGAGATATTCCGATGACTTGCTGGTCCGGACGTGGAATATACCCGGTGCGTCTCTGTGCACAGATTCAACGCCTTCGTCCGTGCGGATATTCAGGTCTGTTCGAGCCATGATCTTTCGCCAAAAGGCCAGCAGGTCTTCTTTCGACAGGCTGGTTTTGCTGAATCTGCCATGAAGAGGAAACTCCACGGGGCTGGTCATCACCAGCTTCTGGCGGGGATACTTCGATACGGTCCCACCAACGGTTTCGCGCTCGAGGGTGAGCGCGCGAAGTCCCAGCTCAGAAGCGCGAAGTGAAGCACTGATTCCTGCGGGTCCCGCCCCGACGATGATGACGTCCCATAGTGACGAGTCCACCGGACGGAAACTTGCCGACCGGAGCCGCCGTGCGATGACATCAATACAATCCCGGCCCTGGTTGACTGCGTTCTTGATGAGCGCCAGTCCGCCGAGTTCGCCAGCGATAAACAAATTTGGGACAGACGTTTCGTATTCAGGGCTGATAATCGGCATGTCCGCACCCGAACTCGGAGCTGCCATCACCATGGCGATGGCGCCGACCGGGCATTCCTCCGCACACAGGGCATGTCCGATGCACTTGTGCGCGTTTACAATTGTTGCTTTGCCGTCGATCAGCGCCAGCACATCGCCTTCAGGGCACGCTGTGACGCACGCTCCGCAGCCAATGCATGCATCGCTGTGGATGCGCGGGTGCTGAGCTCTCGGGCCGTCAGAGAAGACGGGACCTCGCTCAGCCTTTTCGCGAGCTTCCGACTCTTTGCGCTTATGATCGCGCCAATAGCGAAGCAAAAAGAACGTCAGTACCGCGCCGGCAATCAGCCATGTCAGCAGGTTCTCCATTGCTCAGCGCATCCCCAATCCGCCGAAGCCCAGGCCCATAACCACCACAATGTGCAGGACCGCAAGAAGCGCAAAGGCATAGCTGAATGGCCGATGAATCACATGCCACAGATGGAAGACGCGACGAGTCTGATCGAGAAAGAGTACGCGCTTGGTGAGCGCGGCTTTCTGACGCACGATGGAAATGATCTCTTCGACCTCAGGGTTCCCGCTTGTCAGGAGCCCGCCAAGCGAACCAAATCCTACGGATGCGCCTCCGGCAGAGCGCCTCAGTCTCGCCATTCTGATAGGCATTCCCAGATCAAGAAGCATCAGCCGGACAATCGCGCCCAGAGGTCCCATGCGCTTCGCGCGATCCGGCGATATCAAATTTAGGGCCCTTCGTAGCTGCTCTTCCGTGAACACGGACTGGACGAGTAAGAACTCGGCCAAGGCTTGCTCGCCTGCGTGCAGTTCGCCAAGAGACATTTCGGCGGCGTTCAGCGAACGCGGGATCTGGGCATACAAATAGCGGCCGACGACGCCGCTCAGCGCGACCGCCAGCATGATCCAAAAGGCGACACCCGCGATTCCCTGGAACTTGAACGATGCGTGGAAAGCGATGACGACGGGGGCAGACACTCCGGCGATCACGTGAAAGTCCATCCAGTGGCGTGCGGTACCGATCCGGCCCAACCATGGAATCACCTTGCGCAGCGCGTACAAGAAGATGATGAAGAACAGAATTGTCCCGAGTATCCCTAGCTTCAGTCCGATGGTGCCACTGGGGCGCAGGAGCGCATGCTTGTCTGAGTACGGGCGCTGATCAAGCGGCAGGATGTAGTAGCTGGCGCCGTAGATTGCGATCGAAAGAAGAAATATTGCGGCAGCGGAGGCCACGATGGTTACGCGGAAGCGATGTCCCACCTCTCCGCTGTGCGAGCGCAACGCGCCGGTCTGGATAAAAGTGCTCATTGTTGCTCCTTCGGCTTTGAGGGGTCCTGGCCAGGAGATTCGGATGGTTCGGGACGAACCTTGTAGTTCGGATCCTGTTCAGCATCTGTGGAGAAGGACTTGTAGTTTTCGAATACGTGGGTGTTGCGCCAATGCTGCCGCGGCGTTGTCACGTCCACGACAGCTCGCGAAGGGACGGTTAGCATCTCCTTGCCAAGTGACTCCGACGTGTACTCCACGTGAATATCCAGGGAGCGCAGGCCCACGTCGCTCATATCGCGCATAAGGCCGGCGTTAACCTGCATAACCTGTCCGGACTGCTTGTCGAGCCACGCCGTTCCTTTCAATTCCAATGGAAACTCGCGATTCCTGAGTGCCAGGGCTGCCAGTGTGCGGCGGCCGGTGATGTGCGCGAAGTGAACGGGAATGGCGGCCTTTCCTGCCAGCATTTCTTCCGGCCCGGTCTCAAATGAGAAAGCATCGTTGTAGTAGGGGTGAAAGACGAGGAGCACCGTAGTCATGCCGTTTGTCGTCAGCATCGATGCGGGAACAGGCTTATGCTTCGAATCAGGCTTCGCGATGCGCGACTCGTTCAGTTGGAACTCTTCGCTGTTCCCGTTCATCATGATCAGATAATCGAACTGCGAGCTCTCCGTCGCCTCTACGCGCCCCTTTGCATTCAGCTTTTGCTGCATAACGGTCTCAGTGCAATGCAGATCAGCCAGCTTCGAGACATAATGAGCGACCTGCTCCTGGGCGATGGCGACTGGATCTGCTCCGATGGAGGCCGGTCCGTTCGCGGACCATGCTGACGCTGCAAGAAGAAGGAGAGCGAAGATGGTGCGAGATTTACGGAGCATTGGCATTCTCCCTCCGTAGCGTTGCTGCACGATTGTCGAACCGGTAGCCGAGTGTGGATGTCCACTGGTTGTAGTTCAGCGTGCCGCCGCGCTGAATGGTGAACATGCTTTCGAAGAAGAGTCGCGCTCCGAGATTCGAGTCGAAGATGAAGTTGATGAAGGATGAATCGCTGTTCGTCGCCACATTCGATGTGTAGGCGTATTTGCCGATTTGGGCATTCAGGCGCAGATTGTCCAGCATCTCGCGGGAGACTGTGAACGTGGTGTAGCGGCCGGATGCAAAGGAGCTGTCAAATTGGGCAAATCTTGCGTCCGCCGTCAGGCCCGTCTTCCAGATGCTGGCGACTGTTGCGCCAAACATCTTGTTCAGAGCAGCCTTCGGGTCGCCGGAGTCGCTGCTACTGCCCAGACTGAAATAGCCGGTGATGTTTCGGGGGAACTGAATGCGCGCTCCACCGTTGATTCCCTGGTACAAATACTTGTCCAGCAAGCCGGTTCCGACGAGCGTGGCATCGTATGTCGGTACGTCCCGGAAATATGTGTCCGTAAGATCGACCGTGACTCGCGGGTGTACCTCGACGCGTAGAGACAACAGGCTTTGGCCAAGCCCGGTGCTGATTGCCGCAGAGCCTGGATTCGCCGTAGGCCTGTCGATCTGCATCGAGTGATATACGGAAAAGACCCGCTTGTAGGAGAAGTCGTTCTCGGTAAAGACAAAGGGTCGGTTGATCATCCACTTGAGCAACTCCACTCCATAGCCGGCCGACACTGAATAACGAAACGTGTCGAAGCTGCCACCGCGGGTGTTCAAATAGAGTCCGCCAATTCGCCTCTGCGGGTTGTAGTTCCACGCGGTCGGGTCGGGAGTGGACCCAGCAAACATCCCGATCATTGCCGGTTTCGCGAACTGCCATCCACCGTATGCCCCGTCGATTGTCTCCAGGCTGCTGGCATACGGTACATACAACCGCCCGATGCCCGCGGACCATCGCGACTGCGGGTTCAGGTAGGTGAGGCTCATCAGGTAGGTGCGGTTGATCAGGTTCTGAATGGAGTTCTGGTAAGCTGACGAATTCCTGCGCAAATTGCCACGCCAATAGCCGTTCAGGTTCCAGTGGGTTCCGAAGATGCGCGTGAAGTCTGCGCGGAAGACCATCCCGTAGGAGCTGGATACGGATGCTGCCTGACCCAGATCGTGAATGGTGCTAACGTCAAACCCGATTCGGCCGCGGATCTGATTCACCTCTGGCAGCGGAGGTCGCGGTACTGTCTCCCGCACCTCTTCATCGAGCGGGTCGCCCGTGCTGAAACTGACGACCATCGGATAATGGCGGGTGTTCCCGAGTGTGCTCTTTTCAACGAGCTTCGCGACTTCAGTGTCAGGCAGAGACAACGTGTCCCCAGAGACAACATTCCGGCCGCTCGATTCTACTTCGCAGACAGCCGAGGATGACGCAATGGCAACAATCTTGAGCCTTGCAATGACCCCCGGTTCGATCGCCGACCTATCGGTGTCGGCCTTGGCCGGGTCCAACTTGAGGACGAGCACCGTACCTTCTGAGAGGCCCGCATCGCGTCCCCCGTCGATGTAGGCATTGGTCCCGTTGATGTACTGCACGCGAAATGCAGTTCGCATTGGGGTCGATGCGCTCTCCTTCGTGGGTGCCGTTGTTTCAGGGGTCTGCTGTCCCCAAAGCGGGGAGGACAAGATCAGGGTGAAGAGTAAACGTCGCATCTGTCTTAACCTCCGCCACCGTTTTTGTGGCATGCATAGCAGTTGACGCTGTTGTACACGTAGCCGGAGACTCCGCTGTGCTGCGGATTGGTCGCGGGTGCCGTGTGACAGTTCGTGCAGGTAAAGATCGAGTAATCATTGGAATTGGTGTGGCAGGTTGTACAGACGCCCTTCGCATTGCCGTGATTCACAGGGAAGAAGGTGTGGTACTGCGAAGGCAGAGTGGCCGGAAGCCAAGCCGTGGTCGTGTGGCAGGTCGTGCATGTTGTCGGCCAGCCGGCCGTCACGTGATTCGGGTTGGTCGTGGAAGTGAAGTCTGCCTTATGGCACGAGTAGCAATCGGTCGGTGTCCCTGCGAAGACATTATTGATGTGACACTTGTTGCATGCTACCGTCACGTGCGCACCTGTAAGCGGAAAGGGAGTGTTGTTGTGGTTGAACGCAGCTCCAGCCCATGAGCTGGTTGTGTGACAGGTCTGACACGTGGTCGGGAAGCCCGCCGCTGCGTGATTTGGATCGGTGGTCCCGTTCCAGTCCTTCTGGTGGCACCCGTAACACGTCGTTGGAAGTGTCGTGTAGTTGTTATTGAGGTGACATTGTGAGCACTGCACCGATGTGTGGGCTCCGGTCAGCGGGAATGCGGTGTTGCTGTGGTTGAACGAGGATGGGCTCCAGCCACTCGTGGTATGGCAGATGGAGCAGTCTGTCGGAAATCCTGACGAGACATGGTTCGGATTCGTAGTTCCAGTGAAATCGCCCTGGTGGCACGAGTAGCAGGCCGTTGCCGTGGAAGTGTAGTTATTATTCGTATGGCACTGCGCGCATTGCAGGGTCGCATGCATTCCGGTCAAGGAATAATTCGCGTACAGCGCGTGATTGAAAGTCACGGTGGGCCATGCGGTTGTGTTGTGGCAGGTGTCGCAGGTGGTTGGGAAGGCGACAGCCGCATGATTAGGGTTTGTCGTGTTCTTGAAGTCGGTCTGATGGCAGCCGAAGCATGTGGTCGGCAGTGTGGTGTAGTTGTTGTTTGTGTGACACTGCGCGCAGGGCACGGTTGTATGCGCACCGGTAAGTGGGAAAACTGATGCGTGATTGAAGCTCGATGGCGTCCACGCTGTCGTGGAGTGGCAGAGCGTGCAGTCGGTCGGGAAGCCGGACGCGACGTGGTTAGGACTGGTCGCCTTGTTGAAGTCTGGCTGATGGCATCCGACGCACGTCGTCGGCAGCGTTGTGTAGTTGTTGTTCACGTGGCACTGCGCGCATTGAACGGTCGCGTGCGCCCCTGTGAGCGGGAACGATGTGTTGTTGTGATTGAAGCTCGCAAGCGTCCATGACGTTGTGTTGTGACACTGGACGCAGTCTGTCGGGAATCCTGATGGGCCATGCGGCGGGTTGTTTGTCGCGTTGTAGTCCTTCTGATGGCAGCCCACACAGGTTGTGGGCAGCGTTGTGTAGTTGTTGTTGGTATGGCATTGTGCGCACTGTACGGTTGTATGCATGCCTGTCAGGGGGAAGGCAGTGGTGCTGTGGTTGAAGCTTGAAGGCCTCCAGCCGTTGGTCGTATGGCAGATGGAGCAGTCGGAAGGGAAGCCGGATGCAACGTGGTTCGGACTAGCGGCCGAGGAGAAATCTCCCTTGTGGCAGGAATAGCAATCTTTCGGTGTCGAGACGTAGTTGTTGTTCGCGTGGCATTGAGCGCAGGCCACGGTCGCATGCATGCCGGTGAGTGGATAGTGCGCGTAAAGAGCGTGATCGAACTTGGCGTTAAGCCAGTCGGTAGTGGTGTGACAGGTCCCGCAATCGTGAGGCAACCCGAGCTGCACGTGAGGTGGATTCTTGCTGGCCGTGAAGTCCTTTTGATGGCAGGCAAAGCACGTGGCTGGCGTTCCTTTGAACACGTTGTTTACGTGACATGCCGTACAGGGCAGCGTCGCATGCGCTCCGATCAGAGCGTACCCAGTCACTTTGAGATGGTCGAACCTGGCATTGAACCACGTGTCCACGGTATGGCAGTTCTCACACGTGGTCGGAAAACCGGAGGAGACGTGATCGATTGCCTGAGTTCGGAAATCCTGCTGGTGGCACGAGTAGCAGGCGGTCGAGAGCCCGGTGAATCGCCCAGCCGCGGCATTTTTGTGGCAATCAACGCAGGTCAACAAGGCGTGCGCGCCGATGAGGGGAAAGCGATTGAAGTGATCGCGAATATCTTTGTTTGAGATTTGCCAGCCTTTTACCGAGTGGCAGCTCTCGCAGTTTGCGCCGAACTGGCGGCGGTGAATGTCAGCGTGGCAGTCTGCGCAATGCGAGCTGACCTTCTTGAAGATCAGGCTCGAATGGCACTTCGTGCATTCCACTTTCTGATGCATTCCCCGCAGGGGATACCCAGTCTGATCATGATTGAATTCCGGATTCGAACGGGCCGGTTTCCAGCTTGTGTAGGTGTGGCAGTTCTGACAAGGAACTGAAATGGGTCCGTGCGGATTTGTGATCTTGGCTTGCGGTCCACCCACCTGCGGACGTGATTCTTCAGCGGGCTTCTGCAAACTCATGCCCGCGAGCAACGGTGCCACCAGAAACGTCGGGATTAACCAGCGCCTGCGACCCATCCGCCTTCAACATCCTCCAACCGCGCCTTCTGCCATCGCGCATGGTGACGTTGGCGCGAGGACAGACACAAATCCCGTCTCGCAGTTGACACAGCAATGCTGTGACCGTGCAAGGAGGGGCTGACGCTGCCTGTTTAAGGCAGATCAACAGCTTCTTCGAAGTTCAAAGAAACTCGAGCGCAGATCCAGTTGTTACCGGGTGTTTTTGTGCGCGGCCATAAGCGATCAGCTGGCTTCGGCGGGGTGGCGCGGCCTTCCTCTAACGGGCAGAGTCCGGTGGTTATCGGTTAAGGCAACGTGGTCAATACAGACTGATTGCTGAATTGACGTCGATCGGGGACCTTAGTGAGCTTCGATCACCAATGTTGAGAAAACAATACAACAACAAGAGTTTTTCGGTCTATTACAAAAGGCCATGCAAAGCCGTGCGGGACATGAACTTTTCTTCATGTACATTCTTCCCGGAAGTGATTCGAGCCTTGGGAATGTTCCCTCCATGACACATTTCGCACGCGGTCGGAGTGGGTTTGTAGTAAAGGACCTCAATTCCTTTCGACGGTTTTCTGAGTGTGTGGCAAGCTGAGCAGGCTACATTCTCGTGTCCGCCCTTTAGCGGAAATCCGGTTCTCTCGTGATTGAAAAGCGATGGCCTCCACTTGTTAGTGCTGTGGCAGGACTCACACTGTTGGGCTCGCTCGCCGAACTGGTCTCCATGCGGATTCTCATGGCAATCACCGCATTTTTCCGTTGTTTTCGCGAAGTTCACATGAGCCATCGTGAGTTCTAAGTTTGGCGGCTTGTGGCAGTCTGCGCATCCAACTCCACGATGCGATCCCAGAAGTGGGAATCGCGTGGCGTCATGGTTGAACTTCGCCAGATCCTTCCATTCCTTTGAGGAGTGACATGCCTCGCACCCAAGCGGTTTGCCGTTCGCGTCATGCGCTGACATACGTTCTGCGAATTGACCGTGGTGCACATCCTCGTGACACGTCGTACAAGTCAGTTGAGTGAAGTGATACGGGATTACTTTCGTTCCGCTCAATGCCTTGTGGCACGCGATGCATGCGACGGCCATGTGACTTCCGTTCAATGGGAAGCTGGACCTCTGGTGAAGCGAGAGCGTGTAGCTGGTGGTCTTGAATGTCGCGCCATCGTGACACTTCTCGCATTTGTTGTTCCAGGGAGCCCCCGCAAACTGCCCTGCATGTTCGTCCTGATGGCAATCGACGCAGAGCGCGAACTTGATCTTGAAACGAGTTTCTTTCCCCGCGGGAACATGACACGAGGCACACTGTACCGTGGCATGCGGAAAGATCAGCGGAAAGCCGGTCTTCGCATGGTCAGCAATCGAAAATGTTGAAGGCGACCATCCCTGAACGGTGTGGCAGCTCTCGCACTTTCCACCATCTGCCCGTTTGGCAAACTGACCTGCATGGGGATCGGGCTTATGACAGTCTGCGCAGAGATCGTGTGCGATCGGGGCCTTGAAATCGCCGTTCGTGTGGCACTGCATGCATCCGACTTGCTGGTGCTTTCCTTCCAGAGCAAAGTGGGTCTTGGTGTGATCGAACGTGAGTGCGAATGCCGACTTCTTCCAGGTCACCGTCGTATGACAGGAATCGCATCCCTGTTTGAACGCGCCTTTATGGGGATCGACGCGGTGGCAATCAACGCAATTCGCAAACGCCAGTCCCGTGTACCTGGGCTGACCGTTCTCCGCCGGAGTGTGACAGCTCTTGCATAGGACGAAGCGATGTTCGCCGGTCAGCGGGAAACGGGTCTTCGAGTGGTCGAATCCATCCTTGCTGACGCTCGCGGATTTCCAATCAGCGGTGGAGTGGCACTTCGCGCAAGCTTGTCCAAACCGTCCCTGGTGCTTGTCTTCGTGACACGTTCCGCAACCTGGTGAGAGCCCCATCCAGGTGCGGTTCAGATCCTTGCTCGTCAACATCGAGCGCGTCTGGACGGGGATGTGCTGGGCAGCGTGACAGGATCGGCAACCCACCCCTGCGTGCTTGCCGTCCAGAACATATCCCGTCTTCGAGTGGTCAAAGCCGGTCGGGGTCGGATCCCAGTGAATCATCTGAAAATTCTCGCCGTTATGGTCTGAGTGGCATTTGACACACGCAGCTCCCGCTTGTCCCGATCGTGGGAACGTCGCATGCAATCCGCGGTTCTGCTGAATCTCCGCATTGATCTCCCGATGGCACTCAAGGCATCGGAACTCCGGCGCTCGCGTTGAGACCGTGTGGCACTTCGTGCAATTGGTGCCGCCGCTAAGAGATTGATGTGCCTTCGCCAGCGGGCCAGGTGAGATCTGCGCAAATAGGATCGAGGCGCAGTTTCCTGACATGAATATTGTCAAAGCAACCGCGAACGTTATGCGTTGGAACCAGGTAGCCCAGATCATTCCGTTCAATCGATCGGGCAGCCGCAGATCACTATTACTTCTAATGCTCATTCATCCGATCCTTGCAGTATTTCCATCGGGTGTAGCGGCACATTCGAGCCTACGTTTGCTTCCTCGCACGTACTTTCAGCCGTGCAGCAAAGAACTGAGCCAAGGCAGAAGGAACAATGCGGAAGGTAACGGCTTTTCAGAGCGTGATCAGCGGGTGTGTGCCTCAGTATGCCATGCCCGTGAAGCGGAGGGTAGTCACGGCCAGCACTTTTGGAAGTACTTCGGTCAGGATCATCCTACATACGGTTCGAAATACTTGACTATGTCGATTCGGACCGATCAGTTCGCCAAAGGCGAGGCCGAGGGGGAGCCACTTTGGAGTTCAGTCCCCATCTCTACTGATGGAGGCACGTTGATCAAGGACAACTCGGGGTGAAAGTCAGCAGATATTCAATTGGAAGTGACGACTTGCTTCTTCGAAGCACGAACGGAGGCGTTGATGTATTGCTGGTCTCGATCGTTTACGAAATCATTGTGACAGGCTTGACCCGCAAGGCGCAGCTTCTGCAATTGAGGGGTTGCTTCTCAGGAGATCGAAGAAAGGATCTTTGTCCAGGGCGGGGAACGAGCAGTAATGGCGTTCGATTGCAATCTTCAACCAATGCAGCGACGCTTCCGTCTGGCCGCAATAGGCAAGGTGCACCAGAACGGCATGGAGTACTCGGTCGATCAGCAGACCAGCTCGACTAACTGGGTTCCAACAACACACCATTACTACGAAGCGCCCACGGCTCCCAAACAGAGCGGTGCAATGCGGCGATCTTGGCTGCAACGAGCTCAAATGCTTCCATCTCAAGCGCGCTGACACAGGTGCTCGGCAGCAAGGCCAGCAAGCTGAGAGCAGAATCTCAGGATGAGGAACATGAACACCGTCCCGTGATAGCAGTCACGGCTTGCAAATTAGTCTCAGCCCTACTATCGCTATGTGAATATCGATATGAAATTATCGATTCATGCAGATTCCGGATCGGGTAGCCCCGGCGGAATCCCCAGGCCAAGCCTCAACCGCCTGCCTCAATACCACCATTATCTGAGCGAGCTTAAGGACAAGGGAATCAGTCGCGTATCGTGCAGTCTGATCGGAAGCGACCTGAACCTGGTCCCCGTGCAGGTGCGCAAAGACCTCCAGTACACCGGGATCGTAGGCAAGCCGAAGACCGGCTATTCTGTTCCGGAACTCATCCAGACCATCGAGACATTTCTAGGCTGGAACAACGTGAACGAGGCCTTTCTCGCCGGTGCCGGTAACCTCGGTACAGCCCTCCTGGGACACGAGCGCTTTTCAAACTTCGGCCTGAGCATTGTCGCTGCCTTTGATGCAGATCCGGAGAAAATCGGCCAGTGGATTCACGGCAAAGCAGTTCTTCCGCTTGAGAAGCTTGCCGACCTTTCTCAGCGCATGAGCATTCACCTCGGCATCATCACTGCCCCGGCTGAACATGCCCAGAGTATCGCCGATGAAATGATCAAGGGCGGCATCCAGGCAATCTGGAATTTCGCACCGGTACGGCTAAAAGTGCCGGAATACATCATTGTTCACAACGAGGATCTGTACTCGTCTCTCGCTTCGCTCTCCTGGAAGCTTGCGCGGCGTTATCAGGTTCCAATTCAGCAAGACGGAGGCTCTCATTAGATGGCCGCTGCGCCAGTTGCAGTTGATCGCGCGAGGAAATTCGAAAAGGTATGCAATATTCTGGACCGCTACAATTACCGCCCTTCGGGCTTGATTCCGATCCTTCAAGCGATCCAGCATGAGTATCAATATTTACCGGAAGAAGTTCTCACCTATGTAGCCACGTCCCTCGACGTGCCACCTGCCCGCGTTTTTGGAGTCGCTACTTTCTATGCGCATTTCGCGCTTGAGCCCAAGGGCAAGCACGTCATTCGCATCTGCGACGGAACCGCGTGCCACGTGAAGCACTCACTACCTGTGCTGAATGCTCTGCATGAGAAGCTTGGCACGAGTGAGAAACGCAAGACCTCCGCCGACATGCTGTTCACGGTCGAAACTGTCGCCTGCCTTGGCGCATGCGGTCTAGCTCCCGTGGTCGTTGTCGATGAACAGGTATACGGAGGAATTACGCCGGAGCGTGCTCTCGCCCTGGTGGAAGAAATCAAGACAAAGGAAGTTGCTTCGGGCTCGGGTTCCCCTTCCGCCGGGCAGCCGGCAAATGGTGAAGCTCATGTCCAGTAGCGATGGCCTGGTAGTTCTTTCTCAAGATACGAAAAGAAGCATCGAACTCGGCCAACTGAGGCGCGTCATTCTCTGCGCCGGCACAGGATGCATGGCCAACGGGGCGATGAAAGTCTTCGAGCAGTTCAAGCGCGAAATGGCGGGCTCGGGTCTGAACGTCATCCTCGAACTCCGCGCCGAAGGCGATGATCACGATGTGCGCCTCTCGAAGAGCGGATGTCAGGGCTTCTGCCAGATGGGTCCACTCGTCTCGGTCGTTCCCGACGGAATTCTCTATACAAAAGTGCGTCCAGAAGACGTCAGCGAAATCGTCCAGCAAACGCTGATCGGGGGCCAGGCCGTCGATCGTCTCCTCTACAAAGATCCCGCAACGCGGAAAGCGTGTCGCGGGCTTGACGATAATCCCTTCTACGCTCGTCAGAATCGACTTGTACTGCACGAGTGCGGATTTCTCGACCCCGAGGACATTCAAGAATTCATTCAGCACGGCGGCTACGATGCCGCAAAGAAGGCTTATCTCGAGATGCAGCCCGAGGAAATCTGCAAAAAAATTACGGAGTCAGGGCTGCGAGGTCGTGGCGGCGGCGGCTTTCCGACCGGTCGCAAATGGGAAGCTGCCCGCGTTCAGAACTCGCCCAAGAAATACGTCATCTGCAATGGCGACGAAGGTGATCCCGGCGCATTCATGAACCGCTCGGTGATGGAGGGGAACCCTCACAGCGTGATCGAAGGTATGATGATTGCCGCTCGCGCCATTGGAGCGAATGAAGGGCTCGTCTATGTTCGGGCCGAGTATCCGCTCGCCGTGCAGCGCATGCGTCGCGCGGTCGCGGATGCCGAGCGTGAAGGAATCCTCGGCGACAACGTCTTCGGCACTGGTCTGTCGATGAAATGCGACGTGATGGAGGGCGCTGGCGCCTTTGTCTGCGGCGAAGAGACCGCCATGATCGCCTCGATTGAAGGGAGGCGCGGTATGCCGTCGCCCAAGCCGCCGTTTCCTGCTCAAAGCGGCCTCTGGGGTAAGCCGACGATCATCAACAACGTTGAAACGCTCGCTCATGTCCCGCGCATTCTCAATCTTGGACCCGAGGCATTTCATAGCGTCGGCACCAAGGACTCGCCAGGCACGAAGACCTTCGCCCTTACGGGCCACGTGGCGAACACGGGCCTCGTCGAAGTCCCGTTTGGCACCACGCTTCGCGAGATTGTTCTTAACATCGGAGGCGGAGTCACCGACGATTTCGGCAAGCTCCT
>Ga0105241_10002328_pt1 | contig 14265 bp, 9 predicted proteins | sample KBSC64metaG_FD_80422 | JGI IMG/M metagenome (GOLD analysis project Ga0105241, IMG submission 80422) | Corn rhizosphere microbial communities from Kellogg Biological Station, Michigan, USA - KBS C6-4 metaG | ecosystem: Host-associated > Plants > Roots > Rhizosphere > Soil | place: Michigan, USA... | reverse complement strand
CGAGCGCGTGCGCGCTGACGGCATCGCGAGCGGGCTCGACCTCGCGTCGCTGAATCGCGTGCTCGAGCTCGCGCACGATCTGCGCGCGTACGCCAAATCGCACGCCGAGCTGGCCCCCGATTTGGCTCGAGCCATCACTAGCGACGGTAGCCTGGATCGTCTGCACGAGAAGCTCGGCTATTGCATCGAACCCGATGGCGCTGTCGCCGATCGGGCCTCGCCTGCGCTCGGGCGCGCGCGCAACAAGGTGCGTGACGCGCGCGAGGAGATGAAGCGCCGCTTGGGCCAGCTCTTGGGTCGCTTCGCAGATTTGCTGCAGGGCCAGTATTACACCGAACGTGAAGGGCGTTACGTGCTGCCGGTGCGCTCCGACGCGCACCTGCGCGTGGATGGCATCGTGCTCGGTTCGAGTGCGTCGGGCGGCACGCTGTTCGTCGAGCCACGCGAAGTCACCGAGATCGGGAACCGCTTGCGCGTGGCGGAGGCCGAGGCCGCCCGCGAAGAGGCGCGCGTGTTGATCGAGCTCTCGGCCGCCGTAAAGGGCGCGGCGGAAGCCTGTGATGAAGCCTTTTTTTCCTGTGTCGTGGCCGATTTGCATGCAGCTGCCGCGCGCTGGGCGGAGGAGACGAATTCAATCGTGGTCGAGCTCCGCGAGGAGCCGCGCTTGGCGTTGCGCGCCGCCCGTCACCCGCTGCTGCTGCTGACGGGCATCGACGTCGTGCCGAACGATGTCGTGCTCGAGGCGCGTCATGCGCTCGTGATCTCGGGCCCGAACGCGGGCGGCAAGACCGTGGCCCTGAAGACGGCGGGGCTCGTGGCTTGGATGGTGCGCACGGGGCTGCCGGTTCCCGTGCACGGTGAGTCGATCGTCGGCTGGTTCGATGCCGTGCTGTGCGACATCGGTGACGAGCAGTCGATCGTGCGCTCGCTCTCCACGTTCAGCGCGCACATCGAGAACCTGCGGGCGATCCTGCACGCCGCGACGATTGGCTCGCTCGTCCTCTTGGACGAGGTCGCGGCGGGCACCGATCCGGAAGAGGGCGCGGCGCTCGCCGCGGCCGTGCTGGAGGCGCTCACCGCGCGCGGAGCGGCGGTGGCGGTGACCACGCACTACGAGCGTCTCAAAGATCTGGCCACGCAGAATCCGAGCTTCGGCAATGCCTCGGTGAGTTTCGATTTCGAGCGCATGGCGCCTACCTTTCGGCTCTTGCTCGGCGTACCCGGGCCGTCCAGCGCGCTCGCGGTGGCGACGCGTCACGGCATGCCCGAAGGCGTGATCGCCCGCGCCAAAGCGCTGCTCCCGACGCAGGCGGTCGATCGCGAAGCGGCGTTGCGCGAGCTGTCGCGTGAACGCGCCGAATTGCAGGAGCTGCTCAGGCAAGCCGAGAGCGAACGCAAGCACGAGCACGAATTGCGCGAAGCGCTGGAAGCCGAACGGCATGCCTTTCGCGCGCAGGCGGCCCGCGAAGTCGACGGTGAAGTCCGTGACTTGCGCACCTCCGTTCAGGCGGCGCGCAAAGAGCTGGAAGCCGCTCGGATCCGCATTCGTGGTGGCACCGTCGGACCTGCCGTGCTCCGTGAGCTCGAACGCGACGTGAGCCGCGTCGCGGCGCGCGTGGCGCTCGGTGGCGAACTCGGTGCGCTCGGCGCACCGCCGTCCAATATCGATACTCGCGAGCTCGTGCCGAGCGATCTCAAAGTGGGGCAAACCGTGCGTCACCGGACGCTCGGCGCCAATGGCACGATCGTCGAAGTGTGCGAGCGCGAACAGGTGCGCATCATGATCGGTGCGATGAAACTGCTCGTGCCCGTGCGCGAGCTCGACGCGCTGCCGGGCGGTGCTCCGTCCAAGCAGCAGCAACACCCGCGCGGGTATCGCAACTCGCGAGCTTCACGAAGTCAGCAGGCAACACCACCGAAACCAACGGCAGCTCCGGGGCGCACCCAAGATTGCACGCTGGATTTGCGCGGTGAACGCGTCGAAGAAGCGCTCGGCCGCGTCGATGAATTCATCGATCGCCTGCTCGGTCGCAATGAGCCCGTTGGTTTCGTGCTGCATGGGCACGGCACCGGCGCATTAAAAACGCATGTGCGAGAACACTTGCGCGCTTCCACTTACGTTGAACATTCGCGCCCTGCCGAATCAGACGAAGGCGGCGACGCGTTCACCGTGTTCTGGGTTCGGGGTTAAGCGCGCAGACACGCCGGGCGATTTTGCGCTACGGTCCGCCCGTCGATGTCCGAACCTGTCGCTGCCCCAGTCAATCCGATCAACGCGCCTTCGAGTCCCCTCCACGACGCTCCGGGCGATCACGGCGGTCATGGCGGAACGCAGAGCAACCGCTACCTGATGAAGCTCGCGGTCGGAGCGCTCGGTGTGGTCTACGGCGACATCGGCACGAGCCCTCTGTACTCCGTGCGTGAATGTTTCACCGGCGAGCACTCGATGCCGCCGCTGCCCGCCAACGTGCTCGGCGTGCTCTCGCTCATCTCGTGGTCGCTCATCATCATGGTGTCGCTCAAGTACATTGCGTACGTGCTGCGCGCCGACAACAAGGGCGAAGGCGGCATTCTGGCGCTGATGGCGCTCTCCAGCTCCAACCTGCGTAAGTCGCGTAAGTACTTGCCGCTGATCTTTCTCGGCGTGTTCGGCTCGGCCCTGCTCTACGGCGACGGCATGATCACGCCGGCCATCTCCGTGCTGAGCGCGGTCGAAGGCTTGGAGATCGCCGCGCCACGCCTCGAAACGCTGGTCGTGCCGATCACGATCGCGATTCTGATCGGCTTGTTCATGGTGCAGCGTCGCGGCACCGGCGGGATTGGCGCCGTGTTCGGCCCGATCACGTTCGTGTGGTTCGGCACCTTGGCGGTGCTCGGCGTTTCGCACATCATCAAATACCCCGCGGTGCTGTGGGCGATCAGTCCCATCCACGGTGTTCGCTTCCTGGCCACGCACGGCACGCGCGGACTGCTCGTGCTCGGTGGCGTCTTCCTCGCGGTCACCGGTGGTGAGGCGTTGTACGCCGATTTAGGCCATTTTGGCCGTCGCCCGATCCGCCTCGCGTGGTTTGCGGTCGTGTTTCCCGCGCTGCTCATGAACTACTTCGGGCAAGGCGCGTTGCTCATCAGCCATCCGGAAACCATCGAAAATCCGTTCTTTCGGATGGTGCCGGGCTGGGCGTTGTACCCGGTGGTGGCGCTTTCTACGGCGGCCACCGTGATCGCCTCTCAAGCGCTGATCTCGGGCGTGTACTCGCTCACGAGCCAAGCCACCATGCTCGGCTTCTTGCCGCGTTTCTCGATTCGCCATACCTCGGCTCACGAGCGCGGCCAGATCTACATTCCGAGCGTCAACTATGCGCTGATGTTGGCGGCGATCGGGCTCGTGCTCGGCTTCAAGTCATCGAGCGCGCTGGCCGCGGCGTACGGCATCGCCGTCACGCTCACGATGGTGATCACGACCATCCTCGCTTTCATGTTGGTCAGGTACGGCTGGGGTTGGGGCTATCACAAGGCCATTCCCATCACGCTCTTGTTCCTGATCCCCGAGATGTTCTTCGTGGGCGCGAACGCGGTGAAGATCGAGCACGGCGGTTGGTTCCCGCTGATCATCGGCGCCATCATTTTCACGATCATGGTCAGCTGGAAGCGCGGCCGTGAAATCCTTTCCGAACGCTTCCGCGAGCAACTCCTGCCACTTTCCGACTTTTACGACGTGATCGCGGTCGAGCTGCCTGCCCGCGTCCCGGGCACGGCCGTGTTCATGACGGGCGCGCGTGACGGCACGCCGCCCGCGCTGCTCCACAACTTCCTGCACAATCGCGTGTTGCATCAGAACATCGTGCTGCTCACGATCGTGACGGACGACAGCGCGCGCGTTGCCGAAGAAGACCGTTACAAGCTCGAGAAGCTCGACCACGGCTTCTGCCGCATCGTTGGCCGCTACGGCTTCATGGAGCAGCCGGATGCGCCCAGCCTGCTGATCGGCGCGGGCCTCATCCACACGGTCGAGCACACCACGTTCTTCCTCGGCCGCGAGAACCTGGTCGCGACTCGGCGCCCCGGGATGGCGCGCTGGCGCGTGAGCCTGTTTGCGTTCATGTCCCGCAACGCTCAGCCGGCCACGAAATTCTTCAACATCCCGCCCGACCGCGTGATGGAAATCGGCGCGCAAATCGAGCTGTAAGCGAGCTCTAAGAGCACGGCCCTACCGCGCCGTCCGCGGACGACCCCATCCTGCGGACCAAACCGCTGTCGGAAATCCGACAAGGGTCTGCGCCGCGCGAGGGATCTTGAGGGAAATCCCTCAAGATTGATCACATCGTGGACACGCAGTTTGTGGTGTGAGCTTCGGATGGGATCCATCTTGAGCGAAACCCAATCAGGGTCTTCGCGTCGCGCTAGGGCGGTCCGAAAGTGGACATGGGCCTGCGCGTCGCGACGGAGCATGTCCGAAAGTGGACAAGAGCCCGCGCGTCGCGATGGGGCATATCGAACTCCCTCAATACCGCACCATCTCTCACTGCCCCAACGGGTTCGACGCAGGTGAGGTGTAGAATCTTGAGGGAAATCCGACAAGCTGCTCGACGGCGTGGCAGGGCGTGCCGGGTTGCCCTCGGCGGGTGCGGCGGGCTTGGGCGCCGCGGCCGCCTTGAGGGCCAACGGGCGCGCGCAGGCCTGTGGCCGAGCACGGCCGGCCGTGAAGTGTCCGCTGCGCGCGGGAGCATCAAAAATATTTGGAGAGGGCGGCGACGGCGCTCGGGATGTCGGGGCGTGCGGCGGTGAAGCCGGCGAACGGATCGCCGACTTCTTGGATGCGGCCGGGGAGGGTGAGCATCGTGAAGCGGCTGGGGTCGAGCGCGACGTGCAGTTCTTTCCAATCGAGTGGCGTGGAGACCGTAGCGCCGGGGTGAGCGCGCACGGAGTAGGGCGCGACGATGGTGCGTGTCGTGCCGGTCTGGCCGGTGTCCACGTACATGCGCGCGCCGCGTTGGTTCACGCGCCGCTCCATGGTGGCGATAGCCGGGTTCTTGTCGGTGATCAGGCGGCCGAGCAATTCGACGAGCAATTTGGCGGTATCGAAGGTGACGCCTGGACCGAGCGGGACGAGCACGTGCAGGCCGCGCTGGCCCGAGGTTTTGGGGAAGCCGACGAGGCCGACGTCGTCGAGAATTTCGCGCAATTGTAGGGCTAAACGGACGGCGTCCGAGAACGGGCGTTCGGCGATGTCGAAGTCCACGGTGAGGAAATCACAGCGGTCGAGCGCGCCGCGTTGTGCGGCGAGCACGTGAATGGGGATGGCGCCGAGGTTCGCGATGTGGACGAGCGCATCGGCGCTGTCGATCACGAATAGCGTCTTCTTGGCGGCGCTCGGATCGTCGGGATCGGCGCGTTCGAGGCGTTGGAGCCAATCGGGTGTGCCGGCGGGGACGTTCCACTGGAAGAAGTTCTTGCCGGCGATGCCGTCCGGATAGCGCACGAGCACCACGGGGCGTTCGTGCAGGAATGGCAGCATCACGGGGGCGATGGCGGCGTAGTACGCGCACAGGTCCCCTTTGGTGAAGCCTTCGTTGGGCCAAAACACTTTGTTTGCGTTGCTGACCGAGACGCGATGCGTGCTCGGTTCGCGCGCCGGGGCGGTGTCGCTCGGAGGATCTTCGACTTCGACCGCCGGCAGTTCCGGGACGCGCTCGAGGATCTCCTCTGGCGGCGCAGCGCGACAGGCAGAGGGGTCGATGTCTGGGCGCAGACCGCGGAACACCGGCGCGCGCAGGCGGCCCTCGTTTTCGGTGAAGCCCAAAAAGCGCACACTGACGACGAGCTCCGGGCGCACCCAGAGCGCGCCCTTGGCGTCCTCCGGGATCGCTCCGGAGGCTGGATAATCGGGGCATTTGCGTGCCTTCAGTTCGGCCATCACCGATTTCAATTCGGCGGCGTCGAGCCCGCTGCCAACGCGGCCGCGATACACGAGTTCATCGCCGGCGTAGCTCGCGACGCACACGGCGCCGAGCGCGCCGCGGCTGCGTTTGCCTTCGAGGTAGCCGATGATCACGAACTCTTCGTCGCGCTCGCTCTTGATCTTGACCCAATCTTCGCTGCGACGCGGACCGGCTTTGTACGGCGCATCGGCGCGCTTGGCCACCACGCCCTCCAAGCGTTGCGTGCGGCACATCTCGAACAGCGGCTCGCCATTGCCTTCGAGATGATCGAGGGCGCGGATGTAGCCGCGCCCGCGCACGAGCTTCATCAGTAAGGCCTTGCGCGCGACGAGCGGCACAGGCCGCAAATCGAACTCGCCTAGCGCGAGCAAATCGAAAACGACGTAGCTGACCGGGATTTCGCCGGTCAAATTGCGGATGTCGAGCGGGCGAGTGGCGTGAATGCGCGGCGCCAAAGTTTGGAAACTCGGACGGCCTTCGGCGTTGAACGCCACCACCTCGCCGTCGAGCACGACGCGCTCGGGCGCCAACGCGGCGACGGCGCGGGCGATCTCCGGGTAGCTCGAACTGGCCGCGCGCCCATTGCGGTAGCGCAGCGCCACGCCTTTGCCGTGTTTGTCGGCGACGATGCGCACGCCATCGATCTTGAGCTCGTACAGGCGGCTCGGATCGCTCAAATCGGCGCCGCTCAGCGCGCACAGCTGCGGCGTGAAGGAGGTGACGTCTACGCTGGCGCGGACGGCGCCGAGCGCTTCGGCCTCGGCTTCGAGTTCACGCACGACGCGCTCGCGCGCCGCGAGCTCTTGCACGGTGAGGCCCGAGAGCACGCTGTGCGGCAACTCCACCGTCACGTCCCCCGGCGGGTGCGCGAACTTGTCTTGCTTCTTGATCAGCAGCCACTCGGCCGCTTTCTTGTCTTCGGGGCTGCTGGCTTTGCGCCGGCCGGTCGCCACGAGCGCGAAGCGGCCGCGCAATTTGAAGCCATCGAGCTCGAAGTCGAGTTTGCCGATTTCTAGGCCGCGTTCGGCGCTGGTTTCGAGGTACCGGACACGCCCGACGTCCCACACGATCATCGCGCCTGCGCCGTAGTTGCCGTCGGGGATGACTTCCTCGAACTCCAAATATTCGAGCGGATGGTCCTCGGTGAGGACCGCCAAGTGTTTCTCGAGCGGGACGAGGCTCGGCCCGCGCGGCACGGCAAAGCTCTTCAGCGTGCCGCCGATCTGGAGACGCAGATCGTAGTGAGGGCGCGTGGCATCGTGCAGGTGCACGACGAAGCGCCCGGTGCGCGTTTCCCGAGTGCTGAGTTTGTGTTCAGCGCCGAACGGCTCGTTGGTGCTGAGCGGATCGCGCTTTTGCCGATAGAGATCGAGTGCGTCGCCCTTTTCGGCGTTCGGGCTCGCAGGAGTTTTCGCCGAAGTTTTTCTCAACGGACGGACCTCGCGTTAGCATACCCGAATGGCTGCACGCGCCACCGCTTCAGGCACGATCTCTTTTGGTTTGGTCTCGATCCCCGTCAAGTTTTACACGGCGGCCTCGTCCGAGCAGGCAAGCTTCAATATGCTGCACAAGAAGTGCGGCGGTCGGGTCAAGCAGCAGTACATCTGCCCGACCGACAACAATGAAGTGGTCGAACGCACGGACATGGTCAAAGGCTACGAATACGCCCGTGGCCAGTACGTGACTTTTACGGACGAAGAGCTGAAAACGCTGGAGGCCGAGCGCAGCAACAGCATCGAGATCTCCGAATTCGTGCCGATTTCCAGCGTGGATTTCGTGCAGGTGGAAAAGTCGTATTACCTCGGCCCGGACAAGGGCGGCGACAAGGCCTACCGGCTGCTCGGTGAGTCCATGACCAAGAAGGACATGGTCGCGGTGGGGCGCTGGGCCGCGCGCGGTAAAGAGCAACTCGTGCTGATTCGCCCGTACGGCAAAGACGGCATCGTGCTGCACCAGCTGTACTACGCTACGGAAGTGCGCGCGTTCGACGAGATCGATACCGGCGCCACCTTTCAGTTCAGTGAGAAGGAGCACGACCTCGCCGAAAAGCTCATCGAGCAGTTGTCGAGCGACGCCTTCGATCCCGAGAAGTACACCGACTCGTACAGCGAGCGCGTGGAGACGGCCGTGCAACAGAAGGTGGACGGGCAGGAGATCACCGTCGCCCCCGAAGCCCCCAAGGCGCAGATCATCGACCTGTTCGAGGCCCTGAAGAAGAGCCTCGCGGCCGTGCCCAAGAACGAAGCCGGCGAAGATGGCGGCGGCGCTCTCCGGCCCCCGAAAAAGACCGCTCCCAAGGGCGAAAAAGCCGAAAAAGGCGAGACCAAGAAGACTCGCGCCAAGGGCTGACCGGGCCGGCGAGCGCCGCTTTCTTGGCCCCGCGCTCCCCGTCGCCCTATCCCTGGGCTCACCATGAGAGCCCGGAATGCCACCCTAGTCGTCATAGAATATGGTGCGAGCTGGCCGCGCTGGCTGGACCCTAGTCATTCCGGCGACATGGCCGTCGTCGCTCAACACTACGAAGGCGAACCGAGCTCGCTCATCACGCAAGTGGCGAGCCGCGTGACACGGCTCGAAGCGAGCGGCTGGAATCTGCGGGCGATCGTGCTCGTTTCCAATGGGCGCTGCGAGGGCGATTCCGCGGCTTCACGCTCGGTTTTGGCGCGTGGACTCATGGCGCATTTGCGCGCGTCCGGCGGCGGGCAACTCGCCCTCACCGTCGACGATCGCTACGGCCGCCGCGCGCGCCACAACGTGACCCACCTCGCCGAATCACTCGATCCCGAAGCCCATTTGGCGGCCGTGTCGCTCAGCGTGCACGTGGGCAACCCCGCCGTTTACGCCGAAGTCGACGCCACTTCGCTCGCCAGCTAGCCGGCGAAGGCCGATCGGTGCGCATTCGGATGTTGGTGTTCCAACATCGCTTGGCCCGCCCGAAGGCACCACACGTCTGAAGTCGCTCGCCGGGGCTCAGAGCAGGCATTGTTCGAGTTTGTCGGCGTTCGTTGCGCTCATGGCGCATTCGAGAGCGCTGCGTGAGACGCGTTTCGAGCATTCGGCAAACGCCGGATCGAGAGTCGCCTTTTGGCGGGCCAGTGTCTGCAGTTTGTGGAGCTCGCCGGCGTTGGTGCCCGGTCGGTCCGAACTCACCAAGAGCTCGACGTAGTGATCGAGCAATTGGTTGCACTCCTCGGAACTGGGCGCCCTGCGGCAGCCACTGACGAGCACTGCAGTCGTCACGAGCAGCGCCGAGCTCAGGTGGCGCGTCAGCGGGTCGCCCATTCTGCGTCGCTTCATCGAAAGCAGTCGTCGACGATTTGCTGCGAGCTCTTGGCCGAGTGAACGCATTGCATCGCGCGTGAGGTGATGCGCTTGCCCACGCAGTCTTTCAACGTGTTCGATTGCAGCGCCTTTTGCGTCGCCTCGACCTGTTCGCTCACCGATTTCGCGTCCGTGGCGCCGCCGGCCTTTTCGAGCTCGAGCGCCGCGATGCGTTCGACGATCTCCCGACACTCTTTTTCGGTCGCGGGGTGCCCACAGCCAGCGAGGACGAATGTGAGTGCAGGAAGGATGAACGGGAGTCGGGCAGTGCGGCGCATGCGGTCTCGAGGCTTTTGCCCGCTTCCCAAGCCCACGGCAACAAGGGATTTTCGGCTGCAGGGCGCCGAGCTCAGGGCAGCGGCCGGCTCTGCGCCCAAGCGCCCTTTGAGGTGATGGGGCGTTCTCGCTTCGCCGAAATCTGGACGTGTGTGCAGGTGCTGCTACCTTCTATGTAATGCCCAGGTCTCGCGCGAGCGCGGCTCCTCCGTCGCTACCGGAGCTACTGCTCCGCAAGGCGACGCTCGCGCGCACTTCGGGCACTCGAGCCAAGTATGCCGAGCGCGGCTTGGCTCACTCGGGTGGCGTCGATCGCACGACGCGCGCGCTGCTGCTCCGTCAGCTGTACTTGTCGCAGATGGAGGGGCGCTGCTTCGCCGAGGCTTTGGCCACCGCCGAACAGATGATCCTCGCCGACATCATGCCCGATGTCGCCCGGCAGGATGCCGCACGCGCTTGCCTCGGCCTCGGCGATCGCGAAACCGCACTCGTCCACCTACGCTTGGCGAGCCGCGTGAGTCCTCCCGCACGGCGCGCCTTCCACTTATGGACACTCGGCAGTGTGCTCTACCTCATGGGGCGCCATCGCGAAGCCGCAGGCGCCCTGTCACGCGCGTCACGTTGGGGCACGACCGAGAAACCACTCTATCTGGCGCAAGTCGCGCTCGCTCGCCACGCCGCCGGCGAACGCGCCCCCGATCTGGCGGTGCTACGCGAACGCCTGGCCGACGCGCCCTGCGGCCAGGGCTACGGCCAATTCGTGCTCGGTGAGCTCGCCTATGTCGCGGGCGATTTCAACGCGGCGCGCCAATATCTACGCCTCTTCGTCAAACGCACCACGAGCGGCCGGGTGGCCTTGGAAGTGGCGCTTTCCGGCGAAATCGCGCACGCCCGTCACCTGCTCCAAGCCATGCGGCCCAAGCAGCGCGGTGCCGCTTAGCTTCGACGTCCTGCGCCGAAATCTGCGCGGCTTGAAACCGAGCCCGCGTTTGGTAGGTACCAGAACCGTGAATTCCGTCCGCTTCCCTCGCGCTCGCGCCTGGTTCCTTGCCTGTGCGCTGGCCTGCCTGCTGCTTTTGTCGCGTGTTGCCGTTGCTGCGCCAGAAGGTGCCGATGCTTTCACGCGCGCGCTCGAGAAGGGCCCGCTGTATGCGGCGCTGGCGGCATTCGCCGGAGGCTTCGTGGTCAGCCTCACGCCGTGCGTGTACCCGATGGTGGCGGTGACCGTGAGCGTGTTCGGTGCTGCACAAGCCAAGAGCCGTTGGCAGGGCGCGCTGCTCTCGCTCTCGTTCATTCTCGGCATCGTCGCGATGTTCGTGCCGCTGGGCGTGATTGCCGGTCAGGGCGGGCACATTTTCGGCTCGGTGTTGCAAAGCCGTTGGGTCGTGCTTGGCATCTCCCTCTTGTTCGTCGCGCTCGCCGCGGCCATGTTCGGTGCGTTCGAATTTGCGCTGCCGTCTGGCCTCACCAATCGCCTCGCGGTGATGGGCGGCGTTGGCTACAAGGGCGCTTTTTTGCTGGGGGTCGCTTGCGGCCTGATCGCCTCGCCCTGCACGGGTCCGGTGCTCACGGGAATCCTGGCTTTCATCGCGCAGACACGGAGCAGCACGCTGGGCGCGTTGGCGATGACTGCCTTTGCGCTCGGCTTGGGCACGCCCTTCTTCGTCGTCGGTACGTTCGCGGTGCAGCTGCCGAAGAGCGGTCCGTGGATGGTGCACGTCAAATCGATCTTCGGCATCGTGCTCGTGGGCGTGGCGCTGTATTTCTCTGCCACCGTGTTTCCCGCGCTCGCCGCGCCAGCACACGCTTCTTTGCCCTTCTTTTTGGGGTTGGGTGCTCTGATCGTGCTGGGCGTCATCCTGGGGGCCGTGCATCGCGAATTTTCGCAGCCTGGAGTGGGCGTGAAAATCGGCAAAGCGCTGGGCGTGGTGCTGGTCAGCGGTTCGGCCTTCCTGATGGTCGAAGCCGCGATCAAACCGAAAGAAACCGTGGTTTGGGAGCATCAGGTGGAAGTGGCGCGCGCGCGTGCAGAGCGCGAGGGCCGGCCGCTCTTGGTCGACTTCACCGCGGCCTGGTGCGGCGCGTGTAAAGAGCTCGATAAGGTGACGTTCTCGGCGCCCAGCGTCGCGCCAGAAATGGCGCGCTTCGTCACCGTGCGCGTGGATGCGACTCACGATGACGACCCGCAAGTCGCGGCCACCCTGAGCTCGTTCAAAGTGCTCGGCTTGCCCACCGTCGTGCTCTTCGATTCGCACGGCAAAGAAGCCAAGCGCTACAATGACTTCGTGAAGCCGGAGCTGTTCCTGTCGTCACTCCGCGAAGTCGACTGAGCCGCGCTCATTACCCGGATCTCGAGCAGCGGCCACGCCCGCCGATTTCTGGTTTTGGCTTCGTTTTCGTTGCGCTCCGCTGCTCACGTACAGGCAGTACGTTCCGCTGCGGTGCTCACGAAAGCCTAGCCAAAACGCAGAACTTGGCGGGCGGGTGTTCCAGAACCGTCTGGCGAAGGAGTCGCAAGCTGGCTGAGCGTCGACGTGGCGGGCGTTAGGGCTCGAAGTCGCGCGGTGGGGGAGCGGGTTTCGAGGGCGCTTTTGGTTTCTCGGGGGCGCCTTCTTCGGATTCGGTGGCGTGCGGCTTTGCGACGGGCGGCGCGGGCTTTGGAGCCGGGGTTGGGGCACTTGAAGAAACGGGCTTTGAGGCCGGTTTTTGTGGCTTTTTCGCGTCGACGACGGGCTTCTTCGCTTCAGCGCCGGGCGCGTGCTCCGGATCGGGCACGGCGATCGGCGTTGGTGTCTCGGTGCCAGTCGCGTGTAACAAGAGTTCGCTGTCGGTCCGCACCTGGCTCACGCGCGCCTTCATCAGCACGATCAACTTTTGCGCGTCGGCCAGATTCTTTTTTACGTCGCTGCGCGTGCCCGCGCGCATGCCCGCGAATGCCACGTCCACATTGGCGTCGAGGCTGATCGCGTTCACTTCGAGCCGCGCCAACGCATCGCTGTCCGCTTGCATGTCGCTCATCGAGCGGCGCAGATTCGCGGCGCTCGCGAGCAGCTGGTCGTGACCGACTTTCTGCGGCTCTTCCCGCAGCCGCGCAGCGACCGTGCCGAGCGCCGTTTGCGGCGGGAGCGAGAGCGCGCGGGCCAAGCGCTGACGCTCGCTCTCCGGCACTTCGGGAGCGACGGATAGGCCCTGTTGCAAATCGTAGATGGCGACGAAAAATTCGTCGTATTGCGGGTTGGCGGTGGAAAAATATTTGCCCTGCGCGACGGAACTCGGGCCCTTGCTCGCGAACAAGCCACACGCCGGCAAGGCGAGCGCGCCGAGCAAGAATGCCGTGTGCCTCAGCGACACGAGACCGCCGCCCCCCACAGCTCGTCGTGGCCTTGCGTGGTGAGGATGAACAGCGCGGCCGCGCCGTCGGCGAGCGCGCCCAGTGCGCCTTGGCCGGCGTTGGCGCCCTTGGGCGAAACCAGCACCGGGGTGCCGAGTGCGGTCAGATCGCTGGAAAAACTCTGCACTCGAACTTGATACTGCCCGGACGCGCCTTCGGTCCACTGCACGAGCCAGCGCGCGTCAGTCAGGGCCGAAACTGCGGGTGAAATCGCGCCGCCGCCCGAGCCGCTGACGAGTGCTCGCGCGTTCGACGGCGCGCCGCCCGGCTCCGCGCTCGAGACGAAGATCTTCCACGGGCTGTCCGCGGTGTCCCGCCCCGCGAAGGCCACGAGCACTCCGCGAGCGCTGCCCGCGAGCACCGGTGTGCCGAGCAGTTTGGGCGCGCCGGGCACCTCGAACAACTCCGACTGCTTGGCGCCATCGGTACCCACGAAGCCGAGCACCACCGAGCCGCTCTGGCCGCCGCGCCGAAAAGTGACCCCGTAGCCTCGGCTCGCCATCGGTGCCGTGCGAGGGTCGGTGATCTTGGTGTCAGCGGGGAGCTCCCAGATCGTGTTCGCGCTGCCGGCGACGACGCGCGTGAAGCCGCTATCGCCGACGCCGAGCGTGAAGGGCGGCGCTTCATCGACGGTGTGCGCCGAGTGCAGCGCGCTGTCGTCGCGGTCCACGAAGAACGCGACAGCACCGGAGTGCGTGAGGGGCACGACATCGCGCGCGCCATCTTTGCCGTCTTCTTCGAACAGCGGAGTGGTATCCAGCGTTTGCGGATCCAGCTTGAAACCCACGCCTTTGCTCTTGCTCGAGGCAAACCCGACGGCCAAAGCCGGCTCGTTCGGGAGCTTCGTGGCGTAGGGCGGCACGCTGCGTTCGATGTTCGGGAACAGCCGCGCAGCGGGCACTTCGAGGCGGCAGCCAGCGCTGGGCGGCGCTTCGCTGGTGCTGGCAGCGGGCACTACCACGGAGCTCACGGGCGCGACGACCGGCTCGTGCTTGCGCGTCAGCAACAAGCCCACCACCCCGACCAGCAACGCGCCGGACAGCGCGGACAAGGCCATCACCACCGTACGGCTGTCGACGCCGATGCGACCGATCTGCACGAACGAGTTCCGTTGTAATGACGCGCTCGAAGCGCGCCGTGCCGCGTACTCACCGGAGTTCGACGCCAGCGCGGGGCGCATAGCGGGGACTACCTGCGCGGCGCGTGGCGCAGGCTCTGCGGGCACGGGTGTGCGCCGTGCTTCGGGCGGTACGTTGGGCATCACCTCGAGCGTCGAGTCGAGTGTGGAGGTCGCGCTGGGAGCTGACGCGCCGAACCCCGCCGAGGCCGCGAGGGGTG